>Ga0055477_10000405_pt1 | contig 11844 bp, 7 predicted proteins | sample Muzzi_PWA_D2_FD_57683 | JGI IMG/M metagenome (GOLD analysis project Ga0055477, IMG submission 57683) | Wetland microbial communities from San Francisco Bay, California, USA, that impact long-term carbon sequestration - Muzzi_PWA_D2 | ecosystem: Environmental > Aquatic > Marine > Wetlands ... | reverse complement strand
TGAATTTCGGGTCCTGCCAGTTGAAATTCGCCCCGTCGATAACGATCCCGCCAATGCCTGTCCCATGGCCGCCAATCCATTTGGTCAGTGAGTGAATGACGATGTTGGCCCCATAGTCAATGGGCCTCAGGATACAGGGAGGGGTGAAGGTCGAATCGACAATGAGCGGCAGGTTGTGTTCACCGGCTATTTTCGCTAAAGCCTCAAGGTCGGTCATGTTCAGGGACGGATTGCCGAGGGTTTCGCAATAAATAGCCCTGGTACGATCATTTATAGCCGCCTTGAAATCCTCCGGTTTGGTCGGATCAACCAGCCGGACCTTAATGCCCAATTGGGGCAGAATTGAATTAAACTGGACAAAGGTGCCGCCATACAGGTTGCTGGCCGAGACTACCTCATCGCCCTGCGCGCAGATATTGATGATGGTATAAAAAATGGCAGAGGTCCCGGAAGCGAGAGCCAGTGCCGCCGCACCGCCTTCCAACTGGGCCATGCGCTGTTCCAGCACGTCCTGTGTCGGGTTGCCGATCCGGGTGTAAATGTTACCCAGTTCCTTCAGGCCAAAGAGATTGGCAGCATGTTCGGTATTTTTAAACAGATAGGCGGCAGTGCGGTAGACAGGGACACACCTGGAGAAGGTATCCTGATCCACCCTCTGTCCTGCATGCAGGGCAAGAGTTTCAAATTTCATAAATTTTTTCTCCTTTTCCGGGTAGGGAATACAGACCTATTTATTCTTGGCCAGCTCGGTTTTCAGTTTGTCGACAAATTCACGGATGGGTTGTCCGTTGGCGGTTTTTGCCTTGGGGTTGATTTTGAGCAACTCTTCCCAGGCAGCAATGGCTCCCTTGGGATCTTTGAGATCGTACATCAGGACGATACCTTTATTAAATCTTGAAGGCAGGTGAGTGGGATCCTTTTTCATTGCCTGATCAAACATTTCTATAGCTTTTTCCGGCTGCTTGATCCTGCGGTACATTACGCCAAGGTCGGTGAGTAAATCGGCATCTCCCGAGTGATATTCCAGGGATTTGGTATAGGCAGCGATAGCTTTTTCCGGCTGGTTGGTATCGTAATAGAGGTCTCCCAGGCGAATCCAATTCTGAAAATTTTCAGGTCTGGCGGTTACCTCGGCTTCCAGCTTGATGATGGCTTGAGCGGTTTGATCGTCCGCACCTTCGGACTGCACCTCAGCAGTGGGTGATGACGATGGCGCGGGAGTACCACCCTTATAGACGGTAAAAGCTATGCCTGCCAGAAAACCGAAGACAAAGATTATAAAATAGGTAACCAGTTGACCTTTTTTTCGGTTGTTTCCGCCGATGTGGGGAGCGTTTTTTTCAGTTGCTTTCTTTTTCTGTGCCATAAATATCTGCCGTCCCATCATAGGTGATACAGTCTGCAAAGACTGTAATTATATGCTATTACTGTTATTGTCGCAGTCAGGCAATGTTCATATCGTATACCACGCAGTGGCAGGTAGTTCAATGTATATATATTATTGAATGCAAATACCGGATGCCGCCGACAGAAAGATGGCAAAATGCAGGGAGCTGGTATAGCCAATTTCATCATCAGACTTATAATCAACAGCATGTCGATTCTTGTGCAGTTTCAAAAGAATAGATATATCCGGTTGCAGGATTTGTCCAGTAAATGGGGGACGGATCGCAGGAACCGGAATTGTTCGGTCGGATTTTCATCTGACGGTTAGCCTGCGTTGCCGGCACAAATCCTCTGGAGGATGCATAATGAAGGTGATGGAAAGAGTTGAGAGTCAGACTGATCAGCACGGTGCCACGTGGCCGAGCCCCGCTTTTCCCTCTACTGTAAGCGCCATAAAAGAGAACATTATCCACCATTTGATGAGTTTTCAGGGGCGCGACCCAGAACGTTCCGGTGCTCAGGATGTCTACCGGGCACTGGCCTATACCATGCGGGATCTGATGGTGCAGAAATGGATCTCCACCCAGAAAACTTTCTATGCAAAAGAAAAAAAGCGGGTCTATTATCTGTCCCTGGAATTTTTGATCGGTCGGTCGCTGGGCAACAGCATGACCAATCTTGGCATCCTGGAGGATGCCAAACAGGCAGTTGAAGAGCTGGGTTTTGATATGGCGGAGATCAGGGACCAGGAGGAAGACGCCGCTCTTGGTAATGGCGGTTTGGGAAGGCTCGCCGCCTGTTTCATGGATTCCATCGCAACTTTGAAAATTCCTGCCTATGGTTACGGTATCCGCTATGAATACGGCCTTTTTTTCCAACGGCTGGTGGACGGTTATCAGGTTGAAGGTCCGGATAACTGGCTGCGTAACGGCACTCCCTGGGAATTCGAGCGGCAGTTACCGATCTTCAGGGTGCAGTTCTTTGGTGAGGTCTCCAGTTATCTGGATGAAAAAGGCAGGTATAGGGCCAAATGGATCAACTCAAAAGATGTCATGGCCAAGGCCAGTGATATCATGGTCCCCGGCTATAAGAATGACCATGTCATCAACATGCGGCTCTGGTCGGCCTTTGCTTCAAGAGAGCTGGATCTCACCGATTTCGGCCGGGGGGACTATATCGGTGCAGTTGAGTCAAAGGTCAGCTCCGAAACCATCTCAAAAGTGCTCTATCCCCCTGATCACAACTATGCGGGTCAGGAACTTCGTCTGAAGCAGCAGTACTTTTTCGTTGCCGCGACCTTTCAGGACATTATGCGGCGCTATAAGAAAAAAAATACCGACTTCAGTAAATTCACCTCCCTGGTGGCTGTTCAGCTAAACGACACGCATCCGTCAATTGCCATCCCGGAGCTGATGCGTCTGCTGCTGGATATCGAAGGGCTCGGCTGGGAAGAGGCCTGGAGTATTACCGTCAACACTTTTGCATACACCAACCATACACTGATGCCGGAAGCCCTTGAGCGTTGGACGGTCGAAATGATGGCCAGGGTTCTGCCACGGCATATGCAGATCATCTATGAGATCAATCGCCGGTTTTTAAATGAAGTTGCCCAGAAATATCCCGGCAGCGAGAGAAAATTACGGGAATTTTCCATCATTGAAGAGGGCCCGGTCCAGATGGTCCGGATGGCCCATCTGGCGATTGTCGGCAGCCATAGCGTCAACGGGGTGGCCGAGTTGCATTCCCAACTGCTCAAGCAACGGATCTTTCCAGGTTTCCATGAGTTTTTCCCGGGGAGGTTCAATTCCAAAACCAACGGCATCACCCCCCGTCGTTGGCTGCTGGACATCAACCCTGAGCTGGCGCTGCTCATCTCTTCAAAAATCGGTGCCGGCTGGATTACCGACCTTGATCAGCTACGCGGTCTTGAGTCCTTTGTCGAAGATCCGGTTTTTATTGCCGACTGGCGGAGGATTAAACTGAACAATAAGACGCAGCTGGCAGAATATATAGAGAAAAAATGCAAGGTGATTGTTGATCCCCATGCCATGTTCGATATCCAGGTAAAAAGGATTCATGAGTATAAACGGCAACTGCTCAACGCCCTCCATCTCATCCATCTCTACCATCGGATAATTCACGGGGAAGCAGAAAACCTAGCCCCACGGGTGGCGGTGTTTGCCGGGAAGGCTGCGCCATCTTACTGGCGGGCAAAGCTGATTATCAAACTGATCACTGCCATCGGCGAGGTGGTGAACAAGGATCCCCGGGTGCAAGACCGGTTGAAGGTGGTATTCCTGCCCAACTATAACGTTTCTCAGGCGGAAATCATCATGCCTGCAGCGGATCTGTCTGAGCAGATTTCCACCGCCGGCACCGAGGCTTCGGGAACCGGCAACATGAAGTTTGCCCTGAATGGCGCCCTGACCATCGGAACACTTGATGGTGCCAATATCGAGATTCGTGAGGAGGTCGGTGAGGAAAATATCTTCATCTTTGGTATGACCGCCGATGAGGCGGAATTTGAGCGAAAAAATATCAGCCGCACGCCCTGGCAGGTTTGTCAGCAAAATGAGCGGATCAGGAACGTCATTGAATCGATAGGGGATGGTTCTTTCAGTAGTGGCGACAAGGAGCTGTTCAAACCTCTGGTCGATAGTCTGATGGACAAGCACGATCCTTTCCTGCTTCTTCTCGATCTGGAGTCGTATCTTGAGTGTCAGAACCGGGTCAATGATGCCTTCCTTGATGCCGACGGTTGGGCACGGACCGCCATTCTCAATGTCGCCAGAATGGGCAAGTTTTCCACAGACCGGACCATCAGGGAGTACGCCGAAGAGATCTGGGGGGTCCCGCTCGACCATCCGGCTTGACCTGGCGGACAATATCGTGTATCTACAGGCCTGGATTTATCGGGTGGAGGAAATAAAAAAGGGATTACAGATAGCTATACTCTGTAATCCCTTTGAAATTGCTGGAGGCGGCGATCGGAGTCGAACCGATGAATAATGGTTTTGCAGACCACTGCCTTGGCCACTTGGCTACGCCGCCCTCCGTTCGAAGGACATCTTTATACCATAGCAGAAATTTTTAACAAGGAAAATGTTTAATGGGTATGGACATTGACTCGCTGGTTCGGGTCAACAAAGAACAGTTGAGCAGCCTGGAAAAAACCCTCGGCTATCGCTTCACCGATTTACGCCTGCTGCAGAAAGCACTTATCCATTCCTCCTATGCCTTTGAGCAGGACCAGGGAGGCAAGGATAACGAGAATCTGGAGTTTATCGGCGATGCCGTACTCGATCTGGTTGTCGGGCATATTCTCTTCCACAGGTATCAACAGATGCGTGAAGGGGAACTGACCAGATTACGTGCTTCACTGGTTAACGAGCAGCACCTGGCCAAAATGGCCAGGGCAATAGACTTGGGCAAATATCTGGCCCTTGGCAAGGGGGAAGATGCTTCCCACGGACGAATGAAACCCTCTATCCTGTCCTGTGCCTACGAGGCGGTGGTCGGCGCCGTCTTTGAGGACGGCGGTTACCAGAGTGTTTCTGAGGTCGTCGAGCGATTTTTCCTGCCGGAGATCGCGGGGAAAAAGGAAGAACTGCTGCTGGCCGACGCCAAGAGCCGTCTCCAGGAAGCGCTGCAGGAAAAATACAATGAGGCTCCGACCTACCGGGTCGATGCCGAGGCTGGACCGTCGCATCAGAAACTGTTTACCATAGCTGTCTGTTTCAGGGAGCAGGTTCTTGGGACCGGACAGGCCGGTTCGAAAAAAGAAGCGGAACAGCGGGCTGCCACCGCTGCGCTGGAAAGGCTCGATACAATAACCGGTTGATGGCCATGCTTCTGGTTATTCCGATTTTCATCCCGCACCGTGGCTGCCCGCATGATTGTCTGTTCTGTAATCAGCAGAAGATTTCCGGAAAGTCGAAGGAGACGACAAGCCGGCCGTCCATTAAGAACACGATAGAGGAGTGGCTCACACGAAAGCAAAATCGCAGTCAGGTGCAGGTGGCATTTTTTGGTGGCTCTTTTACCTGTCTGCCGGCAGGCGAGCAGCTGGAGCTGTTGTCGGAGATCCAGCCTTACATCGAGAGGAACGAAATTGATACCATCCGCCTTTCCACCCGTCCGGATTGTATTGATTCTGCCGTCTGTGGGCTTTTGCGGGAATACAATGTCGGAGTGGTCGAACTTGGTGCCCAGTCAATGAATGATGCGGTACTGCAAAGCGCATCCAGGGGGCATAGCTCGGAACATGTCCGGTTGGCTTTTTCCTTGCTGAAGGAGTCTGGTTTTCAGGTGGGGCTGCAGCTGATGCCGGGTTTGCCGGGTGAGACCAGTGGGTCGTTTTTGCGGGGGATTGATGAGGTCATTGCCCTCGGGCCTGATTTTATTCGACTCTATCCGGCGCTGGTGGTTAAGGACTCCGGACTGGAAAGATTATACTGTGCGGGCAGGTACCGGCCGCTCTCGCTTGACAAGGCTGTCGCTCTCACTGCCAGATGTTACGAAAAGCTGACCGGAGCAGGCATCAAGGTCGTGCGAATGGGACTTCAGCCCTCCACCTCCCTTGCCGAAAGCGTTGTCGACGGGCCCTACCACCCGGCCTTTGGCGAACTGGTCCGGTCAAGGCTCTGGCTGCGGAGGATACGGGCAAGACTTGCGCGTTTGCATTCGGAGCAGAAGCTGCTCATCCATATCTCCGAGCGGGATGTGTCGGCGGTTGTTGGGATGAGGAGAAAAAATATAAAAAGACTGGAACAACTCGGTTTTGCCGGTCGTTTTGCAATCTTACCGGATAAGAAAATGGCACGAGGAAGTATACACTATGTTGTCTGTTAATCATTTGGACATCCGCTATGGGGAAAAACATCTGTTCAAGGATGTCTCAATCCAGGTGCACGGGGGCAATCGCATCGGCCTGGTCGGGGTAAACGGGGCAGGGAAGTCCACCCTGCTCAAGATCATGGCCGGGATAGCGGGAACCGACGACGGGGTGGTGACCAGGGCCAAACACTTTACCATTGGGTACCTGCCCCAGGAATCGTCGGAACTGTTTTCCGAGCGTTCCCTGTACGACGAGGCGGAAACCGCCTTTGCCCCTCTTCTGGCCCTTCAGGCCGAAGCTGCCGACCTCCATGAACGGCTGCGGGAAATGGACCCGCATTCCGCAGAATGTGAGGCCGCTCTCTTGCGTCAGGGCGAGATCCAGCACCAGCTTGACGCCAGCGATATCTACGCCATTGGCGGAAAAATCGAGAAAATCCTCATGGGTCTTGGTTTTCGCCGCGAGGATATGGCGAAGCCGGTGCATTCCTTTTCGGGTGGCTGGCAGATGCGCCTGAAACTGGCCAAGATGCTGCTTGAGGCACCGTCATTGCTCCTGCTCGATGAACCGACCAACCATCTCGATCTGGATTCATTGACCTGGGTCGAGCAGTTTTTGAAAAACTACAATGGTTCGATGGTGATAATATCCCATGATCGGACCTTTCTCGACAAGGTGACTGAAATCACCTGGGAACTCAGTTTCGGCCGTATCGATATCTACAAAGGCAATTACACATTTTTCCTGAAAGAACGGGCGGAACGGCGGGCCATCGAAAAAGGCGCCTATGATAATCAGCAGGCCAAGATCAAACAGACCATGCGCTTTGTCGATAAGTTCAGGGCCAAGGCGACCAAAGCCCGTCAGGTACAGAGCCGCGTGAAACAACTGGAAAAATTGGAACTGATCGAGTTGTCCGATGAGGAACGGCAGATCAGATTCACCTTTCCCCCGGCTCCTCCCTCGGGCAGGGATGTACTGACGGTTGCCGGTGTCAGTAAAAGTTATAACGGCAGCAGGGTGTTCAGTGAAGTTGATCTGCTGCTCAACCGCGGCGATAAGGTCGCAGTGGTTGGGGTCAACGGTGCAGGAAAATCGACTTTCTTGAAAATTCTCGCCAGCCAGATCGAGCCCGATTGCGGGGAGGTCCGCCTCGGGGCCAACGTCAGATTGTCCTACTTCGGCCAGCATCAGGCCCAGGAATTGAGCCCGCAACTGACGGTCCTGGACACTATGGCTCTTTCCGGAGAGGAGATGACCATCACCAGGACCCGCTCGCTGCTCGGGGCCTTCCTCTTTCGCGGCGAGGATGTCGAGAAGAAGGTTTCCGTGCTCTCCGGCGGGGAGAAAAGCCGTCTGGCTCTCGCCAAAATGATCGCCAAACCGGCCAACTGCATGCTGCTTGATGAACCGACCAACCATCTGGATATGAGTTCCCAGGATGTTCTCCAGGAAGCGATGGCCCAATATGACGGGACCATTGTCGTCGTCTCCCATAACCGCTATTTTCTTGAGGGTTTTGTCAATAAGGTCCTAGAGGTGAAAGAGGGCAAAATTACTCTTTACGAAGGAAATGTGGCTGAATATCAGGCCAAACAGGAGCTGTTGCTTGAGCAGGAGAAAGATCAGTCCGGATCAGGCGAGAAATCCCAATTGGAGACAGCCAGGAAGTCATCCGATTCCCCGGAGAGCCGCAAGGAGAAAAAACGGCAGGAGGCGCTGCTGCGGCAGGAACGCAGCAGGCGAGCCGGTCCCTGGCTGAAACAGCTGGCCGAGGCGGAAAAACAGGTGGAAATCTATGAGCGGCAGAAGGAAGACCTTGAAGCGCTGATGGCAGGCCCCGAGCTGTACTCGGATGAAAACGGCTGGATGAAGGCGAGTAAAGAGTACGAGGATTGCAAACGCCGCCTCGATCGCTGGTACGGTAAATGGGAGACGGCTCAGGAGAAGATCGATGAGATCGACGCCGAGTTGAATCCCGGTTGAATATCAGCATACAGGTGCTCACCTTTGCCGGCCTGTTGGTGGTAATAATTTTGCACCTGGCCATCCCTGTTTTAAAGCCATGTCGACAAAGATCGGATTACTCAGCGATGTTCATGCCACCACCGGGCCTTTAGTGGAAGCGTTAAAGCTTTTTGAGGCGGAGGGGGTCGATCGGGTTCTCTGTACAGGGGATATCGCGGGCTATGGAACCGAGCTGACAGAGAGCGTTGATATCCTTGTTGACAAAGGCTGTATAACGATTCTCGGCAATCATGATGTCTGGTTCCTTAACCGGCATGCCGGGAAAATGGCCAAGCGGGTTGAAGCATTTTTCCAAGAGACAGCAGCCACATGGGAGGCAACCGTTGAAGGGAAGCGGATTTTTGCCGTCCATGCGAGTCCGCCTGATTCAATGAACAGGGGAATAACCCTACTGGATCAGCATGAAAAAATTATATTCGACAACAAAGAACAGTGGCGTATTGAGCTTGAAGCATATGACTTTGATGTAGTGGTAGTGGGACACACGCACCAGGTTTTTGCAGAATTATTGGGAAAGACCCTGGTGATCAATCCAGGCAGTACGGCTTTCAACCATACATGTGCAATTTTGACTCTGCCTGAGATGGATGTGAAAATTTTTCCCCTGTCAGGAAAAGAAATCAGAAAGGTCTGGCACTGGGGGATGATGAAATAAATCGTTTTGCCAGGGACGAAAAAACCGGATAGGTTGGGATTATGAACATCATTCTCCCCGTAGATATCCGGCGGAAAGAGACCTGCGGTAATGATTGAAAAAGGAGCGTGACCAGCAAGCAGCTTGCGCGCACGATTGGCCGGCCCATTATTGCTATCGGGCTTCGAAAACATATTGCCAGGAGGAATGACATTCCATGAAAACCCATCGTTCGATTCTGTCCGTTCCCGGACATGTTGAGAAAATGCATATCAAAGCCGCCGAATGTGCCGCCGATGTCGTTATGCTGGATTTGGAAGACAGTGTTCCCGAGGAGGCTAAAGAGACAGCGAGAAAACAGGTGCTCAAGACTCTTCAGGCAATCGATTGGCAAAAAAAGACAGTGAGTCTGCGTATCAATGGTCTCGACACACCCTATGCCTATCGCGACCTGCTGGAAATAGTCGAAGCAGCAGGTGAAAAGCTGCATACAATTGTCGTCCCCAAGGTCAATCACCCGGGTGACATCCATTTCGTTGAGCGGATGCTGGACGGGATCGAACAGGCCAGACGACTGTCCGGCACAATCGGTATCGAGGCCTCTATTGAGACAGCCGCAGGACTGGCTGAAGTTATGGCCATTGCCGGCACCGGGCGGCGACTGCAGACTCTGGTGTTCGGTATCGCCGACTACTCCGCATCTGTTGGCGCACGCCTGGTTTCCATCTCAGGTCATGGGGAGAACGAAGCCGACATCTATCCGGGTCATCGCTGGCATTTTGCTCTCAGTCGCATGGTCATGGCGGCGAAGGCCAACGGTTTGCTGGCCATTGATGCTCCTTATGGTAACTTCAAGGATATTGAGGGGCTGCAGCGGTCGGCCGTCATGGCCGGGGCTCTGGGATGTGACGGCAAATGGGCTATCCATCCGAGCCAGCTCGAAGTGATAAACCAGGTCTTTTCACCTTCTCCGGAAGATATTGACCGGGCTCTCACCATCCTCCGGGCGGCCAGGGCAGCCAGGCAACAATCACGTGGAGCGATTGCCGTAGACGGCCGTATGGTTGACCAGGCGACAGTACGGTTGGCCGAGCGACTGTACGATCAGGCTCTGCATCTTGGCCTGATCGACAGGAAATCATAAAACTCGCTTTGGATTACAGAGATGTTGCGGGGTTGCCGAAATATTTCCACAGTCGCAGGAGTATTTCATCGCTGAGACTTTTTCATCACAGACGTAGGCGCTGAAGGTGCTGCATGATTTCTTTTTATATTCTTCGTTGATCGGCCTACAGACGTTGCTCGAATCCTCCGCGACTACACCACAGTTTTGACATAAATAAGCCATGGCATTTCTCCTTCTTTACAGGTTGTCAAAGGAGCTGTTGGAGCCGATTTTTGATTACAGTGCTGCTGACAGCTCCGATAAAACAATCACCAGAACATTGCAGTACGGGAACTCGCCTGCTACGTGCAGCTGGTAACCCTATAAAAAAAGCTAAACGGTACCTGGGAAGTTGTCAATGTGGTTACAGGACAAATACTGTCCTCAAAAGAGCGAATGCTTGCTCCCCCCAATTGAATAGATGAGTATTCAGGTAGTGAAGTGGAGCATACCTTTTGAGAAACCGGCGCATGTCCGTACGGAACGGCATTTCAGCAGAAAGTCCGGCGAGGTTGTTTGAGTCATGCTACTGATGTTTATTGATAATTTCTGACTCGCATTACTCGTCCATCTTGTTTGGACTGTAGTTGTTGGGCAGCTTTTTTTTGCTTCTCTTTTTTGCAAGGGCGAGGCGTCCTGCAGCCGCCCTTTTTTCCGCGCGGGCGATCAGATGGTTGTGGACGCAGACATCTCCTTTTTCCTTGTCGGAATGGCGCTGGATATAGGTGCCATCATGCTGCATCTCCCAGACATTTCTGGTATTTTTCAGCTGCAGGTCGAGTAATTCCCGGAGCAGTGCCATATGGGGCGGGGAGGTGACGGGGGCACACACCTCGACCCGGCTTTCCAGGTTGCGTTTCATGAGGTCGGCGGAACCGATATAAAATTCCTCATCGCCGTTATTTTTGAAATAAAAAATCCGGGTGTGTTCGAGGAATCTGCCGACCAGGGAAATGATCCTGATATTTTCCGACAATCCTGTTATTTGCGGACGAAGGCGGCAGGAATCGCGGACGATGAGGTCGATACGGACGCCGGCCTGGGATGCGCGGTACAGGGCCTGGACTATGTCCATGTCCACCAGGGCATTGGTCTTGAACTGCAGGTGGCCGTTTTTCGTCTGTTTCTGGTGGGCTATTTCTCTGTCGATTTTACTGAGCAGGGCCTTTTTTAACAGCTTCGGTGAGGGCAGCAGCTTGGTGTATCTGCGCATCGGGGTGTAGCCGCTGGTCAGATAATTGAAGAGTTCGGTCAGATCGGCACCAATATCCGGGTCGCAGGTGAGAAGGCCCATGTCGACGTAACCTCTGGCCGTTCCGGCATGGTAATTCCCCGTGCCGATATGGGCGTATCTGCGCAGGCCGTCATAATCTTTGCGAATGACAAAAATCAATTTAGAGTGGGTCTTCAGGCCAATGACACCATAGGTGACATGGATGCCTGCCTCTTCCAGAAATCCTGCCCACCTGATATTGGCCGACTCATCGAATCGGGCCATGAGTTCGACAACCACTGCGACCTGCTTGCCGTTCTGTGCCGCATCGATCAGGTATTGAATAATTTTTGAGTTCTTGGCCGTTCGATAGAGGGTCATCTTAATGGCCATGACCTTGGGGTCCTGACTTGCTTCTCTTAAAAAGCGCTCAACGGAAGTATCAAAAGATTCATAGGGATGCTGGAGGAGGACATCACCGTGTTCCCTGATGGTGTGGAAAATATTCGGGTCGTCACCGAGAAGCTCCGGATTGTCCACCGGGTGATGTTGGCCAAAATGAAGATCCGGTCTGTCTATCG
>Ga0055477_10000403_pt1 | contig 11868 bp, 12 predicted proteins | sample Muzzi_PWA_D2_FD_57683 | JGI IMG/M metagenome (GOLD analysis project Ga0055477, IMG submission 57683) | Wetland microbial communities from San Francisco Bay, California, USA, that impact long-term carbon sequestration - Muzzi_PWA_D2 | ecosystem: Environmental > Aquatic > Marine > Wetlands ... | reverse complement strand
ACAGCCCGGCCCGGTCGCGCCAGAGCAGCAGCAGATCCTTGATCAGTTCCCCGTAGAGACGGTTCATGGATGGCAATGGTTCCTTGTTTATTCCCGAATAATCCCGGAGAAGCTTTTCCCGCTAGAAGCTTCGATTAGCCAGTTATAAGTTATAAGTTTCGGAAGTTAACGATTAGATTTCACAACCCGGCAGGTTGGGCTGAATGAAATGAAGCCCAACAAAACCCGCCAACCCGTAATTGTTTGCTTTCACCACCAAGGAAATTCGTACCTCACCGGCATCCTAATTATCAGCCGTCAGAAGCCAGCCTCCACCAAATACAGCCGATCCGTAACCACCACAACTTATAACTTTTAACTTACAACTTTTAACCTTCCCTTCTAATCCCTCAGCTTCCGGCCGGTCAGGGCGAAGAACAAATCCTGCAGGGTGGCATGGCTGCCGGCCCTGATCATATCGGCCGGTTTGCCCTCGGCGATGATCCGTCCCCGGTCGATGATCGCCACCCGGGTGCAGAGCCTTTCCGCCTCTTCCATGTAATGGGTGGTATAAACCATGGTGGTGCCCTGGCCGTTCAGGTGGGCCAGCCGGTCGAGGATCAGGTTGCGGGACTGGGCGTCGATGCCCACCGTCGGCTCGTCCAGGAAGAGCAGGCGCGGTCGGTGCAGGATGCCGGCCGCCAGATTAAGCCGCCGTTTCATCCCGCCCGAAAAAGTGTGCACCGTTTGCGCGCCGCGATCGGCCAGCCCGACGAACTCCAAACACTCCTCAATTCTACTCCGCAGGTCCTGCCCGGTCAGTCCGTAGAGACGGCCGAAGAAGCGCAGGTTTTCCTGCGCGGTCAGGGTCTGGTAAAGCGCCAATTCCTGGGGCACCAGCCCCAATCCACCCTTGACCCGCCGCCGCTCCCGGCCTGGATCGAGCCCGAAGATCCGCACCTCCCCGGCCGTGGGCTTCAGGATGGTGGACATGATGGAAATAGCCGTGGTCTTGCCGGCCCCGTTGGGCCCGAGCAGACCGAAGAGCTCCCCGGCCGGGATGGTCAGATCGATTCCGGCCAGGGAAGGCTCGGGCACACCCCGGTAGGTTTTGACCAGGCCCCTGGTTTGCAGGACTATTTCCGCCCCGGCGCCCTTACTCACTGTCGTCGCCAAGCCTTTTATTGCTGCGGGCAAATTTGATGAAGTCGAAGAAATTCCAGGCGAAGCGCCGCCAGCTGTCCGGCGATTTCCAGAGCATGGCCGCATAGCCCAGCAGCACTTTGGGCCGCATATAGTGAGTCTTGTAGAAACGGATGAACAGTTCCTCCAGCCGCTCCCGGGTCATGCCCTTGGGCACGAACTGGAAACTCATGCAGTCCATCTTTTCCCAGTCTTCCTTGAACTCGCCCAGCTCATGGATCTTCTCGTAGATCGGTGAACCGGGGAAGGGGGTGAACTTGGCCAGGTTGAAATCGTCGATGGGCAGGGAAAAGACGTAATCCATGCTCTTCTGGATCGACTTCTCGCTCTCGCCGGGCAGCCCCATCATCAACAGCCCCTTGGTGCGGATGCCGGCCTTCTTGATCAGCCGGATCTTGTCGGCCAGCATCGAGAGATTGGCGTTCTGGCGGTGCTGGGCCAACAGATCTTCATCGCCGGTCTCGATGCCCAGGCTGATCATCCAGCAGCCGGCCCGCTTCATCAGGCGCAGGAGTTCGTAATCGATGTGCTCGGCCCGAACCGCACAGTTGTAGGTCATCCGCAGGGGATTGTCGATCATCTTCCGGCAAAAATCCTCGACCCGCTGGCGGTTGAAGGTGAACTGGTCGTCATAAAAATTGATATGGCGGATCCCGAAGCGGTTCTGCAGGTAGCGCAGGTGCTCGTAGAGATAATCGGCCGAGTTGTAGCGGAAGCTGCGGCGAAAGACCGATCGGTCGCAGTAGCTGCAGGCGTAAGGACAGCCCCGGCTGGAAATGCAGGAAGAGTTGGGGGCCTTGGGATAGTTGAAGATCGGCAGCATGTAGGCGGCCGGGTAGCCGGCCAGTTTCTCATAGGCCGGGAAAGGCAGATCGTCAAGCTCCAGCCGGGTCTGCCGGTAACCATTGTTGACCACACCCCCACCACTGTCGCGGTAGATCACCCCTTCGACCCCGGCCGGTTCACCGCTGTCGGCCTCGATCAACTCGACCAGGGTCTGCTCGCCCTCGCCCATGACCACGAAGTCGACCACCGGGTAATCGGTCAAGACCTGCTCGCGCCGGGCCGAAACGTGAACTCCGCCGAAAACGGTGCGGATGGTAGGCAGGGTCGATTTGGCCAGTTCGGCCAACCGGGCGCCGTCCAGGAAGCTGGAAGTGGTGCAGGAAAAGCCGATATAGCCGGGTCGATAACTGCGCAGGTATTCGACGATCAGCCGGTCCGCCTCGGCCGGCCGGGCATAGCAGTCGATGATATCGGCAGCGATTCCGCTCCGCTCCAGGTAAGCGGCGATGGTGGCCATCCCCAGGGGCGGCATGATGTTGGCCATCCGGGATATATCCTTGCCGGCCGCCTCCTTGCGGTAACCCAGGGGATGCACCAGAAGGATTCTTTTGCAGTCGAGATTATTGCTCATAAATAAATTTTCTTTAAAGGGTTGGGGCGGCGTTTCCAGCCCCGGTTCATGTCCGGCTGAGCGGCAGCCCGGGGAATCAGCGCAGCTATTTTAAGCAGTTGTATGGGTAGAGCGTTGCCAAGACCATCAACGACCTTGAACTTGCGAAGCTTACGTCAACTGTACAGAAAATCAACATCTATCGTCCGGTCGCCGGAACGATACGGTGGCCCGCCGCCTTGGCCGGGCTCAATTCCTGCCTGTTGCCCACCGGTCGCGCAGTCATTATCATTGATTAAACTTCAAAGCCAGGTGACCAATTGAAAAAACCGCTCATTATTCTGACCCTGATCCTGTTGACCGGTTGCTCCTCCAGCCGGGACTGGCGCACCGCCAGCCGGGTTTCGGCCGGGATTGCCCCCGCCCCGGCCCGGACCGGCGAGGCGGTGCTGCAGGTCTATGGCGCCTCGACCTGGGGCTGGCGGGGCTGGTTTGCCATCCATACCTGGATCGCCGCCAAGCATACCGGCGAATCCGCCTACACGGTCTATGAGGTGATCGGTTGGCGAGCCCGCCGGGGTCTGCCCGTGGTCCGCATCCAGAAGGATATCCCGGACCGCCTCTGGTATGGCGAAAACCCCCGGCTCCTCAGTGACCATCGCGGCCCGGGGGTGGACTTGCTGATTGAGCAGGTGGACCGGGCGGCCCGCCATTATCCCTGGCCCGATAACTATCGATCCTTCCCGGGACCGAACAGCAATACCTTCACGGCCTGGATCGCCAGGCAGGTCCCCGGACTCGGGCTCAAGCTCCCCTTCAGCGCCATTGGCAGCGGTTATGCCGATTAAACTGAGCGGAGGCTTCAGGCCCCGTCCTTGACCAGCCGCACCGCCGCGTTGATCCCGCCGAATCCGGAATTGCAGCTGATTATCGAAGGGTGGCGCAGCTCCAACGCTTCCCGTCCGGAAACCAGGCCGCTCCCCGACTCGGCCTCCTCCAGGCCGACGGTTGGCGGGATTATTCCCGCGACCAGGCTCCTGACCACGATAGCCGCCTCGATCACCCCGGCCGCCCCCAGGGTATGGCCGATCCCCCCCTTGAGCGAGTGATAGGGGGTACCGGCCGGCAGACCCCGGCTGAATCCCTTGATCTCCATGGCATCGTTGAATTTGGTCCCGGTACCGTGGGCATTGACCGCCCCCACCGGCCGACGTCCCTGGGCGGTACAGAGGGTCAAGGCCCGCAGCAGGCCGCTGGCCTCGCGGCAGGGAGCAGTAATGTGCCCGGCGTCACCCGAAACTCCCCAGCCGTCGATTTCGGCCAGAACCGGCCAGTGCCTGTGCCGGGCGGCCGCAGCGCTGGCCACCAGCACAGCGCCGCACCCTTCTCCCAGGGCCAGACCATCGCGATTCCGATCGAAGGGCCGGCATTTCCCCGGCGTCAAGGCATGCAAGCGGGCAAAACCGCTGGTCACGAAAAGGCTGAGCAGATCAAGACCAAACACCAGGACCGCGGACGGCCCCAGGCCGTTCCGGATGGTCTGGGCCGCCCGGATCAAGGCGATGGTGCCGGAGGCGCAGGCGCCGCTGACCGTGGCGACCTCGCCGCGCAGACCGGCGAAGGTGGCAATCTCCGCCGCCAGGTCCCAGGGCTGGCCCGGCCAGGGTCCCGGGTTTCCGTCCAGCAGTTCATCGACGCCGCCTTTGGTGGTGGCCAGCACCAGGCCGGTATCCGGCGGCAGTTCGGGAACTTTCTCCAACAATTGCCGGTAAAGATTTTCCTGGCGGGAGGCACGCCCCCAACCCCCGTTTAAATTCGGCACTACCCCGACCGGGTATCTGTCCAAAGGTCCGGGCAACCGGCCGGGAACCAGACCGGAACGTCCGGCCAGCAACCCCAGCCAGGTCTGGTCCAGATCACCGAGGGCGGTCAGGGCGGCAACGGCGGTGATTACCACCCGGTTCAAGCCAACTTCCCCTGCCGCCACTGCTCACGAAACTCCGCGAACCAGTCCGGCGGCACCAGCAGGGTGTGGCGCTGCTCATCGACCAGCAGCTGTACCGACCAGGCCCGGGCCACCAAACGCCCCTCCGGACCGGTGACCAGATAGGAAAAGTTCAAGCGCACGGCCTCGCTCCAATGCAGGCTGGCGGAGACGGTCATCTCTTCGTCGAAAAAGAGCGGGGCCTGAAAGTCGATATGCAGCTGAACGATGGGGGCCGCAACCTTGACCTGGTGCAGATGCCGATAGCTGAGGACCGGATAGCGGTCGCCAAAGGCTACCCGCCCGTCATCCAGGAAACTGACATAATGGCCATGCCAGGCGATATTGAGCATGTCCACTTCCTCGAACCGGACCCGCCGCCTGGCGGTTGCGGTCAGCGGCTCCGGCTCTCCGGGTCGGGACGGGAAATAATCGCGGGGCGGGCTCATTTCAGGCCGCTCCAGTCGGCCGGAACACCAGGGTACCGGAGGCGACCTTCGACCCTTCTCGTTCCAGGGAGAAGTCGGCCCGCAACAGTTCAGGATCTTTGTGGAGGCAGACCCGAACCATGATCTCCTCTGCCGGTCGCACCATGCCCTTGAATTTCAGGCGTTCGCCCCCGACCGAATCCAGGGACGTGCCGGCCATGGTTTCGGCCAGAAGCCTCACCGCCATGAGCTGCAGGACCGCCGGCAGGATCGGTTCCCCCGGGAAATGGCCTTCGAAGCCCGGAAAATCCACGGGGCAGCAAAGCCGGATCGTGCCGGTCCGGGTCGGCGCATCAATTTCCGGTCCGTTCAGGCAGCCGGCCAGGGGTGATGCGGCTATGGGGGAAAAGGTCTCTATCGGCATGAATAATTATTTACGCTTACCGGTCACCCGCCCACAAGGGCGGTTGACCACAGGGGAGTTGCCGGACCGCCTCGGCAATGACCGCCCTGCCTGGGTTATTCTACTCGGCTGCTTCGAACTGCCTGCGCAGCCTCACCTCGGGAGTGAACCACCCCCCGCCCAGACTGGCTTCGACCGTCTGGCGGACCGGTTCCCCATTATTAATGGAATAGGCCCCCTCCCACAATACAAAAGGCCCCCATCTTCGGATTTTAACCAGCCGTCCCGCCGAATCGAGCCCCAGGCAAAGTTCACCGGGGGATTGGGGTCGGCAGGTTTTTCCTGCCTCCGGCGGAGCGGTCAGGAACAGGCGATAAATAGAACGCCCCAGTAAAGCCGGCAAACCCCGATCGGCGACCTGCCGCAGGGCCTTGATCCCGCTCACCTCGCCAACCCCGTCAAGCCGTTCCTCCAGGAGCTTGATGCCGGTGGAATCCAGCAGGACCAGGCGCCCTCCCGCCTCGACCCGGCTCAGGAGCAGCAAACCGGAATAAAGGGTGCGGTCGCCCCGGGCCAGGGACAATTTCCACAGGGTCGGTTCGGCCGGCAACAGTTCCAGGCCTGTCGGCGGTGGCGCCAAGTGGGAGGCGCAACCGGATAATAGCGCGGCGAGTATCAGGCCGGTCAGCCCGCGCAGCGACATCACCTCCGCTCCTTCCCCCGGGCCAGCACCGGTGAAACCAGCAGGGCGGTGGGCCAGGCCGCACCGATCCCGACCAGCACCGTAACACCCAGGGCATGCAGGGCGGGATGGACGGCCAGCGCCAGAACCCCGAAACCGGACAGGGTGCTCAAAGCGCATAAAGTCACCGCCAGGTAAGTATGGCCCGCGGCCCCGTCTCGGCAGCCGGTAACCACGAAAATCCCGTAATCGACGCTCAGACCGATAACCATGATTCCCATCAGCAGATGCATCAGGTTCAGTTCCCCGGAGGTCAGGCCGGCGAAGAGCGCCATGGCCGCCTGGGCCGAGAGAACCGGGGCCAGAACCGCCAGCATGGTGCGAATACTCCGGAATACGACGAGACAGATCAGCAGTACGGCTACAGCCGCTGCCGAGGTCAGGCGGATAATATCACCTTTCAGCAGGACATCCATCTCCTGGCGCCAGCGACTGTTGGAAAGAACACTGACCCCGGGAATTTCCGCCGGCAAAGTGCTTAGAACCGCGGCGCTGGCCTGATTGTCCGGGACCAGGGTAGTAACCAGATAAGTGCCGGAGCCCGTCCCGGAACCCGGAGTCTGCCGGAACAGCCCGTGCAGAAGGGGGCGCAGGGGACTGTCGATGAGCACTTCGGGCGCCAGTTGACCGGGATCGCTCCCAAGCCCGTCGAGGAAAGGCTGAAAGGCGCCGGTGGCGAAACCCTGCCGGGCGGCGACCCGAGCCAGATTGCGCCGCAGGGGGGGTAGTTGCACCGACCAGAATTTCTGCCAGGCCCGCAGATTTTGGGCCTGTCGAGCCGGTCCGGGCAGGATCGGCGCCAGGGACTGGATCCCGCCCGGCAGACCACCGGCGGCCAGTCGGGCGTAAACACGGTCATTAAGGTCGAGGGCCGCCCCGGCTTCGGCGGCCGCAGCCACCACCATAGCCTGCTCGCCATCCCGCCCCCAAGTGGAGAGAAAAACTTTTTCGTCTTCCTGGACCTGCCGGGTAGGAGCGTCGAGACTCTTGAGATCGCCGTTGTAATGGAGCTGTGACCAGCCTACTATTCCTCCGGCTAAAAGCAGCAGCCAGCCGGCCACAATCAGAAAGGCCTTCCGGCCGGTCGGACGGGACGGGCAGAAAGAGGTGTTTCCCAGCTTCGGTGACGGCCGGGCAGGCAGCAAGGGGATCAATCGCCAGGCCAGGAACAGGGCCAGGGCCAGCCCGACAATGGCCAGAGTGGCCATCTGGCGATGGGCCGGAACCTGGGAAAAAAGCAGGACCACGAAAACCGAGATGGTGGTGGCGGCGGCCAGCAGCAGGGAACTGCGCAGCTGCGGCGAAATCAGCATCCGCCCATGCTCCACCCTGCCGCCCAGGTAGAGATGGATGGCGAAGTCAACCCCGATGCCGAGCAGGACGATGCCGAAGCCCAAAGCCATGGCGCTGGGGTGGGGATAGAACAGGGCCAGAACCGCCACCGCCGGTGGGGCGGCAAGAAAGGGGATGGCCACCACTGCCAGTCCGCGCCAGTCGCGAAGAACCAGCAGCAGGACCAGAACCAGGGCCACCAGGGTGGCCGGCAGCAAGCGGGACAGGTCGCGCCGGATGGTATTGGCATTGGCCAGTGTATGCGGCAGCGGGCCAATCACCCGGGCCTTGATGCCGGACGGCAACGCCCCGAGTAACCGGTCCAGTTCGGCCTGCACCAGAGCCGCCGGTTTGGAACCGGTCAGGGGCGTCACGCTCTCACCCCAGAGCAGGCAGTGTCGACCGTCTTCACTGATGAAATAGCCGTCCTGAACGGTCAGCCGCAACCGTCCCCGCAGATTGGACAATTTTCGCAAAACCAGACCCGTAAAATCCAGCGGATCGGTCCGGATCTGTCGAGCCAACAGCAGGCCGGTCGGGCTGTTCAGATCAAGAAAGGCCTGGTGCATGCGCTCGTTGAGCCGCTCCGGCGCCAGTCGGGGTTCGATCGCGGCCAGATCCTCGGACCCGGCCAGAACCGGCAGGTAGCGCCGCAGGGTCCCAGCCAGACCGAACTCATACCCCGGGGGCAACCGATAGAAGACCTCGCGAAAGAGCGGGCTGGCCGTCAGCCCCTCGCCCAGGGTTTGAGCCCCGGCCAGAAGTTCGGGCGGCGCCCCGCCTCCCTTTGCTCCGTTTGGGGTTTCCAGGGAAATGAAAACCTGGTTGACCACCCCCAGTTCCTGCAACAGTTCGAGATCGCCCCGCAGGGCTTTTCCAGGCAAGAGGTCCAAGGCGTTTTCTTCCACCTGCACCTGCCAGGCCCGATAGGAACCCAGCAAAATAAGCAGGAACAGAAAAAGGTTCAGGAGTTTACCGGAAATTTTCGGCATGGAAGCGCTGGTCAATTAAGGGTCTCAGGAGAGGTCGGCGGACATTCCACTGGTCCGGCAGGTCCGGATGGAGCAACCTCAGGGATTTATCCGGCATTCGCTGAAGAGCTCCGGAGCCAATGAAGGATTAAGGAGGTAATTGCTGAAACTGATAACCGTGTTGTCTTCCCCCTCCTCGATAATTTTCACCTGCACCGGCTGCAGGGTTTCAGGGTCGAATTTAACCAAGATCCGGTTCAGAAAGGAGGCCAGTCCAGCTTTCCGGGGCTTGAGCCCTAGGGCCGGACCGGGTTCCAGCTCCAGGATAAAATCCCCTTGCAGGCGGCGATAACCGCCACTGGTCCAGGTCCGCAGCTGTTCCGTCACCAGACGCATGACCGGGTCACGATCCAAACGGAATTCGCTGGCCGGATTACCCTCGCCGCAACGCCGACCAATATTGCCATCCAGGATCAGGATTGAAGGGATGGGCTTGGAAAACTCCCAGCGCAACCGGTCGGGACGGACCAGATAGAGTCGGCCGGTGAAGATTACCGGCCGGGCGAACAGGGCCAGATTGCGTTCCTGCCTGAAATCGCAGGAGAAAGAGTCGATCCGGGCGGCCCTGCTCTCCACCCGGTCAAGAAATTCCTCCAGATCGCCGGCCCCGGCCCGGGGAACTATGATCAGACTGCCGAAGAGCAGAAGCAACCCGAGCGGGATCAGCCGCCAGCCGCCAACCTTCATGACGCCTCCCAGGCCTTGATCTCGCCTTCGGCCAGAAGTTTGCCCGCCCCGTTGAAGACCTGCCCCTTCATTACCGTAACCGGACCGAACTCGAAGATCTTGGCCACTTCCACCCGCATTTCTTCGCCTTCCCTGGCGCCCTCCAGCCAAAAGAAACGGTCGATCCCGACCAGCAGATCGCGCCGATAGGCGCCGCCTTCGCAGAGGGCGTCATAACCATTGACCGCGGCCATGGCCTGGGCCATGAGTTCGACAAAATATTCGGGCCGGGCCTGACCGGACCGGCCGATGAAGATCCCCCCCTGCGGCACCTGGGCGCCCACCTCGGAAAAATTCCCTTCCCGATCGCGGCGGAGCAGTTCTCCGGCCAGCAACATCGGCGGGCGCTGGGCCACCAGCATTTCGGCCCGGCAGGGCAGCTCGGGGGGACCGGCATTGCCTGGTTTGGAAGCTGATTCCGACATTATCTTCTAAGACAATGAACTAGTGTACAATCCATAATTCCAGACCAACCGATCTACAGTTCGTTGAGTGGCCTCTATTCAGTGTCTAGCCGGTGAAACGATACACACCTGCCGCACGATGGTCCCGCTAAAAGGCAGTAAATCCTTCGACAGGCTCGGGATGAACGGAGTAAGACTCAGAAAAGCAGCGATCGAAAAAGCGGAGCCATACTCAAGTACGTCGAGCATTTCACGAATAAGACACCGTTGCGCTGTTAAGACGTCATCGCCAGCACATAAATTTTATAGTTCCGGATGGCTACGTTAAAAGTTCGATATTCAAGGAGCAGCACATCGCGGAAGCGGAGGCGTACTTGAATACGTCGAGCATTTCGCGAGGTGCTGCGACGCCGAAGATCGGAATTTTTACGACGCCATATCACCATCATATTAATTTTATAGTTCCGGATGGCTAAGTAAAAATTTCGAACTTCAAGAAGCAGTGCATCAAGAAAGCGGAGGCATACTCAAGTATGTCGAGCATTTCGCGAGGTGCTGCGACGCCGAAGATCGGAATTTTTACGACGCCATCGTATTACATGTGGAGGCCGCCGTTGACACTGATCACCTCGCCGGTGATATAGCCGGCCCCTTCGCCCATCAAAAACTCCACCACCGCCGCCACCTCCTCCGGCTTGCCGACCCTGCCCAGGGGGACCCCGGCCAACATCTTCTCCAGCGGCAACCCCTCGATCATTTCGGTTTCGATCAGGCCGGGCGAGACCACGTTGACCAGGATCTTGCGCTTGGCCACTTCCCGGGCCAGGGCCTTGGCGGCGGCGATGATCCCGCCCTTGGCGGCGGCGTAGTTGAACTGGCCGGCCTGGCCGGTCTCTCCGGTGGTGGAGGCTATGGCCACCACCCTTCCCCGCCGGGCCGAAAGCATCGGTTTGATCAGCATCCGGGCCACCAGAAAGAAACCGGTCAGGTGAACGTTTATCACCTGATCCCAATCCTCCCGCTTCATCATGGCCAGGAGACTGTCCCTGGTGATCCCGGCGTTATGCACCAGACCGTAGGGCGTCACCTCATCCAGCAGGGGCTCCAGGACCCGGCGCATCGTCTCTTCGTCGGCGACATCGAAAGGCAGCAACCGGCACTGCCGGCCCAGGGCGGTGATCTCGTCACGCACTTGCTCGGCCGCCCCGTGGTCGGAGCGATAGTTGAGCCAGATGTCATAGCCGGCCGAGGCCAGCCGCCGGGCGATGGCGGCGCCGATCCCTTTGCTGGCCCCGGTAACCATGATCACGGGTATCTCGCTCATGCCTTCTCCTTAGCTTCGGGATTAAAAAAATTCCTGCCCCGGTCCCCATGGCGACCGGGGCAGGAATTTTTGGTTCACTCAGTTCGGCTTTCGGCGCTCACAGAGAGGCCATGGCCTTCTTGGCATAGCCCCTGACCTTCCGGTTCTTGGCCTTTTTGGCCACCGTCTTCAGGGTTTCCTTGTACTTGTCCTGGTGAGAAGCCCCCAGGGCCTTGAGCATCCAGGAGACCGTGTCGCTCTGGTGCCGGTCGCGAGGGTTGTCGTTATAAATCGCTAGAATCTCCTGCGACAGGACATCGAAGACGGCCGGATCGGTCACCCGGTCGCGGATGATCTTCTTGGCGCCCCAGAGCTTGTCGGCGATACTCCGGGACTGCAGCTTCTTGATGTAGTCGGCCGAGGCCAGCTTGGCTCGCGGGGCCCGTCCCCCGGAGGTCCGGTAACCGGGACCGGTGTAGACAGTGGAGACTTCCACCGGGGTAAGCGGCCCGGAGATGGACTTGACCATCTGGCCCACGGCGATGGCGTTGTCGGCATCCTCTTCGTTGATCTCGGCCGTGGCGATCTTGCTGTTGACATCGGTGATTTTCAGTTTGCCGGTTTCGATCTTCTCGACATCGAGGACCTCGCCGGTCTTGGGATGCTTGATTACCTTGCCTTCCTTGAAGACCATGAATTCCATGTCGCTTCTGACTCCGGCCAGCTTGCCCAGGTCGATGGTGACCTCGTCGCCGTTCCGCGCGACCACGTAGCCTTCCAGGGGGAAATTCTTGATGATCTTGTCCGACATCTGGACGATCAGGCTCTGGAGACTGGTCGAGGCGGTGGCCTTGACGTTTTCGGCGGCGATGATCGAGGCGGTTTCGACGTCGATGATCCGGGCATTGACCTCCAGGATATCCTGCAGCTTCATGAC
>Ga0055477_10000402_pt1 | contig 11878 bp, 13 predicted proteins | sample Muzzi_PWA_D2_FD_57683 | JGI IMG/M metagenome (GOLD analysis project Ga0055477, IMG submission 57683) | Wetland microbial communities from San Francisco Bay, California, USA, that impact long-term carbon sequestration - Muzzi_PWA_D2 | ecosystem: Environmental > Aquatic > Marine > Wetlands ... | reverse complement strand
CAATAATACTTAATTGAGAATTGAACATTTGATAGAGTAATATATTCATGTAAAGGGCAGACAAGGACCTCCTCCTAAAACTGCGGAGCTGACCATAATTACCCTTTATAAATAATCTTCCAGATACGTCCTTTCTGGTCTTCTGAAACGTACAGTGATCCATCAGGGCCAACTGCCAGTCCGCATGGACGATAGGTTGCGTTGCCCGGACTTTTCACCGGTTCGGGTCCTTCAAAACCGGAAGCAAAAATTTCATAATCTCCTGATACCCGACCATTGGAAAATGGAACGAAAACGACAAAAAAGCCATATTGGTCCTCCGGAGCCCTGTTCCACGATCCGTGAAAAGCGATAAAAGCGCCGTTGCGGTATTTTTCAGGAAACATCTCTCCCGTATAAAAGATCAGATCATTGGGAGCCATGTGACCGGGAAATCCAATTTCAGGCATGGTTTTATCTTCGCATTTCTCGGTTACCATTTCTCCGTCTCCGCCGTATTCCGGCATCAACACTTTTTTATTTTTATGCCAATCGTAATAGCAATAAGGCCAACCGCCATTTGATCCGTCTGACAACCTGAGGAATTCCTCAGCAGGCAATTCTGCGCTTTGCTCGGTAGTATACATGTCGGGGAAAAAGGAATTAAGCTGGTCCCTTCCGTGCTGCACGGCATAGAGATGATCGTCGACGAAATTCCAGTCGAGAGCTACTATGTTTCTCGTTCCCGTCACGTACCTTTTTCCATCGGCATAGGCATCCTGATTTAATTTATCGGCATCATACTGCCATATCCCTGCATGTTCTTCCAATAGCGGGCAAGGGTCCATTCCCGGCGAGCCTTTGGTCCGGGTCTGCTCCATACAGGCATTGGACGGCGCCCCGATGTTCACATAAATGTGTCCATCGCCATCAAATGTTAATGATTTGGTTTCGTGTTGGCTTTGCTTGGGATATCCGGAAATAACCAATTCATTGGTCGTATCGGGCAGCAAAGAGCCTTCTTTAAGTTTAAATCGATGTACACTGGTACTGGTTGAAGCATACAGGTAGTTGTTGTAGATTCCTATTCCGGTACCTCCCACCCCTTTAAAACCGACTTGCTCTTCAAATTTTCCGTCATGATCAGAATCGCGCATGGCGATGATACCTACCCCATCCTGTGAACGACGGAGTTGGACATACAGATCACCGTTGGGCAGGGCAGCCATGTGCCCGGCTTTACCCAATGTATCAGCGGCTACAATCGCTCCGAAGCCATCAGGGAGTGAGATACCCCCATTGTCTGCATCCGGTTGAAGCTGGCTGGTTTCATTTTCCGTTTCGCTGGCATCGTTCTCACTTTTTTGAGTACAGCCAAATGTAAACGCAATAAATAGAATAGCTAAGGTTAATATTTTGTTCATGTTCCTGTGTTTTAAACAAACAAGTTAAGAATACCTTTTGGGAAAACACAAGGCATTTTTTTCAGAAAATTATTTTGAATGTGTTGAGATTAATTAATATTCTCCAACGATATATTAATTTTATTAAGTTTTTATTTAATATAATTAAAATCACTATTATATTTATGTATATCAAATTAACAAAATGAAAAAATTTCCTACTTCCTGCCCCAGTTGTGATAACCGGTTAAAAGTCAGAAGTCTGGAATGTACTCACTGCGGGACCGGCGTTCAGGGCGATTTTGACTTGCCATTGCTGTTGAACCTGTCAAGGGAAGATCAGGAATTCGTCGTTTCATTTGTCAAGGAAAGTGGCAGGTTAAACACCATGGCCAAACAACTCAATTTGAGTTATCCGACGGTCCGCAACAGACTGGATGACCTGATCGGGAAAATCAAACAACTGGAATCAGAAAATCAAAACGCGTCCGATTAAATGTTACTTAAACTTATTTTTAATCCCTTTGAAAAAATCGCCGGATATACAGCATTGGTAGTCGGCCTGGCGATTATTTTGCTGACTTCTTTTCTGGCAGCCCTAAATGGGATCCATTTCGACGGTGTATTAAGTGTACAACTGGGAGCCTATACGGGATTTCACGTGCCTTTTGCCGAAAGCCTGATCAACTACACGTTCCTGTGTTTGACAGGCTACATCGTCTGCAGGATCTTTTCAAAATCGAATTTCAGGATAATTGACCTGTCGGGTACGATCGCATTTTCCAGGTATCCTCTTTTGATCGCCACGGCGATGGGCTTTATTCCGGGCATCGACCGCCAAAACCCGTACAATATGATCAACTTCCTGGTGGGATTTGCAGTGATCTTCTGCGTAGTCTGGTCGCAAATTTTATTGTACAACTCCCTGCACATTTCTGCCAATCTGAAGGGGAATAAGAAGTGGATCGCCTACATCATCCTGATCACTTTTACTGCCGTGATTTCCAGCCTTTTCTATAATAAGATCTATTTGCTGATCCTGTAACTGCTCTATTCGATGAATAAATTTCTTTTGGATAAAATTAACAAGGAGACAAAATTTGTTATTCACTTTAACCTAAATTTTACAATTATGAGAACAACCGTTTTAATTTTCATTATTATCCTTTCGATGAACTGCACCACCCGGTCTCAACCCATTGAAAATGAAGATAAGCTCGTAGGTATTTCAACAGAGATCCTTGAAAATCTGGTGAATGGCCACTACAGTAAGACGACCAAAGATTTCAACGATAAGGTGATTCAGGCTTTGTCGCCTGAAAAGCTGGCCGAAGTATATGAAGGCCTTACTTCACAAATAGGTAATTACAAAGAAAAAGGGGAAACCATCACAGATGTGATCGAAGGCTACAGGATCGTCTACATCATTATGAAGTTTGAGAAATCTCCCTTTAAGTTGAAAGTGGCATTTGACAATGATGATAAGGTAGCAGGCCTTTTCCTTATTCCCGTAAATGTAAAATAATAATTTCATCTAGTCCGCCGACAAGTGGTTGGCGGACTTATTGATTAAAAAATTGAAAATCTCCTGAAAAGCTGCCGTCCAGCTTTTTTCCGAAAGAGAGATCCATCCGGAAGAATAATTGAAAAGTGGAATCCGCTCCTGCAATGTTAACCACTCCACTGTTGAATTGTCTGCTATCATCGTTGTCTAGGTAAATGAAACCATCATTATTGGCATCTAGCACAAGGCTGGAAAAAGTAAAAAAATATTCATCTCTGAGTTCTTCTGAGCCGGAATAGAAATCCTGAAGGGACGTGCATTTGAAAACACCTTCCGAAAATCCAGCAGTATCTACATTTATTGGTGAATAACTATATAATAGAATGGCATAACTACCGTTTTCAGAAATATATTGCTCATTGGTAACAATAGATCCATCTGTAAAGCCGAATAGATAAAGATGATGGGTGTTTTCACTTACCTGGTCGTCAATCAAATCATAATCACCAAAATCCTGAATGAATGCGTCATTGATCACATACGTGGTATTGTTGTATGTAAAACTGTTTTTCGGTTCTTCCTCTGTGCTTCCACATGATGAGATGAACACGATAAATAATAGTAAAATGGCTGATAACGGTAGATTTTTTAACAACATGCTATTTGGGATTATAATGAAATCTAAAAAAATCCATCACCTCTTCCTAAAATTTTTTAAATAATTTCATTTACTTTGTAATACAAAGTTCTTTTGTTCGTTGCTTTGACAAATGATTTATTATGACATTTTTTAGAAAATTACTGGACCGCAAAAGCTATGTAAACGGCTACAGGCCCTTGCTGATGGTCATGTTATTATCGGTTTTTTCGGTATTTCTCTGGATGGGGGTGGTTTATCAGACCGGAAAATTAAATTACCTGTACCTGTTATGGAATTTGTTTCTCGCCTGGCTGCCGTTATTTTTTTCCTACCTCCTGTATCATCGGCTGCATTTTCCCACAGACAGATTAAAAATGTGGAAATTTTGGGGTATGACTTTGCTGTGGCTGTTATTTTTTCCGAACGCCCCATATATCATAACAGATCTTGTTCACATCAATGAAAGACATCATCCTGCCTCGTGGTTTGACGCCCTGCTTCTATTTTCATTTGCTATCAGTGGTTTGGCCGTTGGTATTAATTCTCTGTTTATTATGCAAATAAACGTCGAAAAAAGATTGGGCCGAAAGTTGTCTTATTTAGTGATCGGCGCCAGCATCTTTCTGAGCGGATTCGGGGTATTTCTTGGCAGGGTTCAGCGCTGGAATAGCTGGGATATCATCACCAGGCCGCATGAGCTGTTCCGCGATATTATCGTTCATCTGAACAATCCAACGGCCGCATATATGACGTTTGGATTCTCTCTTCTGACAGGTATGTTGTATCTGCTGACTTTATCGATTATGAAACCTCAAAAATGAGATTTCCTCAACCTTCCAAGAGTTCGATGAGCGGACCCATATAATGTTCATCCCATCCTTCTTTTATGCTTTCCAGGGATCCGTCGGGGATATTAATGTGAATTAGTTTTACATGAGTTATACCGTCATTTTCCTCAAACATCATGGTCAGCTTGGAGGGTTTTTCCCAACTTTCTTCATACCATTCCTGCACGATTTTATTTTTTGAGATTTCCTTATTCACTCCGTATATCGAACCATCCCACAGCAAAAATTTACCTCCCGGTCTGGGATCCATTTCGGCGTAATCACCCGACCATTCTTCAATTACTTCCGGATCTGTCAATGCTTCGAATATGTCATCTATTGAAGCATGGACCTTATACTCTTTTATCAACGATTTCATAGAAAGCTTTGGCTCCCGATTTACAATTTAAAATTGTAAAATAAAAAACAGTTTGATGAATGAAAAAAAATAAGAAAAAATCAAATGTTAAAAAATGTAAACGCGAATAAAAAAATGCGCTTTCCTTCACTACAGCCATTTAAACAGCATTTATGTCAAATGGCAATTTTCGTATTCTTTTTCCCGTCAGGTCGAATATGGCGTTTGTTAACGCAGGAGCCAAAGTAGGCAATCCTGTTTCGCCGGCTCCTTCCGGGGGATCTTCACTTTTTACGATATGCGTTTCTATTTCCGGACATTCGTGAAGTCTGAGCATAGCATAATCATTAAAATTATTTTGAGCTACTTTTCCTTTTTCAATAGTGATCGCCCCCTTGAAAGCTGCTGTCAAAGCCATGATCACAGACCCTTCCGTCTGTGCCCGCAGGTTGTTCGGATGAACACATACACCGCAATCAACCGCTGTAATTATCTTGATGGGCCGCACCCTGCCATTAACACGACCTATTTTGACAACCATAGCGATAAACGCGCCTGATCTTTCTACAATAGCCACCCCCCGGCCAATTCCATTGTCCTTCTTATTATACCAACCGGATTTTTCCGCTACGGTCTCCAAAACCTTTGTATATCTCCTGTGGTTTTTCAAAATGGAAAGTCTGAAATCAACGGGGTCTTTACCGGCAGCATGTGCCAATTCATCCATAAATGATTCATGGGCAAAACAGTTGGTGCTGTGGTAGACTGATCTCCAGTAAGAAATGGGAATATAGTGTTTTCTCAAAACTCCACTGACTTTGAAATTTGGGATCTCGTAGTCGGTAACTACCCCACCCATTATGCCGTCGGTGGGTTCCATGCTTTCTCCCGTCTGGTTACGGATATCCTGACAAATAATCTTATGTTCCAGGGCAACCGGGTTTCCCTGGTCGTCAATACCACCTTTGCACGAATTCAATGAACATGCCCGGAAGGGACCCTGGGTCACGTCGTCTTCCCTGGTCCAGATAAGTTTTACGGGCGCTCCCGTTTTATGAGACAATTCAGCGGCCTGTTCCACAATATCCAGCATCGATCTTCTTCCAAAACCACCTCCCATAAACGTGTAGTTGATCTTAACTTTTTCCGGGGCGACACCATAACGTTCCGACAAAAATGCGCGGATGCCGTTTGGGTTTTGCGTAGATCCCCAAAATTCGCACTTCTCTTTCTCAACGCTTACTATGGCGTTGAGCGGTTCCATCGGAACATGCACCTGGTAAGGTGTTTCGTACTCGGCTTCAATTTTTTTTGCCGACTGATTATATCCCGTATTGAAATGACCATTTTCCCGCAGGGTCGTTCCGGGCGACGAAGAAGCCGATCTGTAATCGTCGAATATTTTTTCAGTAGAATTGGACGCAAATTTCTTGTCATCCCAAACCACATTTAAGGTCTTTTTGCCTTTGTAGGCCGACCAATAATTATCTGCCACAACGGCTATTCCCTGAACCGCATGTCCGTATACATCGCGCTTTATCTCCAATACGTATTTTACTCCGTCGATTGCTTTGGCTTTCTCTGCATCATAATTAACCAGATTTTCTGAAAAATGAGGGGAATTTTCAACGCAGGCATATAGCATGCCCGGCACGTTGATGTCTATTCCAAATTTGGCCTGTCCGTTTGTTTTAAGAGGTATTTCCTTTCTTGGAAAGTCGTGGCCGATTATGGTGAACTCGTTTATGTTTTTAAGTTTTGGATTTTCAGGTAATGGCAATTTCGAGGCGTCACCAACTAACTCGCCATAAGTAAATTTCCGATCACTTGATTTGTGGATAACTTCGGTATTTTTTGCGTAACACTCTGACGCATCAACCGCCCAGCGGGCAGCGGCTGCCGCTATCAGCATTTCCCTGGCGGCGGCGCCCATTTTCCTGAGCGTGTCGTAACTCGACCTGATGCTATGACTGCCGACTACCATCTGCCATCCGTATTTTTCGCTATCGGCGGGCGACTGTTGTATGTTCACTTTATTCATGTCGACTTCCAACTCCTCCGCCAGGATCATGGGGATCGATTGAAATGTTCCCTGTCCCATCTCAGGCCGGTGGTTGAAAAGGGTTACAATCCCCTCTTGATTGATAAATATGTACTGATTTAACGAAATGCCAGGATCACCATCGAGATTCAGGTTGACCAGCTTCGGCTCAGAATTTTGACTGCCTGTAGAAGGCATGCACCCAATGGCCAGCAGCGTTCCGGAAATAGCGGATAGTTTAATGAATTCTCTTCGTGGTATTTTAGTCGTGTGTGCCATAGAAATGATCTTTGATTAACTGTTGATAATTTGCGCAGCTCTTAAGACGGCTTTTTTGATCCGCGGGTAGGTGCCGCAACGACAGATCATATTGACATAGGCATCCTGGATCTCCTTTTCGGATGGACTTGAGTTATTTTCCAGCAGTGATGCACCTACCAGGATTTGTCCCGATTGGCAGTACCCACATTGAGGAACCTGTTCTTCCACCCAGGCTTGTTGAACGGGGTGATTATAGGATTCGGATAATCCTTCGATAGTTATAATAGAATGTTTCCCTACGGCTCTAACCGGTAACGTACACGACCTGACAGGTTTTCCTTCCAAAAGCACGGTGCAGGCACCGCATTGTGCTATTCCACATGAAAATTTTGTTCCGGTCAGACCGGCAAAATCCCGAATGACCCACAACAGAGGCATATCGGGATCTACGTCAAAGGTATAATCCTTCTCATTGATATTTAGTTTGAATTCAGCCATAACAGACAGGTTATATTGGAGAGCAATTAAGTTACAAATTTTTAACGAAAAGAGTTAGTAATTACTATATTTTGCATGGTGAAAGGAAGATATTTGAATTATTCACAGGCCAATTGTAAACAACAGCGCTTAACTGTCAATTCAGAAAATTCCCGGGAACATTCGCCATCAGGCAAGAATTAAATTTGATTTTTATTCAAAAAGTAGTGCAACAGATTTATTTTTAATAAAATATATGTCTGTCATTTATGAAAGAACAATTTCTTCAGGAAATCGGGAACAGCTATCAATTTAAAGGTCCGTCGGTTATTATGGGCGGGGCAATGTTCAAGGGAGAATGCCAAACGAATTCTTTGGTAAAAATACCACTGAAAACCCTCAATCGCCACGGACTTATTGCCGGCGCCACGGGGACAGGAAAAACCAAAACGCTTCAGTGTTTCGCCGAGCAACTGGCTGAAAATGGTGTACCATGTCTGCTTATGGATGTAAAAGGAGATCTGAGCGGAATAGCCACTGAAGGAACCACTAACTCTAAAATTGAAGAACGGCACCAAAAAATCGGCGTCGCTTTTAAACCGGGAAAAAGTTCGGTTGAATTTCTCTCGCTGTCTGACGAACAAGGTGCCCGGTTGAGAGCCACAGTCCTGGAATTCGGACCCGTACTCTTCTCTAAAATATTGGGATTAAATGAAACCCAGGAAAGTATCATGTCGGTTGTTTTTAAGTTTTGCGACGACAAACAATTGCCGCTCCTCGATCTGGATGATCTGAAAAAAGTTCTGCATTACTTAACAAATGAGGGAAAAGAAGAAATGGAAAAGGAATACGGAAAAATTTCCAGCTCTTCAGTAGGCACTATTTTACGGAATGTCATTCAATTGGAGCAGCAGGGTGCCGACAGGTTTTTTGGTGAACCCTCTTTTGATGTCGATGACCTTTGCCGGTTTGATGAGCAGGGAAGAGGAATTGTTTCGATCATCCGGCTGTGTGACATTCAGGACAAACCCTTACTTTTTTCATCCTTTATGTTGCAGCTATTGGCTGAAATATATGCTACATTTCCCGAAGAAGGAGATCCGGATCAGCCAAAACTGGTAATTTTTATTGATGAGGCTCACCTGGTGTTTGAAGAGGCTTCTGATGCCCTGCTCGATCAGATCGAGGTGATCGTTAAGCTGATCCGCTCCAAGGGAGTAGGCATATTTTTTATAACACAAAGTCCCGATGATATTCCTGAAGAGGTTCTGGGGCAGCTGGGCCTGAAGATCCAACATGCTCTGCGTGCATTTACAGCGAAAGACCGGAAGGCCATTAAAGCCGCCTCGGAAAACTTTCCAACAAGCCCGTATTATAAAACTGACGAGCTGCTGACCACCATGGGAATTGGTGAAGCCTTTATCAGCGCTCTAAATGAAAAAGGCATCCCCACGCCGTTGGTCCACACATTATTGCGAGCGCCAAAATCCAGGATGGACATCTTAACGGACACTGAAATAGATAGCATTGTGGCCAGATCGTACATTTACAAAAAATACGATCAAACGATCGACAAGGAAAGTGCGCGCGAAATATTAGCCGCTAAAATAGAAGCCGCTCAGGCGGAGGAACATCAGGAAAAACTCAAAGAACAAAAAGAAAAAGCGGTCAGGAATTATTCCGGGAGACGCAATAAAACGGTATTTGAACAGGTAATGAACAGCTCGGCTTCCCGGCAGGTGGGCAGAACGCTGGCCCGTGAAGTTACGCGGGGAATACTAGGAGCACTTGGTGTAAAAACTACTGCCCGGCGGCGAAGAAGGTCTGTGAAGTCACCTTTTGATATTTTTTTTAAATAGAGTCGTGATGTTAAAAAAAGTTAAAAAAATACGTTAAACACCGATAGAACGTAATTTTGTTTTATGACAGAAAAAAGCATCAAACATATTACCCTTTTGATGGCAATCTCAATGATCGGGCTGGTCGGATTTCAAGCCTATTGGATTAACAATGTAGTAAAAGTCGGTGAAGAAAGGTTCAATCAGTCCGTACATGACGCATTGAATTCGGTTTCCAAAGAGCTGGAACAACATGAGATCTTGTATACTGCTGAACAAAAACTAAAGTTCAATCAGGGCGGAGTTACGGTCATTAGCCATGATAGTATCCGTTTCATTTCCAAGAGCAATGATTCTAACAGGAATAAAAACTTTATTACGGAAGAGACGGTGAGGAAATTTTTTACCAATACAGACACCATCGATCTGAGAAATCCAAATTACAGCAAACAATTTGATTCGGAAGGAAATACGCTTCGGGAAGGGCAATTCATTGATGACGATGTTTTGATAGAGATCACCCGGTCGAAATCAGAAATCGATACCGTTCAGGAGTACGACGAAAATATGAAAACGGACATTGACAAGGTCAGGGAGAAATCGGAGCTGGTGATGATCGTGCTCAACGAACTCATTTCCAAAGAAAGGAAAATTACAAATAGAATAACCCAGGAGCAGGTCGACACACTTTTAAGGACCAACCTGCTGAACAGGGGAATTGATATTGATTATTCTTTTGGGGTAATGAATGATCAAACCAAAGACTTATTGATCAAGAGCGACAATGAATATAATGACGAGCTGTTGAAGTCAAACTTTAAAACAAAGCTGTTTAAAAATGATCTGGTCGATCAGCACTCGCTTTTATTTCTGTATTTTCCATCTCAGGGCATATTTATTATCGGAAAAATTTTCGTTTCGCTGGCCACCTCGTTAGTACTATTGCTGGTCATTATATTTTGTTTCGGCTACGCGATCTACACCATCAAAAAACAAAAGCAGATATCTGAGATAAAGAACGACTTCATCAATAACATGACCCACGAGTTCAAAACACCTATCTCTACCGTTTCATTGGCTTGCGAAGCCCTTCAGGATCCAGAAATCAAGGCCAATGATGTTTTTGTTAAGAGGTATATATCGATCATTGGAGAAGAGAATAAAAGGCTCGGCATGCAGGTGGAAAAGGTGTTGCAGATGGCTACGCTCGACAAAAAGGATTTCAAGCTGAAGCTGGAAAAGCTGGACATTCACCATGTAATCGAAAATGCCATTCAGCATATTAACCTTCAGATCGAAAAAAGAGGAGGTGACATCAAAAAGGAATTAATGGCTGGTAAAAAAGAGGTGATAGCAGACGAAATCCACATGACGAATATCATCTATAATTTACTCGACAATGCCAACAAATATTCACTTGACCATCCGGATATTCTCATTCAAACCCAGAACGTGAATGGCGGAATATCAATTAAAGTGGCAGATAAGGGCATAGGCATGACCAAGGAAGTGCAAAATAAGATATTCGATAAATTTTATCGAGTACCTACAGGTAATCTACACGACGTAAAAGGTTTTGGATTGGGATTGGCGTATGTCAAAACCATGCTAAGCGCCCTGGGAGGTACCATAGGTGTAAAAAGTGTTTATCATAAAGGAAGCGAATTTGAAATATATTTACCCCAAAATGGATAAAAAATTACTTATTGTCGAGGACGATCCCAATCTCGGAAAAGTCCTTTCGGAATATCTGAATTTAAAAGGTTTTGCTACTACGCTGGCAGAAAATGGTGAAGAGGGAATGGACGCTTACCGGGCTGATAATTTTGATATGATCGTCATGGACATCATGATGCCCAAAAAAGATGGGTTCACCCTGGCCAGGGAAATCAGGATCCTGGATAAAGAAATACCCATGGTGTTTCTCACAGCCAAATCCATGAAAGAAGATACCATTAAAGGCTTTACCCTGGGGGCCGATGACTACATCACCAAGCCTTTCAGCATGGAGGAACTACTGTTGAGAATAAATGCCATATTGAGGCGTACAAGCACCAAAGACGCTGCATTAAACAGTGATGAAACCAGCTTTTCTTTTGGGAATTTTCATTTTGATTCCGAAAGGCAGATCCTGACCGTCAATGGAGAAAAAGCCAAGCTCACGACAAAAGAATCTCAATTGCTAAAACTTCTCTGCATTCACTTCAACAAAACGTTGTCTCGAACCCTTGCCTTAAAAACCATCTGGGGTGATGACAGCTATTTCAATGCCAGAAGTATGGATGTTTATATTACGAAATTGCGAAAACGACTGAAAAGTGACGATAACATTCAGATACTTACCATGCATGGCGAAGGATTTAAACTAATCAACACCAGCAAGTAATTTTTCGAATAATTATTCGCGATTTTTATTACTTTTATTATACTCCTTTAGTTCGCGAACAATATGTTTAAAATAATACCTTCATTATCCATTTCAAATGGAAAAGTAGTCAAAGCCAAGAGTGGTGATCTGGATGAATTGCTCAAATACAAGTACAGTCCGGT
>Ga0055477_10000400_pt1 | contig 11882 bp, 12 predicted proteins | sample Muzzi_PWA_D2_FD_57683 | JGI IMG/M metagenome (GOLD analysis project Ga0055477, IMG submission 57683) | Wetland microbial communities from San Francisco Bay, California, USA, that impact long-term carbon sequestration - Muzzi_PWA_D2 | ecosystem: Environmental > Aquatic > Marine > Wetlands ... | reverse complement strand
CTGTATCGGGCTATTTCGGCGGCATCACCGACACCATTATTATGCGCCTTACCGACGCGATGTTAAGCATTCCTGGTGTTTTCTTGATTATTGCCCTGGCAGTCTTTTTGGGGTCCACCATACAAACAATCATTCTGGCAATCGGTTTGCTTAACTGGATGGGGATTACTCGAATTATCCGTGCCCTGTTTCTCTCGTTAAAGGAACGAGAGTTTGTTCTGGCTGCGCGTTGCCTGGGCGTACAAAATGTACGTATCATGTGGGGACATATTCTCCCGAATGCAATCGCGCCCGTTGTGGTTGCAGCTACTCTGATTGTTGGCGAAGCCATCCTCATTGAGACTGCCATTAGCTATTTGGGTTTGGGCATTCAACCGCCTACCCCAAGTTGGGGTAATATGCTAAGAAATGCTCAAGACCTGATTTGGTCCGCACCCTGGCTGGCTATCTTTCCCGGCACGATGATTTTCATTACGATCTTGTGCATCAATTTTATGGGGGATGCACTCCGAGATGCTCTCGACCCCCACATGCGACTTTGATTTGAACTTTATAGGAGAACTTTCATGATTTCGGAAAAAGCTGCATTCAATTACGCTCTGTTATCGAGACCCGTTGCTCTTTATCCACGCTCTATCTTTCAAAGTTATTTTCCACTCACCGAGGCCGATTATAGCCCCGACACCTTAAACCGGCTCAAAGCCCGCCTCAGCGAATACCAAGAACAGACACAAGATGCCGAGGGCCAGAAAAAGGCTTTCCTCCACCTACTTGTTCAGGGTACTGAAAGCGCTCTGGCTTTCCTAGAAATCACCGATCTCTCGAAGTTCAGCGTGATGGGGTCTATTGAGGCTTATTACGAAGTAGTGCAGGACTATTACCAGAATCGCCTGGGCCTGGCCTGGAGACAGCGCGCGCCCTATATCGTCGATCAATACCCGGAGCCGGCCCACGAGGCCAATTGGTTTGCTTCATCGAATGTACCCGGTGGACCCCGACCCGGCTATCCAGAGGGCGTCTATTTTCTTCGACGGCATATGATGCCTGGTGTCGTTGAACTGGCGACTCTGCACGAAAATGTCCACCATTTAGGATTGGGCAGCGATGATGTTGAGGGAGACTATTATCGCTTTTTTGACGAGGGCTGCGCTAATTTTCTGGCCTACCTGGTTTATTATCACCACACTCAGAATATAGAGCCAGTTCGCCTGTACCGTACCTTCTTGCAAGAAATCAACACCGATCTGTACGAAGACCCCTCCTTTGACCGGATTATGGCCTCGCTCATCCAGCAAGTCGGCTTGACCGGTCTATACCGGTTGATTATGCGCCGGATAAAGGATCGCACCTCGGTAGAATGGCCTGAGATTCTAAGGACAACCGCTTCGGGACAGTTGCAGGTAGAAGCCCTGCCCGGCGAGCCGCCCGATGCAGACTTGCCCCCAATCCTGCATGAATTGCAGGCGGGAGCTGATAAAATGATTGCCCAGATTACCTACCCTGACCGTATGCTCATGTCACCCCTGGCCTACCTGACCTACGATCAGATGTGTCAGGAAGGTTCTGTAAGGGTTGATGAATTGCAGACTAAGTGGCGTGTGTCTACTCCAGTACTTAAATCTATGATTGAGGAGTTAGGGAGCATTTATTACTGGATTCATCAGGACGGCCAACTCAAACCTTTTCCAGACGGTTATAATACAGATTTGTTCCATAACACGGGCATCATGCGGGCCACCATTCAGAATATTGAACTCTCTGTCTAACACATCTACACTTGCTATTGGTCATTGAGTGGATTTTTTAATTATTGATAATTTGGTTAATAACCAAGGAGGTTATTTCAATGAGTAGATTTGAACCAAGGTTACAGAAATTCCGTGAGCAAATGGAAGAAAAAGGCTGGTCTGGGGCGTTCTTAGCCCCCTCCGGCGATATGGAGTATTTGATTGGGGTACGTCGCCAGCGACCACATGCCACCCAGGGTCATATGCACGGCGAATGGTTTTATGGAGCTATTCTCACGCCAAGCGATTGCGTCTTTGTGGCTCCATATCTGGCGCATCATTTTATTGCCAGGGAAGCCGAAGATAAGCCGTGGATCAGTGATGTTATCAAGATTGATGACGGCGATGATATCCATACTTTGGCTAAACAACTTTTAGATAAACATGGCCTAGCTGGCAAAACGTTGGGTGTGCCGCGTGAGGCGATGGCTTCAGTCGTCACAGAAATTCAGCAGGTCGCGCCGGGAACCGTATTTCATTCTTCCTGGGAAATTACGGCTGACATGCGGGCTATCAAGGATGCTGAAGAGATCGAGTTGATGCGAAATGCCTCTCGGACCACCGACGCCATTTTTGACGACGTGCGGAAAAATTTGAGATATGGCATGACGGAAACAGATGTGATGATGGAAGTCGAGCATCAAATGCTCAAGCACAATACCGAAGGCTCCTCTTTTGTGACCGGAATCAGAGTCAAAGGTCCGGGCATTCATGATGTACTAGAAGGAGTTAGTCGGGCTGGCTCTGTGGAGGCGCAGCCAGGCCGAGTCATCGCTTTTGATTTTGGGGTGGTGCTGAATGGCTACGTCAGCGACTTTGGCCGCACCGTCCACTGTGGAGAGCCAGACGCCGAACTGCGTCGCATCCATGGCTTGGTCATGCAAGCTCAAGCTGAGGGGATGGCCGCCATGAAAGCCGGACAAATTACGGCTCAGGATGTAGATAAAACCGCCCGAAGTATAATTGCGGAAGCTGGTTATGGGCCAAACTTCTTTCACCGGCTGGGACATGGCATTGGCATCGACGTTCACGAACCCCCTTTCCTGGCTAAAGGCGATGATACGGTTCTGGAAGCTGGAATGTGCTTTACTGTCGAGCCAAGTATTTGGGTTTCCGGTAAATGTTTTACCCGTGTTGAGGATGTGGTTGTGGTTGGGCCAGATGGTGGAACCAGCTTGAATGAGTATACCCGTGAGATTTTGGTTCTATAAGAAGCAGATTAGGGGATTGAGAGATTAAGAGATTCTTTTGCCAAAATCTTCCAATCTCCAATCTCCTAATCTCATGTCATCAAGCAAATCCTAATATGCTCTATACAACTCAAAAGGAGTAAAAATATGGAAGTTGGCGTCATTATTCCCAATGCAGGACCAAAGGCGAGTGTTGAAAATATTGTGACTACGGCTCGCTGGGCCGAAGAGTTAGGTTATCATTCGCTATGGTTAACAGACCATGTTGTTCTGGCCGAGCAAATTGATGCTTATTACCCCTATCGAACGCACGGGCGGTGGGATTACGCGCCGGATACAGTTTGGTTGGACCCGCTCCTGACCTTGGGCTGGGCCGGTCAAGCCGCACCGAGCCTCAAGTTGGGTACCTCCGTGCTGGTATTGCCGATTCGCAATCCGGTGCTGCTGGCTAAACAGCTTGCCAGCCTCGACTTTTTGAGCGGAGGCCGGGTTATTTTAGGGGCCGGAGCTGGCTGGATGGAGGAAGAGTTTAATATCATTGGCGAGTCTTTCAAGAATCGGGGTAAACGAGTGGTCGAGATGGTCGAGTTGATGCGACAGTTCTGGACCGGCGAAATGGTCGATTTCCAGGGGGACTACTATCAGGTGGCTCATTGTAAGATGCATCCTCGCCCGGTACAGGAGACCATTCCGGTGGTATGGGGTGGCCATAGTGAGGCCGCCATTAAGCGGGTAGCCAGGGTTGGCGATGGCTGGCACCCGACTCAGATTTCACTGGAGCAACTGGCGAACGGGCTGCAAAAATTGCGAGGCTATTGTGAGGAATATGGCCGCGACTACGATACTCTTTCGATTATTGCACGCCCTGGGGACAATTACGATATCACGCCAGAGAGCCATGCCCGCCACCTTGAATTGGGGGTCGATCACTTGGTTATAGACACGCCGATCAAAGAACTTGACCCAGAACTTAAGTTGGTGCGAGCGAAGATGGAGCAAGTAGCCGAAATTTGTAATCTTACGTCTCGGACGTAGGTCAGAAGAATAGGAAAAGTATAAGGAGATTTATTTGATGGCGAAAATTTCGTATAGCAATATTGGTGTCAGCCCCTTCAGACGGATGTTAGGCCATAACCCTGAGTTACTCCAGGCTTTTGAGGTTCTCGATGAAGCGCTGCAAAACAAGTTAAGCCTGCCTTACGAACTGAAGGAAGAGGTGCGCCGAGTTCTGGCTCATGGCCGGGGAAGCCAATATTGAATGTCCTTTGGCGCTCCGGCGGAGCATCTGACCGATGAGCGAACGGTTCTGGCGACGGGTTTTGCTCAAGCCGTCCTGAACGACCCGCATGGAATTCATCCCGGCGTTTGGGTTGAGTTGAAGCAGCATTTTTCGGATAAAGAGCTTATGGAATTGTGCTATGTCATCAGCTACTATGTGGGTTCACAGTTGTTAACCTTTCTACTAGAACCCGATATTGAGCCGGTGACCTAGAGGAGACGCGCTGGTGGCACAAGTGTCCTATACAAAAGTAAGGAGGCAATCAACATGAAAATTGGTGTGCGACTGCCGATTGAGGGGGCCAAAGTTAGTCCTGAAAACATTACAACCGTAGCCCGTCTGGCAGAAGAGTTGGGATATTATTCGGTCTGGGGGCCTGATCATGTCGTTCTCCCAGAGAAGATGGAGTCCTACTATCCATATGATAATAATCAATGGCCTTATCCAACCGAGGTAAAGATTTTGGACCCACTACTGGCCCTGGTCTGGGCGGCAGCCGTTGCTCCAAGCGTTAAACTTGGTACTTCTGTGTTGATTGGGCCATTAAGGAACCCCGTTTTGTTGGCCAAACAGGTTTCCTCGCTCGACTTTTTGAGTGGGGGACGCGTGATCTTGGGCCTTGGTGTTGGCTGGATGAAGGAGGAATTTGATATTATCGGCGAGTCCTTTTCCAATCGTGGTAAACGCACCGACGAGATGGTCGAGTTGATGCGCCAATTTTGGACCGGCGAAACCGTCGATTTTCAAGGAGAGTTTTATCAAGTTTCGGCTTGCAAAATGCATCCCCCATCCATTCAACAGCCCATCCCGATTCTATGGGGTGGATACAGCGAGGCCGCCTTAAAACATGTGGCTCGAATGGGAGATGGCTGGGCTCCAACGAAAAGAACTTTTGAACAGTTAGCCACAGGTATTCGAAAGATAAAAGAGTATTGCCTTGAGTATGGACGTGATCCGAACTCAATAATAATAGTGGCCCGGCCTGGACCTATCTACCAAATCAATGCTGATACGCTGACCCGCTATCAAGAATTGGGTATCCGGCATGTGATTATCGACCCGCCTTTGACCGGGCCAGACCTTACAGCGTGTCAAGCGGAAATGAAACATGTTGCTGAATTATGTGGCCTTGAGCCTCGAAAATGAACTAACTGGAAAATTACGTTGAGGAGATGTTAATATGGAAGTAGGTTTACGTATTCCAGGGGCAGGTCCAAATACCACCCCCGAAAATATTGTAACTGTGGCCCGCTGGGCCGAAGAACTAGGCTACCACTCGGCCTGGATTAGTGACCATGTGGCATTACCGGAGCCGGAGCAGGTCAAATCCAAGTATCCCTATGACTCGGAAAACCAATGGCGACTACCCGCCGAGACAGACTGGCTGGACCCTTTTATGGTGTTAGCCTGGGCCGGAGCCGTTGCGCCGAGTATCAAGCTAGGCACATCAGTGATGGTTCTTCCTCTGCGGAACCCGGTGTTGCTGGCAAAACAACTGGCCTCGCTCGATTTTCTAACCGGCGGGCGGGTCATCTTAGGGGCAGGGGTCGGCTGGATGAAAGAGGAATTTGACATTATCGGTGAGCCGTTTAAGCGGCGTGGGGCACGAACGGCGGAGATGGTGGAGTTGATGCGTCAGCTGTGGACCGGAGAGATGGTGGACTATCAGGGCGAGTTTTACCAGGTGTCTAACTGCAAAATGCACCCGCCTGCGGTGCAAGACTCTATTCCGGTGGTGTGGGGTGGGCATAGTGATTATGCCCTCAAGCGCGTGGCCCGGCTAGGCGATGGCTGGCACCCAACCCAAACCCCTATGGCACAGTTGGCCGATGGCATTGAACGTCTGCATCGCTTCTGTGAGGAGTACGGGTGCGACCCAGCCTCGCTCACCATTATCGCTCGACCCGGTCCGGTCTACCCCATCAACGCAGAGACCCACGCCCGGCATCAGGAATTGGGCGTTGACCAGGTGGTGGTTGATCCGCCTCTAAATGACCTGGGCGATTGTCGGGCTGAGATGGAACGTATCGCCAAGGTATGCAATCTTCAGCCGCGAGGCTAGAGGGGAATGTAACTGTTCTGCTATGTCGTTCAACGTTGCTTAAACTAACGGTAATTAGTAATTGGTTATTGGATGTTTGACCTAATTACCATTTACTAATTACCAATTGCCTATAAAAAATGACGATTGTCTGCCCAAGTAGAATAGTTACAAGGAAGTATTACGAATGGGCTTTGACCTGACCGAAGAGCAATACATGATTCGCAAAACGGTGCGAGAGTTTGCCCAGGCAGAAATTGCGCCCCGTGCCCGCGATATCGACGAGACCGGAGAATTCCCGGCGGACATCTTTAAGCAGATGGGCGAATTGGGCTTTATGGGGCTGCCCTTCCCCGAAAAATATGGCGGGGCTGGAGCCGATTACCTGAGCTTCGCCATTGCCTTAGAGGAATTGGCCGCAGCCTCCGGTTCTGTGGCGATAACATACAATGCTCACGTTTCACTGGGAGCTATACCTATCTACCTCTTTGGGACTGAGGCCCAAAAGCAGCAATGGCTTGCCCCTCTAGCCCAAGGTGAGGGGATCGGCGCTTTTGCCCTGACCGAGCCTCATTCCGGCTCCGATTCCGCCGCGATGAAAACTGTCGCTACCTTGGACGGTGATAAGTGGGTGCTGAATGGTCAAAAAATGTGGATCACTTCCGGCTCAGTGGCCCATGCCATTGTGGTGGCGGCTAAAACCGACCCTGAGGCGGGGACTCGCGGCATCTCTAACTTTATTATTCCGGCTGATGCACCGGGCTTGACGGTTGGTAAAAATGAGCCAAAGATGGGCATGAATGGTTCCCCTACCAATCAACTTTTCTTTGAGAACTGTTCCATTCCGCAAGAGAATTTGCTGGGAACCTTAAACGAGGGCTTCAAACAATTTATGATTACCTTGGATGGTGCGCGTATCAGTATTTCGGCGATGGCCTTGGGCTTTGCCAAGGCTGCGATGGAGGCCGCGCTCAAGTATGCCAAGGAACGAGAAGCCTTTGGTCAACCGATTGCCGAATTTCAAACCATTCAAACGAAACTGGCCGATATGGCGATCGAGTTAGAGGCGGCCTGGCTGATGATTCAAAAAACCGCTTATATGAGAGAAAAAGGCAGACCCATCACCAAAATGGCGGCCATGACCAAGGTTTTTGCCAGCGAAGCGGCAGATCGGGCTTGTTGGCAGGCCATCCAAATCTTTGGGGGGATGGGCTACAGCCGGGAGGTGCCGGTGGAGCGGCTCTATCGAGACAACCGTCTGACTCTCATCGGTGATGGAACCAGCGAGATACAACGGTTATTGATTGCAAAGCATCTTCTGCGAGAGAGATAGGTTTGCACCGTCAGCGAGTTTGCAAGTTGGCGAGTTGACCTCACTTGCTTACCCCCATACTCGCCTACTTGCATGCTTGTCACTGGGCGTACGATGCAACACATTGACAGGAAAGGATAGCCTAAATGTTAAAACTCAAAAAAGCCTTCAACGAGGGCCAAACCCTGGTCGGGACATGGCTGAATGCAGGGAACGCCGCCCAAGTCGAAACTATTGGCTATGCGGGCTTTGATTTCATCATACTGGACACAGAACATAGCTCCTACGATATTGCCGGGTGCGAGCCGCTGGTCCGGGCATCGGATGCGGCTGGGTATCCGGCTTTGATACGGGTGCCGGAAAATAAGCCCACACCGGTGGCTAAAGCCTTGGAGTATGGAGCGCAGGGCATTGTCGTGCCGCACGTCAGCAGCGCCGAAGAAGCTGAGAAAGCCGTCAAGCACGCCCACTATGCTCCAATAGGAGTTCGAGGGGCAGCGCCGACGGTACGAGCGGCCCATTATGGTAAAATCCCCTGGCCGGAATATGTGGCTCAGGCCAAAGCGGAGACGATGGTCGTACTTCAGATTGAGGGGAAAGAAGGTATCGAAAATCTGGATGCCATTATGGCAGTCAGCGGGGTTGATGTCCTCTTTATTGGGCCATTTGATCTCTCAGAATCTCTGGGTATTTCCGGCCAGTTGGACCATCCTTTGCTGCTCGGTACGGTGGGCGAGGTAGTCCAACGGGCCAAGGCTAAGAATATCGCGCTGGGAATCTGGATGCCGACGCCGGAGCAGGCCGGTCCATGGATTGAGCGTGGCGTACAACTGATTACCGTTGCCAGCAATGATATGATTTTCTTTAAAGGCTGCAAAAGCTATGTAGAGCAGGTCAAGGCTCAAATTTCGTCACAGGCTTGAGAAATAAAGATATGAAAGAAAAACCAGTTGCCAAAATCGGCTTTGCAGCCCCTTTTACCGGCGATCAATCGATTGTGGGGATACCCATGCGCCAGTGTGCCGAGTTGGCGGTAACACAGGCCAACGAGCAGGGGAACCTGCCCTTCCATTTGATATTACAGGGTGAAGATGACCGGGCCGACCCCACTGAGGTGGAAGCGGTGGCTCATCGCTTTGTGGCTGATTCAACGGTGATAGGGGTGGTGGGGCATAAAAATAGCGGGCCATCGGCGGCGGCAGCCCCTATTTATGATGCTGCCGGTCTGGTTCAACTCTCCCCCTCCTCGACCAATCCGCAGTTGGGCCAGCAAGGATATCGTACTTTTTTTCGCATGTGTGCCCACGATATGATGCAGGGGAAAGTGGCTGCCGAGTATGCAATCCGGGCGCTGGGAGCAAGGCGCATCGTTATTATCCACGACCAAACCGATTATGGGCAACCGCTGGCCGAGGTGGTCCAGGTCACGACGCAAGCGGAAGGGGCGGAGGTCGTTCTATTTGAGGGTATCACCGAGGGTGAACCCGATTTTAGTGCAACAGTGGACCGCATCCAAAAGCTAACCCCCGATTTAGTCTATTTCGCCCTGACTGAGATTGAAAGCTCAATTCTGACCCGCCAATTGCGGGCCGCTGTTATTGAGACGAACCTCTTTGGTACGGATGGTAGTCGAGAATCTCAATTTCTACCATTGGCCGGTGCAGCCGCGGAAGGCGTCTATCAAACGTATGCCGGGATAGACCCGCAGAGTACACCGGCGGCGCGGCCCTTTGTGGAAGCCTTCGAAGCCGCTTACGGACCGGTTCCTGTCTATGGGGCAGAGGTTTACGATGCGACCAACTTGTTAATTGATGCCTTGAGGCGAACAGGCCAATTGGACCGGCGGCAAATTTTGCGAAGCGTCGCTGAGATGAAGGACTTCAAGGGGATTGCAGGCCAAATTCGATTTGAATCAAATGGTGACCGACATAATCCGCAGGTCAGTATCTGGCAAGTGGTCCGGGGTGAGATGCATATGCTCGGTCTGGCCCAGGATTTGATTCCGGATAAGGAGAAGAGATAATGAAGCTAGCCGATAAAGTGGTGATTATTACCGGGGCCGGTTCGGGTATTGGCCGGGCGACGGCGCTTCTTTTTGCCAAAGAAGGGGGCAAGGTAGTTGTAGCCGATATTGTTGAAGATGCTGGTGAAGAGACCGTCGCCCTAATCAAGGGGGCCGGTGGAGAAGCGGTTTTTGTGCGGGTTGACGTTTCCAAAGCCTCGGATGTTGAAAATATGGTACAAACCGCAGTGAAGAGCTACGGCCAACTCAATATTTTATATAACAATGCTGGCTTAACGATTCCGGCGATGGTCACCGAAGCTACCGAAGAAGTGTGGCAGCGCACCCTTGATGTCAATCTCAAAGGGGTCATGCTGGGCTGTAAATATGCCATCCCGGAGATGCAGAAACAGGGCGGTGGCTCGATTGTCAATACCGCTTCGATGTTGGGCTTGGTGGCGTCACCACGCCAGGCTCCATACAGTGCGGCTAAAGGGGGGGTGGTATTATTGACGATGCAAGTGGCCATTGATTACGCAGCCGATAACATCCGGGTCAATTGTATCTGTCCCAGCGAGGTCAATACACCGATGCACCGCAAATTTATCGAAGAGTCACCCGACCCGGAGGCCACGCGAAAACGGTTAATGGAGCGTATTCCGCTCAATCGAGTGGCCGAACCAGAGGAGATTGCCAAAGCCGCGCTCTTCTTAGCCAGTGATGATTCTTCCTATATCACTGGCGTAGCGTTGCCCGTTGATGGCGGCCTCACCGCAATGTAAACATGAATTTTTTTCTCGTTCCCACGCTGAGTGTGGGAACGAGAAAATTTGAGCTTTATAGTTAGGAGCAAAGTCCATGAAATCAATGAGTAAATGGGAAAGGGTTGAGGCCGCCATCCATGGTGAGGCCGTTGACCGGGTGCCGCTCAGTTTTTGGCGGCATTACGCGGTTCAGGAATGGTCGCCGCGCAGTCTTGCTGAACTGACACTGGCTCTCTACCACAAATATGATCTGGATATCATCAAACTAACCCCTACCGGTATTTATCCCACGCAGGATTGGGGGCCGACCATCCGCTTTAGCCAGGATGATACCATTCATCCAGCCTGGGTTGAAGCAGCGGTAATGTCGGCGGATGAGTGGACCACGCTGCCTAAACTCAATATCAATGCCGGGGCATTGGGCCGGGAGCTTGAGGCCATCCGCTTTTTGAAGGCCGGTTTGGGTGACGATGTTCCCTTTGTCATGACAATTTACAGCCCCTTAACCATTGCCGCCATGTTATGCTGGGCCGAGACCTCGCGGGATCGCATCATTCAGGATTTGCGGGATGCCCCGCAAAAATTACACGCGGGGCTGGCAACCATCCGTGATGTTGTTCAAGAATATGCCCTGGCCTGTTTGGAGGCTGGGGTTTCGGGGCTTTTCTTGGCCACCCAGATGGCCCATTATGATGCCTTGACTCAGGCTGAATACGAAGAATTTGGTGTCGCTTATGATTTGCCAATTCTAGAGTCGTTAAAGGGTAAATCACGGCTGACGATCCTGCACGTCTGCCGCCAAAATGTGATGTTCGACCTGATGGCCGATTATCCGGTTGATGTCATTCATTGGAATGACCGGGCCAGCCAGGGGCCAAATTTGACCGAGGCGAGGAAAAAAACTAAAAAGGCTCTGTCCGGCGGTATTGCGGTGAGGACTCTCAGCCAGGGAAGTGCAGAAGAGGTCGCGGCTGAGGTACGCGATGCAATTGACCAAACGGGTGGAACCGGCTTCATTTTGGCTCCCACCTGTACCATTGATGGCCGGACGCCTGACGAAAACCTCCAAGCGATGCGCCGGGCGGTTTATGAGGCTGCGAAGTAATTGGTAATTAGTTATTGGGGATTACGTAGTCCTTCTATTAGACAAATTACCGAATAATTCTGTTGATCGGGTTATCGTTATGAGATATTCTGAAATTCTCGAAAAAGGCTTGGAGCGTATCCGGGCCGCAGGGATGGAGCCTTATCTGGATTTGGGAGCCGAAACCCATTCCCAAAATCGGTTGAACCGGCACTATATGGACTCGCTTGTCTTTGAGATGCGGATTCTGGGCAGTCGTCAGGCGGATACGACGACCACGTTGTTTGGTCAAACTCTCAGCAGCCCGATTCTGGCCTCGGCGATGTGCAAATCCAGAATATTAGAACGATTAGCGCCGTGGGAGACACCCTATCTGGAGCAGATTGCCGCCGGGCTAGCTGATTCAGGCAGCATGATGGCTAC
>Ga0055477_10000398_pt1 | contig 11902 bp, 12 predicted proteins | sample Muzzi_PWA_D2_FD_57683 | JGI IMG/M metagenome (GOLD analysis project Ga0055477, IMG submission 57683) | Wetland microbial communities from San Francisco Bay, California, USA, that impact long-term carbon sequestration - Muzzi_PWA_D2 | ecosystem: Environmental > Aquatic > Marine > Wetlands ... | reverse complement strand
GTCGGTCCGCTGGTGTCTCGCTATCTGGCGCGTCTGACGCAGAGGCTCGAGGCAAGACGCGTGGCGGTGATGCAGAGTTCCGGCGGCACGATCGGCGCCGCGCAGGCCGGCGAGCAGGCGGTACACATGCTGCTGTCGGGACCGGCCGGCGGACTCGCGGGCGCACGCCACGTCGCGGCGACGAGTGGTATCACGCGTCTGCTCACCCTCGATATGGGAGGCACGTCAACTGACGTCGCGCTGATCAACGGCGCGATCCGCCTCACCAACGAGGGCGCCGTCGGACCCTATCCGGTGGCGGTACCGATGGTCGACATGCACACCATCGGCACCGGCGGGGGCTCGCTGGCGCGAGTCGACGCCGGCGGCATGCTGCGGGTCGGACCCGAGTCGGCGGGCGCCGACCCCGGACCGGTCTGCTATCGCCGCGGTGGACGCGAGGTGACCGTTACCGACGCCAACCTCGTGCTCGGCCGCCTGCAGCCCGATTTCTTTCTCGGGGGACGCATGATGCTCGATCTTGCCTCGGCACGGGCGGCCCTCGAGGCGCTGGGCGCTGAACTCGGGCTCGACCCCGAGTCCGCTGCTGACGGCGTGGTGCGTATCGCCAACGAACGCATGGCGCATGCGCTGCGCGTGATATCGATAAAGCGCGGTCACGATCCGCGTGAGTTCACGCTGGTGGCGTTCGGCGGCGCCGGTGGACTGCACGTATGTGAACTCGCCGAGGCGCTCGGCATGACCACCGCATTGATCCCGGTACAGGCGGGGGTGCTCTCCGCCCTCGGGATGCTGGTCGCGCCGCATGCCCGCCACCTCTCGCGTACCGTCGGTCTATTGCTCGACGATACGACGGACGAGGAGATCGAGTCGCACTTCACGCGTCTCGCGGCTCCCGGGTACGCCTCCCTGCAGGACGAGGGCGTGGAACCGCAAACAATCAGTGCCGTGCACGCGCTCGATATCCGTTACCGCGGCCAATCGGCGACGCTGGACATTCCCTGGCGGGACCGCGCCCGCGCCGACATCGACTTTCACCAGGCCCACCTGCGCCTCTACGGTCACCGTCTCGATCTCCCCGTGGAGATCGTCAACGTGCGCGTCGCCCTCACGGCGCCTCAACCGGAGGTTCCCATCGCCGCTCCCGAGACGATAGGCGCAACGCACGGCGCGGCACGTGAGCTGCGCTCGGCACGGCTCCACGGCGTACGCGCCGCGGCACCCGTATACGCGCGCACGGCACTGCCCGCCGGCCAGATCGTAACCGGGCCGGCACTGATCATCGAGGAGGTCGCGACCACGTACGTGGCGCCCGACTGGTCGGCGACGGTCGAGGCCGGCGGCAATCTTCTGCTGCGCAGAGAGCGGAAACGATCGGCCAACAACGGCGCAATAGAATCTAGAGCAGAAACAGCGTCGCCAGGCCGAGGAAGGCCATGAAGCCGACGACGTCGGTGACCGTCGTCAGCAGTACGCTGCCGCCCAGGGCAGGATCCGCCCCCAGGGCACGCAGTACCATCGGGATGGTCGCGCCGGCGAGCGCGGCCATCAGCAGATTGATGACGACCGCCGCGCCGATGATTGCGCCGATCTGATAATTTTGAAACCACACCGCGGTGATCGTAGCGACCACGGCCGCCCACAACAGACCGTTGAGCATGCCGACAATCAGTTCGCGCGCAAGCAGGGTGCGGGCGTTCGTCCTGCCGATCTGGCCCAGCGCGATACCGCGAATCACGACGGTCAGGGTCTGACTGCCGGCAATGCCGCCCATGCTCGCGACGATCGGCATCAGTACCGCCAACGCCACGACCTTGTCGATGGTGTTCTCGAACAGTCCGATCACCCACGAGGCGAGGAAGGCCGTCGCCAGATTGATGCCCAGCCATACGCCGCGGTGACGCGCGCTGACGATTACGGGGGCAAACATATCGTCTTCCGAGTCCAGGCCCGCGAGCCCCATGAGATTGTGCTCCGTCGTCTCACGGATCACGTCGACCACGTCGTCGATGGTAATTCGGCCAAGCAGCTTGTTGCGATCATCGACCACCGGCGCCGAGACCAGGTCGCGGTGCTCGAACAGGCTCGCCACCTCGTTGGCCGATAGCGTCGCCGCGATCGGCTCCACGCTGGTCACCATCACCTCACGCACCGTGAGGACGGGAGAACGCGTCAACAGCACGGGTAGTGTGAGGGTCCCGAGATAGCGGTCGTCGCGGTCGACCACGAACAGGCTGTCGGTCATCTCGGGAATTTCGCCATGACGGCGCAGGTAACGGAGCACCACGTCGAGCGTCACGTCCGGACGCACGGTGATAGTGTCGGTGTTCATCAAACCGCCGGCGGTGTCCTCCGGATACGACAACACCGACTCAAGCCGCTGGCGGTGCTGCTCGTCGAGGGACTGCAATACCTCCTGAATGACCGCGTCCGGCAGATCGTTAAGGATGTCGGCAAGGTCGTCTGTGTCGAGGCCCTCGGCGGCCGCGACCAGTTCGTCAGCGTCCATCTGCCGGATGAGGATGGCGCGCAACTCGTCGTTGACGCACAACAGGACGTCGCCGTCGATATCCTTATCGACGAGTTCCCAAAGCAGTTCGCGTTCCTTGGGCGGTGTGGACTCGAGCAGATGCGCGATCTCGGCCGGATGCAGACCGTTCAGCATCTGGCGAACACTTGCCAGCGTGCCGGTCTCGATGGCGCTCGAGAAGAGCTGCAGCCGATCCTCGCGTTCCCGTTGTTCACTCACCTCTGGCATAGATCACCGCTCCGTAACCAAGCGTATGAGTGTATGGGAAAGAGCTGCTATTTGAAAATGCGCGGCGCGGATCATCCCTTGGCGTTTATCCGCGCGACGAGCGAGGCGACCTCCTGCGGCGTCGAGAGGCGCAGCACGCGGCGTGCCGTGCGCGCCATCTCCTCGACGTTGCTGCCGTTAACGACGTGCTTGACCTCCAGCAATGAGGCGGGGTTGCTGCTGAACTCGCGCAAACCCATTCCGAGCAACAAGCGGGTGTAACGCACATCACCCGCCATCTCTCCGCACATCGCAACCGGGATACCGGCGCGTCGGCCCGCGGCGATGGTCATCTTTATCAGCTGCAGGATGGCCGGGTGCAGCGGATCGTACAGGTAGTTCACTTCCTCGTCGAGACGATCGACTGCCAGCGTGTACTGGATGAGGTCATTTGTACCGATCGAGAAGAAATCGACGTGGCGCGCAAAGACGCGCGCCGCCAGCGCCGCGGCCGGCACCTCGATCATGCATCCGACTGCCATGTCGGTATCGTATTTCTGTCGCCGCGAGCGCAACACCGCCTTCTGTTCGTCGATCAGGCGCAGCACCTGCTGCATCTCCAGAACCGTCGAGAGCATGGGAATCATCAGCCGTACCCGCCCGTACGCCGAGGCGCGCAGGATCGCGCGCAGTTGCGGCACGAAGTGGCCGGGATCCTTGAGGCTGGAGCGAATCGCGCGCAACCCGAGAGCCGGATTCGAAGCGATCACGGTTCGGCGCAGGCTGCGCACCTGCTTGTCGGCGCCGAGGTCAAGGGTCCGGATGGTCACCGGCGCCCCCTTCATCCCGCGCACGATCTTGACGTAGACCTCCAACTGTTCGTCCTCGGAGGGTGGCTGCTCGCGGTTCATGAACAGCATCTCGGTGCGATACAGGCCGACGCCACCGGCGCCGGACCGTTTCACCGCCGGCAGGTCCTCGGGAATCTCGATATTCGCAAGCAGGGCGATTGCATGACCGTCACGCGTGACCGCGGGTTCGTCCTTGAGACGAGCCAGTGACGCCTGGTGCTGTCGCCCCTGCGCCTGTCGTCGGCGGTAGTGGTCAATCTCGGCGACATCCGGGGCGGCGACCACGGTACCGTGTTCGGCGTCCACGACGAGCAGTTCCTTATTCATCAGAAAGCGCCCGGCGTTGTGTACGCCGACCACCGCCGGGATCCCCAGGCTGCGGGCGAGGATTGCGGTATGCGAATAATGGCCGCCGAATTCGGTCACCAGTGCGGCAACGCCTTGCTGCTGCATCAGCAGTGTCTCCGCCGGTGATACATCCTCCGCGATGACGATCTTTCCGGACAGACGGGCTGCCGGTCCGTCGTGGCCGTGGCTGAAACCGGACAAGTTGCCCTGAATGCGGTTGATGACGTGGTCGACGTCGTCCCGGCGCGTGCGCAGGTAGGGGTCGTCCATCTCGTCGAACACGCGCACCAGGGCGTCGCGTTGCATCTGCAGCGCCCACTCGGCATTGCACCGTCGGTCTCTGATGATCTGGATCGGCACCTCGGCGAGCGCCGCGTCATCCAGCATCAGCAGGTGGGCGTCGACGAAGGCGAGAATATCGGGTGGCGTGGCCGCGGGAATGCGGTTGCGGATGACCTTGAGCTGCTGGCGCGCCCTGCGCAGCGCGTTCTGAAATCGCTTAATCTCCTCGACCAACAGCGGTCGCGGAATGGTGTGTTCCGCGACGTCCGGCTCGTCGCGCCGTAATAGGTGCGCCTTGCCGATCGCCACGCCCCTGGAGACACCGATACCGCTGAGAATCAGACCCATGATGTGACGCCCTGTCGGCCCCCCCAGCCTTCACGCGTGACTATTCCGCCTCGCCGAATCTATTGGCGATCAGTTCGGCAAGGCGCTCGATCGCTTGCTCTTCGTCAGCCCCCTCGGCAATCAGGTCGATGCTCGTGTCCTGCCCGGCCGCGAGCATCATGACGCCCATGATGCTCTTGCCGTTGACTCGCCGGACCCCTCGCTCGACGTGAATCTCGCTGGCGAACTCGCTAGCCAGGGTCACCAGCTTGGCGGCGGCGCGCGCGTGCAGACCGAGCTTGTTCACGATCACCACTGTCCTGCGCTGCACTAGTCGCTTTCCGGCTCGCCGTCACATAGAAAGATGCCCTCGCGCCCACCGCTGACGGCCTTCTCGACCAGTTGCGAGATATCGAGACCCGGATAGTTCATCATGCGCACCAGCATCGGCAGGTTCACGCCGGAGATGACGCGCACTTCGTGCGAACCACGTTGCAGCGCGGTGGCGATATTGCTGGGCGTCGAACCGTAAAGGTCCGTGCACACGATGACGCCGTCGCCCTGATCGATCTGTGCGATCAACTCCCACGCCTGCCTCGAGATCTGCTCCCGGTCACAGTCGTAGGGCACCGACAGGGTGCGCACCGGCAGCGGACTGGCATCGAGCACCGCGACTGCCGTCGCAAGCAGTGCGCTACCGACCTGATCATGGGTGATCACTAGCACTGACACCGTCATGAGAGTTCCCGGTGGCGCACTACAATGTTGTTACGCGATCGCCGGAAATGGCCGGCGATTGATTCGACCAGGTACACCGAGCGATGCTGGCCGCCGGTGCAGCCGATTGCCACCGACATGTAGTTACGGTTTTCCTTCTCAAAGGCCGGCACCCAGCGCTCCAAAAAACCTTTGATGTCGTCGTACATCTGTTCCACCTGCGGATGCTGTTCGAGAAACGCCTTGACCTCCTCCCGGCGCCCGTCGAACTGGCGCAGACTCGGTTCCCAATGCGGATTGGGCAGACAGCGCACGTCGAACACGAAGTCGGCGTCCGCCGGTATACCGTTCTTGTAGCCGAAGGAGATGAACAGCATGGACAGCGAGGGTTTCTTGCGCTGCGCGATTCGTTCGGCGATGAGGCTGCGCAGCTGGTGCACATTGCTGGTGGTGGTGTCGACGGTCAGATCGGCGCATGCGCTGATCGGGGTCAACAGCGCACGCTCGGCAGCGAGCGCCTCGACCAGCGGCGTATCGTCACCGGTCAACGGGTGCTTGCGGCGCGTCTCGCTGAAGCGCTTGATCAGGGTCTCGGTGTCCGCCTCCAGGAAGATCACCTCGCAACTGAAGCCGAGCGCGCGGATGTCGGCCAGCAGCGACCCGAAGTTTTTCAAATTACGCTCCACGTTGCGGGCATCGATACCGACCGCGATGTTACGCGCGCCGATGCGGTCGCCCGCCTTAATCATCTGGCGGGCGAACTCGGTGAGCAGCGTAACCGGCAAATTGTCGACACAGTAGTAGTCGATGTCTTCCAGCGCCTGCAGGGCGATCGTCTTTCCGGAACCGGACATACCGCTGATTACCACGAGCCTCATCGCTCACCCTCGCTGATCATCTTCTGTTGCCGCTCGATGAAGGCCTGTGCCGCATCATAGCCCTTGAGCCTCAGCACATGATTACGCGCGGCGCCCTCGGCGAGCACCGCGAGGTTGTGTCCCGGCGCGACGGGCAGGGTCACCTGGGGGACATCGACCTCCAGGACCGAGACCGTCTGGCGGCTGCCGTGCAGGCGATCGATGCTCGCCAGTTCCGTCTCGCTCATATGCTGCAGTCGGATGATCAGGCGCATATTCTTGCTGTTCTTGACGGCACTGTCGCCGAACATCGCTCGGATATTGAGAACCCCGAGACCGCGCACCTCCAGGAAGCCGCTAAGCGCGGGTGGGCAGGACCCGCTCAGGGTATCCGGCGCGATGCGCCGGAATTCCGGGGCGTCATCCGCGACCAGTCGATGCGAGCGACTGATCAACTCGAGCGCCAGTTCGCTTTTTCCTACACCGCTCTTGCCGGTAATCAGGACACCGATCCCAAGGATCTCCATGAAAACACCGTGGAGGATGACGCAATCCGCCATGGTGTTCGACAGGTAGTATTGCAGGTAGCTGATGATCTTGTGCGTCGCCAAGGGAGAGGACACCAATGGGGTGTCCGTACGATCAGCATGCTGACGCAGTTCCAGCGGTGTCGCGGCGCCGTCCGCGACCACCACCAAGGCCGGCAGACTCCCGAAGAGACGCTCTAGCGCATCGGCGTGAGAATTCTTGCCGAGATTATCAAGGTACGCCAATTCCGCACGCCCGATAACCTGGATACGGTTGGGATGAATCAGGTTGAGGTGTCCGACCGAGGTGCTGAGCGGCAAACCCGCGGCGGCCTGTTGGCTTTGTGGGCGGATCCGTCGATCTTCGCCGCGCTGACCCGCCTGCCACTCGAACGAGAGGCGCTCGTGATGGAAGTCGAAGACGGTTCGGGCGGTCAGGGTCACGTCAGCCGCCCATCACTGCGCAGACTCGACTACCCGGTCTCCACCGCCGGGGCTCCAGGAGGTCAACAGGGTAAAGAGCTCCTGGTCACTGCGCGCGGCGCGCAATTGCGTACACAGCTCCTCGTCGCTGAACATCTCCGCCAGCAGCGCCAGTATATTCAGGTGTTCGCTGGTCGATTCCGCCGGCACCAGCAGAGCGCACGCCATGTCCACCGGACGATCGTCGGCGGCATCGTAATCCATGCCCTCTGCAAGGCGCAAAAACGCACACATGGCCTGATCGACACCCTTGATACGACCGTGAGGAATCGCAACGCCGTGACCGAGCCCGGTGCTGCCGAGCCGTTCGCGTTCCCACAGGCTGTTGAACACCTCGGTCTGGTTGATGCCGGCGTTATCCTGCACGATCAGGTCGCTCAATATCTCTAGCGCCCGCTTCTTGCTGCCGACCCGGGAGCGCAGCGCCACGCGGCGCGGCGACAATAGATCTATCATCCGTATCATTCGCTTGTCTTGACCACTAGATTCGATTGACTCCTTCCCTACCCCCTCTCGCCGAACCGCTCCTCGATCGGCTTCATATCAAACGCTTGCGTTCGCTGGACGGCGGAATGGCCAGCGCCTCGCGATACTTCGCGATGGTACGCCGCGCGACATTGATCCCCTGTTCCTTGAGGAAATCCGCGATCTTGCTGTCGCTGAGAGGCTTGCGGGCGTCCTCCCCGGCGACCATCTTTTTGATCAGCGCCCGGATGGCGGTGGCCGAACACTCACCACCATTGGCGGTACTGACGTGACTGGAGAAAAAGTATTTCAACTCGAATACGCCGCGCGGCGTGTGCATGTACTTCTGGGTTGTCACTCGCGATATGGTCGACTCGTGCATCCCGACAGCCTCGGCTACGTCGTGCAGCACCAGGGCCTTCATCGCCTCCTCGCCGTGTTCCAAAAACCCGCGCTGCCGCTCGACGATGCAGCTCGCGACACGCAACAGGGTTTCGTTGCGACTCTGCAGGCTCTTCACGAACCAACGTGCTTCCTGCAGATGATTTCGGAGGTAGGTATTATCCGAACTGTTGTCAGCACGACGCACAAGGCTCGCGTAACCCGAGTTGATCCGTACGCGCGGTATCGCCTCGGTATTGAGCTCCACCCGCCAGGCATCCCTGTCCTTTCTCACGATCACGTCGGGAATGATGTATTCGGTCTTCTTGTCGGCGATCAGGTTACCGGGGCGAGGATTGAGCGACTGAACCAGGGCAATGATCTCGGCAAGGTCCTGCTGGCTGCATTTCAGGCGCCGCGCCAACTGCCCGTATTCGCGCCCCGCGAGAAGTTCAAGGTGCTCACTGACAAGCTCGCGCGCGCTGGCGATCCACGGTACCTCGGGATCGAACTGCTGCAGCTGCAGCAACATGCACTCGCGCAGGTCGCGCGCGCCGACGCCGATGGGATCGAAATTCTGTACCTGATGCAGGACTGCCCCGATCTCATCGAGATCGACGTCGGAGTCCTTGGCGAGCGCCTCGTGAATCTCTTCCAGTGACTGTGTCAGATAGCCACGTTCGTTGATCGCGTCGATAATCGCAGTGGCGATCGCCATGTCTTTCTCCGACAGCGAGGTCATGTGCATCTGCCATAACAAGTGCTCGCGCAGAGTTTCCGAGGAGCTGTCCGGATTATCGAACTCGCGTCCCTCCGTGTCCGCGGCGTGAGAGACCGGCAGGACGTTCTCGTAGACGTCCTCCCACACACTATCGACCGCCAGTTCGTTGGAATCTCCCGTCATCGACATGGTGGAGTCGGCTTCCTCCAGGCGCACCGGCGTGCGGTCGGCGTCGTCGCGCTCGACCGGCTGCGGCGCCTCGTAAACGGCCTCATCGTTTGCGCCGGATGACTCGTTCGCGTAGGTCTCGCCGCCCTCACCCTCCGTCGCGCCCTGATCCTGCTCGCCGCCGTCGTCCTCGACGAGCTCGAGCATGGGATTCGACTCGAGCGCCTCCTGGATCTCCTCGTGCAACTCAAGGGTGGAGAGCTGCAGCAGCCGGATGGCCTGCTGCAGCTGCGGCGTCATTGTCAGGTGCTGCCCGATGCGCAGCTGAAGCGTCTGTTTCATTTACCTAAATTTGTTTACCGCAGAATTGAAGTCCGTAGATTATATGATTCTACCCGACAATCAAGGATGCCGCAGGGAAGCTCTTCGACACGGCTCACAGTCGGAACTGATGGCCGAGATAGACATCGCGCACCTGTTCGTTGGAAAGGATTTCCTCGGGCTGTCCCTCGGCCAGAATCTCGCCTTCGTTCATGATGTAAGCGCGTTCACATATACCCAGTGTCTCGCGCACGTTGTGATCGGTGATCAATACGCCGATCCCTTTGTCACGTAGATACTTGATTATTCGCTGGATGTCGAGTACCGAAATGGGATCGACCCCGGCGAACGGTTCGTCAAGCAGAATGAAGGCGGGATGCATCGCGAGCGTGCGGGCGATCTCCGCGCGGCGCCGCTCGCCCCCCGAGAGACTCATGCCGGTATTGTTGCGCAGGTGAGCGATGTGGAGCTCCTCCAAAAGCTCCTCCACTACCCGATCGTATTCCGCCCGCCCATGTAGATCGTCGCGCGTCTGGGCAATGGCGCGGATATTGTCTGCAACCGACAGCTTGCGGAATATGGACGGTTCCTGCGGCAGATACCCGATACCGAGCCGAGCCCGCGCGTGCATCGGTGTGCGGGTGATGTCCTGATCGTTGAGACTGATCGAGCCCTTGTCGCATGCGACAAGGCCGACGATCATGTAGAAGCAGGTCGTCTTCCCGGCACCGTTCGGACCCAGCAGACCGACCACCTCGCCGCTGTCCAGGTGGAGCGAGACACCACGCACCACGTTGCGCGCGCGGTAACGCTTGGCGATGTGTTTCACGCTGATGGTGCTCACGACCGTCACTCTCCACCGGCGGGTGCCGGAGCCGGCTCCGGCGCCTCCCCGGCCGGCGGGGCCTCGTCCGCCGGTGGCGTCTCGGTCTCGCGGCGCGGCTGGATCACTACCTGGACACGCCCCTCGCCCGACTCGTCGCCATGGGCACTGACGACGTCGTTTCTGGCGTCGTACTCGATGAGGTTGCCGGCGAATTCGTCGCCGCCGCGCCACAGGTGCGCACTTCCGCGGAATAACAGGTGTTCGCTGTCGGCCAGGTATTCAATCTCATCGGCATGGGCGCGGATCTCGACACCCTCCGTGTCGGTGACCTGGCGGTAACGGGCGGGACTGCCGTTTGCGACAAATCGCTTCATGACCCGCTGATCGCTGTAGATCGTCGCGGTGTCCGCTTCGAGGTGCATCGTACCCTGACTATACTTCACCGCACCGCTGTAACGGCTCACACCCTGCTGATCGTCGATCTCCACGTGATCCGCGGAGATATTGATCGGCTGCGTCCTGTCGTCGACGCGCGCCCATGCAGCGGGGACCGCGCACGCCGCCACCAACACGACGTTAATGATCCACCGGTTCATAATGTCCGCGCACCTCCGCCAACAACTCCAGACGCCGTTGCTTGAAATCGGCGTGCATGCCTACGGCGTCCACGACGCCGCCGACGAACTTGATCGTCACCGCGCTCTCGGTCTCGGCGTATTGTCGCTCCGGCCATACCACCATCTCGCTGGTCAGCATCTCGACCCGGTCGCTCTCGGGCTCGCCGCCGACAGCGCTGATGCGCACCTCGCCCTGCAGGTCGATGGATTCGCCGCCGGCGTTTACCCGCCCGCTCGTGCTGGTGATTTCCCAGGTCCGCCCGTGCTCCGTGAACAACTGGAGCCGCGGGCGATCGAGAGTCGCCGAATCATCGTCGGGAAAATGCACCATTGAAACGGCGGCGAGGCGTCGCCTCGGTTTCCCGCCGACGTCCATCGTCGTCGCCACGAAATTCTTCAGATAATAGTCCGGCTCGTGTGGCAGTTCGGGAGGCAGAAAGATCGCAGGCGGCTCCGACGTCGAGCGGAACAGCCAGCCACTGACCACGGTCGCGAACAGTATGCCGAGCAACACCAGGAGACGTTTGTCGGACGATACACGCATGTCTCTGTCGGCCGACACCCCGTCTTACTACCGTCGCACCCCTTGTCACCCCCGGCGACCTGCTCAATCGACGGCGAGGTAGCGCTCGAGCACTGCATCGAGCCGGCCCTGGGCCTCCATTATCAGTTCGCAGACGTCGCGCGCCGCGCCGCGACCACCCGGATTCGCGGTCTGCCAATGGGCATGACGCTGGACCAGCGGATGGGCGTCGGCCACCGCCACCGCGAAACCGACCCGTCGCATGATCGGCAAGTCCACGACATCGTCGCCGACGTAGGCTGCCTGCTCGGCCGCCAGGCCGAGGGTCACGAGCAGTTGCCTGAACGCCGGGAGCTTGTCCTGCTGTCCCTGGAAGACGTGCTCGATCCCCAGGCTCGCCATGCGGTGCGTCACCGCCGGCGAGCTGCGTCCGGTAATGATCGCCAACTCCACGCCGCAATCTCGCAGCATCTTCATGCCGTGACCGTCGCGCGAATGAAACACCTTGTGTTCACGGCCTTCGGTATCTATATAGAGCGCGCCGTCGGTCAGCACGCCGTCGACGTCGAACACCACCAGGCGCACGGCCCTGGCCCTCGCGATGATGTCCTGCATCCCGCCGTCCGCGTCCCTAGACCACGCCCGCCTTGAGCAGGTCGTGCATATTGAGTGCGCCGACCACGCGTTGCCCGGCATCGACCACGAGCAACGCGTTGATCTTGTACTCCTCCATCATCTGCAGCGCCTCGGC
>Ga0055477_10000395_pt1 | contig 11918 bp, 7 predicted proteins | sample Muzzi_PWA_D2_FD_57683 | JGI IMG/M metagenome (GOLD analysis project Ga0055477, IMG submission 57683) | Wetland microbial communities from San Francisco Bay, California, USA, that impact long-term carbon sequestration - Muzzi_PWA_D2 | ecosystem: Environmental > Aquatic > Marine > Wetlands ... | reverse complement strand
GCTGTTACCCACCAGCGTCGGGGCGGTCGAGAGCGTCAGCAACGGTTGCGCGATGTAGTTGCGGGGATCGCGCCGGATCAGCCGCACGAATTTTTCCCGCTCCGCGCTCGAGGCCTGCGGGCCGATCAACATGCCGTAACCGCCCGATTCGTTGGCTGGCTTGACCACCAGTTCCGCGATGTGCTCCACGACGTAGTCGCGCTCCGTCTTGTTGATGCAGCGATAGGTCGGCACGTTGGGCAGAATGGGCTCCTCGCCCAGGTAGTAGCGGATGATCTCGGGGACGTAGGAATAGACCACCTTGTCGTCCGCGACGCCGGCGCCCGGCGCATTGGCGAGCGCGACCTTGCCCTTCTTCCAGGCGCGCAGCAGGCCGGGGACACCGAGCATCGAGTCCGGATTGAAGGCCTCGGGATCCAGGAACATGTCGTCGATGCGTCGATAGATCACGTCCACCCGCGCCAGGCCGTCGACGGTGCGCATATAGACGCGGTCGTTCTTGTCGACGACGAGGTCGCTGCCCTGCACCAGTTCCGCGCCCATCTGCTGTGCGAGATAGGAGTGTTCGAAGTAGGCCGAATTGTAGATGCCGGGCGTGAGGACCACGACCTCCGGATTCTCGACGCGACGCGGAGCGATCGAGACCAGCATGTCGTAGAGCTGCGAGGGGTAGTCGTCGACCGGCAGCACGCTGTAATCCGCGAACAGGTCCGGGAATACGCGCTTCAGGACCTGGCGGTTCTCCAGCATGTAGGATACGCCCGAGGGTACGCGCAGGTTGTCTTCCAGCACGTAGAAGGTTCCGTCCTTGTCACGGACCAGATCCGACCCGCAGATGTGCGCCCAGATTCCGCGCGGCGGTGATACACCCACGCATTGGGGTCGGAAGTTCTTCGAATCCGCGAGGAGCTCGGCGGGAAATGCCTTGTCCTTGACGATTCGCTGTTTACGGTAGAGGTCGTCGATGAACAGGTTCAGGGCACGCACGCGTTGCGCCAGGCCGCGCTCCACGTGTTGCCATTCGTCCCGCGGTATGATGCGCGGGATGATATCGAACGGCCAGTTGCGATCGATCGATCCCTCTTCCTCACTGTAGACGGTGAAGGTAATTCCCATCACGCGGATCGCCAGTTCCGCGGCCTCCTTGTATTCCTGGATCTCTTTGTCTGAAAGTGCGCGCAGGTAATTGCACAAGGCGGCGGCGGCCGGGCGGGGCTTGCCGCTGGCGCGTATCAACTCGTCGTAGATACCTTTGACCTTGTAGCTGCCCCAGCGAATCGCCATCGGAGTGTGAGGAAGGAAACGATGTATTTACTTTAACAAGATTTCTCGTCAAAGTAATCTGGGATTGGTTCGTGCGGTGCCTCGCACAATCATCGTGCAGCAACTTACTTCAATGCACCAAAAATTACTCCGCACCTCCATCCGGGAGTCGCAAATGACGTACTGTCTTGCCATCAAGATGAATCAGGGCCTGGTATTCGCGTCGGACTCGCGCACCAACGCCGGCGTCGACTACGTCCGTACCTATTGTAAGATGCATCGATTCTGCTGGCCTGGGGAACGGATCGTGGTGATCCTGAGTGCCGGCAATCTCGCCACGGCACAGGGGGTGGTAAACCGTATCCAGCTGGACTTCGAGGACGCCGGTGCGGAGTACAATCTGCTCAAGGCGAAACATCTGTTCGAGATTGCGCAGTATGTCGGTCGTCTGAGCGTGGCGGAACAGCGCCAGTTCGCCGAGGCGATCGAGACGCGCGGCGGTGACGGTTCCGCGACCTTCATCGTCGGCGGACAGATACGCAACCACAGTCCGGAGATCTATCTGGTCTATCCCGAGGGCAACAGCATTTGCGCCTCTCCGGAGACACCCTTCCTGCAGCTTGGCGAGACAAAATACGGAAAGCCGATCCTCGATCGCATCATCTCCGCCGAGACCACGCTCGACGATGCCGCGCGTTGTGCGCTGGTGTCGCTGGACTCGACCATGCGCAGCAACATATCCGTTGGTCCGCCGTTGGACCTCGCGATCTATATGGCGGGTTCGCTCGAGGCGCCCCACCACGTGACACTCGACTTGGCCTCACCGTTTTTCAGACGCCTGCAGCGGCGTTGGAATGAAGGTTTGCAGCGAGCCTTCGATCGTCTACCGCGCTTCGATTGGGAGGAGAAGCGCTAGCGGTTCCTGTTGATGAGCTGATAGACGAACCGCAGTTTGTCGATCGCGCGCTGGCGTAACGCGAATGGATAGGCATCAGGCAGCCCCATGCTGCGGTTGAGATCGTTCAGGGTGACGGTAAGGATCAGCCAGCCGGCCAGCAGATCGTCGAAAGTATTGGTGACGCGATATCCCGAGCCAGCCTGCAACTCGACGTGCACCGGGTTGACCTGCTGGCCTTTGCTGGTGAAACCGTAATCGTGCGCGGTCTCCAGCGTATCCACGATGTGGAGGAAGTGCGCCCATGTCTCTGCCCAGTCCTCCCATGGGTGGGCGGCAGCGTAGGCGCTGATGTAGTGCTCCTGCCATTGGCCGGGCCCGTCGGCGTAATAGCGCTCCAGCGCCTGGGCATAATCGCTGCGCTCATCACCGAACAGCTCGCGGAACCGGTCGATGTGGGGACTGTTTCGGACCATACGATCCCAATAATAGTGACCGCTCTCGTGGCGGAAGTGCCCGAGGAGCGTGCGATATGACTCGTTCATCAATTCCCGCGTCTGTTCACGCGCGCTCGGGTCCGCCTCGGCGATATTGATGGTGACGATGCCGGTGGTATGACCGGTCACGACCCGATTGACCGCGGCGACCTCATCATAGAATTCCCCGGGTGTCGTGTCAGCCATGAACCGAAATGCCAGACCGTGGGCGGGATCAATCGCACGGCCGATCACCGGCAGGCCGAGCAGATCGAGGGTATAGATCAGTCGCCGCTTGGCGGCCTCGATGCGGTACCACAGGGTGAGGTGGCGCGCCTCCTGCAGATTGGGGATGATCTCATTGAGTCGGCAGGCGGTGCACAGGGCGTTGGGGTCGTCCTCCGGCACCAGCCAGTTGCAAACCTCGTAGGCCTCGTAATTCTGGCACTTGCGGTAGCGGCGCGTGGAGGCGGCGAAACCGGGTGTCCGCCAGGTGCCGTCCCCGACGGGTTCGATGGCGAACAGGCCGTGCTGCTCGGGGACGAAGCCAAGCACTCGATCGCAGCTGAGGCAGCGGCTATTCTCGAAATGGAGGGTGTTGCCGCATATGCACTTGAAGGTCTTCACATTCGATCATTCGCGCACAGGAGAGGTCCAATTTACCATCGGTGCCTGGGCCGACCTGTGAGGACTGCCTCCGGGCGCCATAATAACACACCGTATTTATCGGCCACTGGCCCAGCTAACTTATTGATGCGTTGAGCGTTGTCAGCGATCTGGACGATCCCGCGCTCCCAATTTTGCCATGTAATCTGGAGTTAAGGTCGTCGCAACGCCCTTCCGAGATCGGTACGTAATGAAGCTTGAATGAAGCTTGCCGGGCGCGGGTCGATATAGTTCAGGTCAGGGGGCGTTGCGATCGGCTCCGCGGACGATCGTGAGTATGTTCAAAGGCGGCCGGGGACCTGGCCGGGGAGGCACGCAGGGTGTTCGACCATCGCGATACGCTGGGGCGGCTCAACGACCACATCCCGTTGCGCGAGAAGCTCATTACCGCGCACAACTCGATTAAGGAACTCTTTCCTTTCGTTGCGCGCATCGCAGTGACAATCTACGACCCGCAGACCTCGGTTCTCAAGACCTTTCTCCACAGCAGCGACGACGGCGATCCGATGCAGCATTATCAGGCATCCCTCGACGACGCCCCTTCGCTCAAGGAGATCTTGAAACAGGGTCTACCCCGGGTGGTTAACAATCTCGTGACCTTCGAGGGCGGCGAACACGAGCACACGCGCCGCATCGGCCGCCAGGGTTACGCGGCGAGTTATACGATGCCGATGTTCAACGATGGCGTCTTCGTCGGTTTCCTGTTTTTCAATTCCTACGACAGGGACGTGTTTACGGAACACGTGCTGCGCGAGATCGATGTTTACGGACACATGATCGCCCTGATGGTGATCAACGAACTGACTTCGATACGTACGCTGACCGCGGCGGTGCAGACCACCGGCCACATCACCCACGTACGGGATGCGGAGACTGGTAGCCACCTCGACCGCATGTCGCGCTACTGTCGTCTGATCGCCACGGCCCTGGCATCGAAATACCTCCTCGACGACGACTATATCGAGCACGTCTTCATGTTCTCCCCCCTGCACGATATCGGCAAGATCGGCATCCCCGACCGCATCCTCCTCAAGCCCGACAAGCTCAACGACGAGGAGTGGGAAATCATGAAGACGCACGCCCGCAAGGGACGAGAAATGATCGACAAGATTGTCAGCAATTTCGGCCTGGAGAATTTCCGGCATATGGATGTGCTGCGCAATATCGCGGAACATCACCACGAATGCGTCAACGGCAGCGGTTATCCGGCGGGTCGCACACGCGACCAGATACCGCTGGAGGCGCGTATTGTGGCGGTTGCGGACGTCTTCGATGCGCTCACCAGCGCGCGTCCCTACAAGAAGGCGTGGGACAACGGGCGCGCCATTGCCATGCTGCGCCAGCTAACCGGCGATCGCCTCGACGCCGATTGCGTCGAGGCACTGATCGAGAACATGGACAAGGTCGAGGAGATCCAGCGTCAGTTCGCGGAAGACCCCTACGGTTGACCCGGCCGGCAAGCCCCGCATCGCCGAACGTACCACTCCCCCGTTGTTTTCACGCCCCACGCCCCGCGTACCTGTCCGGGGGCGCCGCGCATGCAACCCGATCGTTGCCTTCGGCGTCTATTATTCAAGGCGCGTCCGCATCACTAATGGAGCCTGGGACGTGTTCCCCGGGGGTACGATCGGGATCGCAGATCAAAATATACAAAAGCAAGGTGAAACGTCATGAAACTCATTAAGTTAGCATTTTTATTGGTGCCGGCGCTGCTGCTCGCGGCGTGCGGCGGTGGCAGTTCGACTTCCAGCTCTAGTCCCGCCATGTCGGTGTTCATCACCGATAACCTCAGCCTCGATTATTCAAAGGTGTGGGTCACGGTGACGCAGGTCACCGCGAACGGCCCCAACGGTCCAATCACCCTGTACGATAATCCGCAGGGCGGCGTCTACAACCTAACCGAGCTCCACGGGGTTGGTGCACTCCTCGACACCCAGGCACTCGACCCGGGGACCTATACGGACTTCCAGGTGACCCTGACCAACGACGTGACGCTGGTGGACAAGACGGGTCAGTCCATCGCGGCCCACTTCAATGCCACCGGTGATCCAATCATCATCGACGTCGTTGGCTCAGTGACCGTCGGTTCGGCCAACACCGCGGTCGCGTTCGACTTTGACCTCAAGCAGTTCAGCTACGATCCCGCGACGGGGCTCGTCACGCCGGTTGTCCTGCTGGTCCACCAGGACGGGGTGCGGAGCTTCGATCGATGCTACGGCGAGATCGAAGGCTACGTCGACAACATCGTCGATGCGCAGACCTTCGATTTGAGACTCCACAACGGAACCATCATCAACGTCACGCTGCAGGCGACCGCGACCGTGATCAATCGCAGCGCCCACCAGGTCACGCAGGATACCAGTGGCCTGGTCGTCGGCCAGCACGTGGAGGTCTACGGAAACTACGATTCGGCGAACCTGACGCTCGCGGCGGTGCGCATCAAGATCGAAGGGCGTAGCGGCCTCAACCAGGTCGCACGCGACCGCGTCGAAGGCGTCGTGCAGAGCTTCGACGGTACCACCCTGGTGCTGGACGTGCGCGGGGCGAGCTTCGTCCCGAGCGGCACCACCCTGGACATCGACGTCGCCAACGTCCTATTCACGAAAGGTTCGCTGAGTGACCTGTCCGCGGGTCAATGGGTTGAGCTCCACGGCACTTGGCTGGATCCGGTCTATACCGCGACCATCATCGAGATCGAAGGCGGTCTACCCCAGTGGACCGGCCATGCCAACGGACACAGCTACAGCCACGACTATGCTGAGGTGAAGGGTACCGTCGACGCGGTGAACGGCAATATCGTCACGGTGACGATCACCCGTGCCGAGCATTTCGCCTGGTCCTTCGCGACAATCGACGTGGACGTCACCGGCGCGTGGTACAAATACGGCGACAGCACCTGCCTGCAGCCGGGTGCATTCATCGAGGCCAAGGGCGCCGTGGACAGCAATGGCATGAGCGCCGCGGTCGTCGAGATTAAATCTGCCTGCGGTACGACTACAGGCGGCGGCAGCGGTTATTCGAGTGCCGACGTCAAGGGCACCGTGGCGGCCGTGAACGGCGATTTGGTTACGCTGAACGTGGTCCGCGCCGAGTACTTCAATCCCGGTGGCGCCCAGATAGACGTCGACGTGTCCGGTGCGTGGTATGAGCATGGCACCGCGGATCAGCTGGTGTTGGGGGCCTACGTGGAGGTCAACGGTAGCTGGGATGGTAACGCCTTCACCGCCGCCAAGGTGGAATTCAAGTAACGCTTAACCTCTCCTCAGTCGTTAAGCCATGTGAGTCCCGGGACGGTCGACCCTCCCGGGACTTTTTTTGGCACAACGGCGTAGAGAGAGTCGCGCGGTGGAGTATGCCGCGAGTGCTCGGGTGGCGAGGTTCAGTTTGTTTGGCCCGCGCGTGTGGGGTCCCCGAACTGCTGATCGAACTGTTCGAGCCAGGCCATGAATTCCGGCAGCGCGAGGGGGCGCGAGAACAGATATCCCTGTATGTAACGGCAGCCCAGGGCGTGGAGCCGTCTTAGGGTATCCTCGTCCTCGACGCCTTCGGCGACGACGGACATGTCAAAGCTTTTGGCAAGGCCGGCGACCGCCTTGACAATGCTCTCGTCGCCGTCCGTGCCCATCGACTGGACGAACGACTTGTCAATCTTCAGGAAGTCGATGGGCAGGTCCTTGAGATATTGCAACGACGAGTATCCTGTCCCGAAATCGTCGATCGCTACCTGGACGCCGAGGTCCCGCAACCTATCGAGCATGACCCGGCTCTGCGAGGGGTCACCCATCATTGCCGTCTCGGTGATCTCGACGATAACGTTTGTCAGCGGCACGCCCCAGATCGATGCCGTACTGAACAGCTCGTCGGCTAGATACTCGTCCAGTAACGAGCCCGCGGATATGTTCACCGAAACCGTGAGGTCCGGCCACCGCTCCCGAATCTCCGCGAACTGACGAAACGCGGTCTTCAATATCGATTGCGTCAAGTTGCCGATCAGACCCGACCGCTCCGCAATGTCGACGAATTCCTGCGCCGGTACCCAGCCGCGTCGTGAATTATTCCAGCGCGCGAGGCACTCCATTCCCTTGACACGGTCATGCTGGATGTCGACCAGGGGCTGGAACACGACGGTGATCTCGTTGGCACGCAACGCGCGACGGAACTCTTGCTCCGTTCGAAGTGCCTCTGCGTGCGCGCCCGACGAGAGCTCAGAGTAGCTCGCAAAAGGCTTGGCGTTGGACAATGCGTGTTCCTGCGCCTGCCGCGCGCGTTGCACCAGTTCCGTCGTGGTATCGGCATGTTCCGGCGCAATGGCGATGCCGGCGGTCATGTCGATGTTAAATTCGGCGTCGCCGGCAGGCAAGGGTCGGGAAGCCAACTCGGCGAGGCGGTTCGCCGCCAACAGGGCATGTTCGTGGTTCATCAGGCCCGGCAGGACGACGAACAACTCGCGTTCACCGCCGCGCACGATTGCGTCCTGAGGGCGCAGTATATCTCGCACCCGCGCGACGAATTCGGCGACGACCGCCTCACCGACGTCGTGGCCGTAGGCGGTATAGATACGGCGCAGTTGCGAGGAGAATAAAAGGTCGATCAGTCCGAAGGCGGCATTCGAGGCGCGCGCCGTCTGGAGCTGTCGATCCAGAAAGTCGACCAGTTCGCCCCAAGGCAGGGGGTCATGCCTGTTTTGCGGCATCGGGTGACCAGGGTTCGTTGGACAGGAAAAGCCCACCCATATCGATTCCGTAGGAGCCCGGATCGAGACCGCGCACGATCTCGAGCGGTTTTCCTTCCTTGGTCTGGGTCTGATCCATCAGGTCGACGATGGGAAAGATACCGTAGGCGACCTTCTCCGCGTTGAGAATCATCATCACCTTGGGGCGCAAGCGCCTGATCCGGTTCTGGCCGTACACGACCCCGACCTCGCCGCTGTTCAATTCCACCAGCGACCCGGTCGGATAGACGCCGAGGCACTGGATGAACTGCTCGACCAGTTGTTCCTGGAAGTCCACGTCGCGCCACTCGTACAGTTTGCGGATCGCCTCGTGCGAAGAGATCCCCTTGGCATATGGGCGATCGCTGGTCACCGCCTCGTAACAGTCGACGATCGCCGCCATGCGGCCCATTACCGGGATGTTCTGACCGACCAGGCGTCCAGGATAGCCGCTGCCGTCGAACCGTTCGTGATGGTTGGCGACGAGCTCGAGGGCGCGCGGCGAGACACCCTTGCTCTCGTGTAACAGCTCTACCGAATAGGTAACGTGTTTCTTCAGGAGCGTGAATTCCTCGCCCGTCAGCCGTCCGGGTTTAACCAGCAGTTCCTGGGGTAGCTTCATTTTGCCGATGTCGAACAGCAGCGTTCCGAAGGCGATATCGCGCAGTTCCGAGGCGCCCATGCCAAGATGGCGGGCGAAGGCGACCGCGAGTATCGAGCAGTTGATGGCGTGGCTGTAGGTGTAATTGTCCGCCTGTTTGAGCTTGCTCAACCATATCAGGGCATCCGGATTGCGCTTCAGGCTGGCGATCATGCCCTCGACGGTACCCTTTACCGTCTTGAGGTTCGGCGTCTTGCCGGACTTGACGTCGTCCATGATCGTGTTCACCCCATTTGTGAGGGCACCGTAACAGGCCTCGGCGGCGGCCATCTCGGTACGTACGTCCGTCTCGTCCTCGTAGGTGATGACACGGTTCGGCAGAGCATCCTTGTCCGGGATGCGGACCGGCATGGCAAATTCGTGCTCGTCCGGCCACTCGCCTTTCTCGACGTCTACATAAACGTAGTGGCACTTATCGCGGAGCATGTCGATGTCTTCGATCTTGTCGACGCGAAAGCCCTCGAACAGGAAGGTCGTCTCGAGCCACGGACGATCCAACTGGGCCACGTACATGCCCAGCTTTAACGCCTCGATATTGACCTTCAACAGGTGAGCCACGTTTGTCCTTCTTCGTCTGGCCTAGGAGCCAGTCATGCTAATAGTGTCCTGTCCGCATGGTACGGTTCCGTATTTAGCAGATAACTTGTCGGCCTCAGGGAACCAAAACTTGATATTGAACGTAACGATTTCCGGCGCCTCGGATCGCCATAGAGGATCGGTCGGCCTCGCAGCGTAGAGCCTGACGACGATCGGGCGCGGCAGTCTCGGCGCCGACCGCCTTCCAGAGGGACGGTGCCCTGCGCGACATTGAAAACAATGTACACATTGTCGACCCCATCAGCGCCTTGAATAGCGCCAAGCGAAAATTTAATAAATATTAAAAACAATAAGATAGATTGTTCTTTCGGAGTTGGCACGGCCGTTGCTCTAAGCGGGGTGTATCCACTGCAAAAGGAGCAGCGACATGAACAGCAATTTGGGCAACATCGAACGTTTTACGCGCCACATCGTCGGGTTTGGACTCATCATCGCGGTCTTGACTCTGCCCCAGGCACCGGTCTGGTTGGCGTTGTTGGCGATCTATCCGATATTCACCGCCATCCTGAAATGGGACCCGTTCTACGAGGTCTATCTGGCTACCAGGCAGAAGTCCGCTAAGGGCGTCGTGCCGGCAGGTGGATCTTATGACCTCCCCGCTTAATACCCACCTTCCAACCCGCTCCCCCTTCGGTGAGGGTGCACAGGGCACCCTCACCATCTTTTTAAGCCTGTCTTAAGTGGCATGGTTCATGCTCATGAATGTGTGGTACGGGCAATGAGCTGTTGATCCAGGCGCACCCTGCAGAGGGGCCGTATCGGAGGACCCTCTGCAGGGGACGTCACCGGGAACGTCGGCGAAGGTCGGCGCTCTAATATCTATGTCCAGTAAGAATCGGGTTATTGCCGTGCGCGGATCATTCCGCGGTCGCGGGTACCGCCGTCGTGCGGTGTCGCGCATTGGCGCGTAACGGGGATACGAAAATTTGGTGTAAGCCGCTTCTAGGGGGAGGACACGCGAACCCGAACCGTAACGGCGCGCTGCATCGATGGACGAATATGCAGCCCGGGTCACGTCGGGCGATGGCGAATTGACATATGGTATGGAACCCTAAGGGTTGGATACGGCGTTACAGGCGTGGGACGTTGCCGAGTTGCCCATTCGGAGCCCAAGGAGGTTCGATAGACCGCCTTGTTTCGATGGATAACGCCCATATTTCTTGCCTGTGTCATCCTTCGGTCATTTTGGTTCGGTATCAATAACGGCTGCAAGGGTATGTGAATGTCGAGTCAAACTGTGAAAAAACAAATGTCCGTAGACGCGGTACAGGGATCGATGCTGACTGCGGAATCGGCTGCGGTTATTCTTGCGGCCGCGCAACTTATCGGTAAATCGCTGGATCTGCACGTTACGATCGGTGGAATCCTGAAATTGTTATCCGAGCGTCTAGCGCTGGAAAAAGGCCGTGTGTTGCAGCCCGAACCGGAAACCGGCCTACTGCGCGTCACTTATTCGCATGGCCTCACCGCGCGTGAGATTGAACGGGCTGTCTACCGGACCGGCGAAGGCGTCACCGGTCGGGTCATGGCCGATCGCCAGAGCGCCGTTGTTCCGGACGTGAGCAGCGATCCCACCTTTCTCGCGCGCATGTCGTCCGCGGCCTATGCTGAATTGCCTCTGGGATATATCGCGGTACCGATCGTGCAGAACGACGCCGTACTCGGCGTATTAGCCGTCCAGCGTCAAGGGATGAAGAGTTCGCACTCGGATGCCGACCTCTACGTCCTTCAGATCATGGCGGCGATGATCGGCCAGATCCTGTGTATTCATCGCCTGGTCTCTGAACAAACGGGCCAGTTGCGTCGGGAGAACGAGCGTCTTCGGCACCTCGAGGCGCTGGACGACGCCGCGGTCCATGGGATCGTCGGTCGCAGCCCGGCGCTGCGCCGCGCCCTGGCGGATGCCGCCAAGGCGGCCTCGTCCCACGCGACCGTCATGCTGATCGGCGAGTCCGGCTGCGGTAAGGAACGTTTCGCGCGTATGATTCACCTCGCCAGCGAACGCCGCGAGGAGCCGTTCGTATGTATCAACTGTGCCGCCATTCCGCCGAACCTGCTCGAGGCCGAGTTGTTCGGTCACGAAAAAGGCAGCTTCACCGGAGCGACCACGATGCGCAAGGGAAAGTTCGAGATCGCCTCCGGCGGCACGCTCTTCCTGGACGAGATCGGAGACATGGCCACCGACCTCCAGGCCAAATTGTTGCGTGTGCTGCAGGAGAAACAGGTACAACGCCTCGGCGGCAACGAGGAGATCCCGGTGGACGTGCGCATCATCAGTGCGACCAACAAGCAGCTCGAGGACGCCGTGAAGACGGGCGCGTTCCGCCTCGACCTGTACTATCGCCTCAACGTCGTTCCGATCCAACTGCCGCCGTTGCGTGAGCGCCGCGGCGACATCGAACTGCTGGCGCTTTATTTTCTCGCGCGTTACAACCAGCAGCAGCGACGAAATATGGTATTTACAAAGGAGGCGCTGCAGCGCCTCGACGACTACGACTGGCCCGGTAACGTGCGCCAGTTGGAAAATGTCATCGAACGCCTGGTGATCATGTCGGATGAGGAATTCATCAGCGCCGCGGCGATCGACGAGGTACTCCGGATGGAGACCACGATCACGCTCGATACCCTGGGCGCTGAAGGCGGCGATAT
>Ga0055477_10000393_pt1 | contig 11942 bp, 8 predicted proteins | sample Muzzi_PWA_D2_FD_57683 | JGI IMG/M metagenome (GOLD analysis project Ga0055477, IMG submission 57683) | Wetland microbial communities from San Francisco Bay, California, USA, that impact long-term carbon sequestration - Muzzi_PWA_D2 | ecosystem: Environmental > Aquatic > Marine > Wetlands ... | reverse complement strand
GTCTTGAACGGTGTGTCGTAGTGCCCAAATACCAAGCGTCCGTATTTCGCGGTTTGAAAGCCGGCGTAAGTGTTACGCCAGGCCCAATACCCGCTTCCCTGGTCGGGATACAGTTCTTGTTCAATCTGCCAAACGAGGGTGTAGTTCGGGTCGATCACGTGCTCGCCGCGGAAGCCCAGTCGGGTGGTATTGCTCGACAGGCTGAAATCGGCGGAACGACCCGGTTGGTCGGTATCGCTGTAATCGAGGGACAATTCGAGTTTGCCATAAACCTCGAAGGCCTTGCCGGCGAGCTCGGCCGCCCCGGTCGGCAGCGCACTGCAGACCAAGCCGATCAATGCCACCGCAGAGATGATCCTTTTTTGTTCCATGTAGGCTCCTTGAATACAGATGTTGGTCCGCCACCACGTCAGGAAAGTGCCTGCGTGACAACCGGGCGTATTGTATTACAGCATCGGGCGATTGTCCTCGAGCGACTCAAGGCGGTGTCGGCACGAAACGACAGGGAAGATCGTTCACTCTGGTCGCGCCGGAGCAGCAGGAATTTGGTATAATTTCCCGGTCGATTTGAACACGTTGGATGGACCTCGGATGGTTCGCGACGTGGCAGTGTCACATCCTTCTTTCCCGCCGGTCGGTTTCCGTGAACGGGGTGAAACAGTGTTTCGTCGAACTCATAGCCGTATGTCGTGTGTGAATCCCCTTCGCATCGCCTTAAGATCGAAGCTGATGGCGATTGCGGTGGGCCTCCTTATCGCGGTGAACTCGTATGCCGGGGCCGAATTCGTGCCTGGCGAGGTGCTCGTCAAATTCAAGGACGACGTTTCGCTGGTTGGTGTCCGTAACGCGATCGGGCCGGGAACGTTGCATTCGGCCGGCAGGCTGAAGCGGGTGGTCCTCGCGCCGGGTGCCGATGTCGAGCAGGAGGTGGCTCGTCTCAAAAAACTGGCCGATGTCGAATACGCGCAACCCGTCTTCATCAAGCGGCTTCAGGCGATTCCAAACGACCCCTTGTTCAGTCAACAGTGGTCATTGAGAAATCTTGGTCAGGCGGCGCCCAGTGTCGGTACGCGGGGGGCCGACATCAACGTGGTCCCGGCGTGGGACATCACCACCGGGTCCCGTGACGTGGTGGTCGCCATCATCGACACCGGTCTGGACCTGGTGCATCCCGAGCTGTCGCAAAACGTCTGGACTAATCCCGGCGAGATTCCGGGAGACGGGATAGACAATGACGGCGATGGTTTCGTGGATGACGTTCACGGTTGGGATTGGGTAAACGACCAGTCGGTTCCGATTGACGTCGACGGTCACGGCACGATCGTCGCAGGAATCATAGGTGCCACCGGCGACAACGGCGCCCAGATTGCCGGTGTCAATTGGCGTGTCTCCATCATGCCCTTGAAGGTCTTCGATGCCGGGGGCACCGCGATGACAACGCACATCATTGAGGCGATTAGATACGCCGTCGATCATGGCGCCCGCATCATCAATGCCAGCTACGGGTCCATTCAAGGTGCGACGAACGCCGCTCCTGATTTCGATAGCGCCGAGTACGAGGCCTTCCGGTATGCCCGGGACGCGGGCGTGTTGGTAGTGGCCGCGGCGTGTAACACCCTGCCATTCGGTAACTCGAACGACGACCTGTCGCACACGTGCGTCCCGGCGAGCTATCGGCTTGACAACATCATCGCCGTCGGCTCGAGTGACAATAACGATGCCATGGCGCCGTTTTCGAACTACGGGCTGCAAAGCGTGGATCTCGTAGCGCCCGGTGTCGACGTAATCACGACGCTACCGGTGTTCAGATCGCTAGACTATACGAGCTATATCAGCTATCGGTCGGCGACGTACAATCTCAGCGGACAAATCGGCTGCAGAGCGACGGGTGTCGCCACGTATATCGACATGACGACTGGTGTCGAACCGGGTATTCCATTGGGTAACTCGACTGCGGCGCACCCTTTGGACCTGAGTGGCTTCGACGGCATACTTCGGGCGCAAGTCCCTGACGGATTTGGCGGTAACTGGAGGGGGGTTACGGTATCGTGTTACGACGCGGCCGGCAATCATGGTACTGCGACTCAGACGGGGACGTCGGTCTCGGCGCCACTTGTCAGTGGCGTCGGCGCGCTCGCGTTGGCCGCGGCCGATGCCCGGAATCAAACCCTCGGGGTCGCGGAGTTGCGTGCGATGATATTGGGAGGTGTCGACACCAAGCCGTTACTCGAGGACAAGGTCGCGACCGGGGGGCGACTGAATGCCACCAAGGTCCTCGCGAGCCTGACGGGAGCCACGACGCAGACGACGCCGTCATCCCCGGGTAGCGGCGGCGCGGGAACCTTGGCTGGCTTTACGGCCGCAGTCATGGTAGCCCTTATACTGGTGCGTGGACGCAAGGCCATGCTGACCGGGGTGGGCGAGCCGGGTGGGCCTGAGGTCCGACCAATGGATAGTCCTAATCGCCGGGGCGGGCTCGTTTAACGGTTCCAGGTTGGCACCATAAAAGTTGCATCAACGTCGATTGGCATTGTCGTCAGCCAGTAATCGCATCAGAGTAGTGTGTTTTACCGGCCGGTTGGCTCGATAACCACCGATAATTTAACAAAGATAAACAAAAACGCTGGATGGCACGGTTCTCGCCACGAGGTGTGAGTTTCTGAGCATAAGGGGGTATGTGATGGAGCGTCTGCAGTCTGGTAGCGATGTATTGTTCGTGCTGATCGGAGCAGTCATGGTGCTTGCCATGCATGCGGGATTTGCGTTTCTCGAGGTTGGGACGGTTCGTCGCAAGAACCAGGTCAACGCGCTCGTCAAGATCATTTCCGATTTTTCGGTGTCCACGATCGGGTATTTTTTTATCGGCTACGGGGTGGCCTACGGTGTCAATTTCTTACAGGGTGCCGAAAGCCTTGTCGAGCGGAACGGCTATGAACTGGTGAAATTCTTTTTCCTGCTGACCTTTGCGGCTGCCATCCCGGCGATTATCTCCGGCGGAATTGCAGAGCGCGCGAAGTTTTATCCGCAACTCGCCGCGAGCTTCCTGCTGGTATCCCTGGTCTATCCGCTGTTCGAAGGAATCAGTTGGAACGGCCTGTTCGGTTTGCAGGATTGGTTGGAGGCCCATACAGGCGCCGCTTTCCACGACTTTGCAGGCTCCGTTGTGGTTCACGCGATGGGGGGCTGGTTGGCGCTGACGGCGGTGCTGTTGCTCGGCGCTCGACATGGTCGCTATGGAAAAAACGGTGAGATGTACGCGCACCCGCCGTCGAGCATCCCGTTCCTGGCGCTTGGCGCCTGGATACTCACGGTCGGTTGGTTCGGTTTCAACGTGATGTCGGCGCAGAGTATCGAGGGCGTCAGCGGATTGGTCGCGCTGAATTCTCTGATGGCGATGGTCGGCGGTGTGCTGTCCGCCTTGATCGTGGGGCGTAACGACCCGGGTTTCATCCACAACGGTCCTCTCGCCGGCCTGGTGGCGGTTTGTGCGGGTTCGGACGTAATGCACCCGATTGGTGCGTTAGTTACCGGCTTGGTCGCCGGCGCCCTGTTCGTTTGGACCTTTACGTTGACCCAGAACCGTTGGCGCGTCGACGATGTTCTTGGAGTTTGGCCGCTTCACGGCCTCTGCGGCGTGTGGGGTGGTATTGCGGCAGGGGTGTTCGGAACCCAGGCCCTCGGTGGGGCCGGGGGCGTGAGCCTGGTTGCCCAACTGGCCGGCACCGGGCTCGGTGTGGTGATTGCCCTGGTCGGCGGTGGGGTGGTCTACGGCGTGCTCAATGTGACCATCGGTTTGCGTCTATCCCAGGAGCACGAATTCCAGGGTGCCGATCTCAGCATTCATAAGATTGGTTCCGAGCCGAGTTACGGGGATTGAGGCGGGCGGCTTCGCGCAGCGTTGATCGCTAAGACATTTTCACCGTGTTCGGCACCGCATTTTGCGCCTCCGATGCTGGAAATTTTACCGCTAAAGTAGTAGCTTATGGACTCCTGCCACCGGTTTTACGAGAGGAATGACGCGTAAGCTGTATATCAAAACCTTCGGATGCCAGATGAACGAGTATGATTCCGCCAGGATGGCGGATCTGCTGGCAGAGTCTCATGGACTGGAACGGACTGCGCACGAGGAAGAGGCGGATATTCTCCTGCTGAACACCTGCTCGGTGCGCGAGAAGGCTCAGGAGAAGGTGTTTTCACAACTCGGCCGTTGGCGACAGCACAAACTGCAACGTCCCGGGACGATTCTCGGAGTGGGCGGATGCGTGGCGAGTCAGGAGGGCGAGGCCATACGCGCCCGCGCGCCGTACGTCGACCTCGTGTTTGGTCCCCAGACCCTTCATCGTTTGCCGCAAATGCTCGACTCAATAAGCCGCCGTCGCGTGCCGGTGGTCGATGTCACCTTTCCCGAGATCGAGAAGTTCGATTGCCTGCCGCCGCCGCGCGCCCAAGGGCCGTCGGCCTTCGTGTCCGTCATGGAAGGTTGCAGCAAATATTGTACCTTTTGCGTCGTCCCATACACCCGCGGCGAGGAAGTCAGTCGTCCGTTCGACGACGTGATTGCCGAAGTTGCCGCACTCGCGCGACAGGGTGTCCGGGAGGTGACGTTACTTGGTCAGAACGTCAACGCCTACCGTGGCGCGTTGCACGACGGAGGCGAGGCCGATCTTGCGTTGCTTCTGCATTACCTGGCCGGCGTGCCAGGCATCGATCGTCTCCGTTTCACGACCTCGCATCCGCTCGAGTTTAGCGACAGCCTGATCCAGGCCTATGGCGAGATCCCCGCACTTGCCGGCCACGTCCATCTGCCGGTCCAAAGCGGGTCGGATCGCATTCTTGGTCTGATGAAACGCGGACACACGGTACTGGAGTATCGCTCGATTATACGTCGCCTGCGTTCGGTACGACCAAACATCAGTATCTCATCCGATTTTATCGTCGGATTTCCAGGTGAGACCGATGAGGATTTCCGCGACACCCTGCGCCTGATCGACGATGTCGGTTTCGATCACTCGTTCAGCTTCATATATAGTGCCAGACCCGGGACGCCGGCAGCGCAACTCCCCGATGATGTGCCTGTGGCGATCAAACAGGAACGGTTGAAAGTACTGCAGGAACGCATAACGGCTCTCGCTGCACGATACAGTCGCGAGATGGTCGGGAGTTGTCAGCGCATCCTCGTCGAGGGGGCGTCGCGCAAGTCCACCGAGCAGCTGGCGGGTCGGACGGAAAACAACCGTGTCGTCAATTTCAACGGAGCACCGGCCCTTGTCGGCCGATTCGTCGACGTTCGCATCACCGAGGCGTTACCCAACTCACTGCGCGCCGAACTGGAAATGACGGGCGAAGGTCTCGTGGAAGCGCATGCCGCCAACTGGGAATAGTGCACCATGCTGAGTCTTGCGGAATCCGATTGAGCGTCCACCTGAAATCCCGCGATACCGTCCTGGACCCCGCGGACAACCAGCGCCTCGCGAGTCTGTGCGGGCAGTTCGACGAACATCTAAAGCAGGTGGAACGGTGGCTCGGCGTTGAGATCAACAACCGCGGCAACACGTTTCGCGTAATCGGCGACGGTAGAAGTGTCGAGACCGCAAGCCGTTTGTTAAAGGAACTTTATGACGAGACTGCGAAGGCGCCGTTGACCCCTGCGCGAGTGCAGTTGCTGCTCCAGGCGCTCGGCGCGGAATCGGGCAAGGAGGCGGCGAACGGCACCCCGGGAGAAGCAGTTCGCACGCCCCGGTCTGAAGTGGTACCGCGCGGCGCAAATCAGCGCGAATACATCGGACGCATCCACAGTTGCGATATCAATTTTGGCGTGGGTCCCGCCGGTACCGGCAAGACCTATTTGGCCGTGGCCTGCGCGGTTGAGGCGCTGGAGCGCGAACAGGTGCGGCGCATTCTTTTGGTGCGTCCGGCCGTTGAGGCTGGGGAGCGTCTGGGTTTTCTGCCGGGAGACCTGGCGCAAAAGATCGATCCCTATCTCAGGCCGCTGTACGATGCGTTGTATGAAATGCTCGGCTTTGATCGGGTAGCCAAATTAATTGAGCGAAACGTCATCGAGGTCGCGCCTCTGGCATACATGCGAGGTCGCACACTCAACGAATCATTTATAATCCTCGATGAGGCGCAGAATACGACCGTGGAGCAGATGAAGATGTTTCTAACCCGCATAGGATTCGGATCGACTGTCGTGGTGACCGGCGACATCACCCAGATTGATTTGCCACGCGAAAGATTTTCCGGATTACGGCATGTGATCGAGGTGCTGCGCGATATCGACGGTATCAGTTTCACGTTTTTTCAGGGGAAGGACGTCGTGCGTCACCCACTCGTACAACGCATCGTGTCGGCGTATGACCGTTACGAGGACGGTGGAGTTGAGCGGCCACGGGAGGGCGGTCGTGAATCTTGACCTCGACGTGCAGTACGCTGACGAATTGGCGAGGCGGCGCACGCCGTCTCCTCAGCAGGTGGAGGAGTGGGTGCGTGTCGCATTGACCGGACAGCGCAGCGATGCCCAGCTTGTCGTAAGAATCGTCGGAGAAAAAGAGAGTGCCGGTCTCAATTCGACCTATCGCGGGCGGACCGGCGCCACCAACGTTCTTTCTTTTTGCTTCGAAGATCCCGAGTTGTTAACGCCGCCGCTGCTCGGCGACGTCGTTATATGTGCACCTCTTGTAGATGCTGAGGCGCGGGAACAGCGCAAGGACCCGCTTGCGCATTGGGCTCACCTTGTAATTCACGGCGTTCTGCACCTGTTGGGCTATGATCATGAGGACGACGGGGACGCCGAGGTGATGGAACAAAGAGAGAGGGAGTTGCTCGCTCTGCTAGGTTTCCCTGACCCCTATGTGGAGACGACCACTGGGACGGTTGATCACCCTGGCACCGGTCGAAACGACCGGATCGCTATGGGGCAAACTTCCGGGCAATTCGAGACGTCCACAGACCGATGACCGATAATTCCACCGATACGACCGCATCGCAGCGTTCCTGGCTTGATCGATTGAGCCAGGCATTTTCCGCGGAGCCGCGCAACCGCCAGGACCTAATCGAGTTACTGCGGGATGCCCAGCAGCGGCACCTGCTCGACGCCGACGGCCTGGTCATGATCGAAGGCGTCCTCGAGGTGTCCGAGATGCAGGTTCGGGACATCATGATCCCGCGTTCCCAGATGGTGGTTGTCGAGCGGGACGCCGGTCTGCACCAGATATTGCCGATCATTACCGAATCGGCGCATTCCCGATTCCCGGTGATCGGCGAGAACCGCGATGAGGTCATCGGTATCCTGCTGGCGAAGGACCTGCTTCCCTATTTCATGGATGGTGGCGAGACCGGATTTAACGTCCGTGACATCCTGCGTCCGGCAGTGTTTATTCCAGAGAGCAAACGGCTCAATGTGCTGCTCAAGGAATTTCGTGCCAGCCGCAATCATATCGCTATCGTCGTTGACGAATACGGCGGTGTTGCGGGTCTCGTCACCATCGAGGACGTGCTGGAGCAGATTGTAGGCGAGATTGCCGACGAGCACGACGTCGAAGATGAACTGTTCATCATGAAGCACAGTGATTCGCGTTTTACCGTCAAGGCGCTTACGCCGGTCGAAGAGTTCAACGAATATTTCGGCATGGCCTTCAGTGACGAGGAGTTTGACACCATCGGCGGTCTGGTAATGCGCGAGTTCGGTCATCTTCCTCGGCGTGGCGAGACACGCCAAATCGGTCGTCTGCGATTCAAGGTCTTGCACGCCGACAGTCGCCGTCTTCACTTGTTGCAACTGACGGTGTTGCCGGCCGACGCTGCTTCAGGTGGCACGCAGACGGCGACCTCCACGACCGAAAAATAGGTTCCCGGGACGATTTGTGCATGAACGCCCGCGGTAGGGGGGAGGTCTCAGCCCTGATCGCGGGCCTGTTGTACCCTCTCGCTTTTGCACCTTTTGGTTATTATCCGATAGGCATTGCGGCTCTCGCGGTCCTCTTTTGGTCATGGACGCACGTGCGCCCGGCTCGTGCATTCTCGCGCGGTGTCCTTTTCGGCATTGGGATGTTCGGCGCGGGCGTGAGTTGGGTTTTTATCAGCATCCACCACTACGGTGGTGTCGATGTGGCGCTTTCGTCCTTTCTTACACTGCTCTTCATACTGTTCTTATCACTGTTTCCAGGGTGTGCTGGATGGATCGCGGCGCGTGTGTTGGCGCCTATCAAGCACGACGCGTACCGGCCAGCATCGGTCGCGGTATTCGCGGGGGTGTGGTGCCTGACCGAATGGGTGCGCGGCTGGTTTCTCACGGGATTCCCATGGTTGGGAATCGGCTATAGCGTGATCGATGCGCCACTGGGTGGGCTGGCCCCGGTAATCGGCGTATACGGCGTCACGCTTGCCGCTGCCGCCAGCAGCGCGATGGTTCAGGTCGCGCTCGCCAATAAGGGAGGGTTGATCCGTGGGGGTTACCTCGTCGGCCTGGTGGCCCTGTGGGGTTTGGGTGCGCTACTGATGCACGTGGAATGGAGTGTGCCTCACGGTAAGTCTTTGAAGGTAAGTCTGATGCAGGGAAATATCCCGCAGGAAGTGAAATGGCAGAGCGACATGCGTGAGCCGACCATCGAGCTGTATACGGCAATGTCGGAGGCGCACTGGGACAGTGACCTGCAGATCTGGCCCGAGTCGGCCTTGCCACTGATGTATTATCAGGCTCAGCCATTGCTCGAAACGCTTGGTGAAGAGGCGCGGGCACATGATACGGACATCCTGCTGGGGCTGATCTATCAGAGGCCGGATTCGCCGGATTACTACAACAGTATGATCAGCGTCGGTAAACAGTCCGGGGTCTACCACAAGCGCCACCTGGTGCCCTTCACAGAGTATCTTCCTCTCAAGTCGGTATTTGCCGGCTTGGTGGACTTCATGGCGGTGCCGATGTCCGATTTCAGTTCCGGTTCGGCCGAGCAGGCCCCGTTAGCGGTGCGTGGACAAAGGGTGGGGATATCGATCTGTTTCGAAGATGCCTTCGGCGAGGAGGTTATTGATTCGCTGCCGGCGGCGACCCTGCTGGTCAACGTCAGCAATGACGCGTGGTTTACGGGTTCGATCGCGCCGGCGCAACATCTGCAGATCGCGCGTATGCGTGCGCGCGAGACGGCACGTCCCTTGCTGCGCGCGACCAATACCGGCCTAACCGCAGTAATCGACCCGCTCGGCCGCATTACCGCCGTTGCGCCTCAGGACGAGGCCTTCGTTCTGACCGCGGAGGTTCAGCCCCGGGCCGGCATGACGCCATATGCCCGCCTGGGAAATACCCCGGCCGTGGTGATCGCCGCGCTTTTAGTGCTCGGCGCGTGGTCGCAAGGCGCACGCCGACTAAATATACATTAGCGCGTAAAGCGGGTCGCGTGGCATTTTGGGCACGGTGGTATATGTGCGGTGGAGTGGAAATGGATTGCCTTTCCGCACTCGGCGCAGTGTAAGGTGCCGATGCCCGTGATTTCGCCGGTATGGTACTGTTCCGTGCGGCGTGCCTGTTCCTCGAGCAGCATTAACTCGACCTTGGTAGGGTCGGCGACTGAGGTGAACAGCTCCAGAAGCCGTTCCTCGATCAGTTCGATGTCGAACTTGAACCAACTGACAAGATCCTCGGCGGTGTTGCCGGTCAGGTAATTCGCCGCATCCTCGATGTCACGTTGCAAATAGCTGGCGACGCGCTCGGCTTCCTCCTGTGTTACCTCTCCCAGTTCAATGGCCTTGTCTTTGGCGTTTTCCAGCAGGTGCGAGAGTTTCGGGCGCGTGTTTTGCTCCGCCGTGTCGAGGGCGGACCGGACATGTTCCATCATGCGGTCGTAGGCGCGTGCGAGCCGGTCGCCCGTGGGTGTCTGGTCGTCTGAGTCCGTCATTATGCGTTCAATCCATCCTCGGTGTGTCGGGCGCCGAATTGTTGTTCGTCAATCCCAGCGTACGGTATCCTAACACCACTTTTCAACTGTAAAAAACGACCGATCGATGTACGCAAGCCCCCCATTGGGCGAGTATCGCCCGCAGGACTTGGAACCCCGGATACAACAGGAGTGGGATGACACAGGCGCGTTCCGGGTGTCCGAAGATCCGGCTCGGAAAAAGTTCTACTGTCTGTCGATGTTTCCCTATCCAAGCGGGCGACTGCACATGGGGCACGTCCGCAACTATACGATCGGCGATGTGATCACGCGCTATCAACGCATGCGTGGCCGCAATGTGCTGCAACCGATGGGTTGGGACGCCTTCGGCCTACCCGCGGAGAACGCCGCGATGCAGAATGCCGTCCCGCCAGCCCAGTGGACCTACGACAACATCGCCTACATGCGCGGGCAGCTTCGCTCCCTCGGGCTGGCAATCGACTGGCGGCGAGAATTGGCGACCTGTCGGCCGGAATACTATCGCTGGAACCAATGGTTATTCCTGCGGATGCTGGAGCGCGGCATCGTTTATCGCAAGGTCGGTACGGTCAACTGGGATCCAGTTGACCAGACGGTGCTTGCCAACGAGCAGGTCATCGATGGCCGAGGCTGGCGCACCGGCGCCGTGGTCGAAAAGCGCGAGATTCCCATGTACTACATGGCGATCACCAACTACGCCGACGAACTGTTGGCCGACCTCGATTCCCTGAAGGAGTGGCCGGAACAGGTCCGGCTGATGCAGAAGAACTGGATCGGTAAGAGCCATGGCGTCCGTGTCGGATTCTCACACGCTATCGATGGAGGTGGGGTGCTGTGGGTATTTACGACGCGCGCCGACACGCTCATGGGCGCGACCTACGTCGCTGTGGCCGCGGAGCATCCTCTGGCGATGTACGCCGCGAAGGAGGACGCTGCGCTCGCCGAGTTTATCGAAGAATGCAAACACGGCGGCGTCACAGAAGCTGAAATTGCCACGCAAGAGAAAAAGGGCATGGCCACCGGTCTGTACGTCACCCATCCGCTCAGCGGCGAACGACTCCCGCTATGGGTGGCTAATTATGTGCTAATGGGTTATGGAGAGGGTGCGGTGATGGCGGTACCGGCTCATGACGAGCGGGACTTCGAGTTCGCCACTAAATATCAGTTGCCCATCAAGCCGGTGATCCGCACCGCCGCGGGTGACGCTACCCCGTCGCCCTGGCAGGCGGCCTATGCCGAACACGGAAGCTGCATCAACTCCGGCAATTACGACGGCCTTGATTTCGAACAGGCGGTGGATGCCATCGCCGCCGATCTCTCAGCAAAAAAATTAGGCGAGAAGAAAGTGACCTGGCGCCTGCGCGATTGGGGAATCTCGCGCCAGCGTTACTGGGGTACACCGATCCCGATGATCAAGTGTCCTAGATGCGGCGACGTGCCGGTGCCCGACGAACAGCTTCCGGTGGTGCTGCCGGAAGGACTGGTGCCGGACGGTTCCGGCAATCCCCTGGCTAGGTATGCGGAGTTTCTCAACTGCGCGTGTCCCAATTGCGGCGGGGCGGCGCAGCGCGAGACCGATACCATGGACACCTTCGTCGATTCCTCCTGGTACTTCTTTCGCTATGCCAGTTACGACGGCAAGACCATGGTGGATTCGCGCGCCGATTACTGGATGCCCGTGGATCAGTATATTGGCGGTATCGAGCACGCAATCCTGCACCTTTTGTATTCGCGTTTTTGGACCAAGGTAATGCGCGACCTGGGGCTGACCCGTGTAAGCGAGCCCTTCGAAAAGCTGTTGACCCAGGGGATGGTTCTGAATCACATATTCTCTCGCAAGGGTTCGGCCGCGGGTATCTCATATTTCTCGCCGGACGAGTTGGACATCAAGCGGGATGAACAGGGTAAGATCATCGCCGCCAAGACGAGGAATGACGGCCAGGCGGTCGATTACGATGGTATCGGTACCATGTCGAAGTCGAAAAGGAACGGCGTGGATCCCCAGGAACTCGTCGGCCGTTACGGCGCCGACAC
>Ga0055477_10000389_pt1 | contig 11957 bp, 12 predicted proteins | sample Muzzi_PWA_D2_FD_57683 | JGI IMG/M metagenome (GOLD analysis project Ga0055477, IMG submission 57683) | Wetland microbial communities from San Francisco Bay, California, USA, that impact long-term carbon sequestration - Muzzi_PWA_D2 | ecosystem: Environmental > Aquatic > Marine > Wetlands ... | reverse complement strand
GGAGAGCACTGCCTTCACACGGCAGGGGTCACTGGTTCAATCCCAGTATCGCCCACCAATAAAAATTTGGGGAGCCCTCCGGCTCCCATTTTTTTATGTCCAAGGCAAGCTATCCCTGCCTATCTCTTTCCCGACCAAAACCTGGGTATCAGCATCGGCACTTCTTGCTGATAGCGCCGATATTCCTCACCCAGTTCGTCAACCAGCCTTCGTTCCTCGATCAGACAGCCGATCACCAGGTAGCCGATTAACAGCAACCGCCAGTCCAGGCGGTCCAGGGGAGTCTCGCCCAGGGCAAAGACCAGGGCGATGCCACCGGAGTACCAAGGGTGGCGGAGCCGGCCCAGAATTCCGTCGCGGCGGAGATGGATGGCTGTAGGCCGGTTTTCGGCGAAGGCATCGAGTCCCAGAAATTCGTTGAAGTTGTAAGACCGGCTGCCGGCCCACAACATAAAGAGACCATAGGCCGACAAAAGTAGACGGGGTAATTGCCAGGCGGGGCCGGCCGGAACAGACAGGTTGAGAATGGAATATTGCCAGATCAGCAGTGCGGTCAGGGAAACAGTGGCGAAGATTACGTAGGAGAGGCGGTAATATCTTGGTCCCAGCCCGGCCCGTTCGGCCAGCAATTTTTTGATCCTGCGGCTGGCCAGCAGGCTGTGCAAGAGACACCAGGCAACCCAACTGAACAGCAGGGCCGGAGACTGGGAAAACATGGCCGGAAACGATTCCGGATCAGGATGCAGCACCACGTGTATTCAACCGAAGCGGCCGGAGATGTAGTCCTCGGTCTGCTTGCTGCCCGGATTGGTGAAGATGTCGCTGGTCAGCCCGAATTCAATCAGCTTGCCCAGGTACATGTAAGCGGTATAGTCGGAAACCCGGGCGGCCTGCTGCATGTTGTGGGTGACGATGACGATGGTGAACCTGTACTTCATTTCATCGATCAGTTCTTCGATCTTGCCGGTGGCGATGGGATCCAGGGCCGAACAGGGCTCGTCCATCAGGATGACCTTGGGTTCGATGGCCAGGGCCCGGGCGATACAGAGCCGCTGTTGCTGACCCCCGGAGAGGGCGGTGCCGGGCTGATGCAGTTTGCTCTCCACTTCGTTCCAGAGCGCCGAGTCACGTAAGGCCTTTTCCACCCTGCCTTCGATTTCGCTATCGCTGAAACTGTTGTGCAGCCTGAGGCCGTAGGCGATATTATCCATGACACTCATGGGAAACGGCGTCGGCTTCTGGAAGATCATGCCGATCTGATGCCGCAGTTTCAGGGCCGGGACCTTGGGATCGAGGACATTTATCCCGTCCATGATGATTTCGCCCTCGGCCCGGAAGCCCTTGTAGAGAGAGTACATACGGTTGTAGGTCCGGATGTGGGTGGATTTGCCGCAGCCGGAGGGGCCGATAAAAGCGGTTACCCGGTTGGCCGCGATGTCCAGGGTGTTGTTGAACAGGGCCTGCTTGTCGCCGTAAAAAAAGTTGAGATTACGCACCGACAGCTTGACCGGATCATCACCAACGCCGGTATTGATGGTTGTCTCCGGGGCGCCGCCTTCTGCTTCTCCGCTCAACGAATACATCAGGATGTTCTCCTTTTTCTGCTCAATAGCAGGCGAGTCAGGATGTTCAGGACCAGAACCGCCATGGTGATGAGTAAGGCCGCACCCCAGGCCAGCCGGTGCCAATCGTCATAGGGGCTCATCGCATAGTTGAAGAGGACCACGGTGAGGTTGGCCATTGGTTCATTCATGCTGTGCATCCAGTAGGGGCTGTTCAGGGCCGTGAATAAAAGCGGCGCCGTTTCGCCGGCCACCCTCGCCACGGCCAGGATCACCCCGGTGAAGATGCCGGTGGAGGCGGCCCGATAGATCACTCCGGTCATCATCTTCCAGTAGGGGGCGCCCAGGGCCAGGGCAGCTTCGCGCATTTCCGGGGCCACCAGTTTCAGCATCTCCTCGGTGGTCCGGCTGACCACCGGCAGCATGATGATGGCCAGGGAGCAGGCCCCGGCCCAGCCTGAAAAGTTATGCATGGGTTTGACCATGACCAGGTAAACAAAGACCCCGATCACGATGGAGGGCGCCGAGACCAGAATGTCGGAGATGAAGCGGGCGATTCTGCCCAGCACGGTGTTATAGCCGAACTCGGCCAGATAGGTACCGGCCAGCACCCCGAAGGGCACGGCGATCAGGGCTGCGGTGCCGGTCATCAGCAGGGTGCCGACAATGGCGTTGGCCAGGCCGCCGCCCTCCATGCCCGGCGGTGCCGGCAATTCGGTGAAAAACTGCCAGTTGATGGCGCCGGCTCCCTTGATCGCCACATCGCCGAGGATCCAGGTCAGCATGAAGAGTCCGAAAGCCGCGGCCAGACCGGAAAGACCCAGGACCAGGCTATTGACGACCCGGCGGCGGAAAATGATGTTCATCTGCCGCCTCCGCTCTGGCCTTTACGCAGCCAGATCTGGGCCAACCCCAGGACGATGAAGGTAATCAGGAACAGCACCAGTCCCAGTTCGATCAGGGAGGCCAGGTAGACCGTGCCATCGGCCTCGGTGAACTCGTTGGCCAGGGTCGAGGCGATCGAGTTGCCGGGCGCGAAGAGCGACCAGGAAAGGTGATAGGCATTGCCTATAACAAAGGTGACGGCCATGGTTTCGCCCAGGGCCCTCCCCATGCCCAGGAAAACGGCGCCGGCGATACCCTTTTTCCCGTAAGGTATCATGATGTCCCGCACCACCTCCCAGGTGGTGCAGCCCATGCCGTAGGCGGCTTCCTTGAGATGTGTGGGGACCATGAGAAAGACGTCGCGGCTCACCGAGGCGATGAAGGGAATGATCATCAGGGTCAGGACCAGGCCGGCGGTAAGCATGCCGATACCCATGGTCGGCCCGGCGAAGAAAGGTAGGCCGCCGCTGAACTTCTGAAGCCAGGGCTGAACATGGTCGGCCAGCAGCGGCGAGAGCACGAAAAGCCCCCACATTCCGTAAACGATACTGGGGATGGCGGCCAGCAGTTCGATGGCGGTGCCGAAGGGGGCCCGTAACCAGTGGGGTGCCAGTTCGGCCAGAAACAGGGCGATGCCGAGACTCAGGGGGACGGCGAAGAGAAGGGCCAGAATGGTGGAAACCAGGGTGCCGACGATGGGGATCAAGGCTCCGAATTTGACGGTTACCGGGTTCCACTCATGACTGGTCAGAAAGGAAAAACCGAACTGGTCGATGGCCGGTCTCGACTCATGCCAGAGCTCGGCCAGCAGGGCGATAAAAAGCAAGGCGATACCGGCCGCAAAGGTGGCGGTCAGCCCGCGAAAAACGAGATCCCCCCAGAGGTTTTGTTTGGAGTCGTTCATTGGCCGCTATTGTATTCTCTGGAACTCTGCCTCGCAAGCCTGAAAATGGCGCTGGTGGTGAAAACGGGGCCAGGGCGGCCCGGGTATTCCCGGACCGCCCTGGAGTTAAAATTGCCGCATCGGCAGGAAAGTATTGTGCTCCAACCCGCGGATCAGGGCCAGATGCTTTTGCCGTTCTGGTCGTGCAATTCGGTATGCCAGGAGTCTTCAACCATCTTCACCACCGCTTCTGGCATCGGCACGTAATCCAAGGCAAGGGCGGACTTGCCGCCATTCTTGTAGCTCCAGTTGAAGAAATTCAAAACTTCCTTGGCCTGGGCCGCATTGGCCTGGGTCTTGTACAACAGGATAAAGGAGGCGCCGGTGATCGGCCAGGAATTGGCGCCCGGCTGATCGGTCAGCACCATATAGTAGCCTTCGGCATGGGCCCAGTCGGCGCCGGCCGCCGCGGCCTGGAAGTTTTCGGCGGTCGGAGCCACGAACTTACCGTCGCGGTTCTTGAGCAAGACTGAGGTCATCTTGTTCTGCAGGGCATAGGCGTATTCCACGTAGCCGATGGAACCGCCCACTTTGGCGACGAAGGCAGCCACGCCCTCGTTGCCCTTGCCGCCCAGACCGACCGGCCACTGTACGGCCTTGTCGTTGCCGACCTTCTCCTGCCATTCGGAGCTGACCTTGGTCAGGTAGTTGGTGAAGATCCAGGTGGTGCCGGAACCGTCGGCCCGGTGGACCACGGTGATGTCGCCGTTGGGCAGTTTAAGGCCATTGTTGTCGGCCACGATCTTCGGATCGTTCCACTTGGTGATCTTGCCGAGGTAGATGTCGGCGAGGTTGGCGGCCGACAAATTAAGCTGGCCACCAGCGACGCCTTTGATATTGACCACCGGCACCACGCCGCCCATGATCATCGGGAACTGCATGAGACCGAATTCTTTCATCTCGGCAGGTTTCATCGGGGCGTCGGAGGCGCCGAAATCGACGGTCTTGGCCTTGATCTGCTTGATGCCGCCGCCGGAGCCTATGGACTGGTAGTTCAACCGAACGCCGGTTTCCTTGTTATAATCGTAGGCCCACTTCGAATAGGCTGGGTAGGGAAAGGTGGCGCCGGCGCCGGTGATGGCCGCCGTGCCGGCCTGGGCCTGGGCACCGAAGCCGACCGTGGCGGTGACCGCCAGAGCCACCAGCATCTTTTTGAAAATTCCGCACTTGAATTCCATTTTGATTTCCTCCGTAAGGATTAAAGATCTTGGACAGCTTTTATTATCTTTTGTTCCGGGCCGCTTCGCATCTGCGGTGGTTCGGGCCGGTTGATCAGGGAAGATTGGTTATTTCCCACTTCCTAGTTTGGGAAAATGCCATCTGAATATTAGGATTAGGTTAGCAAAATATTATATTTCGATGATCTTTTTTCGGATTGCCGGGAGTGGCGAGATGGCATGGCGTTTATCGGCTCAGGCAGGCATGTACAAAGCGGGAAGGATGATCTCCTGATGGGATGGCACCAGATCAAGCTAAACATTTCGGGACCGCTACAGAAAATTAATAGCGATGACCAGCGCCGGATTATCGGGAATCCAGATGGCAGGTTAAGGGGTGGAAGGGAGGGCGTTGGACTACCCGGCGGTCAGCCGCATGCTGATGTCGCAGGCCGGGGCCGAGTGGGTCAGGGCCCCGACCGAAATCAGGTCGACGCCGGTCTCGGCGATGGCCCGGATGGTTTCCAGCCGAACCCCGCCCGAGGCCTCCAGCAGGGCGTGTCTATTGACCAGTTTGACCGCCTCGCGCATCTCGGCCAAGTCCATGTTGTCGAGCATGATGATCTCAACCCGGTTGTCCAGGCATTCCCTGACTTGGGCCAGGGTCTCGGTTTCCACCTCGATCTTCAGGGTATGCGGGGCCCGGAGGCGCACCAGGCGAATCGCTTCGCTGATGGAGCCGCAGGCGGCTATATGGTTGTCCTTGATCAGGATGCCGTCGGCCAGGCTCATCCTGTGGTTGTGGCCGCCGCCCACGCGGACCGCGTACTTTTCCAGCCCGCGCAACCCGGGGGTGGTTTTGCGGGTATCGACCACCTGGACCGGCAGGTCGCTGACCTGGTCGCGGAATCGACGGGTCAGGGTGGCGATGCCGCACAGGCGCTGCACCAGATTGAGGGCGACCCGTTCCGCTTTCAGGAGGTCCAGGACCGGGCCACAGGCCCGGAACACGGTTTCTCCCTGCTGCACCCGGTTCCCGTCAACTTTGCCGCCGCAGACGATGGTATCGTTCTGGCACTGGAAGACGATCGGGGCGACCGTTTCCAGGCCGGCGGCGATGAAATCCTCTTTAGCGATGAAAATCGCCTCGCCGGTCTGCTCCGGCGCAAAGATCGGCTCGCTGGTGATATCGCCCGAACCGATATCCTCGGCCAGGAATCGTTTGATGCTTTCCCGCAGGTATTGTTGGTCCATGGTCGTCGATTAATGGTATGTTATCGGAAAAAATGACCGCGTTTTCCCTGAGGATAACCCCCGGTAGTCATTAATTAAAGGAATTATATTCTTGTAAGCGGGTAGCGGGATGTCGCCCTTGAGGAGATTTTTCGGAAATATCCGATCAGGCTGAATTTCAGGAGGATAGCCATGGCTGTTAAAATACTGATCCCGTTGGCCACCGGCGGTGAGGAGCTGGAAGCGGTGACCATGATCAATTTGTTCCGGCGGGCCGGCTTCACCGTAATCAGTGCCGGCCTCGGGAGCGAGCGCCAGCCGGTGCAGTGCGCCAGGGGCACCATGCTGTTCCCGGACGCCATCCTGGACCAGTGCCTCAACTCCGAATACGACCTGCTGGCTTTGCCCGGCGGTCAGCCCGGCACCGACAACCTGCGCCGTGACCCCAGGGTTCTCAAGTTGGTCCGGGAACAGGCCGAATCCGGGCGCTACCTGGCGGCCATCTGTGCCGCCCCCATGGTCCTGGGCGAGGCTGGGGTCCTCGCCGGCAAGGCCGCCACCAGCTATCCCGGGACCCTGGACAGCCTGGGACTGCCCGGCATCGACCATCGAACCGATCCGGTGGTGGTGGACGGCAAAGTGGTTACTTCCAAAGGGCCCGGAACCGCCATGGATTTTACCCTGACCTTGATCGAACTGCTGGCCGGTGTCGAAACCAGGCGCCAGGTGGAAAGCGGACTGCAAAGGTGCTGATAAAGGCAGAACTAAAAAATGCAGAATGCAAAAGGGAAGAGCTGTCCTGCCGCATTATAGTTTGGCGATAAAGCGGAATGTTACTGTTTAAACCCGCGCCCCGGATCAGTCATTTCGAAGCTCAATATCCCTCTGCGTTCTTAATTTTGCCTGCTGCCTTTATACGACGCCAGCTCAGTCCTCGTAAACTTCCGGGGTGTGGCGGACGATTTCCGCCTCTTCCAGGTAGATGACATCCTCGGCGATGTTGGTGGCGTGGTCGGCGATCCGCTCCAGGTGCCGGCCGGCCGAGATGGCGTGCATGATAAAGTTGATGTGCTCGGGATTCTGGACCATCACTTCCTTGGCCCGGTCGTACATTTCCCGGTTCAGAGTGTCCACCTCGTCGTCTTCGGCCCGGACTTTGTGGGCCAAAGGTACATCGAGCTGGACCAGCGAATCTATGCTGCTGGTCAGCATGCTTTCGACCTTCAGCGCCATCTTCTTGATATCGAAAAAGATCTCGAACTCCTTGTGGCTGGCCAGGAAGACCCCCCGCTCGGCAATATTGACAGCCAAATCACCGATGCGCTCCAAGTCGTTGTTGATCTTGAGAATGGCGATGATCAGCCGCAGATCCTTGGCCACCGGCTGATAAAGGGCGAGAATTTTCAGGCAGTGCTCCTCGATCTCCACCTCCATCTGATCGATTTCCTGGTCGGCCTTGATCACGTCGTTGGCCATCCTGGCATCCCGGTTGATGAGCGAGAGGGTGGCCTTATAGACCCGGTCCTCGGTTTCGCCGCCCATGACGATCAGCTTGTTCTTGAGAATCTCCATATCCCGTTGAAGGTGCTTCTGCATTCAATTCTCTCCGGATTTTCGTAATTTATTATACATATATCTGCTGATCCTTTTCACCGCAAGGAGATTCATGACACCGGCGCCTGAGCGGCCGGTCCGCCGGTGAGAGAGTCCCGGCTGGACCGGGGTAAATGGATGGTGAAGATACTGCCGCGCCCGGATTCGCTGTTGGCGGTGATTTTGCCGCCATGCGACTGGACGATGTGCTTGACGATGGTCAAACCCAGGCCGGTGCCGCCCATCTTGCGACTGCGGGCCTTGTCGATCACGTAGAAACGTTCGAAAAGCCGGGGCAGGTGTTGGGCCGCGATCCCCGGCCCGGTATCGCTGACCCGAATCAGAACCTCCGAGTCGAGTGATTCCGCTTCCACGCTGACCATGCTCTCCGGCCGGCTGTACTTGATGGCGTTGTCAAGCAGGTTGCTGATCGCCTGCTCGAGCAGAGGGGGGTTGATTACGGCACTAAGGTCGTCGGGACAGTGGAGGGAGATTTCGATCAGCTTGTCGGCCGCCTTGGTGGCACAGACTTCGATGGCTTCGGCCAGGACTTCCTTGATCGAACCTTCCTTCAGTCTGATCTCCTCCCGGCGACTTTCCTGCTCGATCCGGGAAAGGGTGAGCAGATCTTCGACAATGGCCTGCAGCCGGTTGGCATGCTTGAGGATGATGCCGAGGAATTCCCGGAAATGGAGCCGGGCCTCGCCGGCCTCGTACAGCAGGGTTTCCACGTAGCCCTTGATCGAGGTGATCGGGGTCTTCAGTTCGTGCGAGACATTGGCGACGAAGTCGCGGCGCAGGTTCTCCAGGCGCAGGAGTCTGGTCACATCGTTGCAGACGATCAGCGCCCCGAGACGCTTCATGACTGGATCGGCCAATTGGGCGCCATGCATCTGGAGAATCCGTTCGTCTTCGCGGCCGCGATTGAGTACCACGGTGCCCTCGGACGGCTCAGCCCCGGCCATGGTTTTCTGAATGAATCGCAGCAGGTCGATGTTGCGGACCACCTCCAGGATATTGCCGCCCTGGGCCTCGAAGCGGGAAACGTCGAGCTGGAGGGCCGCCGCATCGTTCATGTAGAGAATGTTGGCGTCGTGGTCGAAGGCGATTACCCCCTCGACCATGCTGGAAACCACCGTTTCCAGTTCGTTTCTCCGGCTCGCTTCCTCCTTGAGGCGCTTGTCCAGTTGCGCGACCATGTGGTTGAAGGCCTGGGCCAGGCTGACCACCTCGGCCGGCCCGGAGACTGTGATTTTCCGGGAAAAGTCCCCACCGGCATAACGCAGAGCCCCGGTCGTAATTTCTCCCAGGGCGCGACTGATCCGGCGGGTGGTGATATAGGTGAGCCAGGCAATGGTGATAATGGCCAACAGGAGGCCGAGACCGACGCGCTGGTTCAGCTTTCTCAAAGCCCCCGAGGGAGAGGTGACCGGGACGGCGTTGCGGAGCACCCCCCAAATCTGACGATCATTGGCAATGAGCGGGATCGCCACATAGAGCATGTCCTGGTCGCTGGCGCCGTTAAAACGAATGGCGGTGCCGACCTCGCCGGAGAGAGCTGCTTTGATCTCAGGGTTGTAGCTGAGGTTTTCCCGGTTTCCGGGTTCGCGGCTGGAGTCGCAGAGCAACAGGCCGTCCCGGTCAACCACGGTGGTCCTGACAGCGCCGGGAAGGTCCGATTGCCGGCAAATTTCCCCCAGTTCCCGGAATTTTCCCTCGCGCACCAGCTCGGTGACCCTGGGCTCGAGCAGAAGAGTCCCGATCTCCAGCCCTTCGAGTCTTTCCGTTGTCTCGAAATCCTGCAAGACCTTGGTACCGTAGTACCATGAAGCCAGAGCCAGGATTGCCAGGAGAATGGCGATCTGAGCCGGGAATAGCCGCCAGATGAGGTTAGGAGTGCGCACTGCCGTCTGATTTATTTAAGGGTAATTCCCCAGATATCGATCAGGCCCGGGGTAAACTAATCAATTACCCAACAAACACCATTCTGTCATCCGGGAAAAGAAATATAAATCGTTTCTTAGGCGGCCACTCAACAATTTCACTCACCCTTCAGGTCCGGTCAACTGGCCTGAAGCAGTATGGGGGAGAGAGGGCACGCCTGAATTCTTTTCCTCCGGCACCGCTCCCCCGGCGGCGCCAGCGGTCAGGAAACAGTCGATCCAACAGTGCCAGGGCAAGGTTTCAAGAATGCAGTCCGCAGGGCACGGATGCTGTTCCACAACCATCGGACATAGTCCATCCAGATGATTGCAGATGTATTTGGCAGCTATCTCCAGGGCCTTTTGGCATCCACCCTTTCCGAACTTATGCCGCGCCCAACCATATTCCCCTGAGTTGGCTTGATTACGACGCGAATCCCGGCCGGGACTGTTTTCCCGACTCCGCGGCATACTCCGGTTTTTATGCTGTCCGGCGGCGTCATTCAAAAATCGGCGAGAATGCCCGCCAAACTGTCGTCTCTCAGCCAACCTGGCATGAATCGTAAGTTTCTCCTGCATGTTCCCGGCCTCCTGTTCGTATCGCCATCCTGAAACTTTATTATCGGTACTATCCCCGCTAACAATATCCGCTCTCCGTTATCGACTTGTTTTCATCCGGTTAAATTGCTGTTTGCTTGCATGATCGTAAGGCCGGGTGACGAATCGAGGTTGGAGGTCAAGCGGCTGCCGAAAATAATGCAATCCTAATCAAATTCTAAAACACCTGTAATCTTAAGCCGATATGGTGGCAGGACTAATAGTCGTTCCAGGGGCTCCCTGATTCAGGAAGTTAAAGGTTGGCAATGAGGCTGAAGGTTGTAATGTCTGGCAGTTTCGAGAAAGAGCTGGCAAAATTGAAATAATGTTCGCTGTTTCTGGGCTCCTCGGTGGAAGGCAATTTGCGTAAGGCGATCAAGGCCCTCAGAGACAACGATTCAAGTCTGGCCCGGGAAGTAACGATAAAAGATGCGGAGATTGACGAAATCGAGGTTAATGTCGAAGATAAATGCATGGTGATCCTGGCCTTGCAGCAACCGGTGGCCAAGGACCTGCGCTTTATCGTGACGGTGTTGAAGATCAACATCGATCTGGAGCGGATCGGTGATCTGGCGGCCAAAGTGGCCGATAAGGTGGTCCTCCTCAACTCCCGACAAACTCCGCTCATACCCCTGGCCGTTTCCGGTGGAATCATGGCTGAACTGGACAAGATAATCGCGGATACCCAGTGGATGCTCAACGGCGCCCTTGATGCCTTTGCCGGGGAAGACCTCGATCTGGCCCTGCGGGTAATCCGGACCGATGAACGGGTCGATCTGGGCAAGAACCTGATCCGTTCCCTGCCGAAAGAAAATTATTACCGTGATCATAACGAACATCAAGACCTGGCCACGGTTCTCAGTATCACCCTCACCCGCAGTCTGGAAAGGATTGCCGACCATGCCACCAATATCTGTGAAGACGTTATATACCTGCTGTCGGGAAATGTAATTCGTCATCGCAGCACCAACTGATCGCCTGGAGTAGCCCGAGAACGGGCGGAGAGCAGGGAGATGAGCAAGAAAAGCATTCTGGTCGTCGAAGACGAAGAGGACATCCAGCAGCTGGTCAGCTACAATCTGGTGCGGGCCGGCTTCGATGTGGATTGCGCCGACAGCGGTGAAGATGCCTTGCAGCGGATACGGGAAAAGCAGCCTGACCTGGTTCTCCTCGACCTGATGCTGCCCGGCATGGACGGGGCCGAAGTCTGCCGGGCCTTGCGGCTTGACGAACAGTCAAGGGAGGTTCCGATCATCATGTTGACCGCCAAGGGCGAGGAAGAAGATGTGATGGCCGGACTCGACCTGGGGGCCGACGATTATGTCACCAAGCCCTTCAGCCCCGGAGTTCTGATTTCCCGGATCAAGGCGGTTCTGCGCCGCAAGGTAAAAGAGCAGGTCCCGGCAGCGCGCGAGCCGGGGCAGATCATCCAGATCCACGACCTGGTCATCGACCCCCGCCGCCATGAAGTGAAGGTCGGCGGTCAACCGGTGGTCCTGACCCTGACCGAGTTCGGTATCCTGGAGTTTCTCTCCAAACGGCCGGGCTGGGCCTTTTCCCGCCAGCAGATCATCGACGCGGTCCGGGGCTACGAGTATATCATCACCCCCAGGGCTGTCGACGTGCAGATCTTCAGCCTGCGCAAAAAGCTGGGCGAAACCGGCAAGAAGATCGAGACCGTCCGCGGTATCGGCTACCGTCTCATGGATGTCTGACGCCGAGCGCGCCCGATAGCAGCCCCACATCTTATTACGGATTCATTCTTTAATTTCCCCGCACTGCAGATTGTCGGAAAACAAATGGCCAACTAAAAAAAAACCGATTCATTTTCCCATTCTCACGGAAAATCCTTATTTTTTAAACAGAGGTTAGAAAAACCCTTAATAAGTAAGTCTTCTCTTATAGAGGGGTTTGATATTTGCTCAGTAGGAGGTGAATTATGGCAAAGAGAGATTATTGTTCAACGATTGCCGAAGAGTTGGAGTCATGGAGTGGAAGACTGCATGAGCTATCCGACAAAATCGACGCTATTTCGACCGGTGACAAGCAGAGACTGCTACCGCAG
>Ga0055477_10000387_pt1 | contig 11974 bp, 6 predicted proteins | sample Muzzi_PWA_D2_FD_57683 | JGI IMG/M metagenome (GOLD analysis project Ga0055477, IMG submission 57683) | Wetland microbial communities from San Francisco Bay, California, USA, that impact long-term carbon sequestration - Muzzi_PWA_D2 | ecosystem: Environmental > Aquatic > Marine > Wetlands ... | reverse complement strand
CGCCAAGCGGGTGCGCCCGGAAGTGGCGGCCATTGCCGCGAAATATGAGGCTACGGTGGCAGTGGCCGAGGTGCCGCCCGGCCCGCCGGTGCTGCAGACCCTGGTGGCGGAAATTTACGGGCCCAGCGATACGGCGCGGGTCAAACTGGCCACCCGGGTCCGAGAGATCTTCAACGAAACCCCGGGTGTGGTCGATATCGACTGGTATCGCCAGAAGGACCGGGAGAAAACGGTGATTACCGTCGATCGGGAGAAAGCGGCCTTGAACGGCATCTCCGCCGCCGATATCAGCGCCACCGTCGACCTTGCAGTCAAGGGACTGCCCGTCGATCTGCTCCATCAGCCCCGCGAGAAGGAACCGATCAGCATTATCCTGGAACTGCCCCGGGGCCAGCGGGCCCGAATCGATACGGTCCTTAACCTGCAGCTGCGTTCCGGTCTGAACCCGGGGATGCTGGTCCCCCTGCGCGAACTGGTTAAAGTGAGCCGCGAGCCAGTTGATCAGCCGATCTATCGCAAGAACCTGAAGCCGGTAATCTATGTGACCGGCGATGTGGCCGGGGCGGCGGAAAGCCCGGCCTACGCCATCTTCGAAATGAACCGGAAACTGGCTGCCCTTGACGGCCAACAGTATGGCGGCGACGAGAAGAAGATCGAGATCTATAACCTGCATCAGCCCTTCACCGAGCAGGCCCCGGCCCTCAAGTGGGACGGCGAGTGGCACATCACCCTGGAGGTCTTCCGCGATCTGGGCCTGGCCTTTTGCGCGGTGATGATCCTGATCTACATGCTGATGGTCGGCTGGTTCAAGGATTACTTCGTACCCCTGGTGGTGATGGCCGCCATCCCCTTTTCACTGATCGGCATCCTGCCGGCCCACTGGGCCCTGGGCGCCTTCTTCACCGCCACCTCGATGATCGGTTTCATGGCCGGGGCCGGGATCGTGGTGCGGAACTCGATCATCCTGGTCGACTTCATCGAACTGCGGATCAGCCACGGTCTGCCGCTGGCCGAGGCGGTGGTCGAGGCCGGGGCTATCCGTTTCCGGCCCATGCTGCTCACCGCCCTGGCTGTGGTGGTCGGCGCCTCGGTAATCCTGGCCGATCCGATCTTCCAGGGGCTCGCCATCTCGCTGATGTTCGGGGAGATCGCTTCCCTGTTGATCAGCCGCATGGCGGTACCGGTACTTTACTACATGCTGCGCCGGCATCATCATTTCCCGCCGCCGGAAAAGGTTTAGAGACTGGGAGGGACGGTTTCGACCCGGCCGGGAACGGCGGGGGATCAAAATTTGTTGTTTGGAATTTTTGCCCTTTGAGTAATTTATCAAACTTTGTGTCGTGAGGAATAACCATGAAAATGCTCGTTAATGATTGGATTCATGTTTTTGCCGGGGCCTTTATTCTCTTGAGCCTGGCTCTCGGAGTAGAGGCCAGCCCCATCTTCCACAGCAAGTACTGGCTGTGGTTCACCGCCTTTGTCGGGGCCAATCTCTTCCAGTACGGCTTTTCCGGTTTCTGCCCCATGGGCGTCATCTTGAAGAAACTGGGGGTGCGGGAAAAATAAGATTTTAGCTCTTTAATCCGATGAAGGAAAAGCGGGCCAAACGGCCCGCTTTTTTTTGGCCGGCTCGAGCGGAAAGGGTCCGGCCGTTTCCCAACCAGGAAAAACACCCCTTGGTTTTCTTCGGGTAAAGAGAGGTGGGCGATAACATCAAGAGCCGGATTTAATGGGAAAATGGCCTGAATTTTTTTGACAGGATTTGCGCATTACCTTGTCCTCCGGCCATCAATTGTCCTAAAATACAAAATGGTCGGGTGGTTATGGGCCGGCAGGGGAAGAGGGAACACCGGAGCGGACTCTGAATGGGGGCAGGAAAGCCATGGGTGCCACATCGTTGTCTTTTACCGAAAGGATGCAGGGTTTCGTGCTCTTGGCCGAGCAGAATTACCCGTCGCCACCCGACCGGGAGCAGTTCCGCACGGCGGCCGAGAAAGCTGAATTCGAAGGCTCCCGTTTCGAGTTCGTCCTGACCATCACTATCGCCGATATTGACGCCTTCTGCCGCGATCCCCAACTCACCGCCCGGGCCGCCGGCCGGATCGATTCGACCCGGCTGGGCGAAGACTTGACAGTGGAGGAGGGGCTCTTCAACCTCTTCGTCAAACCCGAAGCGAGTACCAGCTTCAACACCGCCAAGGAAATGCACTACCTGCTGCCCTTCAGCGACCGGCATGACAAGCCCCATACCCTGTATGGTTTCAAGATGATCGAGCGGGAGGACAGCCTCGAGGTCTGGAAGGAGACGACCACGCTCTACGCCCAGGTCTGGGCCGGCCACCATCACCAGCCGCCGGCCGAGCCGCAGATCGTCGGCCTGGGCATCCTGACGATTTCCAAGGGTGATTTCGCCAAGCAGCTGACCACCTTTACCAGCAACGCCGACAATCTGGTGGGAAAAACCCGGGCCCTGTTGAAATTCGTCAGGCTCTTTTCCGGCAATCTCTGGGAGGCCTATGCCCCCTTTATCTTCGGCACCGACAAGCGGCGCTGGAATGAGCATCTCTTCCCGGTCCAGACCCTGCAGGGGGTTGTCGACTGCGAGAAGGAACTGATACCCTTCGATACCGGTGACGGCCTGACCCTGACCTTGCAGCGTTTCCGCCGCACCAACGCCAAACAGGTGGTGCTGCTCATCCATGGCTTGACCACCTCCACCGACATGTTTGTCATGCCGGAACACTACAACCTGGTCCAGTACCTGCTGGACCACGGAGTCGGCGAGGTCTGGTCCCTGGACTGGCGCGGCAGCGGTCGCTTCACCTACAACCTGGTTCCCCACCGGTTCAGCGTCGACGATATCGCCATCTACGACATCCCCGGCGCCCTGGCCACCATCCGGGAGAAACTGGGTGACGGGGTAAAGATTCATGTCATCGCCCACTGCGTCGGCTCCCTCGGCCTCTTCGCTTCGGTGGCCGGCGGCTTCAGCAAAAACCTGGCCTCGATCATCTCCAACAGCGTCTCCCTGACCCCCAGGGTGCCCTTCCTGTCCCGCTTGAAACTGCTCTTTGCCCCGGGGTTGATCGAGTACGTGCTGCGCTATCCGTATATCAGCCCCCAGATCCCCTATATGCCCGGTCCCGGCTTCGGCAAGTGGCTCTTCTGGATGGAACGGCTGATCCGCCGGGAATGCCGGGAACCGGCCTGCCACATGGTCAGCTTCATGTGGGGCTGGGGCTTTCCGGCGGCCTATGTCCACGCCAACCTGAGCCCGGTGACCCACCGGCGGCTCAAGGACCTCTTCGGCGGCACGGCGGTCAACTACTACCGCCATATCCGCAGGATGGTCGCGGCCGGCGAGTCGGTACCCTACCGCCGGGAGGGGAGATACCGGGAACTGCCGGAAAGCTACCTGGATAACCTGCGGCATATCGAGCTGCCGCCGACCCTCTTTGTCTCGGGCGATCACAACCTGATCTTCCCCGGCTCCAACCGGGAGAGCTTCGAGCGGGTCCGGGCCCTGAAACCAGAGGCCCGGATCGCCTACCTGGAACTGCCCAATTACGGTCACCAGGACGTCTTCATGGGCAAGAACTGCGATCGCGAGGTCTTTCCCTCGCTGCTGAGCTTTCTGCAGAGGCAGATGGAGGAGCGGTCATGAGCGCTTTCGATTTCGAGGCCATCGTCATCGGTTCCGGGTTCGGCGGTTCGGTGATGACCCTGCGGCTGGCCGAGAAGGGCTGGCGGGTCTGCCTGTTGGAGCGGGGCAAGCGTTACGGCATGCATGAATTCCCCCGGCGGATCCACGAGATGAAGCAGCGGCTGTTCTGGGATCCGGAAGACAAGAAGTATGGTTTCATGGAATTCCGGGATTACGCCGAAAGCGACCTGTTGAGCGTCAGCGCCAGCGGTCTGGGCGGCGGCTCGCTGATCTACGCCAATGTCCTGATGCGGATGCCGGGGGAATTCTTCCAGGGTTGGCCCGGCGGGCTCAACCGGGAGAAGCTGGACCCTTACTACGACAAGGTCATCGAGACCATGGAGGCGAGCCCTTATCCCTTCGAGTCCGATTCCTACTACCGCGACACCCCCAAGACCGAGGCCTTCCGCAACCTTTGCGGCGAACTGGAAACGGAAGAGGACTTCACCGGCCGGCCCGAGTTCATCTTTCCCGATCTGGCCGTCAACTACCGGGGAAGCTTCCCCGGAGAGCAGAGCCGCAACCGGCACGGGGCGGTGCAATCCAGATGCAACAAGTGCGGCGAATGCGATCTGGGCTGTAATATCCACGCCAAGAATACCCTGGACCTTAATTACATCTACAGCGCCGAACACAACGCCAAGGTGCCGGCCGAGGTGAAGACCGGCGCCCAGGTGGAGAAGATCGAGCCTCTGACCGGAGGAGGCTACCGGGTCGAGTATCTGGAGCCCGAAACCGGTGCCACCCACACCTTGACCGCCGCCCGGGTGGTGCTCTCGGCCGGCTCCCTGGGTTCCACCCGGCTGCTTCTGAAGATGAAGCGGGAAGGGGTTTTGCCGGGCTTGAGCGGGCAGCTCGGCAAGCACTGGTGCGGCAACGGCGATCTGGAAGGCACCGCCCTGGGTTGCGACAGGGTCATCTACCCGACCAAGGGGCCGGTGATCACCGGGGCCATCCGATACCGCTTCAGCGACTACCCGGACGGCTTCCGCCACGGAGCTTTTATCCAGGATGCCGGATTTCCGGTGGGACTGGCCTGGTTCCTGGCCGGCAAGCTGCCTTCGCCCCGTTCCCTGTTGCGGACCATGAAGATGGGCTGGATCTTCCTGCGCGACCTACTGCTGCGGGTCCTGCATCTCAAGGCCCGTACCGAGATCAATATCGGCGACGAGATCGCCCGGGTCATCGACGGCGACGAGTTTGTCCAGCGCGGCATGGTCCTGCTGGGCATGGGACGGGACCGCAACGACGGGGAGATCTTCCTGCGCGAAGACGGCGAGCCGGTGATCAAATGGCGAATGGCGGCCAGTCGGCTCCACTACGACCGGGTCCGGCGCGAGATGCGGAAGATCGCCCGCCACCTGGATGGCACCTTTGTCGACAACCCCTTGACCCATATCGACAAGATCATCGCCGTCCACCCCATCGGCGGCTGCGTCATGGCCGATGGGCCCGAGCTTGGGGTGGTCAGCGCCCGGGGAGAGGTCTTCGGCTATCCCGGCCTCTACGTGGCCGACGCCAGCATCATTCCCACTTCCCTGGGGCCCAACCCCTCCCTGACCATCGCCGCCCTGGCCGAGTACATCGCCGACCGGATTGAAGGATAGGATCGGGGCGCGGAGCCTGGTCTCTTTCTCCTGAATGGTGGCCGGGGCGCCACTACGGCAGGAGAGATTCGCCCTTCCTTCCAGGCAATAATCGTTGCGGATCGGCTGGAAAATCCTGGTCCAGCCTTATCGGGGCAGGGTCGCCCTCTGCTCCCCGGAGCATCGGTTGCCACCCTGACCTGGTGTTGCTGCCGGTTTTTGAACTTGCCAGAATCCGGAGAATATGCGATCTTTTCCCGTTCAGGGAGGTGGTCGGAATCATGGATAATCCGCATAGAATTTCTACCGGGCTGAATCATGCCCGGAAACAGGGAATATCCGCCTCACCGCTCCCTGAAACCTCCCCGACCGGAGCGGAGTGCCGTCTGAATGACCCGGTCCTGGCGGCGATTTTCGACGCCACCGATGTCATGCTGGTTTACCTGGACCGGGAGTTCAATTTTATCCGGGTCAACGACGCCTATGCCGCGACCTGTAATAAACGCCCGGAAGAGATGGTCGGCAGGAACCATTTCGAACTCTTTCCCGACCCCGATAACGAGGCGATCTTCAGAAAGGTTCGCGACATCGGCGAGCCGATCTTCTACAAAGACAAACCCTTCGAGTTTTCCGACCAGCCGGAGCGCGGCCTAACCTATTGGGACTGGAGCCTGGCGCCGGTCAAGGATGAGACCGGTTTGGTGGTCGGCCTGGTCTTTTCCCTGCGGGAGACCACGCGCTACAAGCAGGCCGAACTGGCCCTGGCCGAAAGCGAGGAACGCTTCCGCCTGATGGCCGAGACCGGCAACGACATTATCTTCCAACTGGATAAGGTCGGAACGGTTACCTATGTCTCTCCGGCCGTCCGGCTGTTCGGATACACCCCGGCAGAGGTCCTCAACCAGGCTTTCTTCAGATTTGTGCCGCCGGAAGAACTGCCCCGGGCCAGGGAAGCGTTGCGTCTAATCGTCAGCGGCGAAAGCCTCAACCTGGAACTTAAGCTTCTCAAGGCCGACAAGACTCGCGTAGCCTTTGAGATCAGCGCCACCCCGGTCAGGCGCGACGACAAGGTGATGGGGGTGCAGGGGGTGGCCCGGGACATCAGCGAACGCAAGCTGGTCGAAGCGGAACTGTTCAGGATGAACCGGGCCATGAAGGCGCTTCTCGACAGCCGGCAGGCGACACTCCTGGCCAGTAGCGAATCGGCCTACCTCGATGAAATCTGTCGGGTCGTCGTCGAGGATTGCGGTTTCAGCATGGTCTGGATCGGCTATGCCGAAAACGACCCGGGCCGGACGGTGCGGCCCGTGGCCCAGGCCGGCCTGGGCAGCGATTACCTCGAAACGGTGCGGATTTCCTGGGGTGACGGCGAACTGGGCCGCGGGCCCACCGGGACCGCCATCCGAACCGGCAAGATGACCGGCTGCCGGGACATTGCAACCGAGCCGAACTTCGCCCCCTGGCGCGAGCAGGCGGCAAAACGCGGTTACTTCTCCTCCCTGGTCTTGCCGTTGATGAAAGAAGGGCGGGCCTTCGGTGCCCTGACCATTTACGCCAGGGAACCGGACGGCTTTTCCGAGGGCGAGATCGAATTGCTCGGCGAACTGGCCGAGGATCTGGCCTACGGGATTGTCTCATTGCGTGGTAGGTCGGCCCGGGCCGAGGCGGAAAAGGCCCTGCGCCGAAGCGAGGCGCAACTGCAGACCATCCTCAACAACATCACGGAAGGGCTGGTGGTGGCCAATCTCGATGCCGACCTGTTTTACTGGAACCCGGCCGCCGTGGCCATGCACGGCTTTGCGGATGCCGAGGAAGGTCGGCGCCACCTGCAGGACTTCGCCGAGATCTTCGAACTTGCCACTGTCCCCGAAGGGATCCTGCCCCTGGCCGAGTGGCCCCTGGCGCGCATCTTGAGCGGCGAAACCCTGCACGGCCTGGAGGTGCGGGTGCGAAGGCTGGACTGCGACTGGCAAAGGATCTTCAGCTATTCGGGCGCCTTGGCCAGGGATCGCCAGGGGAAGCCGTTGTTGGCCATCGTGGTCATCTCCGATATCACCGAGCGGAAAATGTTCGAGGAGGCACTGGTCCGGGCCAAGCAGGAGTGGGAGCGGACCTTCGACGCGGTGCCCGACCTGATCGCCATCCTGGATAAAAAGCATCGGGTGGTCCGGGCCAACCGGGCCATGGCCGAACGTCTGAACCTGAGCCCCGAGGAATGCGTCGGAACCCATTGCTTCGCCTGCGTGCACGGCTCCAGCGGGCCGCCCGGGGCCTGTCCGCACGTGCTGACCATGCTGGATGGTCGGGAACATACGGCCGAGCTGCGTGAAGAGCGTTTGGGCGGAGATTTCCTGGTGACAACCACCCCGCTCTTCGATGAGGAAGGGGAGATGATCGGTTCGGTCCATGTCTCCCGTGACATCACCGAGCGGAAAAAGGCCGAACAGAAGATCAGCAGCCTCAACGAGGAACTGAAAGCCAACCTTTTCCAGTTGGACGATTTGAACCGGGAACTGGAGCGCTCCAACGAGGACCTGCAGCAGTTTGCTTATATCGCCGCCCATGACCTGCAGGCGCCGCTGCACACGGTTTCCAGCTTCGTCCAGCTTCTGCAGCGCCGTTGCCGGGACCAGTTTGACGAGAAGGCCGAGGCCTTTATCGCTCAAGCAATCAAAGGTGCCGACCTGATGCAGCGCCTGCTCCAGGATCTGCTGGCCTTCTCTCGGGTGGGCGGCGGCCGGCTCAAACTGCGGCCGTTACCCCTGGGCGGCGTGGTCGACCGGGTGCTGCTCAATCTCGACAAGGCGATCCACGACCGGCAGGCCGAAGTCATCATTGCCGACAATCTGCCGCTGGTCCTGGCCGACGAGTTGCAACTACTGCACCTGCTCCAGAACCTGGTGGCCAACGCTCTGAAATTCCGAGGAAAGGAACCGCCGCAAGTGCAGATTTTCACCCGGGACGGCGAGGGGGAATGGATCGTTTGCGTACGTGACAACGGTATCGGCATCGATCCGCAACACGCCGAGCGCATCTTCCAGGTCTTTCAGCGTTTGCATAGCCGGGACAAGTATGCGGGGACCGGCATCGGCCTGGCCATCTGCAAAAAAATCATCGACCGCCATGGCGGCAGGATCTGGGTGGAGTCGACCCCCGGTGAGGGAGCGACCTTCTGTTTTTCTCTGCCGGCCAGGCGCGGAAGTTGATCGAACCGATGGAGAATAGTTATGTGGCGCAACTCAGGTAGAAAGAATCTGGACGTTCTCCTGATCGAGGACAATCCCGCCCAGATCCTGGTCCTCCAGGAGATCCTGGAGGAAAGCGGAGTGGCTATTAACCTGCGGGTGATCGAAGACGGCGAGGCGGCCCTGGCCGACCTGCGGGGGCAGTCGGGGCAGGTCAAGCGGGACCGTCCCGACCTGGTTATGCTGGACCTGAACCTCCCCGGCAAGGACGGTCGCCAGATCCTTAAGGAGATCAAGGCTGACCACGAACTCCAGGTTATCCCGGTCATCGTCCTGTCCTCCTCCCAGGCCGATGAGGACATCCTGCAGTGCTATCGGTTGGGGGCCAACTGCTACATTATCAAACCGGTCGATCTGGACGAATTCATCAAAATAATCCGGGCCATCGAATCGTTCTGGTGCCACTCCGCCAGACTGCCGAAGGAGTGATGGGAGCGGAGAGATCCGGGCTTGCCGGGATTCCCGGTGGTGATTGAGTGGAGGGGCTTTGCGGGAAAACCTTTTCGCCCCCTTCGTTTAACCCTCCAGTTCCTTGCGCATTACCGCTTTATCGTAGGCGGCGATGATGTCCTTCTGGCTCAGGATGCCCAGGACCTTTGCCGGTTCGGCCGCACTGACCACCGGCAGCTGGGACACCCCCTTGACGCTCATCTGGTGCAGGGCGGTCCGGATGTCGTCGGCCGGCGTGATCACGCTGACCTGGCGGGTGGCGATCTCGGCCGCGGTCGTGGGTTTCACGGGAGCGGTGCCGGTGAGCAGCCGGCGGATATCGTGAAAGGAAAGGATCCCGACCAGCTCGTCCCGTTCGTCAACCACATGCAGGTAGGAGGCATCCTGCTCCTGGAAGGCGGCCATGACCTCCGGGACCGGGGCGGCGGCGGCGACCTTGGTGATCTTGTCATGCATCAGGTCCCTGACCTTCAGGCTGCTGAGGATGTTCTGCTCCATGCCGCTGTGGATGTCGATCCCGCGCCGCAACAGCTTGATGGTGTAGATCGACCCCTTCAGATAAACCGAGCTGATGATGGTGCTGATCAGACAGGCGGCCATCAGCGGCAGGATGATCTCGTAGTCGTTGGTCAGTTCGAAGATGATCAGGATGGCGGTGATCGGGGCCTGGGTGGTACCGGCCACCAACGCCCCCATGGCCACCAGGGCGTAAGCGCCGGGACCGGCAGTTATGGCCGGGAAAAGCTGATGCACCAGGGTGCCGAAAAAACTGCCGGTCATGGCGCCGACGAACAGCGAGGGGGCGAAGATCCCACCTGAGCCGCCGCTGCCCAGGGTGATGGAGGTGGCGAAGATCTTAAGCAGGGCCAGCATCAGCAGCAGGGTTAGCGGCAGCTGGCTGGTGAGCGCCACGTTGATTGCTCCGTAGCCCACCCCGAAGACCTGGGGCCAGTGGGTAAGCATCAGGCCGAGTAGCAGTCCGCCCAGTCCGCCTTTCAGATAGTTGGGCAGCGGCATTTTTTCGAAGATGTCCTCGCACTTGTAGAGGGTGGTGACGAAGAGGATCGAGACCAGGCCGGCCAGGACGCCCAGAAAAGGATAGATGAAGATCTCCCAGTTGGACTGGAGGGAGTAGGCGGGGACGATAAAGGAGGGCAGAGTGCCGAAGTAATGCCGGGAGATGGTGGTGGCCATTACCGCAGCCAGGACCACCGGCGAGAAGGCGGCCAGGCCGAAGTCGCCCAGGAGGATCTCCAGAGCGAAGAGCGTGCCGGCGATGGGGGCGTTGAAGGTGGCGGCGATGCCGGCGGCGGCGCCGCAGCCGATCAGGGTCTTGAGCTGGGATCCTTTGACTTTAAGGAGTTGACCGATGGTCGAGCCCAGGCTTGAACCGATCTGGACAATGGGACCCTCCCTGCCCACCGAGCCGCCCGAGCCGATGCAGATCCCCGAAGCCAGAATCTTCACCAAGGCCACCCGTTTGCGGATTCTGCCTTCGCGCAGGGCCACCGCCTCCATCACCTCCGGCACCCCGTGTCCCTTGGCTTCCGGGGCTCCGAAGGTGACCAGCACCCCGACGATCAGGCCGCCGAGGGCGGGGAGGGCCACCTTTAGATAGAGGGGCACGGAGGCGGCAAAGGTCAGGAACTCTTCCTGGTTCCGGTAGAAGAGGTACTGCAGCAGCTTGATGCCGTAACGGAAGAGAACCGCGCCGTAGCCGCCCAGGACGCCGATGACGATGGCCAGGCAGAGGATGCGCAGATGGCGACCGAAGGCCGACAACTTGAGGGCATCGCTTAGTTGCTGGCTCGATGCCGGGTAATTCATGGCCTTGTCGGCAGCGAAAGTTGGCTTGCCGTCCTGGCACCGTGAACCGGTGCGGGTTTCATGAGATATTCCCAGGCCGCCGTAAACCGCAACCTGCTGGCACACCCGACCGGCATCAGGATGATTGCTCCGACGGGACGGCCGGCAAGACGCAACTCTCCCGGCACCAGTCCATTTTCAGAAAGATCTCGACGATCTCCGGGTCGAAATGGCTGCCGGCCCGCTCCCTGATGTGTTCGCATACTTTCGCCAGGGGCCAGGCCTCGTGGTAGCGGCGGGTGTTGATCAAGGCGTCCCAGGTGTCGGCCACCGCGAAGATCCTGGCCGCCAGCGGGATCTGGGCCCCTTTCAAGCCCCGGGGGTAACCGCTGCCGTCCCAGCGTTCATGATGGCAATAGGGAATGTCCAGGGCCGGTTGCAGGTAGGCGATGGGCGAAAGCATCTCCATGGCGTAAACCGGGTGCTTCTGCATCAGCGTCTTTTCCGACTCGCTCAAGGGGCCGTCTTTCATCAGGACTTCGTCGGGGATCGCCATCTTGCCGATATCGTGCAGAAGGGCGCCGCGGGTCAGGTGGACCAGCTGCTCTTCCTTCATCCCGAATTTTCGGGCCACCGCCAGGGTCATGGCGACCACCCGCTGGGTGTGGCCTTCGGTCTCCTGGTCGCGCAATTCCAGGGCGTGCGACCAGCCCTCGATGGTGGTGTCGTAAGCCAGGATCAGTTCGGTGTTGCTGCGCTGCAGCTGGTTGAACAGCGCGGCGTTATCGATGGCGATGGCGACGCGGATGGCCAGGGACTGCAGGAATTCCAACCATTCCGGATCGGGTGTGAATGAGTGGCGGCGGTAGATTTCCAGGACGCCCTGGACTGTGCCCTTGGCGACCAGGGGCAGGGCGCAGTAGGAAATCATCCCTTCCTCGCGGACCAGTTCCGGCCGGGTGTAATCATGGTCTTCGGCCCGCAGGTCCGGGATAAACCGCATTTTCCGCTCCATGGCGGCCCGGCCGGCGCTACCCTGGCCCAGCCGTTCACTGGATGAGGTTACCGCATCCCCGATAAAGCCAACCCCGGCGGCATAGTCCACCGTCTGGGTATGCCGGTCGAAGAGCAGGACGGCGGCGGCGTCGATGTCGAGCTGGGGTACCAACTGGTCCAGGAAGACA
>Ga0055477_10000385_pt1 | contig 11985 bp, 10 predicted proteins | sample Muzzi_PWA_D2_FD_57683 | JGI IMG/M metagenome (GOLD analysis project Ga0055477, IMG submission 57683) | Wetland microbial communities from San Francisco Bay, California, USA, that impact long-term carbon sequestration - Muzzi_PWA_D2 | ecosystem: Environmental > Aquatic > Marine > Wetlands ... | reverse complement strand
GGCGGGGGATTACGTGTTCAGACAAGGCGATCCGTCCAATAGCTTTTATATAATTGAATCGGGTGAGTTCGAGGTAGTGAGGAAGGCTAAAGACAGCGAGTGGGAGAATGTGGTTGCTGTCTTGGGCCCGGGGGATTTCTTCGGAGAGATTGCGCTTATCGAGAACCGGAATAGAACTTCGAGCGTTCGTGCGAGGACGGACGCGGAGCTTACCGTTATGGGGAAAAAGGTCTTCGAGCAAATCTCGACCACTCTCGCTCCGTTCAAAGATTTTCTCGCCGCGGCTGTGAAAAGGCGAAGCGGTAATCTCTGGCAGAGGATACCTGTCGCACATGACATACTTAAAGATCAGCCGCTCTCAGTTTTCATAAAGCCTGTGGAGTTTAAGTTAACGCCTATGGATACGTACCAGGACGCCGTGGAGCAATTCAGTAAGCTGGATCTGGATTTTTGCTGCGTGGTGGACGAAGGAAACAAATTGGCGGGAATTATTACGAGAACCGATATATTCCACGCCGTTGAAGAAGGCGTCATGCCCCTTACCAAGGTCACGGACTTTATGAACAAATCGCCGGTTTGCGTAACGGTAAGCGATGAACCTCTTACAGTAGGAGCAACCATGCGCGACCGCGAGCTTAAATGGGTTCCGGTTGTGGATAATGAGGCCAATCTGCATGTCGAAGGCTATGTCAGAAGAGACGAAATGATCGGGTTTGTTCTGGAAAGGCTCGGATCGAAGCAGGTTCAGGTTTAACTCTTTCCTATCAAAATTCCTATGCCCAGCACTATAAAACCTCCGACAATAACCTGGAATGTCGCCGAGAGGAAAGGCGTGTCCATATATCTGTTTCTGATATAGGCTATTGCGACCAGTTCTATACAGACAACTACACTTGCGACAATGAGGGCCGTTTCGAATCTCGGGATAAGGAAAGGAAGCGCGTGTCCTATGGCACCAAGAAATGTCATGAAGCCTTCGACGATTCCTCTTAACCACGGACTGCCCCTTCCGCTGATCTTACCGTCGTCGGAGAGAGCTTCTGAAAACGCCATGCTTACTCCGGCGCCTACCGCCGTGGCGAGACCTACGAGAAACGCCGTTTTGCTGTCCTTGGTCGCGAGAGCCGCGGCAAAAAGAGGGGCGAGCGAAGAGACCGTGCCGTCCATGAGACCGGCCAGACCGGGCTGAACTACCTGCAGGATAAATCTTCTTCTATCCTCATTTCCACCTGTCTCCTGACTTATTGCGACCGTTTTTTCTTCATTCACAACCAAAATGATACATCAATATTTATCGTTGTTATCAGCAGGATGCACCCTTGCCTCAGCATATGAGCGTTTACTTGAATTGGTTTATTTTTAGGGTTAGAATGCTTTTTGCGTAAGCGGATAAAATATTAAATGGAGGTCATGATGAGTAAGCTCAAAATTTCATTTTTTATATTTCTTCTTGTAATCGGAGGGGGGGTAGCAGTTAACGCCGCCGATTCGAACATTACAATCGGCGAGTTCAGGCAGCTTTATGACAGCCTAATGTCCGGTAAAACACTGGTTACGGAAACCCAGGAGGACGGCGTATCCATTAAAACGGAAAGGCAGTACGGGCAGCCCATAAATGTGGGTGGGGAGGATTTTGAAGTTCCGATCAAGATGTTGATTACGAAGAGTAAAGACGGCGCGACGGTTCAGACTATTAATTTAAATATCATAGACAGGGTAAATGACATAGGGGGACAGCCGATAATATACGAAGAGACTCGGAAAATGACGGTTCAAAACCCCGACGCGGCGCCGCTTGATACGAGCGAAGTCGAATTTCTGGGCCTTTTCCGTGTATCCAAGAACGACAAGGGCGGATTTGATGTTGCGAACTTCGGGCTCGTACCATCAGTCCTAGTAGAGAACAACACCAACATGATAAGCGGTTCGAACATGCTCTATTCATGTTATCCGGAGAACAATCTCACTAAATGCATTTGGACAATCCGCGACTACAAGCTGGGCGATTATAAACCGTTGGTAGGATATCAGTTGATGGAGCCTATAGGCGGTGACCTGGTCGAGACCGCAGTGGAAGAGAAGCAGTAAAAAAACGATTGTACGGTCTCGGATATCGGTTAATCTTTTAATCAACACACGGAGGTCAATAAATTGAAGAAAATATTATTAATTATATCGACTTTAGCGGTTTTAGGATGCCAGACTTACACGCCTGTTGTAGATCCGGCCAGTGTCAGAAACGACGATAAATATTACAGGGATCAGGCCGAATGCAGGGCAATAGCTCAGCAGGGTGCTCCCAACTGGAAAAACACGGCCAAGGATACAGTCGTTGGCGGAGCCGTGGGAACGGGAGCCGGTGCGCTTATCGGTACGATTGCGGGAAATACCGTTAGCGGACTCGCATACGGCGCGGTGATAGGCGGTCTGGCCGGCGGCGCCAAAGGAGTATATGACTCTGAAAAAGGCTACGAACAGATTTATAAAAATTGTATGAGAGGCAGGGGTTACAACGTCCTAAATTGATATATAATTAAAGGATGCGAAACCGTAACGTCGGGAAGTTTCTCGAGCTTTTCGATCTGGGAAGAAATTTTTCGGATGAAGAGCTGAGAAACGCTTACAGAGATTTGGTGCAGGTATGGCATCCGGATAAATATGCCAACAATGAAAGGTTAAAAGGCCGGGCCGAAGCTAAGATAAAGGAAATTAACGAGGCTTACGCGGCTCTTCGGTCCGAGATAGAGGCGCAGAAGCGCAGGGCCGCACAGCCTCAAGCGACAGGCGGCAGGCGTGACGTGCCGGTGTTGGACTTTGTCGATAATGTTTTCCATCCGACGGACCTGACCGAAGCGAGCGATGTAGCCTTTGCGCATGCTCTGAGAATAGCCCTCGCGGCTAAAGCCAGGCTCGACATCTTTCACGTTACCAAGAGAAAGAACGGCAATACCGTCCACGAGTTCCCCAAAATCATGGATACCCTGAGAGAATGGAATGCGATTCCCGAAGATTCCACTCAGGATGATTTGAGGAAGCTGGGATTCTTTTATCAGAAGGTCGTTGGATATCATGATAACGCCGTGAGCTCCATACTTGCCTATCTGCGCGACCACCCTTCGGACATTATTGTTCTTTCTGCTCAACGAAGGGGAGGTGTGGACAGGCTGATCCGAAAATCAGTTGCGGAAAAGGTCTCGAGGAGTACGGGAGGCATGACCCTTTTTCTGAAAGACGGCCACGAGGGATTTGTTTCCAGGGACCAGGGTAAAGTACATCTGAAAAATATACTCATCCCCATCGATGTCGAGCCCGATCCTCTGATATCGGTCTATGCCGCTTTCAAATTCGCTCAGCTTCTTGAATGCAGCGGATGTGTTTTCACTCTTTTATACGTGGGCGAAGCGGCGTCTATGCCCGACATATCTCCGCCTTCTCACAGCGACTGGGAATGGAAGAATATGAGAAAAAAAGGAAATGTGGTGGAGATGATTCAGGAGGCCGCGGATGAAACCGCAGCGGACCTGATTGTCATGGCCACACAGGGGCACCAGGGTTTCCTGGACGCAGTAAGGGGAAATACTACTGAAAATGTACTGCGGGGCTGCTCGTATCCCTTACTCTCCGTACCCGAGAGAAGGATCCGTCCGAGATAAAAACCGGGCACGGGATTACGTTTGTTCATTCAATCTTCTGATCTCTCCGGGTTGTTGACGGACCTATTGTAAAGTTCTTCCTGACATTCCGTCGGAACGTCTCCCAGATTGTTGGTTATATGTAAGTTGCCTTCATCGTCGACCCATTTATACATCGGGTTATTGGACGCGGGATTGGAAGGCGCATCTATTACTTCTCCCGGAGCTTCGGGATACTCTTCACGGGGTGGAATCGGTCCATCCCCGCCGGTTTCATCGAATTCAGTCCCCTTATCCTCCTGATGACGCTTACTAGGCGGGTTTACCTCAAGGTTGCTGGTCCTTTCGCTTCCGGTCCCGAGTGTGGTGCCGCTTTTCCCGCTGCCCATGGAAGAAAGACCGAAGCTGTTCAGGTCTTCGTCCGGCCAGTAAAAATATTCGTAAGCGGGCTGCTCAATTGTGACGATATCTTCGCTCGATCCCTGCGGGTTCTGGCTTTCTGCATTCTCTTCCACGGAGTCTTCCGCTCCCGTCTGCGCAAGAACGGGTCCCATGGGAAAGAGCACAAACGAGGACACCAGAAAAATAATTTGTACGCGTTTCATAAGCATGCTCCTGCAGCTGAGACTTGTCTAATTATAACCCGAAACACATGCCGGCATTTAATGTGCCGCACATTATTCCTGACAAAGTTGTTAATATGTTAGATTTTAAATATCCATACGACGAGCGGAGGTATTAATATGATGTATCGTAATATCGCGGCAGTGTTGGTCATTGCAATTGTGTTAGCCGGATTCCTTTCGACCGCCTATTCAAAGGAAGGCTTATCGACGGTGGCTACGGAATCGGATAACGTGTCGGCGGCTTCGGGAAAATCGATATCGGTAAAGAGTGAGTGTCCGTCAGGGACGAGAGTCATAGGCGGGGGAGGGGAGTGCTACGGTTTTATGAATACCATAGGCAGGGTCGCTCTGACCAAGAGCGCTCCCTCAACCGATGAGGCCGCATGGGTGGTCGAGTGCTCCAATCTCAATTCCGAGCCGGGGGAGATACAGGCGAGAGCCTGGGCGTTTTGCGCGGATCCCTTAGTTCTGGAGATTAAAGAAAAGAGATAGAAGACGGGAAGAAGCAGCCTAACTGAGACTGCAACGTTAGGCTTTGTTGAGTTTTTTAATTGCCGGCAATCCTTAATATGCGGGCTTCTCGTATTCGGCTTCTTCCTCCTCGGATATCCAGCCGCCGCCGAGCGCTTTATATAGTCTTACGTACGAGTTGTAATATTCCTGTGTCGCCTGAGACAGATCGAGCTGAGCGGAAAAAAGTGCCCGCTCGGAATCGAGCACTTCGAGATAGCTCGAGAATCCCTGGTCGTATCGGAGTTTCGATAGCCTGTTGGCGTTTTCAGCCGCCACCACCTGCCGCCTTAAAGCCTCTATCTGATTCCTGTATGTTTCGATCTCTATAAGGGCGTCCGACACTTCCCTGAATGCGTTGAGAACTACGTTCTCATAGGTAAGGAGCGCCTGCTCCGTCCTCGCTTCCTCTATCTCGACACGGCTCTTGTCCTGACCGAAATTAAATATCGGCGCGAACAGCCCCGCTGCCGCGGACCAGGCGAAACCGTCTATCTTGAGAGTACCGTTGTCGTTAATTGCTGCTCCGAGTGCGCCCGTAATGCCTATTGCCGGAAATCTTTGCGCGACGGCTACTCCTATGAGGGCGTTCTGCGACTGGAGTAAATACAGAGCCTCCTGTATGTCCGGCCTTCTCTCGAGAAGCGTTGAAGGGAGTCCGGTAGGAATATCGGGCGGTAGGACCTGCTCGTAGAGGCTGAGCCCCGTGTTTATGGGTTCGGGGAACCTGCCGAGCAATATGCTGAGCGCGTTCTCGGTCTGGTATATGAGCCTCTCGTATAAAGGGACCGCCGCGGCCGCGATCTCACGCTGTACCTGCGCCTGATTGAGATCTATCTCGGGAATCACGCCCTTGTCGAAGCGCTTCTGTATAATCTCCAGATACTCGTCTCTGGACTTTAGAGTCTTTTTCGCAATCTCGAGTCTCTCCTGAAAATCGAGGAGCATGAAATAAGTACCCACGACGTCCGAGATGAGGCTGATCTGTACTGTTCTGAGGCCGTATTCGGACGCAAGGAGCTGAGCCCTGGCGGATTCATTCGCTCTCCGGAACTTGCCCCAGAAATCTATTTCCCAGTTTACGACGGGGGTTATGAATGCAACGTTGCTCGGGTCGTCCGTGAGGACGCCGCCTCCGAAGTTGCCCCTGTTTACACCGCCTTCGAGATCGAGTCTCGGGAGGCCGTTAGGTATCGTGAAGCCCAGAAATGCACGCGCCTCTTCTATTCTGCTTACCGCTATGAGCACGTCTTTATTCTCGTAGAGAGCGGTCTCGACCAGGTAGTCGAGCACCGGGTCGTTGAACAGCTCCCACCATTTCAGGTCTACGATCTCGTCGGGCTGCGTATCTCCGAATCTGAACTCCTGCGGCAGGTTTTCGATTACAGGCTCTTCAAAATCGGGTCCTACCATGCAGCCCGTGAGCAACAATACGGTTGATAAGAAAACAATAGTTAGAGTTTTACCTGTTCCTGATTTGCTCATCTGATTAATTCTCAACTAGTCTGCAAATCCCTCTTTTGCTCGTATTTCCCGATCTTCCCGATCATTACAAAGAGCATCGGGTAAAAGAAGACTCCCAGAAATGTCGCTGTGGCCATACCGCCGAGAAGCGCCATACCCATAACGACCCGTGCCTGCGCGCCTGCTCCCGTGGCCACGACCAGCGGAAAGACTCCGAGTATAAACGAGAAAGCCGTCATCAATATCGGTCTGAAACGCAGACTTGCCGCCTTGATAGCGGCGTCGTACAGCGAAAGACCCTTGTCGAATTCGAGCTTCGCGAACTCGACGATGAGAATCGCGTTCTTGGCGGCCATTGCTATAAGCATGACGAGGGCGATTTGAGCGAAAATATTGAGCTCGTAGCTCTCGCTGAAAAGCCTCGCGACAAATAACGCGAAAAACGCGCCGAACACGGCGAACGGGGTTCCGAGCAGAATACTCCACGGCAGCGTCCAGCTTTCGTACTGCGCCGCCAGAATGAGAAATACGAATACAAGTGCGAAGATGAACACAACAGCGGCCGAGCCAGACGCCGCCTTTTCCTGGTATGACATATTGCTCCATGCGTAACCCATGTCGGAGGGCAGGACCTCGTTCGCGACCTCCTCGAGGGCGTTTAAAACCTCCGCCGAAGTGTATCCCGGAGCGGGACCGCCCGTAAGCTCGACCGATCTGTACAGGTTGAACCGTGTGGTGTAATCGGGCCCGGTAATATCGTTTATGTTTACGAATCCGGCCAGCGGCACACTCTGACCTTGCGAGTTTCTAACATAATACAGATTGATCTGCTCTTCGTTTTGTCTGTACTGGGGCTCGGCCTGAATATACGCCCTGTACAATCTGCCGAACCTCGTGAAGTCGTTAACGTAGGTGCCGCCCAGGAATGCACCGATAGTGCTGTAAATATTCTCAAGCGGGATGCCGGCCTTGAGCGCATTATCAATATCTATGTCCATATACCTCTGGGGAACGTTCGCCCGGAACGTCGTGAATACCGAACCGATCTCGGGTCTTTTCATGGCTGCCTGTATGAATTGCACGCTTTGCTGCGCGAGATATTCGGGAGTGTTGCCGCCCCTGTCCTGAAGCATCATGGTAAACCCCGATCCGCTACCGAGACCGGGGATAGCGGGCGGGCCGAAGGCGAACACCTGAGCCGCGTTGATTTGTGTGAAAAAGACTGCATTCAGCTTATCTACTATTTCGCTTGCGGTTTCGTCGCGGTCGCTCCAGTCCTTAAGTGAGACGAAGATGAACGCCGAGTTCGAGGTAAAGCTGCCTGAAAGCAGGCTGAACCCGACGGCAGACGTAACGTACTCGACCTGATCGAACGAGGCGATTATCGCTTCGGCCTGTTTGGCCACCTCGTTTGATCTCTGGAGCGAGGCAGCGTCAGGAAGCTGTAAATTGACCATCAGATAACCCATGTCCTCTTCCGGCATGAACCCTCCCGGAACCAGCTTTCCGAGAAAAAAGATGCCGACTACTAATATTACGATGAATATCATTCCGCGCTTGATGTGGGCGGTGGCCTTGTGAGTAAGACTTACGTATTTCTCGGTTAGTTTATCGAAGCCGACGTTAAATTTGTCGAAGAACCGGCCGAGCAAGCCTTTCGAAGGTTCCCTCTTTCTAAGCAGAAGCGAGCACAGCGCCGGACTCAGAGTAAGAGCGTTAATGGAGGAGAATACAACTGAGACAGCGACCGTTATCGCGAACTGTTGATACAATCTTCCCGTAATACCGGCCATGACCGCAACAGGGATGAACACCGCTACGAGGACAAGCGTAGTGGCTATAACGGGGGCCGTGACTTCACTCATCGCTTTTATAGTCGCGTCCTTTGGGGTCATCCCGTTCTCGATATTCACCTGCACCGCTTCTACTACGACAATGGCGTCGTCTACAACAATTCCGATCGCCAGCACGAGGCCCAGGAGCGAGAGCACGTTGATCGTGAATCCTATCAGCGGAAATACAATAAAAGCCGCGACCAGCGAGACCGGGATAGCGATTGTGGGTATGAGAGCTGCCCGCCAGTCCTGTATGAATATATATACGACGAATATTACGAGTGCCAGAGCCACGAAAAGGGTGACCACGATCTCTTTGATACCGGCGGTAATAGCGAGCGTGGTGTCGAGCGAAATATCGTACTGCATACTCTCAGGAAATGATTTGGATATCTCCGCGACTGTCTCACGTACCGTTTTTGCAAGCTCGGTTGCGTTTGATCCGGGCGCCTGATAGAGGGCGATGACGGAGCATTCCTTGCCGTCGAGCCTCGTAAACGCGTTATAAGTTTCCACTCCGAGCTCGACTCGCGCTACGTCTTTGATCTTTACCTGAGAGCCGCCTTCGCCCGTCCTTACCACTATCTCTCCGAACTCCTTTGGTGAATGCAGGCGTTCGGGCAGACGGACGGTATAAGTAAACTCGGTTCCGGGAGGTGCGGGCTCGGCCCCGAATTTTCCTCCGGGTACGATGACGCTCTGCTGTCTTATGGCGTCGACTATTTCCGGTATGGTGATGTCGAGCTGCGCTATGCTGTCGGGCCTGATCCATATGCGCATCGAGTAATCACTCGCGCCCAGGACCTGTACGCGGCCGATTCCCTTGATACGCGCCAGAGTGTCCTGAAGGTTGATAATCGCGTAATTTCCGAGGAAGTTCTGATCGTATCTTCCGTCCTTGGAAGTGAGAGTTATGAGCATAAGTATGTTGGGAAGCGATTTTTCCGTCGTTACGCCGAGCCTTGTTACTTCTTCGGGAAGCTTCGCCGTGGCGGCGGAGACTCTGTTCTGAGTGAATACGGTGTTGATATCGGGGTCGGTCCCCACTTCGAAGGACACGTCGATAGCCATCGTGCCGTCGTTGGAGTTGGTCGACTTCATGTAGATCATGTTGTCGACGCCGTTAATCTGCTGCTCGAGCGGTGTCGCTACGGATTCCTCCACGCTGATGGCGTTAGCCCCGGTATAAGTAGCTCTGACCTGAACTATTGGGGGAGTGATGTCGGGATACTGCTCGATGGGAAGCCCTCCCATGAACACAAAGCCCACTATCACCATGACAATGGCGATCACCATTGCTACAATAGGTCTGTTAACGAAGAAATTACCCATTTTGTCCTAGATGTTGCTCAGGTCCGGGATTTCGATATTTACAACCTGCGGGTTTACGATCTGTCCCTCTTTCACCTTTTGCAGGCCTTCGTATATAACTCTCTCGCCGGGCTTGAGACCTTCGGTAATAAGCCAGAACTGTTTTATAGTCGGCCCGACCTCTACCTTTCTGTTCTGTACTTTGTTTTCTTCATCCACAACGAGAACGCTGAATGTGCCCTGGAGCTCGACGACGCATCTCTGCGGCACGAGTATCCCGTTCTTGACCTCGTCTACCTGTGCGCGCACCTTTGCGAACAGCCCGGGACGGAGGAGCTCGTTCGGATTCGGAAACGACGCCTGAACGAGTATAGCTCCGGTGGAGGACTCGAAATTTCTATCGATAAAATCAAAGCTTCCCTTGTACGGGTAAACGGTTTTGTCGGCGAGTATAAGCTGGAGATTATCCGCCTTATCACCTGTGTTAGTCTTTTCGTCCTTCTCGGCTTCCATGATTTTTCTGGCCGCCTCCAGATATTCGGACTGGGTTAAAAAGAACCGCACCGCCATTGTGTTGATGTATGAGACCGTGGTTAAGATTACGGGGTTGGGGCTGGCCCCGACGAAATCTCCGACATACGCGTTGGTTTTCCCTATGACTCCGTCTACGGGTGAATATACTTTTGTATAGCTCAGCTCAAGCTCGGCCGCCCGGAGATTTGCCTGAGCCGCTTTTACGGCCTCAATGGACGCGTCATATTTGGCTTGGGCGGAATCGAGGTCTATCTGGCTAATAGCGTTTTCCGCTGCCAGCGGCTTTATTCTGCTGAGGTCGCTTTGGGCGTTTACCATGTCAATTTGAGACGCTGCAAGCAGGCTCTGCGCCTGAGCGACTTTTTCCTCGAAGGGCTGGCTCTCGATCGTGTACAGAAGCTGGCCTTTCTTTACACGGGAGCCTTCTTCAAAATGTTTGCCTTCGAGAAATCCCTTGACACGGGCCGTTATTTCTACGTTAGTGTCACCGAGCGTCTCGCCCACAAACTCCCTGTATATCGGTACGTCGGTCTCGGTCGTAACATAGACCTGGATTGCGGGAGGCGGCAAGTTGCCGGGGCCGTCTTCTCCTCCGCATGAAAGTACAAAAAGTACAACTAGGACGGCGAAGGCCGTAGTGAAATATTTGATCATACCCGCTCATACCTCTTTTAAGCACATTATAAAGCGAGTCTTATTATAACCAACTCTATCCTTATGCCAACATTCATTAGGAAACCTGAAGGTTCTCTCCGGCTGAGAATATATATGATTCAAACTAAACAATTATTATTAATAAGCATGCATATGAATGTTCATGTGGTCAGTTCGAAGGATATGGTTTTATTCAACAGCCCGGTGCGACACTTTGTCAATTGCTTTCTTAGATGTGCTAAGACGGACATGGCTCAGGTAGATGCCGCTTTCCACACTTCAACAACACCACGGAATTTACTGTATTATTCGGATGTATTCTCGTGCTATAATTGTGAAAACGATATTTGAGGTTCCAATAGGGAGGTGCAAGATGTTAATAAGATTCACATTTAACGGGAGTCTATTATCAATACTGTTATTCGTTTCTTTTATTTTCCTAGGTGCGGATGCTATGGCCCAGAAGCCGGTCCCGAGCGGAAGCTACAAGGATAGCTGCAGGACGATACAGATAGTGGGCGGCACGCTGATAGCTCAGTGTCAGAGGAGCGACGGGACGTGGCAGAACTCTACACTCCAGTACGCAACGTGCGAGGGCGATATAAGGAACGACAACGGCAAGCTGAAATGCAAACAAAAGACCAAAAAGAAAACGTCGAAGTCGGTACCCAGGGGAAGCTACAAGAAGAGCTGTAAGAACTATTACACAGAGGGCAAAAGACTCTACGCGCAATGCGAGAAAAAAAACGGCGGATGGAGAAGCAGCTCGATCAATTACAAGAACTGCAATAAGGATATATGGAACGACAACGGTAATCTCAGATGCGGAAATAAAAATTCCGGAAAACTCCCGAAGGGAAGCTACAAGCATTCGTGCAAGAATATCCGCGTCGACGGGAAAGTACTAAAGGCGGACTGCCTGAACCGGAACGGGAAATATTCTCATACAAGCATCAAGTACAAAAAGTGTAATCACGGAGTTTACAACGACAGGGGACAGCTCAGGTGCAACTGAATTGTATGGAGCAATAGGGCGGGAAAGTGCTCAGCCTAAGTTTCCTGCTTTTCAGTGTTATGAATAATGTCCTTGAGTGACAGCTGCCCGAGGGCGTCTGTTATGGCGTTATCCACACGGCTTGTGATCGTGTCCACTTCGGGCATCGATAGGTACTTCTTTTCGATCATATCCGTTTCGTAGTTTGTACGAGTCGCATCCAGGATTTCCTTGAGCGTTATATTGTCCAGCGCCCTTGAAGGGACCAGGAAGGGCGGCTCATCTCCTGTTTCAATGAGGAGCTTGTTGTTCTCGAGCTCGCTCACGGCTTCTTCCACAGGCTCCTGAGGCAGACGGAGAAAGTCGGTTAATGAATGAAGCGTCCAGCGGTGCAGGTCGTTATAGAAGTTGTATCCGATCAGATA
>Ga0055477_10000384_pt1 | contig 11993 bp, 9 predicted proteins | sample Muzzi_PWA_D2_FD_57683 | JGI IMG/M metagenome (GOLD analysis project Ga0055477, IMG submission 57683) | Wetland microbial communities from San Francisco Bay, California, USA, that impact long-term carbon sequestration - Muzzi_PWA_D2 | ecosystem: Environmental > Aquatic > Marine > Wetlands ... | reverse complement strand
CGCAGTGGATTCAGTCGTGCTTGTAACTTTTCGTTGAGAGTTCTGGCTCCTGCTGCCCCGCGGTGCATAGGGCTGAGAACTTGAACGTCGCTGGTTGGAATATTGAATTTCTCCGGGATACGGCGGGCCACGATATCCACCACCAAATCCGCGGCGACTTCTGGCTCTTCTTTACCGAAGAAATAGAAATCTTGCTTGTGTTTGGGGAACAGAGGGGTTTCGCCCTTGTTGATTCGGTGAGCGTTGGTGATGATTGTGCTATCGGCGGCTTGTCGAAAAATCACCTCCAGGCGGGTCATCGGTACCGCTCCACTACCAATCAGGTCGCGTAAAACATTTCCTGCACCAACGCTGGGCAACTGGTCAACGTCGCCCACCAGCAATAGGTGGGTGGCCGGATGAACGGCTTTGAGAACACTATTCATCAATACCAAATCAATCATCGAGCACTCATCTAAGATGAGTATATCACAAGCCAGGGGGTTGTCCTGATTTCGCTGGAACTTAAAGCCCTCACTAGGACTGACTTCCAGTAGCCGGTGGATGGTTTTAGCTTCGCCTCCGGTGCTTTCGGCCAATCGCTTGGCGGCTCGACCGGTTGGGGCGGCTAATAGGGCTTGTTTACCCTTAGTAGCTAACAGACGTAAAATAGCCTTAACGGTGGATGTTTTTCCCGTACCAGGCCCACCGGTTAAGATACTAATCTTATTCGTCAGTGCCATCCGTACCGCCTGACGCTGCTGTTCCGCCAAAGTGATGCCTTCTTTTTGAGTTGTAGCCAACCAGTCGAAAGCTTTATCCCAATCAATTTCAGTGAATCCGTCCAGACGGCTTGCTTCAGCCTTCAGAAGTTGCCCAATCTGTCGGGCTACGCCAACCTCAGCGTAATAGAAGGGAGGTAAATATACCGCTTCGATGGCCTGAGTAGAGGGTAATTGCTCATTGCTCATTGGTAATTGGTAATTGGTTTTTTGACTCCCCTGCTCCCCTGCTCCCTTGCCCCCTTGCTCGTAAGGGACATAGCTTTCTATTTTGAGCCGGTCATCCCGAACCAGTGCCTCGATTTGGACATTAACCTGCTCTGGCGTGACGCTAAGGATTTTAACGGAAGCTTGTATCAGGTGGTCGCGAGGAGCAAAGACGTGTCCCTGGTCAGCCAATTGGTTGAGAGTATATTCGATACCAGCAGCGACTCGTTGAGGGGCATCGGCTGCTAAGCCAATGTTTCGAGCAATTTGGTCAGCAGTCAAAAAGCCGATGCCGAAGATATCACGGGCTAGGCGGTAAGGATTATCTTTAACAATGTTAATCGCCCGGTCACCATAAGTTTTGTAGATTTTAACCGCCAAATTGGTACTGACCTGGTGACTTTGCAGAAAAAGCATAATCTCTTTGATTTGCTTCTGCCCCTCCCAGGCTTTGGCAATCATTTTTACCCGCTTAACGCCGATGCCATCCACTTCGGCCAGCCGGTGAATATCATTTTCAAGCACCTCAAGGGTGTAAGGGCCAAACTTCTCGGCGATGCGTTTCGCCATTACTGGCCCAATACCTTTAATCAGCCCACTCCCCAGATAACGCTTGATGCCTTCCACGGTGGCCGGTACTTCCTCAACATACCGCTCGATCTCAAACTGCTCGCCATATTTGGGATGGGTTTTCCAGTACCCCTCCACCTTTAGCCTCGCTCCGGGGTGAACATCCGCCAGCGCCCCGACAATTGTTACCACTCCAAAGCGATGGTCAGCCTTGAAGCGAGCGATGGTGTAACCATTGTCTGGATTGCTGTATGTAATGCGCTCAATAGCGCCTTTGAGGATCGTCGTAGGTTGGGCCATTCTTTGTCTCTATACTAATTCTAGCACAAATTTTCTGGATCAGGGAATGGTCTTGTAGACAGTGACGTTTAGTTGGACGGTGTGCCTCACTCCTTTTGTAGGGGACAGGTCTCAGACCTGCCCCTACACATTTTCACCTTCGGTCGGTAGTGTCCCACAGGGTCCTGATGACTCCTCTAAAAATAAAAACGCCCCGGCTGGGGCGTTCAATCTATAAAATATTTGGATATTCAACAATTTTCTGCTAAGAAAAGGTCGCCTCGATATACTCCATTACTTCTTCATCGGGCAGGTTGCCGTCAGGCTCTAACCGCCAGACCTGCTTGGCTCGCTTATCCTCATCAAAGTATAAAACCATCTTCCAGCGCAAATACTGAAAGGGCGCTGTTCTCAAGGTAGAGGCCGAACTGCGCGGTGGTGCCCAAGGCAGGGCTACCACGTTTGAGTTTTGCTCGGTGAGCCACTCATAAAGCGGGCCGCTGATTAAAACATGTCCTAAATCTGGAAGAGAAATAAAGGTATTCTTTGGCATGGTGCAACCCTCACCAAAATCTATTTTCTAGCCACTTTCTCCTAAGTGGTCCATTTACTAAATTGAAGCCAAAATAATAACAAAATCTGGTTAGGGTTAAGAGGTACAGGTGACTGATGACAGAGGAAGGTAAGGATGCGGCGAGATTGATGATATTTTGTTATTTTTAGTAGCCTTACTGTATCTATACACCGTTGAAGCTAAAATACTACACATTTTGTGGAAATTTAAAAATTAATTAAGTCCGTTATCTAAAGATTTTTAGCCGTTGTCTTATACTGCTAGTTCGTAAACCGGATTTAAAGTTCTTATCTTTTCGATAACACCCGGCAAGACCTCAAGCACGGTCTCTATATCTGCTTCAGTGGTGTATCGACCGAGACTTAACCGTAAAGCGCCCAGGCCCAAATCGTGGGGGATGCCCATAGCCGTTAGCACATGGCTCGGCTCCGGCATACCGGTTGTACAGGCGCTGCCACTGGCTGCCTGAATCCCTGCCAAATCGAGGTGCATTAAAATCGCATCTGCCTCGGCCCCGGCAAAGACAAAGCTGGCATTGTTAGGCAGGCGCTCGGTGGGATGCCCTGTTAGGTGGCTATCGGGAATACGTGCCAGAACTCCGGCAATAAGTTTGTCGCGCAAGGCTGCTTGTCGCAGATTTTCGGCGTTACGTTTGGCGGCCACCAATTCCATCGCTTTGGCGATACCTACAATATACGGCACATTTTCAGTCCCTGGTCGCCGATTGTTTTCATGTCCGCCACCTGTGAACGAAGGAAGTAGCGGCGTGTTTTTCCGAACATATAAGATGCCGCTTCCTTTGGGCGCATATATTTTATGTCCAGAGATGGCTAGAAGATCAACATTTAGCTCGTCCACCACCAGTGATTCGTAGCCTGCGGCTTGCACGGCATCGGTATGAAAGGCAATGCCGTGCTCACGGGCTAAGGCGCCAATCTCGGCGATGGGTTGAAGAGAACCAACCTCATTGTTAGCATACATAACACTGATGAGAACGGTCTCAGGCCGGATGGCCGCCTCAATATCGGCTGGATTCACCACCCCGTACCGGTCAACCGGCACCATGGTTTGCTCAAAACCAAAGTTTTGGCAAAGTTGATTGAAGGTATGATCTACCGCATGATGCTCAATGGGCGTAGTAATCAAATGGTTGCCTTTACCCGCCTGTTTTTGTACCCAAGCCACCCCACGGATGGCAAGGTTATCGCTCTCAGTACCGCAGGCCGTGAAAACAATCTCCTTAGGCGAGCAACCTAAGATATCGGCAATTTGTTGTCGAGCGTTATCAATGGCTCTGGCACTGGCTCGAGCTTGTTGGTGTGAGCCGGAAGCGTTGCCGTAAATTTCGGTAAAGTAAGGAAGCATAGTCTCAACCACTGCGGGGTCAGTAGGTGTTGAGGCGGCATAATCCAAATAAATTGTTCTTTTTTCAGACATAGTTTACTTTGACCGTTAACCGTTTCGGTGTAGGGGCGTTTGGCAAACGCCCAAATTTGCTGATGTGACTGGGCGAATGCCATTCGCCCTTACAAAGTAACTTGCGATTTAACATTGACGAACTACTAAGTTTATGTACGATGATTTTAGCACGGGGGCGTAGGCACGTCAAGCAAATTGTTATAACCGAGTAATTTTAATACCACCGCCCTATACCCGTATTAACTACGGATATAATTCGGTAGTTAAATGGGTTGTCAGTAAGGGAATAAATTTGATAAAATACAGGCAACAAGTAAGGTTGAATTGAGCCAGATTAAAAGATAGGAGATGTGAGTATGAGTGTAGGGTCTGATACAATATTTGGGAACAGTATCGTAAATGTCGGTCAAATACTTGTTAAATATCGATCTTTAAGAGGGGCTAGCACAGGCGAAATAGCCGAGAAGTTAGGCCTTACCGAAGATTATGTTTGTCTTCTGGAGTGGGGTTTGGTGCGTAACGTTTCGAATGGAACCCGTCAAGGAATCATTAAGCTGATACAAACCGGATAAGTTGTAATCTGATAGATAAGTATATATACCTTCCTCTCTCTCGAAAGGGGCCAGTCTACGGACTGGCCCCCTTTTTTTGTATTTGGGTTGGTAATGGCGGATAGGCATGCTATACTTGTTCTTAGAGTTGCTTCACCAGCACAAAAGGCTATACTACATACTGTAGTTCTTCTCTATATCTAAAGTCTATTCAGGTCATGTTATGCAGCTACCTGTAATTTTTAATGATCGCTATCAGTTAATCAAAAAGATTGGCGAAGGTGGGCTGGCAGAAGTTTATCAGGCTCAAGATATGTCTTTGGGCCGTATGGTTGCGGTTAAGGTTTTACGAGAGCAGTTCACCCGTGACCCTACATTTTTGGTAAACTTCCATCGTGAGGCGCAAAGCGCGGCCAGACTGAACAACGCCTATATCGTGGCTGTATACGATTTTGGGCAATATAATAATCGCCCTTATATTGTTTTAGAGTGGATTCCCGGCTCTGATTTGCGAACTGTCATCAACGAACAAGGTTCCCTGCCAATCAATCAGGCCGTTGAGTACGGCATTCATATTTGTTCGGCAGTGGGCGCGGCGCACCGGGCAGGTCTGGTGCATGGTGATTTAAAACCCGGCAATATTCTAATTACATCGGCCAATCAAGCGAAGGTAACAGATTTTGGTCTGGCTCGTGCCTTGGGCGAAAGCGCAATGGATGAAGGTGAAGTGGTCTGGGGTACACCGGCTTATTTTGCTCCCGAACAGGCTTCCGGGGACCGGGTGTTACCGGCAACCGATGTCTATGCCATTGGCATAATTTTGTACGAGATGCTAACCGGCCGGGTTCCATTTGTTGGGGTTGACGATCAAGATGTAGCTCGTAAGCAGTTATATGAAGCTCATATCCCTGTTGACCGGCTTGACCCCAAAATCCCCGAACCTCTGGCTCGTGTTATCGACGCGGCTATGGCTAAAAACCCCAATGAACGCTTCTTAACTGCCGACCATTTAAGAGAGGCCCTGATTATGCATAAACAGGGTAGATTGACCCTCACGGGTCGACAATTACCGATCTCTTCGGTGGTTGGCTCACCTCTGGCTGGCGCTAGAGAGGCCGAACGGGCCAGGACTCCATCTCCTCGTGACATTTCGCCACCCCCCCGGCCTGCTCAACGCTCCGGGCAGGGTGGTTTTGATTCGGTCATGCTTCTTTTAGGGATTATTGCGATTATTGCCGTATTAGGGTTGGTCCCTTTATTTGTTGCCGTTTATAGCGTTTATGCCTCAAGTACAGGTAACTCTTCTGCATCCACGCCGCAGTTATTACCTGGTCAAGTGCGTATGCCCGATGTTATTGGGTTGGAGGAGGCATCAGCTCGCTCAGCTTTGGAGAGTATGGGATTAAACTTGGTTGTGGATGGTGAAGCTCCACACCCTACCTGGCCTGCCTTTACCATTATAGAACAGTCTGTTCAAGCCGGTACAATTGTGACTGAAGGTACCTCCGTCAACGTAGTGCTTAGCCAAGGCCCGGCCTTGATTGAACTCCCGGATGTAACGGGAATGCGCTTTGAGGAAGCCGAACAACTGTTACAATCGCTGGATATGATTGTGCAGAAATATGAAGATTGGAGTCCGGAAACGCCTGGGCAAGTTACCGTTCAAGACCCCCCAGCCAGTTCGCTTGTAGCGAATCGTACTCTGATTACGCTCGTTGTGAGCAGTGGTTCTAGAACACCGGTAGGCGCAAGTCTGGGTGGACAGATTTCACTGAATGCCTATGAGATTCCACGTTTACAATACAAAGCCGGGGAAGCAATAACGTTAACCTTCTTCTGGCAAGCTATCACCCCACCTACGGGTGATTATAATTTATTTATCTACCTGACAACGCCGCAAGGGGGCATTGTTTCTGAAATTGATACCCAGCCGCAAGGCGGCCCCCACTTGACCACCAATTGGCCCGTGGGCGAGGTCATTGTTGATCCTTACCAATTGCCTATACCCACTACTACAGCCATCGGCGATTATCAATTACGGGTTGGTTTTTATCATCCCGGAACAAATGCACACCTTCCTATTTCCGACCCAGGACGGGCCGAGCAGGATAATTTGGGGGCACTTATTTTACGAACAATACAGGTTGTTCCATAACAAGGTTGGGTAAAACAGCTTTATTGAGTTTGTTGGCGAATCCCCGCTGTTTTGGTATAATTATATTCCACCTTTTAGCCCTATGTGGAGGAAGATGTGAATTCAGGTCTTTTTAGAAATAGTATTGTTTATTTGTTAATACTTTTAGCCGTTGCCGCGCTTATTTTTAGCGTGTTTTCAAGCCCCACACAAAGCAACGAGCTTGAAATAACGACGGTTGCCGAACAGATTAAATCAGGTGAGATTGCCAGCATAAAGGTCAATGGTGAGGATTTAACAATAGAATATAAGCAGTCAGGTCAGAGGGATGCAAAATCGCGTAAAGAAACTGGTGTTAGCATTTTTACTACCTTTGAGAAACTTGGCGTTACTGAAGAGCAGTTGAGAGCCGTTGACATAGAGATTGTCCCGGCCAGTGTTTGGGGGAGTTGGGGGGCTTTGGCGATTACAATTTTGCCGCTCCTTATTTTTGGTGGACTTTTGTTTTTTATGGTTCGTCAGGCTCAAGGCTCTAACAGCCAGGCGCTTAGTTTTGGTAAAAGCAAGGCCCGGGTTTTTTCCGGCGATAAACCTACTGTAACCTTTGAAGACGTGGCTGGCGCGGAAGAAGCCAAGCAAGAGTTGGCTGAAGTTGTAGAGTTTCTGCGCGAACCTGAGAAATTTATCGCTTTAGGCGCTCGTATTCCCAAGGGAGTGCTTATGGTTGGCCCGCCGGGTTGTGGCAAAACATTGCTGGCTAAAGCCGTCTCCGGCGAGGCAGGTGTCCCCTTCTTTAGTATCTCTGGCTCCGAATTTGTGGAGATGTTTGTTGGTGTAGGAGCCAGCCGGGTACGAGATTTGTTCGACCAGGCCAAACGAAATAGTCCTTGTATTATCTTTGTTGATGAAATTGATGCAGTTGGCCGCCATCGTGGAGCCGGTTTGGGTGGCAGCCACGATGAGCGTGAACAAACCCTTAACCAAATTCTGGTTGAAATGGATGGTTTTGAAACTGACACCAATGTCATCATCATCGCCGCTACAAACCGTCCCGACATTCTAGACCCCGCGCTGTTACGTCCGGGCCGTTTTGACCGTCAGGTTGTATTAGATAGACCGGATTGGTTAGGCCGTAAGAAGATTTTAGAGGTCCATGCCAGAGGTAAACCCATAGCCAGTGACGCAGATATGGAATCTTTGGCAAAAGCCACCATCGGCTTTTCTGGAGCGGACCTTGAAAATGTTATTAACGAAGGAGCAATTCTGGCGGCTCGGCGCAATCAAAAACAGATAACCTCTATCAACCTGGAAGAAGCCGTTGAAAAGATACGTCTGGGACCAGAACGGCGCAGTCGTATTATTAGTGAAGAGGAAAAAGAGGTGGTGGCCTATCACGAAGCAGGGCATGCTCTGGTGGCTCATCTAATTGCCGAAGCTGACCCGGTACATAAAGTTAGTATTGTGGCCAGAGGCGGTGCCGGAGGCTTTACTCTATTCCTCCCGGAAGATGATCAAACCTTGATTAGTGAGTCGGCCTTTAAGGCTCGGTTGGCCGTAGGGTTGGGGGGACGCGTTGCCGAAGAGGTTATCTTTACCGACGTAACGACAGGTGCAAGCGGCGACTTAGAGCATATTACCCGTATGGCTCGGGCGATGGTCACCCGATTTGGGATGAGCAAAAAGTTGGGACCACTCACTTTTGGCGATAAGGAAGAGTTGATATTCTTAGGCAGGCAACTTAGTGAGCAGCGTAATTATAGCGAAGAGGTTGCTGAAGAGATTGATTTTGAGGTGCGGCGATTGGTGGATGAGGCTCATGTAAAGGCGCACAAAGTCCTGACGGAGAATATTGATAAGTTGAAATTAATTGCCAACCGCTTGATTGAAGAGGAAACCCTTAACGCGAAAGAGTTTGCTGCACTGTTCGATGGCAGTGATGAGCAGACATCCTCAAAAGGGACTACTTCTCGAGGCGAGAAATCTCAAGAATCTTCATCAGAATCAGAGGATTCGCCGCCTAATATTGTACCCCCCTCGACAGCCCCATTGCCTGCTTAATATCTATGTGGTGTAACAATTGAATGACAAAGCGACATTGTCGAATAAACAATGTCGCTTTTTATTTTCTAACAATGATATCATCTGGCTGGTTTGCCTTGACTTAAAAATTGTCGCCACTCATCTGGCATTTTGGTCACTTTACCCGCATGGTCCGTACAGATATGTTTGGTGTAGCCTTCAACCAGTAATTCCCCTGATTGGGCCGCAATGACTTCATAGCTAAAGGTGACTTTCCGGCTTTTGACCTCCTCAACCCAGCACCGAATTGTTACCAATTGATCATAACGAGCCGGTTGGCTATAGCGAATGTGTAGCTCCGAGACCGGCAGGGCAAACCCCTGCGCTTCAAATTGGGTAAATGACGTGCCCTGTGTTCGCATCCACTGGCTTCGTCCCTCTTCTAGCCAGATGGCGTAAACCGCATGGTGAACAATGCCCATCTGGTCGGTTTCGGCGTAACGAACATGAAATGTAGTTTCAACGATGTTAGAAGTTGGCGTATTCAGCTTGAGGCGAACCTTTCGATGACTTTAAAAGTGGAGAAAATAGTAACATCTAACAAGTTTTTTTGCAAAAGAATTACCTTTGCTCTTGTTACGAAACTCCAGTTTCGTCACAAGAAAAGTTGCGGTACAAATCTTCTCTCGCTCGTGACGAAACTCCAGTTTCGTCACGCAACTTACCAGGGCAAGCCGATAGCCGTGGTCAAAAACCCTATAAAGGGTGAGGCAGTACGACAAGCCTCTGCAAAGCGGTCAATAAAATCGGGATTGCAAGCATCTTCTTCACTAAACGGCGTCGAGGCGATGAAATCCTTGCGCTTTAAGTCTTCAATCAGGGGGTGTTCAGGGTCATACCCCTTGGGAGGCCGCTTGAGCGAATCGCCCACAAGCTCGAAGGTGCTGGTAAAGGCTTTATCGGAGACAATCTCTTGCCAATGATTTGGATGTTCAAGGATAGCATCACGGATTTTGTTTAAGGTTTTTGTCTCTGGATGCCAAATTCCAACGCCAACAAAGACCCCATCAGGCTCCAAATGGAAGTAAAATCCAGGGGCATGGACATCCTTGCCGTTCTCGTGGCGAAACTGAATCCCGGCGGTTGTTTTATAGGGGGATTTATCCTTGCTAAAGCGCACATCACGGTAGATACGAAATAATGACCCACCTGACTTGCGGGCGTCCGCCACGTAATGGGGGCTGATTTCCGGCAGACGTACCCCAAAATCGGTAATGAAACGCAGCAGTGGTTCGCGCACGTTGGATTCGTAGCGCTGCTTATTGACCTCAAACCACTCCCGGTTATTATTTTCTTTGAGTTCTCTAAAAAATGTAAAGAGTTCCGGACGAATATGTCCTTGGTCTGTCATTGATAAGTGCCTTTCTATTCTTGTCGATAAAAAATAGGCCGATTGCTGCCACTATGATAATGCCATCACGGTTGACAACAATCGGCCTTTTTAGCCAAGCTGTTAACCCATTGAGTGTAAACCGACCTTGTTTCCTTCGGTATCGATAAAGAAAGCAATGAAGCCATTTTCGCCGATATCCATTTTTTCGACAACAACCTGACCCCCGGCTGTCTTCACTTCCCCTAAGGGGCCACTCAAATCTTCACCGCCATTGAGATAGATGATCGCGCCTTCCTGACTCGGTTTGTAACCTTCACCACTCACAAGAGCGCCACCAACGCCATCCTCAGAGGGAAACATCGCCATATGGGAACCCGGCATGGCCTCCATTGCGCTCATCTCTGTGCCAAAGATTGTGTTGTAAAACTTGAGCGCCCGATCCATATTAGATACGGGAATCTCGAACCAGTTTAGTGCGTTTAGTGCCATTTTTATTCTCCTTGTATTGAGTATTGAAAAATTGTTTGTTGGTTGCTTCTTTGTGCCAAACAGATGCAACCATTTTATGGTAAAAAAACAGTTCGCGAACTGATGTTAACTAAGACTTGATTCTAAACTGGAGGAGTGTGGACTATAGTCCGTCAAAATTCGCAGACTGAAGTCTGCACTCCTATTTGTGGGTAGGTTCTATCTTGCTTCGATTTGCTGAAAGACCGGGGGGATGATTAACTGGTCAAGTCGTTCAGCCAAACGCTCGACCAGCGCCGGGTTGTTGTAGGTCTTTGCCAGTAAAGCGATTCCTTCGATATAGGCCAGGATGGTCTGGGCGGTTGTTTGGGGGTCAATCTCAGGTAACTCGCCAGATGAGACGGCTTTAGCCAGCTCTCGCTCGAAGTATGCCGCCCACTGTTGAAAGATGTCCTGGAGCTTCCGGCGTACCACCTCATCTTGGGCGCTGAGTTCCAGGGACAGATTGCCAAAAAAACAGCCTTTCATCGGTTTGTTCGCAGTGCGCTCAAGATTTATTTGCAACAGCCGTTGGAATTTCTCTAAAAGTGGCAAATCGGTGGCAAAGGCCGGGTCGAGAAAGTAACGCTCGGTGGCCTCCCATTGGGCGTCAAGGGCGGCCAGGACAAGCTCACGCTTGGATGAAAAGAAATGATAGAAGCTGCCTTTATTGACGCCCGCGTGGTCGCACACTTCCTGAACGCCAACGGCGGTGTAACCCCGTGTGTGCATCAATACTATCGCGCTTCGAATAAGCTGCTCTCTGGTATCACTGGTTCGACCCATAAAATCCTCTCAAATAATAGTTGACCGGTTGGTTTTACCATAATAGCACATTTGTTCTAATCCGTCAAGACTCAATTTTGGTAGAGTGGCAGGGTAGCAGGTAACAGAGTGGCAAGGTAGCAATATTTTGGATTTTTGAGTGGTTCGGTATAATCGTATTTATCCTGACTAGGAGTTAGGGTGTGAGTGGAGTAACAACACGACACCCAACACATCACCGGAATATATGGCACCCTTCAACACCCATTTTCTAATTGCCGAGAAAATCTGGCCTGCGGTCAAGGCCATGACAGCGTGGCCCGAACCGGACAACGAGATATATTACGACCAGTTTTGTTTTGGCTGTGTCGCGCCGGATGTGGACAAAGTATCCTCCAGGCTGACCCAGAAAGATACCCACTTTTTTGACCGCGCCGGCCCCTATGAATTAATGGCCTCGCATCGTTCGGCGGCCTTTATTCAGCAACAGGCCGATTTTCTATGCCAACCATTCGCCCAGCTTAATCCGGCGGCCCAGGCATTTATCTTAGGGTTTCTCTGTCACCTATGCGTTGACGAGGTCTCGAAATTGATGTGGCAACGTGACACTTGGATTCAATTCAAAGACATCGGACCGGGCGCGGCTTTTGCCAGCCTGGATGAAGTGGCTCGCCAGCGAATTCAAGATTATCCAAAGATTGTGCAGGCGCTTAATTCAATTGAGGTGCTTGATATCATCCCGCAAATTCTTGAGGCAGAGTTGGAAATTGTTCTACAGGGCGTCACCAATTTTGTCCAGGCTCAATCAATTGAG
>Ga0055477_10000382_pt1 | contig 12028 bp, 13 predicted proteins | sample Muzzi_PWA_D2_FD_57683 | JGI IMG/M metagenome (GOLD analysis project Ga0055477, IMG submission 57683) | Wetland microbial communities from San Francisco Bay, California, USA, that impact long-term carbon sequestration - Muzzi_PWA_D2 | ecosystem: Environmental > Aquatic > Marine > Wetlands ... | reverse complement strand
GAAGCTTTTTGTCAGCATAATCCACCTGACAAAAACGATGTGAAATTCCATTTGTTATTCCTATGAATCGGGCTTTTACAGCTAAATTATAGATCGATAGCTGCTCAAAAGTTTTTTGAGAAAGTGGTACTTTAAACGATTTGCATTCGATCAGGAGGAAGGGTCGCCCATTCCTGTCGTAGTACAAAATGTCAGTTCTTTTTTTTAAATCTCCATATTTCAGTCCGCTTTCAATGCTAAACAGGGACTTAACATATCCCCTTTCCTCGATCAAAAAACGGATAAACTTTTGCCTTACCAATTCTTCCGGAGTCAAGACAACATATTTCTTCCTGATTTCATCAAAAATGTGTTTTTTGCCTTCTATTAATTTTGATTTAATATCATATTTGAGGATATCCATATATTTTTCAAAATATATGATTAAAAATTAAAAATTTAATTGAATTTTACTCCCAAATATTAACTGTTCAATATAAAACCGCCAGATTTTTTATGTTGCCGAGTCACATAGAACCATGGTTTGTCTTAGGTATAGTTTCCCTAATGTTTATCGTCATTTATAAAGAAATTGCCAAGCCATCCATCAGCTTTTTAGCCGCTGTGATCATATTGATTATATCGGGCATACTTAATTCACACGAAGTACTGATGGGCTTTGCCAATGAAAAAATAGCAACGATTATTGTCCTGGTTCTTATCACAAGCGGATTAAGAAAAAACTTCCAAATAGAGCTGATTTTTGACCTGGTCTTTAAGGCAGCAAAAAATTACAGGGGTTTTCTAATCAGAATGATGAGCCAAACGGCCTTATTATCATCATTTATCAATAACACTCCGGTTGTTGTTTTGATGACGCCTTATGTAATAGATTGGGGAAAGAAAAACAACATCCCGCCATCCAAACTTCTTATTCCTCTCTCATATGCCACTATTATGGGAGGTATGATTACCATTATTGGCACATCAACCACGTTGATATTGAATGGTTTTCTTGAAGATTACAATCTCCCGATCATGAGATCAACCGATTTACTGATTGTTGGTTTATGTGTGACTGTTACCGGAGTGGCCTTCATAGCATTTATAGGCCAAAAGCTTCTTCCCTTCCACGAGGACTATCTGAAAAAATATTCAGCTAACATACGGGAATATGTGGTTGAAACCAGGATTGGAAAGAATTCAAAACTAGACAATAAAAGTGTTGCCGAGGCGGGGCTTCGCAACCTGAAGGGAGTTTATCTTGTGGAAATAATCAGAAACAACAGGGTAATTTCACCGGTAGACCCCGATGAAATACTGGAGACAGGAGACGCATTAATTTTCGCAGGCAACACCAATGACATTTTTGAATTAATCGACAAACAACAAGGCCTGGAACTACCTGCTACGGCCAACGAACTTGATAAAGATAACACTCAGGTAGTTGAAGCGGTTTTGAGTCCGTTTTCGAGTATCATTGGCAAAACCGTAAAAGAATGTCAATTCAGAAACCGTTATAATGCCGCCATCATTGCTGTCCATAGAAATGGTGAAAGGGTAACCGGAAAAATCGGTAACATTAAGTTGGAACCCGGTGATTTGTTGTTGGTATATGCTGGTAACGATTTCAGAAACAGGGTCGATCTTTACAGAGATATTTACGTGATATCCAATCTGAGAAAACTTACTAAACCAGGAGCCAAGAAGTATTATGCCTTAGTAGCCATCGTTGTCGGAATCATCTTTCTTCTTATATCAGGAAGGCTATCCTTATTCCTTTCTCTCCTGCTTATTATTTCTATGATGGTTGGTTTTAAATTAATCGGAACTCAAGATATAAAAAGGGAATTGGACATAAACCTCGTAGTGATACTTGTTTTCTCGCTGGCCATCGGCAAAGCAATTGAAAAGACCGGAGCCGGTGCATTGGTAGCAAATGGAATAATGGATGTGTTGCAACCTTACGGGTCAATTTCTATCCTCATTGGTTTAGTAATCATTACTAATCTGCTTACCTCTACGATAGGTAACGTCGGCGCGGTGTCAATTGCCTTTCCAATTGCCTTTGAATTAAGCCATAAACTCGATATTAATGGCTTCCCTCTCTATCTGGGCCTGGCGTATGCCGCTTCTGCGGCTTTTATGACTCCCATAAGCTACCAGACTAATCTCATTGTGTATGGTCCGGGTGGCTATACCTTCAAAGACTTTTTGAAAATAGGAGTTCCTATAAATATTCTCTATCTGGTTGTTTCCGTTCTCACGATCATTTTGATATACCACGACATCTTTCTCTAATCAGATGTGGAAAATTGCTTTTTTGTAATTTCCTTTTGAAGAGGTACTTTTATTAAAAACAGAAAGCCCATACCGACAATAAAATAAAGCCCGAGAGCGATTGTACTATTTCTCATGCCGCCTGTAATCTGTTCTATTAAGCCATAGGAAAAAGTCCCAAGTACGATAGACACCTTATCCAACACATCATAAAAACTAAAATAAGAAGTGTGATCTATCGTATCGTGAGGTATAAGTTTGGAATACGTGGCCCTTGAAAGCGATTGAATACCCCCCATTACCAATCCGACAATTACGGCTAAAAAATAAAACTCATTTTCATTTCTTAGGTAATAAGCAAAAAGGCAGATAAAAATCCATACAAATACCATTGTCAAGAGCGATAGCTTATTGCCCTTCCATTGAGAAAACTTTGCAAACAGATAAGAACCAAAAACGGCGACTATTTGGATAATAAGGATGGTCAAAATTAACTTATCACCCGCCAGGTTAAGTTCCTTTTTTCCAAAAAGCGCCGCCATATACATCACTGTCTGAACTCCGGTATTATAAAAGAAAAACGCCACCAGGAAATTTTTTAAAACACTGTATTTCTTCACATTATTCCAAACCTTCCGCAATTCGCGATAGCCCTTGACTACTATATGTTCTTTATCAATTCCTTCACGTTTGTTGCTGGGCAAAAAAGCAAAAGTTAACTGCGCAAAACCAATCCACCAAAATCCGACCAGAATGAAACTCATTTTCACAGCTAACGTCGGATTGGTAAATCCGAAAAATTCAGGATAAGAGATGGTGAACAAATTAAAAAGCAAAAGGAGCACGCTTCCAATATATCCCAAAGAATACCCTCTTGCGCTATATATATCAAATTTATCTGGAGTAGCTATCACAGGTAAAAAAGAATTGTAAAAAACCAAACTTCCCGCATATCCCAGACAGGCCAACGCCGAGAAGATGATGCCCCATTCTACATTTTCTCCATTAAAGAAATAAAGGGCAATACACGAGACGCCTCCTATGTAGGTGAAAAATTTCATAAACAGTTTTCTCTTACCGCCATAGTCAGCTATTCCTGACAAAAGTGGTGTGATGATCGCAACTATAAGAAAAGCCAGTGACAGGGAATAAGAATATAAAACAGTGTTGATAACCTCCAAACCAAAAAAACTCACTTTTTCACCTGCCAAAATATCCTTGGTAACCTCTTCATAATATACCGGAAATATGGTTGACGTAATTACCAAAGAATAAACTGAGTTTGCCCAGTCGTACATACACCAGGCATTCACCACCTTTTTTACATTTTTCATCTTCTAAAAATAGGCAAAAAAAAACCTTCTCACTGGCGGTGAAAAGGTTTAAATTCAATATATTTTTATTTTTCAATCTGTATCAACACTTCTGATGGAAGCATAGAGCACTTTTCTTGCATTTGCCTCCCTCAGTTCCTGTTGAACATCACTTATGATTCCCATTTTTGTCTCAACGTCAACCTTTAATGATATAGTTATTTGATCTCTTTCGTCTTCAAACAATTTATCTTTTTCCTGGTTCACCCATAGTACGATATCGTCAGTACTAATAAATGCGTCGTTTGCCTGTATCTTGGGTTCCGTTCCGTAAACTTCAGGCTGCCGGGGTTTACCAATGTACAGATGACTTACAAGAGATTTCTTTTCCAATTTTCGTAATTGGGTTGCCTTTGGAATATTCTGCTTCACCAATATTTCATTTTCTCTCAACACGGTAGTAACCATGAAGAAAAACAAGAGCATGAAAATAATATCAGGTAAAGAGGATGTTGGAATTTCCTGACTGGTATTTGCCTTCTTCTTGAACTTTGACATATTATTCTCCTACTTTAGATGGTTCTGCAATTGAAATAGCCATTGGGATTCCCTCTCTGGCTTCCTCATATTTCCTTTTGGCATCCGGATCCCTCCGATCGAGATCTCTGAATTCATCGGCGGATATTCCTACCCTGTCTCCATAGATCTCATAATAGGCCCCTTGCAACTCATCCAGAACAGCCATATACATTTCGTAGCTCGTCCCTCTGTCCGTCTTAAACGAGACGACGGCTTCACCCGGGCTATCGGAAGAATTTGGATCTTTCCTTGTAAGCCTTCTCAGGGAATTAGGCAGTGTATTGTACAACTGTATCGATTCCTGATCGGGTTTACCAAAGTTTAAGACAAATTCTTTAACCATTTTCCTCAACTTTCTAACGTCGTTCAATGGTTCTTCTTCCACCAAAAGTCTATCCTGAGAATTAACAAGAACTTTAAAAATGTTTCTTTTATTCTTGTTGATATCAGGGGGTGGCTGATTCGGATCGGGTTTAGGTGGCAACTGCAGCATCAATCCCTTGTTGGTAGCTATGGTAGTAGTTACCAAAAAGAAGATCAATAGCAGAAATGCGATATCCGCCATCGGAGCGGAATTGACACCAACTTCCCTTTTGCTTCTCTTAGCCATTTTTTTATTTAAGTAATTTTGTTATTTCAGTATAAACAATTCCTACAATCGCTACAACGACAAGAACGTATACCATTATTAACGTCCCTCCGACAACTTTCGACAACTCCGGGCCAACATCATGTTTTGCGTACACTTCAGTGACTTCATTTCCCGCTATCAGCCAGGCAATAAAATATAACACACCCAGGGCTAAAATGCCACTTCCCACTTCTACCAGGCTTTTCGGATCATCAAAAGACTTGATCAAAGGTAAAACCACAATGGCTATTATAGCAACACCCAGCAGAATGTAGGAAAATCCTAAGACAAAATTAATATATGCATCCATATTTTTTAGCCTATTTACTCAAGTTATGCTTGATGAGAACATCTATTAAAGAAATAGAAGCATCTTCCATTTGATTCACTAACGAATCAATTTTAGATACCAGATAATTGTAAAATACCTGCAGGATAACGGCTACAATCAAACCTCCCACAGTTGTTAACAACGCAATTTTAATACCTGTTGCCACAATTTGAGGAGATATTTCACCTGCAGCAGCTATAGCATCAAAAGCGCTGATCATACCTATTACAGTTCCCATGAACCCTAACATCGGAGCCATTGAAATGAATAACGAAATCCAAACAAGGCCTCTTTCCAATCGACCCATTTCTACCGAACCATATGAGATTATCGATTTTTCCACCATTTCCACACCTTCTGACATTCTCATCAAACCCTGGGTGAAAATAGAAGCTACAGGACCCCTGGTATTCTTACAAACTTCAATCGCGCCGTCAACTCCATCTCTTGAAATGGCCTCGTCAACGTTGGCTAAAAGTTTTTTTGTATTGGTAGTAGCCAGGTTCAAAGTGATGATCCTTTCAATTGAGATAGCCAGACCAAGGATTAAACAAAGTAAAACTGTTGACATAAATCCAGGTCCACCTTCGATGAATTGCTCTTTAATTACCTGATGGAATGACTGGCTTTCTCCAACCATTTCATCTTCTACCTCATCTGCAGGCTCTTCCATAGTTTGAACCGGGGCTTCTTCCATAGCAGCAGCAGCAGAATCACCGTCATCAGTCATTGACTGTTGTTCTTCTTGTAAATCTTCTGACGTATCTTGGGCAGAAAGATCAATCGATAATCCAAGGGTAAAAACCCCTGTAATCATAAGTGATACAAATAGTTTTTTCATAATTCAATCTTTTGAATCCTATAGTTAAAGGTTTTGTTATTATTTTGTTTTTAAAAAATTTCAATTTAACTCTGCGGAGAGAGCGGGATTCGAACCCGCGGTACCCTTTTGGGGCACACTCACTTTCCAGGCGAGCACCTTCGACCACTCGGTCACCTCTCCAAAAGAAGTCGCCCATTTTAGAGAGCAACAAATAAATCAATAAAAAACGCTTTATGCAAATTTTAAAAACTTTTTTTAGATTCTCATAAAAGGGTCATTTCTCCACATAATGGCGTAGATAACTTCCTTTTTATCCTTTCATTATCGGTCTCATTCCCAAACAAAAACATCATTTTTGTGAGAGCCGATTCAAAGGTAATATCACTTCCTGAAACCACCCCTATATCTTCCAGATATTTACTTGTTTCATACCTGCCGTGCATCACAACTCCCCCGATCAATTGTGAAACATTGAAAATAATGACTCCCCTCGAAATAGCTTCCCGAAGACAATCGAGGAACCACTTCTCTGTCGGCGCATTTCCGGAACCGTAAGACTCCAATATTAAACCTTTTAATCCCGGTGTATGAAGGATATGCCTGACGGTAGACTCGTTCACTGCCGGAAATATCTTCATAGCAGAAATATTGGGATCAAATTTATCTGAATACTTCAGTTGCGCATCAGGATCAAAAGGCATTATCAATGGCCTGTGGTAAGAGATATTAATCCCTGCTTTTGCTAAAATAGGATAATTTTCCGTTCCAAATGCCGCAAACTGTGCGCTGCGTTTTTTAAAAGTCCGGTTGCCTCGCATTAACTGATAATCAAAATAAACACAAACTTCCGGCACAATGGGAATCCCTTTTTCGTAGGCGGAAGCAATTTCAAGTGATGTAACCAGGTTTGCCCTGGCGTCAGAACGAATAGCCGAAATAGGCAACTGAGCTCCCGTAAACACGATCGGCTTGTTCAGGCCTTGTAACATAAAACTCGCAGCCGAGGCAGTGAACGACATGGTATCGGTTCCATGCAACACTACAAAACCGTCATAGTGATGGTAGTTTTCATGAATGATGTAACCCAGGTTTTTCCAATCGTCAATTGTAACATTGGAAGAATCGATGGGTTGCGGAAAGGAAATGACCGTAATCTTAATATCAAGAGAGTTCAGAGACGGTATATACTTTAAAATTCTGTTGAATTTAAAGGCAACCAACGTTCCGGAATCATCATGAACCATCCCCAACGTACCGCCCATATAAATTATGAGAACGTTTGCGCGAGGAGGTTTCGTGGCGGAATAATTGATGTCAATTATCCTATACCTTTCATTCATTGCCTGTAAAGTTTAAGTGCATTTCTTCCCGTGATCTCCTGCACAGTTTTCCGGTCAACGCTCTTGACCTCAGCAAGCTTATCAGCTATGTACCTGAGATAAGAAGGTTCGTTCCTTTTCCCCCTCATAGGTGTTGGCGATAAATATGGACTATCTGTTTCCAGCACCAGGTGATCAAGACTTATGTCTTTTATCACATGATCAAGACCGCCATTTTTAAAAGTCACCACACCCCCAATTCCCAGATAAAATCCGAGATCGACGATCCTTTCTGCTTGCACCGCATCGCCGGTAAAACAATGGAAAACGCCACTCAACCGACCATTTTGTTTTTCTTTCACTAAATCAATGGTCAAATCGATCGATTCCCTGCAATGGATCACAACGGGCAAATCATGCTCCAGCGCTAAACCGACCTGGTAATCAAAAGCTTTCTCTTGTTCTTTGATAAAGGCTTTGTCCCAATAAAGATCTGTTCCCATCTCGCCTATCGCCGAAAACTTTCTTTTCTTTAACCACTTCTCCACTATTTTGAGCTCATCAAGGTAATTTTCTTTTACAGAGCAGGGATGAAGCCCCATCATTGACTCACAATACCCTTTATACTTGTTTTCGACAGCAATCATCGATTCAACCGAACCGCTGTCAATATTTGGCATGAAGATCTTTTTAATGCCTTCTTTTTTACAGCGATCTATGATTTCGTCTAAATCATCTTCGAAATGATAGGAAAAAATATGCGCATGTGTATCAATCAACATTGTAAATTAATTGTAGATGATTTTTCGATCCGAACTGTCTGCTACATCTCTAGTGCAGAAAACCGGTAATTTAATTCTGCAAAATAATTCAAATAATTTGGTAATAAATACCTTATGTTGTGTTCGGCTTTATAATTATCATGAAAAAGTACTATTGTACCTGGCTGTGAGGCCCGTTTTATCCGTGTCAGGGCATATTGTTTATTCAAATTCTTTACAAAATCATAACTTAATACATCCCACATGACTATGCGATACCCCCTTTTTTTCAACTCTTTTGACTGCCTTCCGGAAACCTGGCCGTAAGGCGGTCTGAATAAGGGAGCAGGCGACAGAGGCGGCTCACATTGCCTGACTGTTTCTTCAAATAAGTCAATATTCTCAAAATAAGTACGATCGTTCGTTTTCCATCCGCTAAGATGATTAAAGGTATGATTGCCGATCACATGACCTTCTTCAATGATTTTTGTAGCCAGTTTCGGATATCTTTTGATGTTTTCTCCGACGCAAAAAAAAGTACCTTTAGCCTGAAACGTTTTCAGTGTTTCCAGAATGAATTCCGTTAGCCCGGGTTGAGGGCCATCATCGAAGGTCGGATAAATTACCTTCTCATGAGTTGGGATTCGCCAATCACATTTATTAAAAAGAAATTTTATGATTGCCGGAGTTTTATAAAACTTCAACGCCTTTGGAATTATCTACCTGAGCACAAAATAATGTCACATCATCTTTGTAAGGCTTGTCGCCTTTAAATTCATTCATCTCCCGAATGACTATCTGGATCAGCTCTTTCAGATCGTGACGATAATACTTCTTAATCAATTCATTTACCCTGTCGGCCCCAAACTCCTCATTTTCATCATTGGTGATTTCAATTAATCCATCTGTAAATGAAAAAAAGAAAAAACTGTCCAATTTTTCCATGATACCGACATCGAGGAAGGGCAACTCATCGAATGCCCCAAGGATCGTTGAGCCTTTGTCCAATAAATGGAATTTTCCCTTTTTGTCAATCAATATGGGAGGGTTATGACCGGAGTTCACATATTTCAATCTCTTGCGATTCTTATCATATAAAGCGATAAAAAAAGTGATAAAATGCTGGCCCATGGCATTTCTCATGATCTGAAAGTTCAATTCCTTGATGATTTCCTGTAACAAAGTTGTCTGCCGTGTCATGGTCCTAAGCGACGCCTGAAAATTGGACATCAGCATAGCTGCCGGAATCCCCTTTCCCGAAACATCGGCAATACAAAACAGAAATTGGCTTTCATTGATCCGGATAAAATCGTAGTAGTCCCCCCCAATGGAGTGATGAGGCTGATAAAATGCCGCACACTTCAAATTCTCATTGTATGGTAATTCCTTGGGAAATAAGAATTGCTGAAGATTGCTTGCTATTTCCAACTCACGCCTGATCATTTCCTGCTCTATCTGGCGCCGGGCTAATTTTTTATTTTCGATAGCAACAATAATGATATTGCTCAATGCCTGAACAAAATTGGTGTTTACCTGCTCAGTTCTCGATTTTTTTCCTCCAACAAATACGTACGCGAGTTTTCGGTCTTTATGTGCTACGGGTATGACCGCCTCAAATTCACCATATGGATCATCGGGAGGACAATTGAGCATTTGAACTTCCGTATATTCCAGGTACTTTTTGTCAAACTCGATATTAGAGAAATCTTTTTTCGTCCCAAAGTGCGTTTTGCAGTTCCATCTGGCGTCTTTTACATAAAGAGCCAGTTTGCTGATGTTGAGATTTCCCCTGATGGTAAAATTATAGATCTTGTACAGAGCGTCTTCAGACAAATTATTATTGATCGCCTGTGTAATCTCCAGCAGTGACTGAAGCTCTATTTCTTTTATGTCGTATTTTGTTTTTAACTCGTCAGCAGCCATTATAAATTACCGGTTTGTTTCTGTGGATTAGAAATCTTTTGTAATTCAATTCCCAGCAAATTAAAAGAAAGTACCATAATAATAATGGCCATTCCCGGAAATAAAATCAAGTGCCAGCTATTTTTTGTGCCCAAAACCTGGTATCCCTCATATACCATGTTACCCCATGAAGGCGCCGGTGGCTGAACACTCAGACCCAAAAAACTCAATCCGGCTTCGAGCAAAATAGACGTTGCATAGATGGTAGTAGCAATTACAATCAATGAGCTGTAAATATTTGGTACGATATGTTTAAAAACAATACTAAAATCGCGCAATCCGTAAGCTTTTGCCGCTTCCACAAATTGCATTTCCTTCAACGCCTTTACCTGTCCCCTGATGACTCTCGCCGCTTCTACCCAGGTAGTCAGGCCAATCGCAATGAAAGTTACCCAGATGCCTTTGCTGTTGAGTACCATGCTTACCGCAATAACCAATATGATGCCCGGTATTGACCAGACAACGCTCATTAACCACATAACCACATTGTCAATAAATCCTCCGAAATACCCCGAAATCGTCCCCAGTATCAAACCGATGACCAAACTGAGAATTACCGAAGCAAAACCAATGAATACAGATACCCTGGTTCCTATAACTAACCGGCTGTAAAGATCCCGCCCGAATATGTCCGACCCCAGAAAAAAAAATCTTTCATCAAGATTCTCAGTTTTAAATTTTTCGAGCAATTTGTCCCGGGTTATTACCACCTCTTTCAACGAACGGTCTTTGAACACGAACTCATCCCCTTTTTCCAGATAGTAATTGGAAGTTGTGTCAGAAACCGGGGCTTTGTAGACTGGAAATACCACGTCTATCAAATTAAATTCTTTATAGTAATTTTCCTTTCCAACCACGTCGGCGGTTAAAATCAAGTCATTTAGCGTGTAGCCTTTTATGGGTATTACTGAATAGTCGCTTTCTTTTCCAAACAAAACGTCGCTCAGCCAGCCATCATCATCTACCTGATAGTTCTTTTTTATTTTCAATACTTTCACCCTGTACCCGGGTAGTTGTTTGCCAATTTCCACCAATCCGTCATTGGCATGTGGTGTTTTATCCGAGCAGATGACATAGCCCAATACGGAAACCAGTAGCGAAAATATTATTATTACCGAGCTGACTCTTACAGCCCAACTTCTAAACGGACGATCAGTCTCTTTAAATACCCGCATTGTGAGCCATTAAACCTTTTTTGGTCGCCAAAAAAAGATGCTTGTATCGATTATTCAACAAATCGACCCGATCATTTTTCACTTCCGTATTGTTATTGATAAAACATTTAACCCACCCCTTTGAAATGAGCTGACCCAATTCTTTCAGCAGATCCGACTCATCAATACCTATTTCCTTCAACAGATTTTCAAATGTATTCACAAAATACAACTCGTCTAATATTTCGTATTCAATATCCGTCATATTTTTAGAATCATTTTCCGGGAAATCAGTTACATTTCTTTCTGCCAATGAATCTACAAAACGGCATTGACAGCTAGTGTGATAATCACTAAATTCATTCAGTATTTTCTTCCTTTCCAGGTGTACCCCGTAAAATTAGCAACCATTCCCACAAAAACCGCATAGATCGGATAAAACACTGAAGCTATCAACATAAGGAAGAAATTTCTTCTCTTTCCCAGAAATTTCAAGACGTCACTAAGAAAAATATACTCTGCGAGGTATTTAAGAAAAATCAGTGATAAAAATGGAGTAACAAAGATCTGATTAAGAATTAGCTTAATGTACAATATCAAAGTGAACAGATGGTAAGAAAATATAAAAACGGGCAACCATTTGCTCTCCGTTCCTCCAACATGATTCCATTTGCCAGCCCATCTTATACGTTGGTTGATAAATTCTTTCAAGTTTTTTAATGGGTAGGTATGAACGATGGCGCGCTGGTCTTTCGCGAAGAAAACACTTTCCGGATATTTTTGATGGATCTTTCTCATAAGAAAAACGTCATCACCGCTGGCGATTTTTTCATTGCCTGCAAAACCACCTACTTCTAAAAAGGCTTTTTTTAAAAATCCCAGATTGGCCCCGTTAC
>Ga0055477_10000378_pt1 | contig 12109 bp, 10 predicted proteins | sample Muzzi_PWA_D2_FD_57683 | JGI IMG/M metagenome (GOLD analysis project Ga0055477, IMG submission 57683) | Wetland microbial communities from San Francisco Bay, California, USA, that impact long-term carbon sequestration - Muzzi_PWA_D2 | ecosystem: Environmental > Aquatic > Marine > Wetlands ... | reverse complement strand
ACGAGATGATTGTCACCGGGGCGCCGATCTACCAGCAGGATGTGGCCTACGCCCTGCGAATCCTGGCCCGCTCGCCCAAGGCCGGGCTGAAGGAAATCTTTCAGGACCAGGTCTTCATCTCTGCCAGCCAGGGCAAAATTTCCCCCAAGAGCATCAACCAGAAGAAGTACATCGAGGCGATCCGCCACAACGATATCGTCTTCGGGATTGGTCCGGCCGGCACCGGCAAGACCTACCTGGCGGTGGCCATGGCCATCGCCGCCCTGACCGCCAGCCAGGTCAAGGCGATCATCCTTGCCCGGCCGGCGGTGGAAGCCGGCGAACGCCTGGGTTTCCTGCCCGGCGACATGGCCCAGAAAATCAACCCCTACCTGCGCCCTTTGCACGACGCCTTGTACGACATGCTGGGGAGGGAGAAGACGGCCCTGCTGATCGAACAGGGCACCATCGAAATTGCCCCGCTGGCCTTCATGCGCGGCCGTACCTTGAACAGCGCCTTCATCATCCTGGACGAGGCCCAGAACTCCACCCCGGAACAGATGAAGATGTTCCTGACCCGGCTGGGCTTCAACTCCAAGGCGGTGATCACCGGTGACATCACCCAGATCGATTTGCCGGGCGACAGCCATTCCGGGCTCATCGAGGCCACCAGAATTCTCAAGGGCATCGAGGGCATCTCCTTCACCAGCTTCACTGAAATCGACGTCGTCCGCCATCCCCTGGTCCAGGAGATCATCCTGGCCTATGGCCGGGAAGGTGCCAACAAGTCCGTAAACAAGCCCCGACTCCACCGGCGGCGGGGATCCTGATTTAGATTTACGGGGCGGACGATGCCGGGGTATCCTCAGAAGTGAAAGGAACGGCCCGGAAACAGGGCGGTTCGCCCCAAACTTCGCCACGAGCGATAGAACCCTATCCCCAGGTGAGCGCCAGAACATGCCGGTCCTGATCCGTTCCGACTATCCCGAACGCTGCCCCACCAGTCCCTACCGTCTGCGCCGGGCAGCCGAAAGACTGCTGGCCATAACCGGGCGGAGCGCTGCCGAACTCAGCCTTCTGCTGGTGGACGACGGTCAGATGCGCGAATTGAACCACCGTTACCGGGGCAAAGACAAACCCACCAACGTCCTCTCTTTTCCGATGGACGACTGGAACACCATGGTTGGCGACCTTCTGCTGGGCGACATCGTCATTTCCCTGGATACCGCCCTCCGCGAAGCCGCCGCCCTGAAGACAACCGGTTACAGCCACTGCCGAGCCCTGCTGATCCACGGTCTGGTCCACCTGCTGGGACTGGACCACGAACGCTCCGAAGAAGAGGCCCGGCTGATGCTGGGCCAGGAGAAATTTCTTGCCGAGGAACTCAAAAGAATGGAAAGGAGGAACGGAATGATCAATCTTGCCATCAACGTCGATCATGTGGCTACCCTGCGCCAGGCGCGGGGCGGCATGGAACCAGATCCGGTGACGGCGGCGGCGGTCTGCGAACTGGCCGGGGCCGGCGGCATCGTCGTCCACCTGCGCGAGGACCGGCGGCACATCCAGGACCGCGACGTCTTCCTGCTGCGGCAACTGGTCAAGACCAAGCTCAACCTGGAGATGGGCGCCAGCGAGGAAATCATCAAGATCGCCTTGGAGCTCAAGCCGGACATGATCACCCTGGTCCCGGAAAAACGCCAGGAACTGACCACCGAGGGCGGGCTCAACATCGCCGGGCAGAAGGCAAAGCTCAAAAAGGTGGTGGCCCGCATGGAGAAAGCCGGGATCCCGGTCTCAATGTTCATCGACCCGGATCCGGTGCAGGTGGCGGCCTCCCGCGAAGTGGGAGCGACCTTCGTGGAAATCCACACCGGTCGCTACAGTGACGCGACCAGCGAAAGCGCGGCCGACAAGGAGTTTGAACTGGTCGCCCGGGCCGCCGAAGCCGCCTATGAAACCGACCTGCGCTGCAACGCCGGGCATGGTCTGAACTACCTGAACACCTCCCGGATTGCCGACCTGGGCATCTTCGAGGAACTGAGCATCGGCCATGCCGTCATGGCCCGGGCCATCTTCGTCGGCCTCGACCAGGCAGTCCGGGAAATGCTGGCGTTGTTGTGATGTGCAGTTACGTAATTTTACGTAGGTTGGGGTGTCAAAGGAACCCCAACATGGTGAGGCACCAGAATTGTTGGGGTTCGCCAGGCTCACCCCAACCTACAAACTGCGTGAAATGGCTATTAAGCAGAAGATACTGATCAGGATTAATTCGAGATGATTCCCAGTCTTTCGGCTTGGAATGATGAAATAGGAAGAACAATACAAATTTCATTAATTCGCGGCCAAGCTTGCCGGTAATGCAAGGAAGAGGGAGTTCGGCCATACTCACGTATGCCGAACTCCCGATGACGCCGCAGGACCGGTAAGATCGGCCGCGAAACGTCAGGCCCGTAATTCCGATTCCAGCTCCTTGATATTCTCCTGCTTGCCTAGGACCACCAGGGTATCGCCGCCGTTCAACATGGTATCGGGGGCCGGGTTGAAGTACATCTCGCCCTTGAGGGACTTGATCGCCACCACGATCAGGTCGTGCTTCTTCCTGATCCCCGAACTCATCAGGGTCAAGCCGGCCAGCCTGGCTTCCGGCGCCACCCGCATCTCCTCCAGGCGCAACCCCAGTTCGCCGCCGTGCACCGCCAGATCGATAAAGTCGATGACCGTCGGCCGCACCAGTTGCTGGGCCATGCTGGTGGCCCCGATATAGTAAGGCGACAGCACCTTGTTGGCCCCGGCCCGCAACAGTTTGGTCTCGGCCCCCTCCTCGCCGCTGGAACGGGCCATGATAAAGAGATCTGGCCGGAGACCCCGGGCCGACAAGGTGATATAGACCGTATCGGCATCGGAGGAGACCACGGCGATCAAGCCCCGGGACTCCATGACCCCGGCGTCTTTAAGGATCTGGTCGTCGGAGGCCTCGCCTTCCAGGACCAGGTAGCCCTGGTCGACGATGGCCTGGATCTTGTGCGGGCTCTTCTCGATCACCACAAAGGGCCGGTTGTTTTCCTCCAGGATCTTGCAGATGACCTTGCCGATCCGCCCGAAGCCGCAGACGATGTAATGATTGCGCAGTTTGGCGACATCCTTCTTCATCCTCATTCTCCCAATGGTTGCCCGCAGACCGCCTTCCACCACGTCCTCGGTGATCTTGCTGAACACATACAGTACAAAAGCCACCCCGATCAGAATCAGGAAGATATTGAAGATTTTGCCGGCCGGCCCCAGGTGCACCACCTCGTCGTAGCCCACGGTGGTGATGGTGATCACTGTCATATACAGGCTGTCCAGCAGGCCGCCGCCCGCGATCAGCATGAAACCGCCGGTCCCGAAAGAGAGGATGAGCAGCAACAGCAGGGCTCCGACGAAAATGCGGTGCGTCATCGGGTTGGCCTGGGATCTTTTCCAGCGGGTGAGCATGGGTTTTCTTCCCTTGATAACTGGCCCGTGCGGGCAACTGTGCGGCAATCCCTATTAAATAGCATGAATCTTGAAAAAATCACCATAAAGCTGCGTCAGGCCGTGGTTTTAGCACCGGAAACTTAGTTATTGGCAGGCCCGGATAATTATTTTATAGTCACTGATTGTCCGCTCAATTTCCGGTCGGTCAACGCCCCGCCAACATCCGGCGAGGTTTAAATTATCCCGTTTCATCATCACCAAATTCTTTCCAAAGGAGCAGCCATGAACATTCTGGTATTCGGTCCGAACGGCAGCGGCAAAGGCACCCAGGGCGCCATTGTCCAGAAGAAGTACAACATGCCACACATTGAATCCGGCGCCATCTTCCGCAAAAACATCGGCGGCGGCACCGAACTGGGCAAGCAAGCCAAGGAGTACATCGACCGTGGCGATCTGGTCCCCGACAACATCACCATCCCGATGATCCTCGACCGTTTGAAGGAAGACGACTGCAAAGTGGGCTGGATCCTCGACGGCTTTCCCCGCAACAAGGTGCAGGCCGAGACCCTGGACAAGGCCCTGAAGGACGCCGGCATCAAGCTCGACTATGTGGTCGAGATCGTCCTGTCCCGCGACGTCGCCAAACTGCGGATCACCGGCCGACGGCTCTGCGTCAACGACAACAACCACCCGAACCACATCGCCTTCGACGCCATAAAGCCGGTGGAGAAGGACGGCAAAATGGTCTGCCGGGTCTGCGGCGGCGAGCTCAAGACCCGCGCCGACGACCAGGACGACACCGCCATCGACAAGCGTCACGACATTTACTACGACGACAAGACCGGCACCATGGCCGCGGTCAACTACTTCAAGGGGTTGGGCACCACCAAGGTCATCTCTGTGGATGGAGGCCCCTCGATCCCGGAAGTAAGCGAAGCGATCATGACGCAGTTGGTCTGATCGGACTGAGCCTGCATTCCAAGCCGGGGCTTCTGCCCCGGCTTTTTTTCGCCTTCTTCCTTCCTGCTTCCCCGATCGCAAGGAAATATTCACCTTACCTCTGATCCTGACCGGCCTCGATCCGGTATATAATGACTATTGAAAACGGCCGGTTCAGCGCCCCGGTCGCCTATCACAGGAGGCCCGCCATGTCCCAGTCCCTGCAGCTGTTTGTAGCCTTGATTCTGGCTGTCGTCATACCCCCGCTTCTCTTTGCCTGTGCGGCTCCGCCGCCCCAGGCCGCCCCGGTTGATGGACACCTGCGACCCTGCCCGGACACTCCCAATTGCCTGAACAGCGAGGCGGAATCAGGCCGGGCCACTATCGAACCCTTGGCCTACAAAAGCTCCAGCGACCGGGCCTGGCAGAATCTCAAACGAGTTATTGGGGAAACCGGCGGGAAAATTGTGGCGGAAGAAAGCGGCTACCTGCGGGCGGTCTATACCTCGCAGCTCCTGCGCTTCAAGGATGACGTGGAATTCCGGCTGGAACCGGCAGTCTCGGTCATCCAGCTGCGTTCCGCCTCGCGGATCGGTTATTGGGATCTGGGGGCCAACCGGCGGCGGGTGGAGCGGATCAGGAAGCTCTTCGCCGGACTGGATGAAAGAAACGGACAGTAGAGGAAAAAATCCCGCAGAATATCCAACAAGAAACCGCAGAATTAGGAAGTGACCAAAGTTCCTTCGATATTCGATATTCCTTGTTCGATATTCGTTATTCTCATTGAGCATCCCGCCCGAAAAACGCCCAACAATCGCGGTAAACGGCCAGCAGCCTCCTTTCCAGATCCAACCGATAGGTTTCCAGTTTCTCGCTATCAAGCCCCTTCGGTACCGAAAAAGGCTCACCGAATTTCACTACCACCCGGGCAAAAGGCTTGGGCAGCACCGTTCGGTCCCAGCTGCGAAAAATCCAGTAGCGGTCGGCCGCACAGGCCACCGGCAGGATCGGCACCCCGGTCCGGCTGGCCAGCAATATTGAACCGGGCTGGGCCAGAAGCGGCGGCCCCTGGGAGCCGTCGGCGACAATGGCGGCTGAGAGTCCGCGGCCCCGCACCGCCTTGATCATCTCCTTCAGAGCCCCGATGCCGCCCCGGTTGCGGGAACCACGCACCGCCTCGGAGCCGTAGCCCTCGACGATCCGGGCCACATATTCTCCATCCTTGCTGGCACTGACCATCGCCACCCATCTCCGTTTTCCCTGCGACAGATAAAGGATCAGAAACACACTATAATGCCAGAAGGCGGCGACCAGGGGCTGCTTCTCCCGATCCAGCCGCTCCATATTTTCCCGTCCGATCCAGATGACCCGGCAGGTCAGAAAGAGGATCCCGATCAATACCCTGAACAGGAAGGGACCGAGAACCAGGGAGGCCCGGTAGAGCACTTTCTTCCTCAGAGACATTGCAGTTCTTTCTCCTTGAGGGTCTTGAGCAAGTCCCGCAGTCCGGCGGCCTCTTCAAATTTCAGGGTCTCGGCCGCCCTGTACATCTCCTTCTCCACCTCGCCGATGCGGCTGCGCAGATCCTCCAGGCTGGTGAATCCCGCCTCCGGTTCCGCCGCCAGCAGGGGAACTTCGGCATAATCCTGCTCGTAAACCGATTCCATGATGTCCTTGATCCGGGAAATGATCGTGGTCGGGGTGATGCCATGCCGTTCATTATATTCCCGCTGCAGGCCACGCCGCCGGGCGGTTTCGGCGATGGTGGCGGACATGGCCCCGGTGATCTTGTCGGCATACATGATCACCTTCCCCCCGGCGTTGCGGGCCGCCCGGCCGCAGGTCTGGGTCAGCGAGCGTTCGCTGCGCAGGAAGCCCTCCTTGTCGGCATCGAGAATGGACACCAGGGAGACCTCGGGAATATCCAACCCCTCGCGCAGCAGGTTGATGCCGACCAGCACCTGGTAATCGCCCCGCCGCAGGTCGCGGATCAGGTTCATCCGTTCCAGGGTTTTGATGTCGGAGTGCATGTAGCGCACCCCGACTCCCAGGTTGGCAAAGTAATCGGTCAGATCCTCGGCCATCCTCTTGGTCAGGGTGGTAACCAGCACCGCCTCGCCGGCCGGTTCGCGCCTGCGGATTTCCTCCAGCAGGTCGTCGACCTGGTTCCGGGCCGGCCGCACTTCCACCTCCGGATCCATCAGGCCGGTGGGACGGATAACCTGTTCCGCCACCCGTCCCCGAGCCCGCTCGTATTCGAAGTCGGCCGGGGTGGCCGAGACATAGATCACCTGTTTGAGCCGGGCGTCGAACTCCTCGTAGCGCAGGGGCCGGTTGTCCAGGGCCGAAGGCAGCCGGAAGCCGAACTCCACCAGGGTCTGCTTGCGGGAACGGTCGCCCCGGTACATGCCCCGGACCTGAGGCACGGCGATATGGCTTTCGTCGATGAAGAGCAGGAAATCCTCCGGGAAATAGTCGAGCAGGGTCGGCGGCGGTTCTCCGGGTTTACGTCCGGTCAGGTGGCGGCTGTAGTTTTCGATGCCGTTGCAGTAGCCCAGTTCCTGGATCATCTCCAGGTCGAAGGTGGTGCGCTGTTCCAGGCGTTGCGCCTCGAGGAGGCGGCGTTCCCGCTCGAAAAAGGCCAGCCGCTCCTTGAGTTCCTCCTTGATGGTGGCCTGAGCAGTCAGCAACCGCTCCCGGGAGGTGACGAAATGGCTGGAGGCGAAAAGGGTCAACTCCGGCAGCGCTTCCAGGACCTTGCCGCGCAGGGGGTCGACCAGGCTGATCGACTCGACCGTGTCGCCGAACAGCTCGATGCGGACCGCCCGCTCCTCCTCGTAAGCCGGGAAGACTTCCACCACATCGCCCCGCACCCGAAAAGTGCCGCGATGGAAGGAGATGTCGTTGCGTTCGTAGAGCATGTAAACCAGGCGGCGTTTGATCTCCTCCAAGGGGTACTCCGCCCCGGTCTCCAGGTGGAGCTGCATGTTCTCGTATTCTTCCGGAGAGCCCAGGCCGTAGATGCAGGAGACCGAGGCGACGATCAGGACGTCGCGCCTGGTCAGGAGCGAGCGGGTGGCGGAGTGGCGCATCTTGTCGATGGCGTCGTTGATCGAGGAGTCCTTTTCGATATAGGTGTCCGATTGAGGGATGTAGGCCTCGGGCTGGTAGTAATCGTAATAGCTGACGAAGTACTCGACGGCGTTATGGGGAAAGAGTTCCTTGAATTCGGAATAGAGCTGGGCGGCCAGGGTTTTGTTGGGGGCCAGCACCAGCGCCGGCCGGTTGGTTTCGGCGATGACTTTGGCCATGGTGAAGGTCTTGCCGGAACCGGTCACCCCCAGAAGGACCTGCTCCCGGGCTCCTTCTCCCAGGCCGCGGCAGAGGTCCGCCACCGCCCGGGGCTGATCGCCGGCCGGTTCGAAGGGGCTGACCAGTTCGAAGATTTTAGAGGCCATCGGCGCGGAAATGATCGTAGCCGGTGTCGGTGATTTCCCGGCGACCGTGCCGGTCGACCAGGAAAACTCCGGGGGCGGCGGTGATCCGCCCCACCGGGTAGAGCTCCCTGGCCAACTCACGGCGCACCAGCCCGGTCAGCTCCGTCTGACGGTCTTCGGGAACGGTCAAGAGCAGCCGGTAATCCTCGCCGCCGGTCAAACCCCATCGGCAGGCATCGCAGTTTAACAGCCCGGCGGCCTGGCGCAGCAGTTCGGAAAGGGGCAGAGCCGCGGCCTCCACTTCGGCCCCGACCCCGCTTTCCCGGCAGAGATGGGCCAGATCGGTGGCCAGGCCGTCGGAAAGATCCATCATGGCTGAAACCATCCCGCTCCCGGCCAGCACCGCGCCAAGCTCCAGCTCCGGATCCGGGTCGAGATGGGCCTTGCGCAGAGGATGCCAGGTTGCCGCATCCTTCTCATAATAACCGCCTCGGCATAGTTCCAGGCCGGCCGCCGCCTCGCCAAGGAGGCCGCTGACCAAGATCAAATCGCCGGCCGCGGCGCCGGAACGGAGCAGAACCCGATCGGCCGGGGCCTCACCCAGAATCGTCACCGACAGGACGGCGCCCTTGGGGCTGGAGACGGTGTCGCCCCCGGCCAGGATGGCGCCGCATTCCTCCAGCCGGGCCAGAAAACCGGTCATCAAAGAATTCAGCCACTCCGGCTCGAAATCGCTTGGCAGGCCGAGTGACAGGAAGGCATAGCGAGGCCGGCCTCCCATGGCGGCGATGTCGCTGAGGTTCACCGCCGCCGCCTTGCGGCCCAGCAATTCCGGCGGATGCCAGGCCGGATCGAAATGCACCCCGGAGACCAGGGTGTCGGTGGTGACCAGCTCGACCAGGTCGGGGCCGCGCCGGATCACCGCGCAGTCATCGCCGATCCCCCGCACCAGCTGGTCGGAGCCGGTGGGACAACGGTCCCTGATCCGCTTGATGATTTCTTTTTCGGTCGGACGCACGTTTCCTCGAGCTGCCGTAACGGTCACTTGACCAGGCGCAATTTCGGGTGATTCGATTTGCCCCCCCGGTTGTGCCGCTCCGGGGTCACCCGGGGACCCAGATCCACCGCCTTGATGAACCTTTTGTCGCCTCCCATGGTGAAAATCTCCTGGCCGGTGAACTGTTCAGGCCGCAAAATCCATTTTATCTCCTGAGGAGGGACGGTCATGACCTGCAACGTGATCTGCCACCACTCACCCCTCTTCCGCTGGTCCCGCTCGAATCTGCTCACCAATCCGTAAAGGCAGGCTTGGGGTGTTTCCGTGACGATTAGAACAATATCGCCAATCTCGGTAGTCTCCTTAAACTTGACTACTTTTTTCAACTCTGCGACAATCTGCTCCATGGAATCCCTCGCATCCGATAAAACATCGCCGGCGGACTTCGCGCCGCCGGTTGTTGTTCTGTACCTGTACCACCCGGCAGTGTAAACGAAATTTGCCCACGACGCAAAAAGTGACCACCTTGGTCAAATGATAAACTGTCCGATCGCGGCCTTCGCCCGAACGGTGTTCCCAAATACTGCCAGGGTGACAAATTTCCCCTTCACCCTTGGCAAAATCAAATACCAGTGATTAGAATCTAGCAGGTCTTATAAATTCTACCTTCCCCCCCCAAGGAGAACAGATACCATGAAACTTAAAAAAAACCCCATTGGACAGATCGCAGTAGCCCTGAAATTAATTCTGATTGTGCTTCTCTTGCACGCCTCCATGGCCAGCGGTGCCGAACTGCCCGGCAGTTTCGCCGACATGGTCGCAAAAAAGGGACCGGCAGTAGTCAACGTCTATACCACCAAAGTCATCAAAGGACATCCCAGTTTCGGCATGCCCTATCGTGACGACCAGAACATCCCCGATTTCTTCAAAAAATTCTTCGACATGCCCGGTCCCAACGAGGAGGGCCAGCCGGAACGGGAACAGAAGGCCCAGAGCCTCGGCTCCGGGGTGATCATCTCGGCCGACGGCTACATCGTCACCAATAACCACGTGGTGGAGAATGCCGATGAAATCAAGGTCCGCTGCACCAATCACGAGGAATACGACGCCAAGGTGATCGGCCGCGATCCCAAAACCGACGTGGCCCTGATCAAGATCGAACCGAAAGACGGCCTGACCTTTGTAAGTTTCGGCGATTCCGACACCCTCAGGGTGGGCGACTGGGTGGTGGCAATCGGCAACCCTTTCGGCCTGGAGAATACCGTCACCGCCGGCATCGTCAGCGGCAAGGGGCGTTCCCTCGGCAACAATCCCTATGAAAACTTTATCCAGACCGACGCCTCCATCAACATGGGCAACTCCGGCGGTCCCCTCTTCAACCTGAACGGAGACCTGGTAGGTATCAACACCGCCATCTACAGCCGCAGCGGCGGCAGCATCGGCCTGGGTTTCGCCATCCCCGCCAACATGGTCAAGAACGTGGTCGAGCAACTCAAGGAGCATGGCCAGGTGGTCCGGGGCTGGCTCGGAGTCATGATCCAGCAGGTCACCGCCGATCTGGCCAAGGAGTTCGGCCTGGTGCGGCCCCAAGGCGCCCTGGTGGGCGAGGTCATGAAGGACAGCCCGGCCGAAAAGGCCGGCATCAAGCAGGGTGACGTCATTACCGAGTTCATGGGTAAGAAAATCGATCAGATGAGCGAGCTGCCGGCCATAGTGGCCCAGACCAAGGTCGGTACCAAGGCCGAAGTAACCGTGATGCGCAAGGGCAAGAAGAAGGTGCTGACCGTCGAGATCGGCAAGCTGGATGAAGAACAACTGAAAATGGCTAAAGGCGGCGACAGCGCGGTCAGCGACAAATTGGGCCTGACCGTCCAGGAACTGACTCCGGAACTGGCCAGGTCCCTGCACATCAAGGAACAGAAAGGCTTGATCGTTTCCGACGTTGAACAGGGTTCCCCCGCTTACATGAACGGCATCAAGCGGGGCGCCATTATCCTCGAGGTCAATCAACAGCAGGTCGAGAAACTGTCCGAATTGAACAAGATCCTCAGCAAAGTCAAGGAAGGCGACAATCTGCTGATGCTGATCAAGGAAGGTGAGCATACCCGCTACGTGGTGCTCAAGAACAAGTAAGGTAATGAAAACCGGCCGGTACGGCCAACAACAGGAGTCCGCAAATGAAGTTGACAACCTCCGCCAGCACAACCCGCCGGGGCGGACTGTTACTGTTGCTGGCCGTTCTGGCCGCGATCCTGGCCGCCTGCACCTATCAGGACCGGGTGGCCCCGATCCGCCTGCCGGAAACGGCGGCCAACATGGTGAATATAAACGGGCTGAAGGTCTCGGCCCAGGCCTACACGGATGGCGCGGCGGCCGAAGCCGTTTACGGCTTCGACGCCCGCCGGGCCGGACTGCTGCCGGTTCAGGTGACTTTCCAGAACGACGGTCCCCTGCCGGTTTCAGTCAATCCCGAGCAGACCTTCCTGCTCGACAACCAGCAGAACGCCTGGCCCATTCTGGCCAAGGATAAAACTTACGAACGCACCAAGAAGTTCGTCGATATCGGCGAAACCGTCAGAGGCACGGCCAAGCCGGCCCTGCTCCTGGGCGCCGCCGGTGCCGTGGCCGGACTGGCCGTCGGTATTGTCAGCGGCAACAACATCGGCGAGACCATGGGCCAGGGCGCGGCCATCGGCGCCGCCGCCGGCGCCATTGGTGGCGGCGCCGACGCCTATGTCAAATCAGGCCGACGGATCAAGGAGGACCTGGCAGGAAAAACCATGAAGAACGTGCCGATCCAGCCGGGCCAGATCGCCTTCGGCACCCTCTTCTTCCCCGGCACCCTGGGTTCCGAGGCCGAAAGCGCCCGCGAACTGCGGCTCTCCCTGATCTTCGGCTACAACGACCAGCGAGTAGTGGTCATCAATCTCGAAGGTCCCTGAGCACAACTACAGCAATTAACTGCGGAGCCCCGGCCGGAATCAGTTCCGGCCGGGGCTTGTTTATGATTGCCAATCGTAAATTATAAAAAGAAAGTCTTTCTCTGGGGAGGCAGGCCGGGCCGATACCGCCTCCCTGGGCCCTTCTTCATCTTTTCTTCATGGACTGCGGGTATAATTAATAATTGGCTTGGACTTCAGGCCTTGGGCCAGCAAGAACGCCCTTGGTGGACCGACGGATGAGAGGATCCGGCCCGGATACCGTCTAGCCTGCCCGGAGCGGACGACCGCAGCCCCACCCCAAAAAATTGGCCAGCACATGCTCTTACCTTCTTTAATCAAAAGCAGATTCCGGCCGCTTT
>Ga0055477_10000376_pt1 | contig 12126 bp, 10 predicted proteins | sample Muzzi_PWA_D2_FD_57683 | JGI IMG/M metagenome (GOLD analysis project Ga0055477, IMG submission 57683) | Wetland microbial communities from San Francisco Bay, California, USA, that impact long-term carbon sequestration - Muzzi_PWA_D2 | ecosystem: Environmental > Aquatic > Marine > Wetlands ... | reverse complement strand
TTTGGAAAGAGGGACTTGAGTGATTTCTTATTTGATCAAAATGGTCATAATAAGAAATTGGCGAGGCGCGAGTAGGGGAACTTGGGATATTATAATGAAGGCTAAAGAAGGGGTGTACCTGTAGAAGTTTCAAGAATCTAAATTTATAACTCACCTTGTTTTGAGTTATAAATTCTTGGATTACCAAATAATATATTCTGGCCTCAATGCACCCGGGGGTGGAAGAAGAGCAGAGTGAACGTTGGGATTGGGAGATCCTCTAAACTGTTGAAAACAGGCATACATGTAGCCGTTTCTTAATGGAACATGCGAAATGGGTAATCTATCTGTTGGTAAAGATTTGAGAGGATAATTAGACCATGGCAAAGTTGACATAACCTGATAATTTCTAGCTCCATTTCCTTGAGCAAACTGATATGACATCTTTATGAACTGGTATTACAAAATTTTCTTCAACTTGCCACCCTCCAGCAAACGCTTCTTTTCAAGAAGGTACCAAACCAAAAATCCGGAAGCCAGACCCAAAATACCAACAAGCATGCCATTCTGGGTACCCAGGTTATTAACCAGGTTCTCAATAAGAGAAGTATGCTTTTTCTTCAGCATAACAGCGAGTAGGAGGTCCATGACAACATATGCCACGAGCACAGAAACGATGACGTTTAGAACTTTCAAAGATCGCATATTAAAGTTACATAAGACTATTTTTTCGTTTTTTGAGAGGTTTGTTGGGGATTTCTATCCTCATTTTCTCATTTTTGGAATAAGAAAATTTAACAAGGGCTCTTATTCGATCTTCTGATGTATATCGATGACGTGGTCGAAAACTCCATGAACGGCTTCGTGGGAAATAACCAAAATAATTCTATTTGTTCCTGAACAACACCTTTTTAGAAAATTTAAGACATCCATATTAACTTCTGTGTCCATGTTATTCAACCTTTCATCCAACATGAGAATTTTTCCTCCAAGAATGTCATGTACAGCTAGAAGAAATGCCAATTCACATTTTTGTTTTTCCCCCCCGCTCAGGTCCAAAATTCCTCCAGAATCACTTCCCTTATAGGAAACGGATGTGACTATCTGTTTTTTTCCAGTTTTGGAACCTCTTTGGCATGTCGTTAATCTAACAGAGATTGGCTTGGAAAACATCTCCTCCAGGTATCTTGCCGCGTGCTCATTGATGTTATAAAGAGTGTGTTCCATGGCAAGCAATTCTGCTTCTCTAGAGGCTTCCAACAACCCCAAAGCACCCTTGTACTCCAATTCTTTTTCTGAAATCTCGACTTCAAGTCTCTTCACCTCACCTTCAAGTTTGTACACTTCCAGGAGAGAATCATACTTCCTGGCAATTTCCAATTGTGATTGGATCCTCGAAATTTCTTCGAGTAAAGAGCCTGAAAGGATCTGTGCTTTAGAATACTCAGATTCAAGCTTTCCTATATCTACAACCTGTATTTTTCTTTGAGAAACGTGAGATTCCAATTTTCCCCTCTCTGATATCTTCATTCCTATCTTTTTCTCCAAAGTTTTCACATCCCTGGTATTTCTGAGAGCTTCTTCAAATTTAGAGATACTTTTCTGGAGCCCAGATTCAAGTTTATTCACAGATTCCTTCCCCGGTTTGTATCTTTTGGGAAGAAGTTTTCGTTTGTTCTTGACATCGGAGTGTAGTCTTTCCAAGGACGAATCTAATATTTCATTTTCAAGGTTTGACTTCATCTGTTTCCAAGTTTCTCTAAGTTCATTATCTTGGTTTAACTTCCTTTCGTAATCCAGTAATGTCTGGTTGTCAAAGACCTCCGGTTCCGGTATCTCAAGTTCATAATCATCAATATTTTCATTTATAACCTGTATCCATCTCAAAATGTCCTGTTTCATCTCGTTGTGTGTACCTGCTAACGAATTTCTCTCCCCAATGTTGGAAAACTTGCTCTTTTCGAATTTTATCAAGGTGTCTGAAACGTAGGAAAGAGACTTTTTACAACATGGGCATTCAAGGGGACCTACTGGTTCTTCCTCCAATTGAGAGATTTTTGTATTCACGGATTTCAACCTCTTCTCCAAGGATTTTATGTAGGATTTGGGATTTTTGATTCTTCTATCGGTGTACTTGACAGCCTCCATCTCATCCAAAACCTTTTCTATAACACTCACGGCACGATTGTGTCTGGATACCAGGTGCTCAGATTCCTTTTGTTTAGCCTGTAACATTTCAAATTCTCCAATTTTTTTCTTCAGGTCATTGATCTCTTTATCAGGAAGAAGACTTTCTTCCAGAGAAACTACCTTGGAAGTAAGTTCCTCTAGAAAGTTTTTCTTCAGTTCCTCAAACCTCTTTCTCTCAGATCTATAGGAGTTGTAAATTTTCAAATTTGTCACCCCGTCTTTCAGAGAATCTATATTAGATTTTAAAGAATCCACTTCATCTTTGGGCAAGACAACCATGTTTTCCAGGAGTGATCGAAGTTGTTCTATCTCTGTGGCAAGTTTTGAATCCTCCTTCAAAATTCCCTCCATGGCCTTTTCTTTCTGTTTGTTCTTCTCAATCTGTTGACGATATTTTTCAACCCTTGTTCTGCACAACTCTAGGGATTTACTCTTCTTGGAGTACATGGAGTTCAATTCGTCAACATCTGGAAAATCAGGCATATTCGAGTCTTTCATCAAGTCTTTTGGAATGGAGGATTTTTTATCTCTGAGGAGCCTGTTTGTAGCTTTTAATTCTCCTTCAATTTCTGAAAGGTTTAATTCTGCCGTCTTTACCAAGTTTTTAATATCCAGTCTTATTCGTTTGTGTTCACCATCTCTAAAAGCCAGGGTTTCGATAAATTTAAGCTGTTCAGCTGATGTCATGGCTATGACCGAGTTTGAATGGTCCTGTGTGGCGTAGGATGAGATGCGAAAGCTCTCGTGGTCCATTCCAATATAGTTGTTGATTTCCAACTGGGCAATTTCCCCCTCAAACTTCTCTCCAGAGATTTCCACTCTCAAACAATTGGGGTTGCTCGTTCTCTGTATATTCAATTTCTTGTAGACAAGCTCTACCTCACAGCTTGTTTTACCATGAGAAAACGGTTTTTTGATTTTTCCATAGAGAGCGTAAACTATCCCGTTCAACAAAGAAGATTTTCCAGATCCATTTTCACCAAAAAGCAAAATCAAACCTTCGTCAGGTAGTTCAAATTCACCATTTCTATGACCCTTGAAGTTTTTGAACCTGATCCTCATTAATTAAACCTATACCAATACTTAAAAAGGATCTTGGAAATCCTTGTGTTATTTTTATTTGGAGATAGACTTTCTTCGTATAGGCAACATACGCCTTTTTCAAATTCTTGAAAGATAATGGTAGGACAACTTTGATTCTACCCCTCCAAATGGTACAGATATCGCCAATTATGGTGGAAACAACACCATCAGAATTGATTGGACTACTCTATCCCTCTACATGACAATTACTGACACACCATATCTATACTACACGGAAATAATAGATACCACAGGCCCCACAACCCTGTTTTCAGGACACTTTGATCTAGATGGTATAAACACAGCTTTGACTCCATATTATTAGAAGTGATTTGTCATTTCCAAGAATGACAAATTTCAAGATTATAATTCTGTCTTGAGTTGGGGTTTAGACGTTTTAGTTTCTGGGAACACATCTTTCATCTTATTCCAGCTCAAAAAAGGCAGTAACTTCTGGTGGAAAGTTGAACGAATATCCCAAGGTTCAACCATTAGAGATAACTTCTCACCAAGTCCTAGGGGTTCACCAAGAGAACGGCCAGAGAAATCACCATGACGAGCCAGAATGGCATCCTCAAAGAGTTTTCGTAAAAGATCAAGAACAGCGTACTCATGATGTCCAGGCCAATAGAAGCTTATTTCGCTCTCAATCCCCACCAATATTAATTTGTTTACTACAACGAGAGAAACAATTTCGTCTGAAGATGCCAGATGGTCAACAAGTTCAGTTATATTTCTCCTCAACTCAAGAATCTGTTCAGGTGTAACTTCTTTCCCCCTAGTCGTGGTGGAATTTTTTCTCCATTGGGTCAATGTTGGAGATTCAACACATCCAGGGTAGAGAAAGCCAACACAAAATCTGGAGGAATTGAGGAGGTTTCTTGTATGTGAAGCACAGATTGATAACCTTGCTCGACTAAGCATACTTTTTTTAATGTGTAGATACCTTTTTTTATTTCATTTTTTCACCCCCAGGGGGTGAAAAAATAGTACTATACTACTAGTATATCAATTAATTTATATACGCCTGAACAAAACCACATCTCCCCACCCATTATCCAAATCTAAACAAGAATATCTTTCATTATTCTCATAGAGATCCAATTCGTCTATAAATTGAGATTTAATTATTTTCACATACTCCCACCCCTCCTTTTGATACTCCACCCATTCTTCTGATAGTAGGTTAAATTTTAGATTTTTGACCCTAAGTTTAGCTTCCAAACTAGTTGCTCGTTGTGGAGACACAACATGGGGGTATAAAGATAGAAAGGACTTCCACCTAAGTTTTTCCTCTCTATTTCTATTTTTTCTGTTAACCACAACAGTCCATTCTTCTCCCATTTAACACTTATTTACAATTATTTTAATTACAAATCTATAAACCCTGATAAAAATTACATTTGAAATATTACATATCTGACAGATAAATGGAGTCAGAACCTATAGTAAAAGATTCAGATATATGGTGTATCTCAGAGTTGGCAAACAAACATTTTGGAATTTTATACCATCAATTTGGGTCCTATAATGATTTTATTGAGACTGGAATTCCTTTCGTTTTGGAAAATAACAGAAGGCTCGAGGTATCGGTTTTAGATCAAGAAACAGGTGAGACCAAGACGTGTACAGTGGAGTTTGAAAACATCAATTTTGTGGGTCCAAATCATAAGGAAAATAATGAAGAGATTGATATCGTCACACCAAAAGAATGTATTGATAGAGATATCACATACAAGGCTGACATGTACCTGGATTATGTCCTTACAAATCCCTACGGAGCTAAAATAGTGCACACTGATGAATATTTTGGATCAATACCTGTTATGGTTAAATCCAGGTTATGTCATCTTTATCCTTATAGACATGATTTCAAGGCTTTGGCAAAGCTCAAGGAAGATGTGATGGATCCAGGTGGTTATTTCATTATCAAGGGTAATCAAAAGGTGATCGCCTCCCAAGAGAGAACGGCCTACAACATAGTCTATGTGTTCAGGAACAGGAAAACTTCTCCCAAATACGAACTCTTTGCTGAGATTAGATCTTCTTCCAAGGAAAGAGCTCATAGTACCACCGTTCAATTAGGCTATATCAAAGATAGAATTAGTGTTGTTGTTCCTTATATAGAATCAGGTCCAATTCCAGTTGGGATTATCTATAAAGCCTTGGGTGTCGTGGATGAAAATGATATACTGAGGGTTATTTGGGAGTTGTTTCCCCAAGAGTTTAGAACATCAAAGTGGTATTCTCAGATTGTTTTCTCCCTGGAAGATTCGTATGATTGCAAATCTCAGGAAGATGCTCTCTATTACATCGGTTCAAGAGGCAAAAAGTTTAGAAGGCATGAAGGAAGTATCCCCGAAACTGGGAGTAATAAAGAGACCATTTCGTACGCAAAACATTTACTATCCAGGGAATTTATTCCTCACGTTGGAGAGTCGTTTTCCAAAAAGATCATGTACGTCTCCTACATGATCAAGAAACTTTTATACGTGAAGATGGATTTAAGTGAACCTGAAGATAGGGACCATTTTGGAAATAAACGAGTTGCTACAACTGGAGTTTTGTTTATGGGGCAATTTCACAACGCTTTTAGAAAGATCAGGAGCGATATTTCAGAATCTATAGAACGAGATTTGAAATCAGGTGCAACAATCAATATCAGATCCTATATCAAACCCAAAATAATGGTCTCGGCATTTGAAAATGCCCTGTCCAATAACGTGTGGGGTTCCAACAAGATTGTTGGAGTTTCACAGGCATTCGACAGGTTTAATTATATTTCATCTCTTGCAAATCTCAGAAAAACAGTGACACCCATGAACAAAGACGGAGGCAAGATTGTGAAACCTAGAAAGTTACACTCGTCCCAGTATGGTGTAACCTGTCCAGGAGGAACTCCGGAGGGAAAAAAATGTATAACCTTGGATTCAGATATACTAACGCCATATGGGTTGAAGAAAATGGAAGACATGAAAAACAGGGACATGGTGGTAACTATAAATCCTGTTACCATGAAGGTATCTTTCACCAAAATTAAAAACTATTTTGTAGATTATGATGAGGTTTATCTGATAGAACTAGATGGTGGATTGAAAATAGAGGCTACTCGAGATCACGCTTTTCTTTGTATGAGCATAACACTCCCATATCATAGATGGGAAACTATAGGTGGTTTGTCCCCTCATCTTGAAACATCCATCCTTGCGCCTGGATCTTATCTTGCGACTTATGTAAATGATTCGGTACAATTCAGGTGTATTATATCTGTAACTTCAATGGGTATAAAATCTGTGGCGGATTTCACCACTGATTCCGACAATCATAGTTTTGTGGCAAATGGAATAGTCACCCATAATTGTGGTTTCATAAAAGATATAGCGCTTCAAGCCATCATTACCATTGGGTCAAACCCCAATTCTGTGACAGAGATAATCAGGGGTATGAAGATGTCATATGATATTGAAAATCACGAGTTTAAAAATCCAACCTTAATCTTTGTTAATGGAGATCCAATTTCCGTCACCCCGAATCCAGAAAAGATGACAAAGAAATTTAGAAAATTGAGACGAACAGCTTCTATTAACCCAGAGATATCTATACTATACAAAAAGCATTCAAATGAAATCTATGTGTCCACAGATGCTGGTAGGATGATGTACCCTCTGCTCATAGTTAACGACGGAAAGCTGAAGATAACACCAGAAATCATCAATAAAATTCAATACGACGAAGACTGGAATTCAGGCTATTATTCCGGGTGGAGTAGACTATTTTCTGAAGGTTATGTTGAACTTATTGATAAGATAGAGGAAGAAGAAACTCTACAGGTTTCATATCCATCTGATTTACACAAACTTTCCAAGGAAAAGAGACTCAGGATCACTCATTGTACACTAGACCCAATCTTGGCTGTTGGAGTTGGTGTTTCTCTTATCCCCAAATCAGATTCTAACCAGGCTCCAAGAAATAGTTATGAAGCAAGTATGTGTAAACAGGCTATAGGAATACCCCAAACAAATTGGAGATTTCATACCAAAGGAAAGATCCACGTTCTAAACTACCCACAAAAACAGTTGATCGCTACCAAAAACTCAAAATTGCTTGGAACTGACATCATGTCTACAGGTCAAAATGCTGTTGTTGCTGTATGCCCCATGCAAGGTTTTGGCCAGGAAGATTCTATCATCATGAACCTTGATTCAATAAGACGAGGGTTCATGAATATCACAACTTTGGTAAGTTACAATTGCAAGGTTAGGAAGGAGAAGGGCGAACAATTTGAAATCCCCAACATCAGAGAATGTAACAACTTCAAGGGTAATATATCAAAACTAGACCCGGATACATGCTGTGTTCCAATCGGGGTAACTGTAGAGAATGGAGATGTAATCATAGGGATGACAAGGGGTTTCAACAGAAAGATGACCATCTATCACGAGAACAAAACCAGTGAGTCCATTATCTACGACCAGATATGCGAGGGAACTGTTCATTCTGTGTTGAGGGGAACAGATGGAAAGGGATATGAAGCAATCACCATTGTGATAGCTCAACAAAGGACTCCACAATTTGGTGATAAATTTGCAGGAGTTGCAGGTCAAAAGGGGACAGTTGGAATGGTCTACGAATCTACAGATTTGCCATTTACACAAGATGGTATTGCACCTGATATAATAATTAACCCCCTATGCCTACCAAGTAGAATGACAATAGGGATGCTCATAGAGATGCTCATGGGAAAGAAGGTGTGTTCCACATTTAAATCAAATACACTTTTGGTGAAGGAGGTTTTTAAGTGTGATGATGATGGATTCAATCCGGTTCTTTATGAACTTGATAAACAGGCTTTTGAAGACACCCCCAAATACTCCGAAAACAAGGCTTTTTCTGACGCCACTCCGTATAATAAAAGTTTCAACCTTATCAGAGACGTGGTTGATGAATTGAAAGTATTGGGATATGATGGTTTTGGAGAGGAAATGATGACCTGTGGAATAACTGGAAAACCTATTAAAACCCTCATCTACACAGGTATCTGTTATTATCAACGATTGAAACACATGTCTGCTGATAAAATTCACGCTAGATCCAAGGGGGGGAAGGCCACGTTGACCAGACAACCCAAGGAGGGGAGAAAATTTGGAGGAGGATTAAAGACGGGAACCATGGAGAAAGATGCAATTCTATCTCAAGGTGGAGCAGCGGTTGCCAAAGACAGATTAATGGACCAATCAGACGCATACGAGATGTACGTGTGTGACATTTGTGGATTACCAGCCGTCTTTAAGGTTGAGGAACAAAAGGGAGAATGCAGACTTTGTCAAGATAGCCAAGTCTCCAAAATCCCTATACCCTACGGTGCCAAGTTGGCCTTACAAGAATTTGCAGGAATGAACATAATAGCAAGAGTGATGACAACTTCGTATAAATAAGATTTCATTTAAAAGCAGTTGATGATACTGGATCGCGAATCTTTATTCTTACCTGAAACCTACCTGATTGGTTTTTGTTCTGATGCAGGTTTGAAATAACCCGGTTCCACCTATATAAAAGGTTGTAATCAACTTTCAAATGGATATTGTTGAGAGATTCCTTGAAGAACAAAAACAGCTCCATGGATCAAAAGATTGGTGGAAACTTGTCAACAAGGCTGAAGATAAATTTGGGCCAAAAGTGTGGTCATACAATCAGTTTACAGATTGGTTGAAAGATGTGATCTCCATCAAAATGAAATCAAACGCCTATTATGAAGCTGTGTGTGTTCCATTTTATTCTTATGATCTTGACCCAAGAATGTGGTGGGGACATTCTTCAAACGATGAAGATAATCTGGATATTAGTGATGATGGGTTGAGGCGCTATTTTGAACTTTTAGTATCACACATCATATACGGGTGGTCAAAAAATAAGTATAGATACCCTGCTGTGGTAATCATATCTCATGGAGCAGAATTTGAAGATATACCTCAAAACGTGATGGGAAAATTGTTGGACGCATTTGCCGTTTCCAATAATGTTTTTAGGCCTGTAATTCTTGTTCCGACTGGAGGAATGGATATTATCAAACTTGAGGATATGGATGAAAAGACAATGTATGTTTGCTATTGATTGTTTTTAATCTCATTTCGAGATTAAAAACAAAAATTATTTCTTAAGACCCAGATACTCGCAATAAATGTCATATACTTTCTTCACATCAACGATATTTGGATTTGTGACAAACAATTTTGAGATGCAAGCCCACCCTTCATCATACTTTTTGTAGTTAAATGCTGTTATAGCTAGGTTAAGGTCTCTTTTAAAACCATAAGCTTCTTTCGAGACATAGAAGAGGGCGTTGTGTGGATATGGAATATCCATAGCCAATTTAGCATAATAATAGGCCAAATCGTGATGGTCTTTATTTCTAAAACTAGTAGAGATATTTAGAATTGGAGCAACCCGTTTACAGATCCCGTAGGCCTTTTGATAATAGAAAATTCTGGTCTCCCAATCTTCATCTCCAGTAAGATTTGCTATACGGAATGCTGATATGTATCGTTCCTCTTCAAATCCACCACCCATTTCATATCTCTTTTTATGCCATATCTTGGAGTTAACATCATCTTTCAGGCTATCATATGTCTGAGCAATATAATAAACAGTTCTGGTATCTTCTGGATTTTTGTGATGTTCCTGAAGTAGAATTTCCTCATCTCGTCTGAACCTCTTCTTTGATTTTTCCACATCTTCATCTCTATCCTGGTAAATATACACCTCTGGATCAATGACGTGAATTTGGGTGTCACTCACAGGAATTGATTCATGAACAGGTCCCTCGTACCTGTATCCTCGTCTAGGCCTAATAAGTCTTGGATTCTTGTAGTTGATACTCCTGTCTTCTGACTTGATGTGCCATTCTTGGACAATTAAATAAAGGCCAACATCCTTGTCAACCTCGTTGGATATGATTTCCAAAAGTTTTTTTCCATTTCTCAGCTCATCGCAACCATCTAGAAGAAGAATAAAATCGACATCCTCAAAAGAATCACAATAATCAAGTAGGGTATTTCTACTCGTGGAAAAATCCACAAATTCACCCTCTTTCAATCTCAACAAAATATTTTTCTCCTTGCAGAAGTTTCTTACCAATTCTACAGTCTTGTCATCACTTCCTGTGTCGTAAATGATCAATGAATCAATATATCCATCCAAACTTCTCAACGAGGTCAGGATATTTTTTTCCTCGTTTTTCACCATCATGGAACCTGCCAAATGAAAATTCTTGGTGGCCATATTAATATCAAATTTATTTTCTTTTATTAGAAATTGTTTGAAAAAATATTAAATTCAGGAGAGAGATTCTCACTCAAAGAACAGAAGTTTCACTCTAAAGTTATAGTCTATAGATTACAAATGGCCACATATGTAGATCTTGATAGTATTCTTAGAGATAGGGAAGCCTATCCGAATCCGGCTGATTATAAAGTTGTAGCAAGTCAAATCAAATCATGGTTTGGATCAGCAAGAAGTGTAAGGGCATTTCCACAAGATCCAAATATAAAACCTTTGGAATTCGCAACAAGTGTCCAAATTCGGTATCTAACAATTCCATATACTGAAGCTTTTGCCATCCTTCCTAGATTATACGTGGTCTTCAAGACCTCAGAATATAATGATATTCATCTTTTACAGACAATCAGCGGAAAACATCCAGATGCAAACTTTATCTGTGAATTTGATAGACTACAATTTGATATAAATGGAAATCCTGTATGGATCCATTTCAAATGCAAAACCAGACAGGTCATGAGATTCAAGAGAGATTCTCCCGTCACATTCCAGGTATACACAAGAGATGGAAATATTCTTCCAAATATAGATACACTTGTACCTGTAGATCCTGATCCCTTAAAACAGATACTCTGTACCATTGAAGTTGTACCCTACATTAGAGACACATACTTCTCCAACCATATGACAGAACTTATGCAATAAATCTTGAAAAATGAGATCAAATAAAGATGTATAATTCTTCTAAAATAAAATGGATTCTAGACAAGCATTCAAAGTTGAAAATGATTTTATAGAAGACACATCCACAATCCTTCAAAGAGCAATATCATCTAATAAGTGGAATTATTCATTGAGGAGGAACGCAACATGTTGGGAAGGGATTTATAGATCTCGAAAGAATTGCGAAACATTATGCAAATGTATAAATGAAAGGGGTGATTATGGGGTGAGATGTTCAAAATCCAGCAGATTGGAATTTGATAACTGCGCAATCACCCTGTGTCATCCTGTTAAATACAGGAGACCCCTTGGATTTTGGTGACAAGCTGTAGAAATTGGTTTATTAATCAAACCTCACTTTCTGGGTGTGAAGGTTATCTTTCCTCATTCCACGAATGATGAAATGATTTAAGTTGACCTTTTCGTTCAAAATAAGCATGAATCTTTGCTCTGATTTGAATGGTTACTTTCTACAATTCTGTTCTGAAAGAAGTTTGAGGGAGTTTGTGTTGGTCAATAAGGAATATTCTACCCTGTCCATATTGGAGACTAGGAAACGAGCTTCCAGAGTATTGGATATCCACGGAGAGGACTTGACAGAACTCCCAAAATATTATCCTAAAGGACATCTGTGCAAAGGGGAAGAAATTAATTATTCTCAAATCGAGTATTTGGATTGTTCTTATAATCATTTAACCTCACTTAGAGGGGGTCCTAAAGGACTTGTGAATTGTAAAAAATTAGATTGTTCCAGGAATTATTTAACCTCACTTGACGGTCTTCAAAACTGTGAGGAGTTGTACTGTTCCAGGAATGAATTAACCTCACTTAGTGGACTTGGGAATTGTAAAAAACTGGATTGTTCTCACAATAAAT
>Ga0055477_10000373_pt1 | contig 12147 bp, 9 predicted proteins | sample Muzzi_PWA_D2_FD_57683 | JGI IMG/M metagenome (GOLD analysis project Ga0055477, IMG submission 57683) | Wetland microbial communities from San Francisco Bay, California, USA, that impact long-term carbon sequestration - Muzzi_PWA_D2 | ecosystem: Environmental > Aquatic > Marine > Wetlands ... | reverse complement strand
TTTTTCTCCTCATCTTCCTCGATCATGATATCAATATCGCTTGTGGATCTGTCATCTCCCCTTGCAAATGACCCAAAAATCCAGGCTTTATTAATCCTTCCATCTTTCCTCAGAAATTGACTGATTTGCTTTACAATTGATTCGCGATCCAGCGATTTGGAATTCTGATAGGCCAACTTCTCTTCCGCAACCTTCAGCGCTTCCTTTGCCAGACTTTCTCCTTCAACCTGATAGACAACCTGGTCGCTTAGCCAGGCAACGAGCATATCCCTTTTGTTGGCCTTAAAATAATCAGCTAGTTTCTCCACTTGTCTCTTGGTTATCCTTCGTTGTCCCCGTTCAATTTTACTCATGATAGCCTGATCAATCTGCAAACAGGCAGCCAATACCCTCAGGGGTTCTCCTTTTTTTTCCCGCAACCGGCGGATCATTTCTCCTATACTTTCAGTCATTGAATTTTTACGTCATGACAAAATTTGTCAATATTTTTATTTTTTCCGATTTATTTAATAAAAATTTGTTGCCCAACATGAACACTTCAACTGCGATTTTTTCGCGAGGATTATGGTAATTTGATTCACGTGTATTAACTATGCGCACAAAATGTAGTTATTGAATTAAGGAAATAAGTGATATATGCCTTCCAATAAACTCGAAGTTTGCTTTTCACCCAAACTCTACGAACACAGATTGATAAAAAGAAATTTTATCGGCGTAGTGACAGATATATTTCGGGCTACCACTTCCATATGTGCCGCCCTTGACTATGGGATCTCAAGTGTTATTCCCGTTGCTGGCCTGGAAGAGGCCAGGGAAATGAAAGCAAGAGGATTTTTAGTGGCATGTGAACGAGATGGTAAACTTCTCGATTTTGCGGATATCGGGAATAGCCCTTCGGATTTCTTCCGGGATCACTTGAAGGCGCAGGAAGTTGTTTTTTCAACCACCAACGGAACTAAGGCCATTAACCTCGTCGCGGAAGAGTCAGACGAAGTCATCGTCGGGTCTTTTCTCAACGTCAAGGCCCTTGCGCATTACCTGGAGAGAAAAAATGAAAATGTGGTCATTTTATGCGCCTCGTGGAAAAATCTTTTTAACCTGGAAGACACCCTGTTTGCCGGCGCATTGGCTGACAAACTTCTAAAAAAAGGTTTTGCAACGGAATGTGATTCTGCCAAAGCATCTGTCGATTTGTGGAACATGGCAAAAAATGATCTGGCAGGCTATCTTCGAAAATCATCTCACCGAAACCGGCTGAACCATTTATTGTCGGAAAGTGATTATTTGATGAGCTTAACGCTCGATAAAAGCCGCGTCGTTCCGGTTTTCCAAAATGGAAAGTTGATACCTTTTAAGGTTTAACTGCTACCTTTGATCTTTAAAGACCAGCGTTCACATGTCGAAATCCATTCAGGAACTCAAAAACCTCGAATTACTGCTAAAAAAAGAACAAGAGGAAGACAGGGAAGAATATAACCGAAGGACTCTTTCCGTCTCCATAAAAGATCGCGTAGCACAGGGAATTTGCTGGTCGCCGGTTGTCATCAGAAGGCAATATTACGGAACAGCTGAAAGGCTAATCCTGGAAATAGAAAACAATGGAAATAAGGAGCTGGAGCATGCTTTTCAGTCAGGATCCGTTATTTCCTTATTTACAACATCTCACTTAGGCTTTGAAGAAAAACAACAAGTAGGTGGTGTCATCAATTATGTCAGGAATAACCTGATGGTAGCTACCATGAATGAAGACGAGCTTCCCGATTGGTCGTACAGCAGTAAACTGGGTGTCCAACTGCTGTTTGATGAAGGGAGCTACCGGGAAATGTTTTCTGCACTAAGCAAAGTCAGAAAGGCAGAACAGGGAAGGCTGGCCGAATTGCGTGAAATTTTACTGGGGTATGAACCACCATCTTTTGACGAAAAAAAGTCTTTAACGCTCGCCGGACTGAATGATACACAAAATGAAGCCGTCAATAAAATTGTAAACGCGAGAGATGTCACCATCATCCACGGCCCGCCGGGAACAGGCAAAACCACAACGTTAGTGGAGGCAATATACCAAACGCTTAAATCGGAAACCCAGGTGCTGGTATGCGCGCAAAGCAATGCTGCCGTCGATCTGCTCACGGAAAAACTAAGCGACAGGGGATTAAATGTGATGAGATTGGGCCATCCCGCCAGAATAACGGAAAAGCTGCTACATCTAACACTGGATGCACAAATATCTGAACACGCAAGCTACCGAGACATCAAAAAATTGAGGAAACAGGCGGAAGAGTTCAGAAGGATGGCGCAAAAATATAAGAGAAATTTCGGCCGGTCCGAAAGGGAACAAAGAAAGCTGCTTTTTCAGGAAGCCCACGCTCTTCTCAATCAGGCGGATATGCTGGAACATTATATCACAAGTGATCTGCTGGCTAAAAGTCAGGTGATCACGTGTACGCTTGTCGGCTCTGAACACTACGTGATAAAAGGACTCACATTTTCGACCCTATTCATTGACGAAGCGGCCCAGGCGTTGGAGCCAGCTTGCTGGATACCCATCACAAAAGCGGAAAGAGTTATCATGGCGGGAGATCACTGCCAGCTACCTCCCACAATAAAAAGCTATGACGCAGGCAGAGAAGGGTTGAGCGAAACTCTGTTTGAAAAAATAGCCGGGCGATTAGATGTCGATGTCATGCTGGATGTTCAATATAGAATGAATAAAATGATCATGAGCTTTTCGAGTCGGGAGTTTTACTACAACAACCTCAAAGCACACTCTTCTGTTTGCAAATGGACTCTCTATCCCGAAGATCAGCCTATGGTCTTTATCGATACGGCCGGTTGCGGATATACCGAACATACGGACAGGGTAAGCAAAAGCACCGGCAACAAAGAGGAAGCAAATCTCATATTACGCGTCGTCAGCGAAATGGAAAACAAAATGGGCATGGAAAGCCTCACAAAATTCAGCATTGGCATCATAACTCCCTATAAGGCGCAGCTTCACATAATAAAAGACCTGTTCGATGAATTTGAATTGACCCAAAATCTGAAAGAAAACACAAGCATCAATACAGTTGACGCCTTTCAGGGTCAGGAAAGAGACATTATTATCATAAGCCTCGTCAGAAGCAATGATGAAGGTGAAATAGGCTTTCTAAAAGACACGAGAAGAATGAACGTAGCCATGACCCGCGCCCGAAAAAAACTGATTATGTTAGGAGACAGCGCTACGATCGGAAACTTTCCATTTTATTCCAGGTTGCTGGATTACGTCAATGAGCACAGCTATTACAGAAGCGCATTTGAGTTCCAGGATCTTTATTAACGGGTAGTACTTCTTTTATTCTTTAGGCGGAAAATATCTTGGTTTTCGGACGTGAATTGACGTCATTCATCGATTAAATTATCATTTAATAGACAGATTTATTAACTTAAACTTGATACAATCTGGAATAATAATCGTCGTTCGATTTAAAACCAGATTAACAAGGAGGAGTGAAAAAGAGCAATCATAATTTTTTGTTAAAAACCAAATTGCCTGACAAAACTTAATGTCAGGAAAATAAATTGGTGCGGGGTAATTTTTCCTGATAAAGAATTTACCGGTAACGAAAAAGGAAAATTCACCTTATAAACCGGTTCGTGGCAAGGACGTGATTCCCGACCGATTTGAAACAAGGGATCAAAAATACTGATAAGATATTTACGTTTGGTTTTAAATCTTATGGGAAATGAGATAATGGGAAACAAATCTAATGTCGAGCATCTTATAGATGGAAATGTATTCAAATCATTTTTCGAATACTCCCTGGATCTGTTTTGTATAGCCAGTACAGACGGGTATTTTTTAACGCTCAATCCCAAGTGGAAAGAAGTTCTGGGATATTCCCTGAAAGAACTGCAATCCAAACCCTTCGTCGATTTTGTTCATCCCGATGACCGGCAACTCACCATTGATGAAACAAATAAGCTGAAGTCAGGAAATGTTACCGTTTCATTTATAAACCGGTACAGACACAAATCCGGCAATTACAAATGGTTAGAATGGAGCGCCATTTTAAATCCGGTTGAAAACCTCATTCTGGCTTCCGCCAGAGATGTAAGTGACCGCATTGCCTTGTCACAGATGATTGAAGAACATGATCATAAGTTGAATTTAATGATCAGGTATTCGCCTGCGCCAATCTCGTTGCTGGACAAAGAGCTGAACTATCTGTTTGTTAGCCAAAAATGGCTGGAGGATAACAAAATAGCTGAATCAGATGTCATCGGTAAAAATATTAAAGAGGTGTTTCCTGTTCTTAGCAAAAACCGAGAATGGGGCGGCATTTTTATCAGCAGTCTGAAAGGTAATGTTGAGAAAGGATCGAATTACAAATTTGAATTGCGTGACGGAAAGATCATTTGGTTGAATTGGGAAATAAGGCCCTGGAAGAAGATCTCAGGCGAGACAGGAGGTTTATTTATTTTTACGGAGAATATTACCGAGCGCGTTGAAAATCTCGAAAAGCTCAAAGAAAGTGAACGGTTCTTAAAAGAAACTCAGAAAATAGCCAAAATTGGAAGTTGGGAATACGACCCCCATACACGCGATGTAATCTGGAATGACGAGATGTATGAAATGTTGGGAGTAGACAGGGAAAAACACAGCGGGAAAATTGACCTCTTGTTTGAATTGGCTCATCCCGATGACCGGGAGCGATTCATCAATACGGTTAAAAAATCATCTGTCGTGAAAACAACCGTTCCGATTGAATACAGGTCAATTACACCGGCCGGAGAAATTAAGCACCTATATGCAAAGGGTGGAAGTATTTTGGATGAAAACGGTGAGGTTATCAAGTTTTATGGAACTTACCAGGATATAACCGAGCAGAAGCTGGCTGAGCAGGCCATCCTGAATTCGGAAAAAAAATTCCGGAGCATGCTTGCGTCTGCACCGGATGCCATTTTTATTATCAACAGTGAAGGCAAGATCGATATAACAAATGACCGGGCCGAAAAATTGTTTGGCTATTCCAAGGAAGAAATGAAATGCCAACCCATTGATGTTTTTTTGAGAGACGACCTTACAGATGAAAAAACATGCCTGAGAAAGTATTTTAACTTCGACACGTCAGTAGAATCAAATGGCATTATCGAATTGGTTGGAGTAAACAATGACGGAGAAAAATTTCCGGTAGAAGTTAGCATCAGCCCTATCGATACAGATCAGGGACTTTTATTCAACATGGCCATCAGAGATATTAGCGAGAGAAAGGAGGCCGAATTCATTCTTCATAAAAAAACAGAAGAGCTCAAGATTAAAAATAAGGAATTAGAACAATTTGCCTTTGTGGCATCGCACGACCTGCAGGAACCCCTGAGAACGATATCCAGCTTTGTCGAACTTCTCGGAAATGAATACGAAGGAGAATTGGACGATACAGCAGATACTTACATCAAATTTGTACTTGAGGCCTCTGAAAGGATGCGTGTTCTGATTAAGAATCTTCTGGATTATTCCAGGATTGGCAGGTCGCAGGAACTCGAAAAAATTGACTGCAATGTGGTTGTGAAAAACTTATTGGAAGATCTAAGTGTTCAGATCATTCAATCCGACGCAAAGTTATCTATTGATAAATTGCCCATTATTCTGGGTAATGAAGTGGAGATCAAACAGCTCTTTCAGAACCTGATCAGCAACGCAATCAAATTCAGAAGAGATGATGTGTCTCCTGAAATAAGAATAAGCGCTGTAAAAGAAGAACAATATTGGAAGTTTGCTGTAGCAGATAATGGAATCGGGCTGAATAAAAAACATAAAGAAAAGATATTCGTCATTTTTCAAAGATTGCACAATCGAAAAGTATACGAAGGGACAGGGATCGGGCTTGCCCATTGCAAAAAAATAGTAGAGTTGCACGGAGGAAAAATATGGGTGATTTCGGAACTATATAAGGGAAGTACTTTTTATTTTACTATAAAGGCTTAAGCATGAAGAAATTTAAATGTGTGTTATTAGTTGATGATGACGAGCCGACCAATTTTTTAAATAAACTCACGCTTAAAAAGTACGGATGCGCCGAAAAAATAATCTCTGTTTTTGATGGCCAGCAAGCCCTGGACTACCTAGACACCTGCACAGATGGAGATTTTCCCGATCTGATATTACTGGATATCAATATGCCGTTAATGAATGGCTGGGAATTTCTCGATGAATACCAACAGCTACAATTTAACCACAAGGCTCCGGTGGTCATTATGCTGACAACGTCGGTCAATCCCGATGATGAGGAAAAATCGAAAAAGTATAACACCATAGCAGGCTTTCTGCACAAACCCCTAAAAGCGGACGAGCTGAATACATTTTTTAATGGAGAATAGTTCCACCCCTCAGCTCATCACTTCTTTGAGTATAACCAATGACCTGATCTCTTTCAGATTATCAAAATGATATTGGTAGAGTTTGATTACCATATCAAGAATTTGCTGCCTGTCATTTTTATTTAATAATAAATTGTCGGTATAGTCAGAATTCATCATTTTTTGAAGGATTGGCTCATTGGCCGAATAATTGGCCGAATAACTTAGCTCTTTGATCAGCTCATTGGCAGAGGTTGAAACCATGCCCAGGTATTTACCAAGTTTCAGCAGGAATTGAATATGAAAATGGCCAATGCCTTGTTTCATTTCATTTAAATGAACTATCGACTTGTAGATGAAATCGAAAAGTTCATAGTCTTGCTGCTCTTCTTTAAGAACCTTTATCAATATCTCTGTGAGAAATAAAGAAATACCTGACTTACTGATATCAAATGAGATACGGTGGTTTATGTCAGAGACCCTCATTTCTGATATTCTTTGAATGTCTCTCTTTTCGTTATGATAGCAAACCAGGTCAAGCAGTGTAAAAGGTTGAAAGTGGGCTATTTTAAATTTCGGATTTTTTACCCTGATCCGATTTATCACATACGATTGGGTACCGAACTCTCTGGTATATATCCTGGCAATAATAGACGTATCGCGATATTTGATATAATTTAAAGCTATTGCTTTGGTTTTGAATAACATACGCTTTCCCTTTCAATGCTGGAATTATAATTTTAAAAATGTCCAGTGAGTTAAATACAACCTATTATGTTTTCCCTGAAGCTACATTTTTACGTCGCCTCCTGAAAGCATTTTCTGCAAAGAGGTTCATATAGGTCTTTTTCACCAATTAGCACCCGTTTTTCTGATGGAACTTTTCGAAAAGAATAATTGGCCGGATTTCCGCACCGTAAACAAATTGCCTGCATTTTGGTAATAAATTCCGCCACCGCCAGCAAATCGGCTACCCCCCTGAACGGTTTTCCGGAATAGTCCATGTCCAATCCGGCAGCAATGACCCTTTTCCCTTTTTTGGCTAAAATATTGGACACTTCCACTATATCCTCATCAAAAAATTGTATTTCGTCAATTCCTACTACATCACATTGTTCAGACAAGAGCGTAATGTCTGCTGAAAAATCAACGGGGGTCGACCGGATCTGAGACTGATTGTGCGAAACAAGATTAATTTCATGGTATCGGTTATCGACCCCGGGTTTAAAGATCTCAACTTTTTGCCTGGCTATGACGGCACGGTTGAGCCGTCGGATCAGCTCCTCTGTTTTACCGGAAAACATGCACCCGGTTATTACTTCTATCCATCCTCTTTCTCCTTTCCATTTATTGGTTGATATAATTGGTTCTGTTATCACAATTGGTTTATTTCAATAACTCATTCAATTTTCCGATATATAATAACGATATTATATAATGGGAATGTAAATTTGAAATATTAATATTAGCCTGTAAATGGAAAGCAATATTAACTACACACAAATAACTGCATATAGCCAACGGTTTTCTGCCAAAATATGCGATAAATACTTTGAAAACAAAAATTCGATAAACGGGGAGGGAATACTTTTGATCTCACCTGTTCAGCAGATCAATCTCTTTATCATCTGGGAATTATTGAATTTGTGGAAAATTGAAATAGAAAATCTCAAGAGTCCATATTTTGACTATGGATCAGAAGAGGTTCAGAACCAGCTTAAAAAATTTATGAATGTTCTTTCAAAGAACATAAAGATGGAAAGAAAGCATCTTGAACCCCTGCTCGTGCAGGCTACTGAAAGGGCTGTTTTACTTATCTTTTCTCCTTATCAGTTTTACAAAAATGTCATCAACAACGCGCCAAATTCAAAGGTCTCAATATCATTTTTACTTGAGTTAAGTAAATACGTCAAAATCAATAAACATCTTCTCGAAAGCTATATCAAGAAACTGGAAGACAATAAAATAGAAGAGGTATTTAGTGAGGAAGCTCTGACAATCTTTGATGAAGTGTGCGAAAATATATCAGAGACCCCGGAAGATTTCGAGATATATATTACCATGTTTAACGAAGTACTCCTTTTGGATATCACTGCTTTTTATGAGGTTGATTCAGGTCAGAGCAAGCCGGCGGCTCAGAAAGAAACAGAACGAGATGAGCATGAAGATGCAAAAAGTATAAATGAGACACTGTACGAAGATGTGGAAACCCTGGCAGACGCTCACGAAAAACAAGGGATCGAGGGAATTAAGAAAAACATCACCATCAATCAGCGATTTATGTTTGTCAATGAGTTGTTCAGGGGAGATACGGAAGAATTTGAATCAGTGGTTAATTTCCTTGACAACTGCAAAAACAAAAAAGAAGCTCTTGATTTTATTGAGCTTAATTATGTGAAAGGAAAAGACTGGGATGTGGAATCAGAAGAGTATGAAGAATTTATTCATATCATCAACAGAAGATTTCCCTCTTGATTTTCAAACTAATCACCTACTGGCTCAAACGGCACTTTGACAACGGTGTCGTCCCATTTTAAGACCATAAAAATGGTTTTATTTTTTTTCTCAAATTCAATGGTAAATTTTTCAATCACGTTTGTAGCCTTTTCGCTTGGCACGGCGACCCTGAGCACGTCTCTGTCAGCATTGTAAATTGTTCCCCATTGGCCGGTTTGTTCGTTGAATATGATGGTCCATTCATTTTCATCTGGAATTGTAAAAAGACTGTATTTGCCAGCCTTTAGGGTTTTACCATTTATTTCATAATCCCTGTTGATTTCTATAAGAGTCGCCTCATTGGCGCCAGTCCTCCATACATTGCCGAAAGGGAGCAATCCACCAAAAACATTTCGCCCTTTTTTGGAAGGCCGGCAATAATCGACCTTTATAAATGAATCTTCGCCTTTATAAAGCGCCTGGTCTTCCGGGCTAAAAGATTTGGTATAGATCCGTCCACCGATTATAAACAATATGATCACACTTATGACAACTCCGGAAATGATTAAAATTCTTTTCATTTTAGTGCGGTTTGACCCGATTCGTTTTAAAAAAATCGTGTTTTGTCTGAAGATAAAACCTGTTTAGGATACGTATTTGTTGAGCATTAGTTTTCCCATTATTATTTGATCTCAGACAAGAGATAATTTGCTTTCGCTGAATTGTATTCGTTCCAAATATCCTTTACAATATCTGCCGCGGGTTTAATCTCTTTAATCATAGCTGAGATCTGGCCGATCTCTAATTCCCCCTCGGAAAGATCTCCTTCAAACATACCTCTTTTTGCTCTGCCTCTACCGAGAATTTCAGCCAGTTCGGTTCGGTCGGCGCCTCTGACTTCCGCTTCCTTAATCCGTTGATAGAATTCGTTTTTTATCAGCCTGACCGGCGCTAATTTTTTCAATACCAATTCGGTTTCTCCCTCACCTACATCCACAATTTTCTGTTTGTAATTTTGGTGAAGGGAGGCCTCCACCGACGCAGCAAACCGCGTTCCGATCTGAACCCCTTCGGCTCCTAATATCATGGCTGCTAACATGGCCCGTCCGCTTGCAATGCCTCCGGCGGCGATCACCGGAATATCCACTGCATCACTAACCATAGGTACCAGACAAAATGTTGTCGTTTCTTCTCTGCCGTTGTGACCGCCTGCTTCAAATCCTTCTGCAACCACCGCATCAACGCCCGCTTCCTGACTTTTTAAGGCAAATTTCACACTGGAAACTACGTGAACTACCTTTATGCCGTTTTGTTTCAATAGCGCTGTCCAGGTTTTGGGATTTCCCGCAGAAGTAAATACAATCGTTACTTCGTTGCGTATGACAATATCAATTATCCTGCTGATCTCTGGATAGAGGAGCGGGATATTTACGCCAAAAGCGTTTTGAGTTGCTTCTTTACATTTTTTTATGTGTTCTTCCAATATTTCAGGGTGCATAGATCCGGCTCCTATCAATCCCAGTCCGCCGGCATTGCTCACCGCTGAGGCCAATCTCCAACCGCTGCACCACACCATACCTGCCTGAATGATGGGGTACTGAACATCGAATAACTTCACAATTCTATTTGCCATAACATGAGATTTGTCAACCAATATTTTCTTAGACACCAAATTTATTGCATGTTAGCCTTAATTTTATCATAAATTTGCACCTATTAAAAAATGAAATCTTTTTTAAGAGACTTTTTAGTTTGGAGAATTAAGCATGTCAACAACAAAACCTTTGGCATGATACTCAGTGGTGTCATCGGAGGTCTGGCAGGGTTGGCGGCTGTGGTGCTCAAACTGTCTGTGCATGGCATGGAACACCTGATTTTTGAGCTCAAATTTGACTTTTTTAAATACTTTTATCCGCTTCTGGGGATCATTTTAACCATTGTCATTTCGAGGTATTTCTTTAGGGAAAAATTAGGGCACGGCGTTTCTGACATACTTTATGCCATTTCCAGAAAGTCGAGCAAAATGAAAACCAATCGCATGTATTCGCGAATGCTTACCAGTGCTTTTACCGTAGGTTTTGGAGGGTCGGTAGGACTGGAGGCCCCGATTGTTGTGACCGGAAGCGCCATCGGTTCTAACATCGGGCGGTTCATGCACATGAACTACAAGCAGCGCACCATATTTATCGGTTGTGGAGCGGCGGGAGCCATAGCAGGAATATTTAACAGCCCGATTGCGGGAGTTATTTTCGCAAGCGAAGTTATCCTGGCAGGAATTGGTTTTTCATCTTTCATCCCTCTTCTTATAGCGGCAGTGTGCGGTTCGCTGGTCACACTTTCTCTGCCTGGTGCTGACATCTTATTCACCTTTCACCTGCAGGATTCATTTAACGCACAAGACGCTCCCTATTACATCCTGCTGGGTATATTGTGTGGGCTCATGTCCGTTTACTTCACCCGAACCACCTATTTTGTTGAAAAAAACATTTCCAAAATAAAGAATTTTAACATTCGCGGAATTGCGGGTGGTTTGATCCTGGCACTCTCCGTTTTATTTTTACCGCCCATTTACGGTGAAGGATATGGGTTTATAAAAACACTCCTTACCGGAAATCTGGATCAGGTATTAACCTACAGAATGGCAGGCTATGAGCTGTCGAATCCATTAAATCTTTGGGTGTTTCTGGTGGGTTTGATGGTGATCAAACCACTGGCCTCTTCCGTAACCATAGCTGCCGGCGGCAGCGGAGGTATATTCGGACCCTCCCTGTTTTTAGGAGGTATTTCAGGTTTTACCATGGCTAACTTCATTAATACGTCCTATGGTGAGAGGCTCGTCAGTTTAAGCAACTTTACACTCGTAGGCATGTGCGGAGTTATGAGTGGGGTGTTGCATGCTCCACTAACAGCTATATTCCTTATTGCTGAGATTACGGGTGGATATACACTGTTCGTACCTCTTATGATTGTTTCGGCCATCAGTTACATTACCAGCTCCTATTTTGAAAATTACTCTATCTACACAAAAAATCTGATTGAAAGGGGTGAGTACATCCCCCACGACAAAGACAAACAGTTACTGAGCCAGATCAGTCTCAATGCTATAATAGAAAAGGATCTGCACAAAATATCTCCCGATAAAACCCTGGGAGACCTTGTCAAGATAGTCAAGAAATCGAAAAGAAATGTCTTCCCGGTAGTTGACAACAAAGGGAAACTGAAAGGGATCATTACGCTTGACGACATCCGTGAACTGATGTTTGACGAAGAATCGAGGAATGAACTGATAGTCGATTCTATTATGCACGCCCCTCCCGGTTATATTTCATCGAACGAAGGAATGCAGGCGGTCATGAACAAGTTTGAAAAAACCGG
>Ga0055477_10000372_pt1 | contig 12158 bp, 12 predicted proteins | sample Muzzi_PWA_D2_FD_57683 | JGI IMG/M metagenome (GOLD analysis project Ga0055477, IMG submission 57683) | Wetland microbial communities from San Francisco Bay, California, USA, that impact long-term carbon sequestration - Muzzi_PWA_D2 | ecosystem: Environmental > Aquatic > Marine > Wetlands ... | reverse complement strand
CCCCAGGCCACCGAGGCTGAATCGGCTGCCGTAGAGCAACGCAAGGCGCTCTACGGGACCGTTCAGGAGCATTAACGACACACTTACCAGCAACCAAGCTATTAACGCCCCGAACAGGCCGTGCCAGAGGCCACTGTAGAGAAAAGGGCGTCGAATGAAGCCGTCGGTCGCCCCGATCAGTTTGTGCACCTCGATCTCGTCACGGCGGTTTTGGATTGCCAGCCTGATGGTATTGCCGAGGATCAGCAGCACTGCAAGCGCCAACAGTGCCGCCAGCACCACGACTCCGCGCTTCCCTATCTCCATCAGGGCATACAGCCGTTTCACCCACTCCATGTCCAGTTGCGCGAGCGCGACCTGGGGATAGGATCGCAACTGGCTTAACAACGCCTCCACCAGCCCAGGCGCCCCGTAGGCCGCCGCAGGACGTACCAGGACGATCGAAGGGAGGGGGTTTTCCCCGAGGTTACCGAGGACATCGCCGTAACCGGACAGTTGACGAAACTCCTCCAGCGCTCGTTCCGGCGAGATATACGTGACGTCTCCCGCCTGGGGCAGGCCCCGTAGTTCATCTGCAAAGCCCCGCGCGGCGACCGGATCGATCTCCTTTTTGAGAAATAATGAGATCTGCGCCGCGTCCTCCCATCCGCTACTCACACCCTGAAGGTTCTTAAGGATCACGTGCAGGCCTGTTGGCATGGCGAGTGCAATACCGATCACGGCGACGGAGAGCGCCGCGGAGAAAGGTGCCCGTACCATACGTCCCAGGCTGTCGAGCATCGCCTGCAGATGGTTGATGGCGTAGGCGCGTAAGCGCCGCCGCATTCTCCCGCCACCCCGCCTGCGCCCCCGCGACGATCGCTCCGCGTCCCCCCCAGGGTCGCGAGTCTGACGTCCCGGGCCGATCGCGTCGCGTCTCCCCGCGCGGCGCGTCGGTTTTTTCGTCCCGCGCCAACTCATGCGATCGCCACCAAGCCGTCCGAGACGAGTGCGCCGTGGTCGAGTTTCAAAATCCGGTGGCCCATCTCGGTAATCAACTCGATATCATGCGTGGCGATCATGACCGTCACTCCGACCTGCTTGAACTGGTCGAACAACCGCATGATCTCGCGCGAGAGATCTGGATCGAGGTTCCCGGTAGGCTCGTCGGCCAGTAGCACCGGCGGCTTGTTGACGACCGCGCGGGCGATCCCGACCCGCTGCTGTTCACCACCCGAAAGGACAATCGGGTAACGCCGCTCCTTGTCCAACAGACCGACCTTGTCCAGGGCGGCACGTACACGGCGCTGGATTTCCTGATGGGCGAGCCCCGCTATCACGAGCGGCAGCGCCACGTTATCGAACACGGTTCGATCGTACAACAGCTTGTGGTTTTGGAAGATGATGCCGATCTCGCGCCTTAAATAAGGTATCCGGCGGCGGCGGATCCGCGCGACATTTCGCCCGTTGATGATTATCTGGCCGTATGTGGCACGTTCGATCAGCGTGATCAGCTTGAGCAGCGTGCTCTTGCCCGCACCCGAATGGCCAGTAAGAAAAACCATCTCGCCGGGTTCTATATTCAGGGATACACCCCTCAAGGCCTCCAGGCCGCCGGGATACCGTTTGCCAACGTTATCGAGTTGAATCATGGACACGGGTTAACGGATACGGAAAACCCTGCGTGAGCAACAGCTAACGCGAAAATCCCCGCTGCCGCGAGATGCGATATGGCCCCCGCCGGCGAAATCGAACCACTCACTGCTCGAACAGCGCATCGATGAAATCTCGCGCGTCGAACGGGCGCAGTTCGTCGATCCCCTCTCCAAGACCGACGTAGCGGATGGGCACCCCGAGTTTTTTGGCGATGGCGAAAATCACTCCGCCCTTTGCCGTCCCATCGAGCTTGGTGAGTACGATCCCCGTTACCCCGACCGCCTCGTGGAACTGCAAAGCCTGAGCAATGGCGTTTTGGCCGGTACCCGCGTCGAGCACCAGCAGAACCTCGTGGGGCGCGTCGGAATCGACCTTCGCCATGACGCGCTTGACCTTTTTCAGTTCGTCCATCAGGTTGATTTGGGTATGGAGCCGACCGGCGGTATCGACGATCAGTACGTCGGCTCGCCTTGCGCGCGCCGCCTGAAGGGCATCGAATACCACCGCGGCCGGGTCCGCCGCGCGAGCCTGCGCGATCACCGGCACGTCATTACGCTCTCCCCACACAGACAGTTGCTCTACCGCCGCGGCCCGGAAGGTATCGCCCGCTGCGAGCATCACACGCAGACCGTCCGCCTGCAAGCGCTTGGCCAACTTCCCGATCGTCGTTGTCTTTCCGACCCCGTTGACGCCCACCATCAAGATTACGAAGGGCGCATGATTCGTTGAGATCTGCAACGGCACACTGCAAGGCGCCAATATCGAGAACATGTCCTCGCGCAACGCGACCAACAAGGCTTCACCGTCATTAAGTTGCTTGCGCGATACGCGTGCGGTGAGGTCTTCTATGATCGTCCGAGTCGCCTCGATGCCCACGTCGGCGGCCAACAAACGAGTCTCGATCTCCTCAAGGAGCTCGTCGTCTATCGCTTTTTTACCGAGAACCAAACCCCCGAGTCCGTCCACAAGGCCACGGCGGGTCCGATTGAGGCGTTCTCTCAGCCTGCTTACGAATCCCAATTTTCGGTCCCGCGCCTCACTACCTTGGGCGCCATATCCCGAACCGTTCATGGAGTTGCCTTCGAATTCCGGTGACTGTTGCGAAGGTTTGTCTGCAAGGAACTAACCCGATATGCTGTTGTCCCTATCGTACCATACCCGAACGGCCGCCAACGACAACGATGGAGAACAGTTGACCCCATGTCGCGGACACTGCTTATCATTACCTGGACATGCCTCGTACTGTCCAATGCGGCGCGCGCCGCAACGCCCACACCCGTTCACGAATACTCGTTAAAGAACGGTCTCAAGATCATAGTCAAAGAGGACCATCGCGCACCGGTCGTTGTGTCGCAAGTCTGGTACAAGGTCGGCAGCAGTTATGAACACAGCGGGATAACGGGTATTTCGCACGCCCTCGAGCACATGATGTTCAAGGGCACACGCAAACATCCGGCGGGCGAATTCTCGCGCATCATCAGCGAGAACGGAGGCCGTGAGAACGCCTTCACAGGCCAGGATTATACGGCCTATTTCCAGCAACTCGAGAATAGCCGCCTCAAGATCAGCTTCGAACTCGAGGCGGATCGCATGCGCAACCTTTCGCTACCTGCTGAAGAGTACGCCAAAGAGATACAGGTGGTCATGGAGGAGAGGCGGCTGCGCACCGAAGACAACCCCGAGGCAATGACAAACGAGCTGTTTCAGGCGGCCGCGTTCGTGACCAGTACTTATCATCACCCGGTGATTGGCTGGATGGACGACCTGCGCCATATTGGTATCGAGGACCTGCGGAAATGGTATCAACAATGGTACGCCCCCAATAATGCCACCGTGGTAGTGGTCGGCGATGTCGACCCGGAGCAGGTACATCGCCTGGCCGAGAAATATTTTGGACCGTTAAAACCAAGTGTCTTGGCCGACCTCAAGCCACAAGCGGAGATCGAGCAAGCCGGGGAGCGACGCATCGTTGTCAAGGCGCCCGCAGAGCTGCCTTACCTGATGATGGGTTACAAGGTACCGACCCTGAAGACGGCCGAACATGACTGGGAACCGTACGCCCTCGAGGTCCTCGCCGCAATCCTTGACGGCGGAGACAGTGCGCGATTTGCGCGCGATCTCGTCAGAGGCAAGCAGATTGCAGCCAGCGCCAGCGCCGGCTACGACCTGTATGCGCGACAGCGGGACCTGTTGACCATCGACGGCACGCCGGCGGAGGGCCGGGAGATCACCTCTTTAGAAAGTGCGTTGCGCGATCAGATCCGCGCGTTGCGCGAGAAACCTGTCGAAGCGGCCGAGCTTGACCGCATCAAAGCCCAGGTCGTCGCCAACGCCGTCTATGAGCGCGACTCGACGTTCTACCAGGCGATGCAGATCGGAATCGTGGAAACCATCGGCCTGGACAGAAAGGTACTCGACCAATACGTCGACCGCATTCGCGCGGTCACGGCACAACAGGTTCAGGATGTTGCCCGCCGTTACCTCAACGACGACAAACTGACGGTTGCGGTTCTCGAACCGTTACCAATCGAGCATCCTGAAATGACGCCGCAGCCACATGCCGGCCCAATTCGTTGACCCCCTGACGTGTTACGCGTAAAGGATATTTCGATGAAAAGATTTCCTGCTGGCTTGTACGCCACGGCAACTGCGTTTCTACCTCTTGTCCTTGTCCTCAATCTCTACTGCGCCGCGGCAGGCGCGGCCCCGGCCATACAGCATTGGGAGACGGCTCACGGGGCTCGAGTCTACTTCGTACCTGCGCCGGAATTGCCGATCGTCGACGTGGAGTTGGTCTTCGACGGCGGAAGCGCGCGTGACGGGGCAAAGGGTGGCATATCGCAATTGACCAACACCCTGCTCGACGACGGCGCTGGCGATCTCGATGCCGACGAACTGGCAGAACGATTCGAGGATATCGGTGCGCAATTTTCGACGGATGCGCAACGCGACATGGCCACCGTCAGCCTTCGCTCGTTAAGTGATGAGGCAACCCTGAAAACGGCGCTCGACACACTCGTTGTCGTATTGAAGTCGCCCACCTTTCCGGAGGACGGACTGAACCGCGAACGCAATCGCATGTTGACTGCTCTGCGGGGCGAACAGCAGTCTCCGGAGGCAATTGCCGAAAAGGCGTTTTTCAAGGCCGTCTACGGCGATCATCCCTACGCCAACGAGGTGCTGGGTACGCCGGAATCGCTGGCCACCCTGACACGCGCAGATGTCGTCTCCTTCTACCGGCGCTATTACGTGGCACGCAATGCAGTCATCGCCATCGTCGGCGATCTCGACCGTGCGCGCGCCGAGTCGACGGCGGACCGCCTCGCCGCGGCGCTGGATACCGGCGCGCGAGCCCCGACGTTGCCGCCCGTTCCCCGACTCGAGTCGGCGAAGACGGTCCATATTGATCACCCATCGACGCAAACGCACGTACTGATCGGACAACCCGGGATGAAACGTGGTGATCCGGATTATTTCGCGCTCTATGTAGGTAACCACGTACTCGGGGGCAGCGGTCTGGTATCACGGATTAGCGATGAAATCCGGGAAAAACGCGGACTCGCTTACAGCGCCTATAGCTATTTCTTTCCGATGCACGTGGCTGGTCCCTTCATGATGGGACTGCAGACCCGCACTGAAAAGACGTCGGAAGCGATCGCGCTGTTACAGAAGACGCTGCGGAAATATATCGACGAAGGGCCCACGGCGGAAGAACTCAAGGCGTCGAAACAAAATATTACCGGCGGATTTCCGCTCCGTCTCGACAGCAACGCCAAGATCATCGGCAACCTCGCCGTAATCGGTTTCTATGGACTGCCGCTCGATTACCTGGACACGTTCAATCGCCACGTTGAGGCGGTTTCCGTGAAGGATATCCGCGACGCATTTCGGCGCCGGATTGACCCGGACGATCTGGTGACCGTCACCGTCGGCAGTGGTACAACAAACTGACGCGCGCCGCGTCATGAACCGGAAGCACGGTGGCAGCGAACTGCGCATCATCGCGGGACAGTGGCGTAGCCGCAAACTGCCGTTTGCGGCCTTTGCGGGCGTCCGCCCCACGCCTGACCGAGTCCGCGAAACGCTCTTCAACTGGCTTCAAGGGATCGTCCCGAATACACGGTGCCTGGATCTGTACGCTGGCAGCGGCGCCCTCGGCTTCGAGGCCCTGTCGCGCGGCGCCGAATCCGTCGTTTTTGTCGACCAGGATGTGCGGGTGATACAACAACTGCAATCGAATCTCGACCGGCTCGGCGCATGCGGAGCACAGGTCGTATGGGCGAATGCCCTGGAGTTCCTCGCAGATTGGCAAGGAGCGCCGTTCGAAGTCGTATTTCTGGATCCTCCATACAGGGACCAAGCACTCGCGCTGTGTTGCCAAAAACTCGAAGCCGTTCGCGCACTCACCTCCCCAGCCTGGATCTACATGGAGGACGCTCGCGGCGCCGCGGAACCACCGATTCCGGACAACTGGCGATTGCTTCACCGCAAACACGCGGGACGAATCAACTATTACCTGGCGCGACGCGATGAACGCTGACCGCGCCGCAGAGGGGGCGGGATAGGCTATAATCGAGATCCATGCAGATCACCGCTATATACCCGGGCACCTTCGACCCCATTACCCACGGTCACAGCGACCTCGTGGAGCGCGCGACACGCCTGTTTGATCACATCATCGTTGCGGTAGCCGCCAATCCCCTGAAAAAGCCTGCGTTCTCCGTAGAGGAACGCATCGACATGGCGCGTTCGGCACTCGCGGACATCGATCGCATCGAGGTATGCAGCTTCAGTACCTTGCTGGTCGACTTCGCCCGCGAGAAACGGGCAAGCGTGATCCTTCGCGGACTACGCGCCGTTTCCGATTTTGAATACGAATTCCAGTTGGCGGGAATGAACCGCAAGCTCGCGCCGGGCATCGAGACCGTATTTCTCATGCCAGCCGAACAGTACGCCTATATTTCCTCGAGTCTTGTAAGGGAGATTGCGGCCCTCGGCGGCGATGTCTCGTCTTTCGTCCACCAACGCGTAATGGCTGCGCTTGGTGAGCGTATGCGCTAATATTTTTTCGATTTGCGAAGATATAGTGAAGTAGACGGAGAGACGTACCATGGCCTTACTGATCACCGACGAATGCATCAACTGCGACGTATGTGAACCCGAGTGTCCGAACGGGGCCATATCGCAGGGTGATCAGATCTACGTGATTGACCCGGATCTATGTACCGAGTGCGTCGGCCACTTCGACACGCCGCAGTGCGTCGAGGTCTGCCCCGTGGATTGCATCCCCAAGGACCCGAACCACGAAGAAACCCAGGAACAACTCTACGAGAAATATCAGCGCATCACCCACGAGGGTGGCTGACTTGCCTGCGCTTCGAGGCGCATCGGCACCGGCCGTTCGATCGCGCGCCGCGAGACACCCTATTAACCGACTGATCAATTCGGCATGCCTATTGCGCGGGGCGGCAGCCCTGATCGCACTGTGTCTTCTTGTGCAGGCACCGCGCGCCGTCGCCTCAGCGGCCGGAGTCGCCACCGCCCACCCCTTGGCGACGCAGGCCGGCAAGGAAATCCTCGCCGCGGGAGGTAATGCCTTCGATGCGGCGGTCGCTATCACCGCGGTCCTCGCAGTCGTCGAACCGACGGCGTCAGGCCTCGGTGGTGGCGGATTCTGGCTGCTACATCGCGCCGCGGACGGCCGGGAAACAATGATCGACGGACGCGAACGCGCACCCCTCGCCGCGACCGCCGATATGTACCTGGATGCCAATGGGAGCGTCGTGCCTGGCGCCTCGATCGACGGCCCGCGCGCGGCGGCGATTCCCGGCACCGCTGCGGCAATGGCGCTGCTCGCACACCGTTACGGACGGCTGCCATTGAAGAGGAGTCTGCGACCCGCCATCGAACTGGCGCGCAACGGTTTCGTGATCGACGAGCACTATCGCCGGCTGGCGAGATTCCGTCTTGAGGCGCTGCGTGCCTCGCCCGAAGCCGGCCGGATCTTTCTAGTCGACGGCGACGTGCCACCCCCGGATTATCGGCTGCGGCAACCGGACCTTGCAGTAACGCTCACCGCCATTGCCGACCAGGGGGCGGACGGTTTCTATCGCGGCAAGACAGCACGCGCCTTGGTGGCGGGCGTTCGCCAAGCGAACGGCCTGTGGACCGAAAGCGACTTGGCTGAATATCGCGCCGTGGAGCGCGAACCGGTAGTTGGCGACTACCATGGCATTCGTATAACCTCCGCAGCCCCACCTTCCTCCGGCGGAGTCGCCCTGCTGACGATGCTGAATATCCTCTCTGAGTACGACCTGACCCGGCTCCCGAAAGGGATCGACAAACACCTCGTTATCGAGGCCATGCGGCGTGCATATCGCGACCGCGCGGTCTACTTGGGCGACCCGGATTTCGTTTCGGTACCGATACGGCGCCTGATCGATCCCGATTACGCCGCGGGTTTACGAAACTCGATTCGGCTCGACCGTGCCACGCCAAGCACCTCGCTGCCGGGACTCGAGGCGGTCACGGTTACGAAAGGCACGGACACGACCCATTTTTCCGTGCTGGACGGCGACGGAAACCGCGTCGCGGCGACACTATCGATTAATTTTCCTTTTGGGTCGGGCTTTGTGGTACCGGGGACGGGCGTATTGCTGAACGACGAGATGGACGACTTTTCCGCCAAGCCGGGGACTCCCAACGTTTACGGCCTGATCGGCTCACGCGCCAATGCGATCGAGGCCGGTAAACGTCCGCTGTCGAGCATGACACCGACCTTTCTCGACGGCCCTCGCGGCGTGGCGATACTCGGTACACCGGGCGGGAGCCGCATCATCACAATGGTCCTGCTTGCCACGCTCGATTTCGCCGCCGGAAACGAACCTCGTTCGTGGGTCACTGTGAAACGATACCATCACCAATTCGAGCCAGACGCGGTGACCTATGAACCAGGGGCCTTCAGTCCGGAAGAGATCGAGGTCCTCCGCCGTCTCGGCCATACCCTGAAACCACGCGGCGGACCCTACGGCAACATGCAGGCCGTCTACTGGGATCGTCGGTCCGGAGCGGTTCGGGCGGCGAGCGACCCACGAGGCGGCGGACTCGCCATCGTTTTCCCGTCGAACGATTAGACGTCGAGATCGTAGTCCACGATCAGCGGGGCGTGATCGGAGAAGCGCTGCGCCTTGTAGATGGAGACGGCACGTACCCTATCACGTAACCCCGGGGTAACGACCTGGTAGTCGATGCGCCATCCGACGTTCTTGGCCCACGCCTGACCACGGTTTGACCACCAGGTGTATTGATCGTCTTGCTGGTTCAAGACACGAAAGGCATCCACCAGACCAATCGAGTCGAATACCTCGTCCAGCCACGCACGTTCTTCGGGAAGAAAGCCCGAATTTTTCTGGTTTCCACGCCAGTTCTTGATATCCCGTTTCGTATGAGCAATATTCCAATCCCCGCAAAGGATAAATTCATGTCGCTTGCGTCGCAGTGACCGGAGCACCGGCGTCAGGCGTCGCATGACATCGAACTTGACGTCCTGCCGGGCCTCGCTGCTCGAACCGGACGGCAGATAGAGCGACATGACGCTGACGGCCGCAAAATCCACCTGAAGGAAACGTCCCTCGGCGTCGATATCGGGCCATCCCATACCCGGGACGGTCCGTTGGGGTGGCGTTCGGCTCAATACCGCGACCCCGCTGTATCCTTTTTTTTCCGCGTCGTGGTAATACACGTGGTATCCGAGCGGCGCAAAAAGATCGTGCTTGAGCTGATGCTCCTGGGCCTTGGTCTCCTGCAGACAGACGACATCAGCATCGGTGGTGGCTATCCACTCCAGCAGTCCCTTGCGGACCGCTGAACGGATACCGTTGCAATTCAAGGTGATGACACGCATCTCTATGATCCATTCACGAATGATTTATTCCAGACGTAGGATATCGTCCTAGGGCCAAATCAGACAAATTTTCATATTTTTGTCATTTTTTGTTGACATTTCCATTTTTCGCACCAAAATATGGCGTGAATCATGGCCTGATGGGGAAGTGAGGCGATGCAAACCGTCTTCACCAGCCGCCAAGCAACTGAAATTACTGGTATCACTCAGAGGCAGCTGGCCTACTGGCGAAAGAGCGCACTGTTGGTCCCCTCCCATACGACCGCGGGAGGCCATGCCCGATACACTTTCACTGACCTCATCGCCCTGAAAACCGCCAAGCAACTGCTCGACACGGGCGTATCGCTGCAAAAGATCCGACGCAGCATCGCGTCGCTGTTGACCTATTTACCAAATCTAAGGCAACCCCTCTCTGGGGCGTCGATCGTTGCGACGGGCGACGTCGTACTGGTCTTCCAGGAGGGAGCGGCCTTCGAGGCCATCACGGGCCAGGAGTGGATATTTCCGATCGCCTCGATGGAACGGGAAATTTCGATGCGACGAAAGCGACCAGGACCGCCGCAGCCGTGGCAGGTCGAGTTATTTCCCGACGCGGAAACGATTGTCGCAAGGACTCGAAACAGATAACAGGGGGGCGGACTTAATCCGCCCTTTTTGTTAGCAACTGGTCTGCGGACCGTGACAAAAGCGGAGGGACGGGACATGACAATAACGATCGCCATCGCAAATCAGAAGGGAGGGTGCGGCAAAACGACCACGGCCATCAACTTGGCCGCCGCCCTGGGAAAGAAAGGTCAAAACGTGCTGTTAATCGACATGGACCCCCAAGGCCACGCCTCGCTCGGACTGGGCGAGCAATGCAATAACACCACCGGTCTCTACGAGGTCTTCATCCAGGAGGTCCCGCTCACCGAGGTCATACGCCCCCAGGTCACGAGCGGCGTCGACCTGGTTCCCGCGACCATCTCGCTGGCCGCGGTCGAACACCTCCTTGCCGACCTACCCAAACGAGAGCGCCAACTGGCGCTGCACCTCGAACAGCTACCGCGCCGATATGATTTCGTGGTCATTGACTGCCCGCCGACGCTCGGCCTACTGTCGTTCAACGCCCTGCGCGCCTCGGACATCGTATTGGTTCCGGTCGAGTTGAGCGTATTCTCCCTCAACGGCCTGGAACGACTTTGCGAAACGATCGACTTGGTCGCCGAAAAATACGACCTCGATATCCCGCTGCACATCGTCCCGACCATGGTCGATTACCGGACACGCTTTTCGAAACAGACCCTCGACGACCTCCGCGAGCGGTTCGCGTCGGAGGCCCTGCCGGTTTCAGTACATTTCACCGTCAGACTCAAGGAGGCAGCGGCGCGCGGGAAGTCTATATTCGAGTACTCGCCACAATCATTGGCGGCACACGACTACGCGCAACTCGCTGGCGAGATTCTGCGCCGCTACATACCTGTATTGGCGCCCGACGACATAAAGCGGCTCGAGAGCCATATCGCCAACGAGCTGCATGCGCCGGCACAACCAGATCGTGCCCCGATCTCACGACCGGGGAACCTGACCGGCGGAGACGGTCCGCAAGAGGTCACGCTGATCTTCGACGAGTTCGGAACGCGGGATATCAAGATCGCCGGCACCTTTAATAGCTGGATCCCCGACAAGGGCGTCGAAACCTGTTATGACAACGGTCACCTGATCAAGGTCCTGAACCTGCGGCCCGGCACCTACCAGTACAGACTGGTGGTCGACGGGGTCTGGCAGGAGGATACCGCCAACCCGGTCCAGACCGTCAACGAGTACGGAGAGATCAACTCGATACTCACGGTCGAACCGGTGGATGAACCGATCACCGCATAGGAATGGCCGTAGAAGAACAACACGGATCGCTGTCCGCCAAGGATAGGCTGGCCCAAATAAGCCATCACTTCCTCAGCGAAGAGGAAGATATTCGTGCGACCCTGGGGCACGGGATGGTGTCCTGGGGTCTCGTTTCGCCGTCGACAATGAATCTGATCGGTCCCTGGCAAGCGATTGGACGCGCGCTTGCTGCCCAGGACCTACCTCCGTTGGTGCTCGATACCACTGCGATCCCTGTAACCGCCGCATGGATTCTCGATATTGCCGACTTCGGCTCGAACCACGACGGTCTCGCGGTAACATACCGCCATCGAGTCAGCGCAACGGACATCGAACCCCGCATCTGTCTGGTAATCACCGCCCTGTCTAAGCACACGGTTCTACGGGCCTGCGACGGGATCTTGGTACCGGCATGCGCCGACCCGACCGGACTGCGCGCCGCCTACCGCGCGCTAAAGGAATTGTCCGCGCTCATGCCGAAAGCCACGGTCGGCGTGGTCGTCACGGACGTCGCTGACGAGGATGCGGCCCGACAGGCTTTCGGGGTCCTGTCAGTGGCATGCCAGCGCTTTCTCGGAATCCAAATCGGCAGTTTCGGATACCTTTCCCGCGGCGCACTGCAAACCCAGTTCGAGGGGCGCGGCGGATTGACCTCAGACCTGCTCTCGGAAGAGGCACATGGAATCGCCTCCCTGATCGCCACCGACAGCTTGTTGCTGGCACCACAACCCGCCGACCAGGGCTGACGAATTTCGCC
>Ga0055477_10000370_pt1 | contig 12180 bp, 11 predicted proteins | sample Muzzi_PWA_D2_FD_57683 | JGI IMG/M metagenome (GOLD analysis project Ga0055477, IMG submission 57683) | Wetland microbial communities from San Francisco Bay, California, USA, that impact long-term carbon sequestration - Muzzi_PWA_D2 | ecosystem: Environmental > Aquatic > Marine > Wetlands ... | reverse complement strand
ATGGGATTATTCACCGAAGATACAGTTCTAAAACAGCTTAAACTAGCGCCATTCGGGACACTTTACTTAATTACCACCCCTGCTCCGTGATCTTCTCGCCGTTTTCAATGCGCAACACCCCGGTTTCAAGGGCATTGGCAACACTGGTGTAGAGGCCGCGCAGCCGTATTCGCGATCACCACTTTTCCGGAGGCGGCACCTTCAATAATTGGCGCAGGGTGATGAGTTCCCCCAGGTGGTAGGCGTTATGGTCGGCGATCAGCAGGAGTTCCCGGAAGACGGTGTAAGCCGGGGCGTGGGGCAGGGGTGAGAAGAAATCGGTGTGCGGAGCTCGGGCCAGAGAGATGGCCTCGTCCAGGCCGGATCTGAATTCGGAGGCCGATCGCTGCCACTTCTCGGCTGTCGCCAACTCCTCCCGGTCCGGCCAGAATTCCTCGTAGGGCGGCGAAACATAGTCCGGATCCTTGACGAAATTCAGGATATCCCGCTGGGCGCGGACCATATGCTCCAGAAGGTGCCAGGGGGTGTAGTTGAAGTGAGGTGGCCGGGTATTGGCCGCTCCAAGCGGCATCTCGGCCACGATCAGATCGAAGGTCATATGGGCATTGCCGCCATCCAGCAGGGCGACCAGTTGTTCTCGAAGAACTTTTTTCTCGGACTTGCCTATCCTGGCTTCATCCATGGCGGCCTCCCGGTCGAATTGGTTTCACTCATTCTCCCGCTGTAATCAGGAACTTACCCAGTTATACCAGAAGTCCCTTAACCAGAATCAAGATCAAATTTCTCATCCTCGCCAGTCCCAACTCCCTCCCGGCCTGTTGGCGCCGGGTGCGATAATTGCTCCGCGCAACCCCTATGCCAAGATCAGCAGGGCCAGGTAAGGGACCAGGTTCAGGAACAGAAAGAAGATCTTGAACAGGCCGATGAACGAGTAGAAGACCACGTTGAAAGTCTCCCGGGGCATCGGGAAGAACCTGCATTGTGTGCGGTAGACCAGATCCGGGAAGAGCATGGTCGTGATGATCCAGAAGAGCAGCAGGGCGCCGTTGATGATGGAACACCACATGAAGAAGGAGGTTGAGGTCTGAATATCCATGCATTTCTCCGGACATCAAAGTGGTGAGGATAAACCGGTTATCGAAATAACCGGAAAGGTCCAGCTTTTGCTCAGTTGTCGTAATCCGGGAATCTGACTTCGGTCACCCGATGATTATACCAGTCGTTGAATGTTAACCGGTGGAAGCCACCGTAGGGGGGGCTCCAGATAAAGGTCGCGGTAATCGGGACTGGCGGAAAAGCCGACGAAACAGCGCTGGTTGGTTCTGTAACTCAGGACGTCGCCCACCAGCGTGTCGACCGCTTGCCAGCGCTTGAGGCTGAAACCGACATCTCTCGGCCGGCCCGAGGTAAAGACGGATTCCGGGAAACTGCCCAGGGAGATGCCGGTATTGAACTGGTTCGCTATCTGCTGCACCCTGATCTTGACTGTGGTTTTGTTAATCTTCTTCGCCTGGAATCAGTATACCTGAAATCCGCCGGCGAGTGAAAAATCCTCAGATCCGCAACCGGTTGCGCCAGTAGCTTCCGTATACCGCACCCATGGGATTGTTGGCCAGGATCCGGTCCTTGACCACTAGGACCGTGACCGGGGCGGTGGAATATTTCTGGAAGAGGATGTCGTGGCCCAAACAGAGACCCATCTGGATGTTGAGGTCGGTGGCGGCCTTGTTCAGCATCTTGGCCTGGCCGATGGGGTTGCAGGCGACCTCGCATTTATCTTCGCGGATCTTGGCCATATTGTGTTCGTCCTTGTCCAGGCCGCCCAGCTTGCAGATCACCGAATCGATCTTGAACTCGCGTGCCAGGACCCTGGCGATCAGGGCTGCCTCCTCCTTCAGGCCCAGACAGAAGGCGAGTCCGAGTTTTTGGAAGCCGGCCGCCCTGGCGAATTCGATTATTTCCTCCAGCCTGGAAAGGTTGTTGCCGTGGCTGCGGCGCATAATATCGCTTAGGTTCTGGAGGTCGCGGTTTTCCTCCAGGGTGTATTCGCTTAAGTCCAGCTTGCCCCCGGTGCAGTCGAAGCCTTCCATCTGGCAGCGGTTCCGGGGTGTCTGTTTGCAGTCGGCACATTTCATCTTATCATTCCTTTCAACTTATCATTCCTTGTTGATTCGTGATTGGGGCGTGCAGGCCCGTTGCTTCTGACAAGGTAGGTCTTTTTTCCCATTTGGAAAACAGGGGAGAAACCACTATTTGTTTACTCATGGGATCCGGTTATCTTGGTGGCTGCGGTATATTTTCGTCGCCCAAGCCTTAAGCATACGGAGGAAATACGAAAGATGAAGAAGACCAATTTTTCCTGCAGCCAGTGCAGCGCTGTCTGGCAGAAGAGCGGGGCCACCAATTGCTGGAGCAAGGGCAAGGAAACGCAGCCCCCAAAGCCGGGTAACTGCCCCTCCCGGGAGCATCTGGAGGTGATTGAGGAGTGCTTCGAACTCTACAAAGGCGACAGCGAAGAGGCGAAGATGGCTCAGGTGGCGGCCAGGGTCGAAGGGTTATGCTATCAGCCAGTGCCGGGCAGCGAGGCGGTCAACGCCCGCTGGACCAGGGTCGAGGACACCATCGCCTTCGCCAAACTGATGGGCTACAAGAAGATCGGCATCGCCACCTGTATCGGGTTGCTCGACGAGACCAACCGGTTGGCGAAGATCCTGGAGGCCCAGGGCTTCACCCCGATCAGCGTCTGCCGCAAAGCCGGCAGCATCGATAAGCTGGAGCTGGGGCTGAAAGAGTCCGACAAGGTCAGGCCGGAGACCTTCGAGCCGGCCTGCAACCCCGTGGCCCAGGCCAAGCTCTTGAACCGGGCCGGAACCGACATGAACGTCATCGTCGGCCTCTGCGTCGGCCACGACATGCTCTTCAACAAGCACTCGGAGGCGCCGGTCACCACCCTGGTGGTCAAGGACCGGGTCACCGGCCATAATCCGGTGAGTGTCCTCTACGGCCAGAATTTCTATTACAAGAGGTTGCAGGTACAGTCGCTCGAGGTCGGCGGATAGCAATAAATCCACTGGCTTTTTGTTAAAACAAAAGAAAGAGATTGACAGGGAATAACTTATCTGCCACATTGTGGTACAGGCATTCACTTTTCTCGGCAAAGCCGGTTATTCACCCTCCTTGAATAACCGGCTTTACTTTTTTGTCCATCCGGCAAAACAAAAAGTCATGATAATCACAACTTAACTGATTTTCCGGAAGGGGATCAGGACAGCCGGGTCCTGAAATCCTGGTAGCCGAACTCGCGGACGATCGTTACTTCGCCGGATTCTGAATCGTAGATGGTGATGCTGGGCAGGTTGATGCCGTTGAAGGTGGTATTCTTGACCATGGTGTAGTGGGCCATGTCGGTGAAGATCAGCCGGTCGCCGGGCTGGAGCGGTTTTGGGAAGGAGTAGTCGCCGATCACATCGCCGGCCAGGCAGGTGTTGCCGGCCAGGCGGTAGGTGTGGGGATGTTCGCCGGGCTGGCCAGCGCCGATAACCTGGGGCCGGTAGGGCATGGCCAGGACATCCGGCATGTGGGCCTCGGCCGAGGTGTCGAGGATGGCGATCCGCATCCCGTTGTCGACCAGGTCCAGCACCGAGGCGATCAGGTAGCCGGTGTTCAAGGCGATGGCCTCGCCCGGCTCCAGGTAGATCCGCAGGTGGTATTTGTCCCGGAACTTTTCGATCAAGCGGCAGAGCAGCTCCACATCGTAGCCGGGCCTGGTGATGTGATGGCCGCCGCCGAAGTTCAGCCACTCCATCTGCGGGAGCAGGTGGCCGAAATTCTCTTCCACATGGGCCAGCACTCGCTCCAGGGTGTCGGCACCCTGCTCGCACATTACGTGAAAGTGCAACCCGGAGATGCCGCTTAAGTCTTTGCCCGCAAGGTCCCGGGCCCGGATGCCCATCCGCGAGCCGGGGGCGCAAGGATTGTAGAGCGCCACCTCGACTTCCGAGTACTCCGGGTTGATCCGCAGGCCGCATTTTTTGCCGGCCGCCCGGGCCTGGGGGCCGAACTTCTGCCACTGGCCCCAGGAGTTGAAGACAAGATGGTCGGAGATCTTGACGATCTCCTCGAATTCCTCCTCCCGGAAGGCGGGGGAATAGGTATGCACCTCGCCGCCGAATTCCTCGCGGCCCAACCTTGCTTCGTTTAATCCGCTGGCACAGATGCCGGGCAGGTACTCGCGGACCAGCGGGAAGAGGCTGAACATGGCGAAGCCCTTCAGGGCCAGGAGAATCTTGACCCCGGTCCGGGTCTGCACCTGGCCCAGCAACCGGCAGTTAGCCTTGACCAGTTGCCGGTCCACCAGGTAGCAGGGGGTCTTGATCCCCGGTATCTCTCGAAGATCTTTCACCTTACAGGGTGCCGTGGAAGTCGACGATCTGCCAGGGCAGCCCGTGTTTGTTGAGCGCGTCCATGAAGGGATCAGGATCGAGCTGCTCCATGTTGAAGACGCCGGCGCCGCGCCAGGAGCCGGTCAGCATCATCATGGCCCCGATCATCGCCGGCACTCCGGTGGTGTAGGAGATCGCCTGGGAGCTGACTTCGCGGTAGCACTCGGCATGGTCGCAGACGTTGTAGATATACTTCTTCTGCGTTTTCCCGTCCTTTTCGCCCTCGAAGATGCAGCCGATCACGGTCTTGCCGGTGTAGTTGGCGGCCAGCGAGGCCGGGTCGGGCAGCAACGCCTTCAGGAACTTGATTGGCACGATCTGGTGGCCTTCGAATTCCACCGGGTCGATCCGGGTCATGCCGACGTTCTGCAGGACCTCCAGATGCTTGAGGTAGTTGTCCGAGAAGGTCATCCAGAAGCGGATGCGCTCCAGCCCCTTGATGCTCCGAACCAAGGATTCCAGCTCCTCGTGGTAGAGCAGGTAGCTGGGCTTGATTCCGGCAATGGGATAGTCGAAGTCGAGCCGTTTTTCCAGCGGCCCGGTCTCGACCCATTGGCCCTTCTTCCAGTAGCGGCCACGTTGGGTGATTTCGCGGATGTTGATCTCCGGGTTGAAATTGGTGGCGAACTTGTGCCCGTGGTCGCCGGCGTTGCAGTCCAGGATGTCGATGTTCTTGATCGTGTCGAACAGGTGCTTCTGGGCGTATGCGCAGAAAACGTTGGTCACGCCGGGATCGAAGCCCGAGCCGAGCAGGGCCATGAGGCCGGCGTCCTTGAAGCGCTCCTGGTAGGCCCACTGCCATTTGTACTCGAACTTGGCCTCGTCCGGCGGTTCGTAGTTGGCGGTGTCCAGGTAGTCGACCCCGGTCTCCAGGCAGGCGTCCATGATGGTCAGGTCCTGGTAAGGCAGGGCGACGTTGAGCACCAGGTCGGGCTGGAAATCCTTGATCAGGGCGACCAGTTCCGGGACCCGGTCGGCGTCGACCCTGGCGGTTTGGATCGGCCGGGGGATCAGTTTGGCGATGGCATCGCACTTGGCTTTGGTGCGGCTGGCCAGGCAGATTTCGCCGAAGACTTCGGGAACCTGGCCGCATTTCTGGGCCACCACGCTGCCGACGCCGCCGGCGCCGATGATCAGGACTTTTTTGGACATGGGGTACCTCAAGTTTTCTGCCGTTACAGACTAAAAAGATTGATAAACAAAGGTGGTTCGTACTTCGACAGGCTCAGCACGTACGACAATTTAACTATCAGTAACTCCGTTCATCCTGAGCGGGTCCAAAGGTGGTTCAGCTCCTAGCCATTTTGCAACAGATTGCTTCGTCGCCTTGCTCCTCGCAATGACGATCATGCCTCATTCTTCGCTTCAGTTGAACTTCAAATAAGTATAACCTTCCAGGCAGGCTTCGTAGAAGTCTACCAGTTTGACTCCGTCGCGGGGCTGGATCTTGCCGCGCTTGATCTGGCGGTCGATCTCCTTTTTTACGTCGCGGGCCATCATCTCAGGGTTGTACTGCATGGTGGCCAGGACCTTCTCGGCCGAGGTGCCCTTGATCACCTCCTCGATGTAGAAGTCGGTAGGGTCGTCGTCGTCGCAATAGATGTGGACTTCGTTCAAGCGGCCGAAGAGGTTATGCATGTCGCCCATCACGTCCTGGTAGGCGCCGGTCAGAAATAAACCGATAAAGTATTCCTGCCCCTTTTTCTGGGAGTGCAAGAGCAGGCTCTGGTCGAAACCGCTCTGGGAGATGAAATGATTGATCTTGCCGTCCGAATCGCAGGTGATATCGACGATTGAACAGCGTACTTCCGGTTGCTCGTCGAGCCGCATCACCGGCATGATCGGTAGGAGCTGGCTGATGGCCCAGGTGTCGGCCGCCGACTGAAAGACGGAGAAGTTGCAGAGATACTGGCTGGCCTTCATCTCGGCCACCTGCTGGAGCTCCTCGGGGACGAAATCCGCCCCTTCCAGAATGCGGCTGATCCGGCTGATGATCTGCCAGTAGAGGGTTTCGATCCGGCCCCGTTCCTCCAGGGAAATGACTCCGAGCTTGAAGGCGTTGATCGCGTCGTCCTTGGTCTGCTGGGCGTCGTTGAAGATCTCCTGGTAGTTCTCCTCGGTAAGGGTTTCCGCCGCTTCCCGGATATTGGTGAGCAGGAAGTGCTCGTCGGGGATCTGCTCGGTGGCGAAAACGCTGTTGGTCTGATGGATGGTATCGACCACGTTGGTGATCACGCAGGAGTGGTGGGCGGTGATGTAGCGGCCGGACTCGCTGACGATGTTGGGATGGGGCACGCCGACCTCGTCGCAGATCTGCTGCAGGCCGCTGACGATATCCTGGGCGTACTCCTGCAGGCTGTAGTTGCGTGAGGAGTTGTTGGCCGAGCGGGAGCCGTCGTAATCGACCCCCAGGCCACCGCCGACATCGAAGTATTCGATCATGATCCCGGACAGGGCCAGATCGGCATAGATCCGGCTGGCCTCGGTCACCGCTTCCTTGATGATGCGGATATCGGGAACCTGGCTGCCCATATGGAAATGGAGCAGTTTCAGGCAACCGGCCATGCCGTTCTTCTTCAATAAGGCGATGCCGTTCAATATCTCGCTGCAGGTCAGGCCGAACTTGGCCCGCTCGCCGGAAGAACCGGCCCAGCGCCCGCCGCCTTGCACCGCCAGCTTGGCCCGGATGCCGATCAGCGGCGTTACCTTCATCTCCTTGGCGAGCCGGACAATCAAGCCGAACTCGGAGATGTTCTCGACCACGATGATGAACTTGCGGTCCAGCTTGCGGCCCATCAGGGCGAGGCGGATATAATCCTCGTCCTTGTAACCGTTCAAAATGGTCAGCGCCTCGGGGTTCTCGTTATAGGCCAGGGCGGCCATCAGTTCGGACTTGGAACCGGCCTCCAGGCCATGGTTGAAGGGGGCGCCGGCGTCGAGAATCTCCTCGACCACCTCCCGCATCTGGTTGACCTTGATCGGATAGACCCCGCAGAATTTTCCCTGGTAGTTGTACTCGGCGATGGTCTCCCGGAAGGTGGTGTTGATCCTCCGCACCTGGGAACGCAGGATGTCGTGAAAACGCAAGACCGCCGGAAAGGCGATATTCTGTCCGCGGATCTCTTCGATGACCTCCATGAAATCGATCCGGGGTCCGTCTTCCCTCTTTTCGGGCAGGGCGCAGAGGTGGCCCTGGTCGTTGACCGTGAAATAGCCGCTGCCCCAGCGCTCGACGTTGTAAAGTTCGCAGATGTCGGCCGGAGATATTTTCTTTTTAGCGGGCATCAGCATCCTCCTCGTGGCAAGCCAGGATCAGCTCCCGGACAACTTTGGCGGCAAATACAGCGCTGTTGCCGGTGGGGTCCAGGGCCGGCGCCAACTCCACCACGTCACCTCCCACCAGCTTTTTGACTTTAAGGGCACGGACAATTTCAATAAATGAAGGAAAATCCTCGCCGCCCGCTTCCGGGGTTCCGGTGCCGGGCAGGAAGGCCGGGTCGAAATAATCCAGATCGAGGGTCAGGTAAACCGGCCTCTCGCTTGGTATCTGTTTAATATAATGGATAAAATCTGAAAGATCTTCATGCAGGGTCCCCTGTTCCCGCATCCAGTGAAATTCCTCACGGGTGCCGGAACGGATGCCGAACTGGGCCAGCCGGTGATCGGGACCGAAATGGTCGAGGCAGCGGCGGATGGCGGCGGCATGTGAATAATGAAAACCCTGGTAGCCGTCCCGGAGATCGGCGTGGGCGTCGAGATGGAGAAGTATGAGGTCGGGAAAGAGGGCCAGGCAACGTTCGATGAAGAGGCAGGAGATCGAATGTTCCCCGCCCAGGGCCAGGAACCGTACCGAGGAGTCAGCCGGCCCGGTCAGTCCGGCAAAGGCGGCGATGGCGGAGTCCCAGTCTCGAAGAGCATCGTTGGTCCTGCTCAGGGCCAGATCGCCGAGATCGTAAAAGGGAGCGAGCTCTTCCAGGTCAAGGTCCAGATAGGGCGAGTAGGTTTCAAGATCGGCCGATACCCTGCGGATTGCCCCCGGGCCTGCGGCGGCGCCTTTCCGGAAACAGGCGGTACCGTCAAAACCCACTCCGACCAGGTTAAGGCTGGAGGGTTGCGGGGTGGCGGCAGCAGTCGCCCCCTGATACAGATGTTCCGGCGGTTGTAAAATATTCTGGTCCATATTTTCCTGGAGCCCGGTCACTCGCACCTAATGCGAAAACAAAAAAGATGGCCAATGAAATCAAGGCCTTAAGCATAGATTTCAGAATCCTGCACAAGGCCGGTGAAATTACTCCTTACTGGCCGGTTCGTCAATCATTCTGTGTGAAATGCGACAAAAATACCAGAGGTTATCCGGGAAAAACCCGGACCGGCAGGATCAGCAGAAACAGCCCGAGCTGCCGCCGGACAGGATGCCAAAGGCCTGCAGGTGACGGACCAGGTTGATTATTCCCATCAGCGCCACGGTGAGTCCGGCCCCGCGCAACATCCAGACGCGGGCCTTCCGACTGAGCCAGTGGGCGGCCGAGCCGAAGGCCAGGAGGGCTGGCAGGGTGCCGAGGCCGAAGGAGAACATCACCAGGCCGCCCTTCAAAGGGGCGGCGGTCTGGGCGGCGGTGATCGCCATGGCGTAGACAAAGCCGCAGGGCAGAAAGCCGAAGAGCAGACCCAGGGGAAGGGCGGCCGCGATCACAGGCAAACGCTGCAGACGGTAGACCAGGCCGGTCATAAGTTTGGCGGGAGTGGCAAATTCCAGTTTCATGAAATTCAGGTGCTTCAAAGCCCCGGCCGTGCCCAACCCCAGAATGATGATGAAGAGGTCGGAACCCAGGAGCAGCCAGTGGCTGAAGCCTTCGAAGTTCTCGGTGTAGGCCATCAGCGAACCGAGCCAGCCGACCAGCAGACCGATCCCGCTGTATGTGGCAAGCCGACCCAGGTTGTATAGCAGGTGGAAGAACACCCCACCCCGACGGCCCGGACCGGAAAGTGACAGGGCGGCGACGATACCGCCGCACATGCCCAGGCAGTGGCCGGAGCCGAGGAAGCCGGTGATCATGGCCATGGAGTAGAGCGGATCAAACATCGTCATCTTTACCTTCCGGCTTATCGTTGATCGGGGCGTCGTCGTTCAGCATCCGGTACTTGGGTGCTTCAATGTCGTCCATCTGCCCCTTCTTGACGGCCCAGATGAAGAACAGCCAGGCGGCCAGGCCGAGGAAGGCGGAGAGGATGATCAGGATTATGATGGATGAGAGCATGATGAGATCGTGGGGATTAGGTTAGTGGGTAGCAGATAATACTGCGAAGGAACAAAAGTAGCAAAGGGTCGTCATCGCGAGGAGCGCCAGCGACGAAGCGATCTCAAGCCATTGGCGATGGATTGCCGAGCTTACTCCGTAAGCTCGCAATGACGATTTCATTTTTTCATCCGCGCCAGTCTCAGCGAATTGGTCACCACGCAGACTGAGCTGGCGGCCATAGCGCCGGCGGCGTAGATCGGGGCCAGTTTGCCCGAGACGGCCAACGGCAGGGCCAGCAGGTTGTAAAAAAAGGCCCAGAACAGGTTCTGGCGGATCACCCGCAGGGCCCGGCGGGCCAGGCGCAGGGCCGTCAGCAACCGGTTGAGATCTGGTCGGGTCAGGACCAGGTCGGCGGTTTCCAGGGCGAAATCGGTGGAACCGGCCATGGCGCAGCCCACCGAAGCTGCCGAAAGGGCCGGTCCGTCGTTGATGCCGTCGCCGACCATCAGCACCTTTTCTCCCTTTTCCGCCTCGGTACCTATCCACTCGGCCTTGTCGGCCGGGGTCAAGCGGGCTTTGAAATCCAGATCCAATTCCTGGGCCACAGTCCCGGCGGCCTCGGGCAGGTCACCGGTGAGCATCACGGTTTTCAGACCGAGGCGATGCAGGTCTGAGAGGGCCGCCACCGCCTCCGGGCGCACCGGATCGGCCAGCAGCAGGCAGCCCCGGTATTCGCCGGCCAGGGCCAGATGCACCTCGGTCCGATCGCCGGAATCGGTTGCCGGTACGTTGATGGAGGCAGCTTCCAGAAAGGCTCGATTACCACCCAGCAGCTCTCCCGCGGCAGTCTGCAGACGGAGGCCCCGGCCGGGCACCACCGTGGCCCCGGGTCCAGTCGGGATTCCCAGGCTGCGTCTTTGCGCCTCGGCCATGATACCTCGGGCCAGGGGATGGTTGGTAGCGTTTTCCAGCCGGGCGGCCAGGGCGACCAGCTCATCCTCGGTGCCCCGGGCCGGCAGCACCGCCGAGACTACCGGGAGTCCGGCCGTCAGGGTGCCGGTCTTGTCGAAGGCGACCAGGGTCAGTCGCCCGGTTTTTTCCAGGACGTCGCCGCCCCGAAAGAGGATGCCTTGCCCGGCCGCGGCGCCGGTGGCCACCATCACCGCAGTGGGAGTGGCCAGTCCCAGGGCGCAGGGGCAGGCCACCACCAGCACTGAAACTCCGTGCAATAGGGCGAGATTGGCCCCGGTCCCGGCCAGCAGCCAGTAGAAGAAGGTGGATCCAGCCAGCAGGATGACCAGGGGCACGAACCAGGCGGCCAGGCGATCGGCCAGGGCCTGGACCGGGGCGCGGCGGCCCTGGGCCTCGGCTACCATGCGAGCGACTCGGGCGACAAAGGATTCGGCCGCCGGTTTCTCCACTTTAACTTTGACCGGGGTGGACAGGTTGATGGCGCCGCCGATAACCTGGCTGCCCGCCTTTTTCAGCACCGGCCGGGATTCGCCGGTGAGCAGGGCTTCGTCAACCTCGCTTTCGCCTTCCACCAGGCGTCCATCCACCGGGAAATGATCGCCGGCCCGGACCAGGATCAGGTCGCCGGGCAGGAGGGTCGAGCTTTCGACTTCCAGCTGGACCGCGCCGCTGATTTTCAGGGCGGTTTTCGGGGCCAGCCGCAGGAGCCGGTCGATGCTGCCGGAAGCCCGCTGGCGGGCGCCGCTTTCAAGCAGGCGGCCCAGGAGGATCAAGGTGATAATCATAGCGGCGGTATCGAAGTAGACCTCGCCACCGCTGAACATCGCCGCCAGGCTGTAAAAATAGGCGGCCAAAACCCCCAGGCCGATCAAGAGGTCCATGCCCGGCACCCGATGGCGCAGGCCTCGCCAGGCCCCGGCCAGGAAGGGGTAACCGCTGTAGAAGACCACCGGCGTGGTGACCAGGGCCGACAGGTATTGCAGGAGTTGCCGGCTTTCCGGGTCGATGCCCTTGAAGTAGCCGGCATATAAGGCCAGCGAGTAACCCATCAGCTGCAGGGAGAGAAAGGCGGCGGTCCCGAAGCGGAGCAACAGCGTCCGCTGTTCCCGGGCCTGGGCCGCCTGGGCGGCATCCAACGAAAAGGGCCGGGGCAGGTAGCCGATGTTCTTGAGAAGTCCACAGAGCTGGGCCGCAGTGAGTTTCTCCGGATCGAAGCGGACCCGGGCCCGGTGGTTGGAGTAGTTGACCCGGACCGAGATGATCCCCTCCCGCCGGCCCAGCAAGTGCTCGATCAGCCAGATGCAGGTGGCGCAGTGGATGCCGTCCAGGAGCAGGGAGATTTCCACCCCGCCCTCACAGGGTAGTAGATAGTTGGCCAGGTAGGAGTCGGAAAAATCGAGGTCGAAAACCCCTGCCGGCACGCCTCCTTCCGGCCAATCACGCCGTGCGTAAAAGTCGCTCAGGCCCGCCCCGGTGATGATCCGGTAGGCTCCGGCGCAGCCCTGGCAGCAGAACCGGTGTTCGGC
>Ga0055477_10000368_pt1 | contig 12203 bp, 8 predicted proteins | sample Muzzi_PWA_D2_FD_57683 | JGI IMG/M metagenome (GOLD analysis project Ga0055477, IMG submission 57683) | Wetland microbial communities from San Francisco Bay, California, USA, that impact long-term carbon sequestration - Muzzi_PWA_D2 | ecosystem: Environmental > Aquatic > Marine > Wetlands ... | reverse complement strand
AGGGCCACGGCATAAGGTGCAGACATAAATCGACGGCCAAGACTTTCAATAAAGCGGTCAAGGCGAGTTCGTCCAAATTTACCCCCGCCAAGGCCATAAGTAGAGATAGCTTCACGAACTGTAATGGCTGTTCCACTCAAAACGGGCCACAAGGCTGCCAGTATGGGGACAGCGATAGCCGCAATAACCTGCAATATGATGGCCTGGGTTGAGTATTGAAACTGCTCGTAATCAATATTAAAGAGGTTCAGAAACCATTGGGTAATGCGGAAGGCCAGAACCGCTCCCAGAGGCAGGGCAATAATAAGCGACAACCCACCATAAACCAGTACCGTTGCCAGATAGACCTTGATAATCGTACGCTGTGTACCCCCAATTGCTTTGAGGATACCAATCTGGTTGATTTGCTGGGTGATGACTCCCGTCAGGGTGTTAAGCACTAGGACCACGCTGGCTCCGAGTGAAACTATACCCATCACCTGTAATACCTGGAAAATGCCTTCTATAATAAAGCGGCCCCAATGTTCTTCCGGGTCCTGGAATATCGTGACCGCCACCCCAATACCTTCTTTTGACAGGTTGTCTTTCATCTCAGAGGCAACGTCTCTGGCTAACTGGCTGCTGTAGGGAGTAACTCGAACGATAATTTGATTGTACTCACCGCTGGATACGTCGAATTGCTCCATACCCTCGGCATCGGTAAAGAATACGGCCGGACCGCCAAAATCGGGTGGCGGCACAAAGTTATGGCGCAGTTTGCCATTGATTTTGCGGGCTTTAGGCCGGTCATCGACCTCAAAATAAACCGTGTCGCCAATATCCAGGTCAAAGTATTGGCTGGATAGACGCTCTATACCAATACGATTGCGGTCGGGCCACTTGCCCTCTTTCAGAGGTAATAGCTCGTATTCCTGATTTTCAAAATCTTCCCGACTAATCAGCCATGCCGTATCCCACTCATCATCTAAATTGATTTTGTAGCGAATGATACGAAAATTACCCAGAGCAATATCCTCTACCCCCTTAATCTTTTTCAAACGATTAGCGAGGGTTTCATCAACGTTTCGGGTTACGGATATGGTAAAGTGGGCCGGAATGCTGGCTTGATGACCGGCATCCATACCCGCCAGCAATTGGTCATTCATGCCAAAAGTGACGCCTATGGCAAAAACGCCCACGGCGATGCTTAAAACCACCAACACCGTGCGAACTTTATTATCCCATAAATCGGACCAAACTTTGTACCAGATAACGCTCATTTTAATTCCTGATTCTCGAATTATTGATAAGCTAGACTCTCCCGCACGCTGATACGGGTAGCCCTCCGGGCGGGAAGCCAACTGGCGGCAATCGCCAGGATGGTGATGATGGCCAGCCAGTATAACGGCCCGGTTGGTTTGTAAATGTATACCAACTCGCCTGAGAGTACCCCGCCCAGGACTTGAGTCATCAACCGGCCAGCCGGGATGCTGAGAGGAGCGGCAATGATCCAGCTCAACCAACCCTGTATCAGCCCTTCGCCAATGAATATGCGACCAATAGCCCAAGAGGAAGCGCCAATGGCCCGCATCACCCCAATTTCACGGGTGCGTTCCAGAACATTGAGTGAGAGAACACCGCTCAGAGCGATACTGCCCACCAACCCGATGACAACGGCCATTGTGATCAATAGGGTGATAATCATCCCATATTGACCAAGAATGTTGGCCGTTGCTTCCGAAGCCGTGTCCTGACCGGCAAAGATCCCGCCGGGTCTTAAATCAAGCTGATGCTCATCGTAGTATTGGCGCAGGTTTTGGGCAGCGCTCACTTCACTATCAGGATCGCCCCGAACCGTCTGAATCCAGACGGTGTTGGCCCGACCTACCCTATTCAGTTCCCGCAGCAGCGCTTCACGCGAGACGTGGGCCGAGTCGGTCACAACGGGGTCGAAGAGTAAACCGACCACCTGCCAGGTTGTTTCTCCTTTAACGCCGTGGTCAATTGTGACCCAATCACCCAGACCAATACCGATCTTCTCTGCCAATTTTTGGTTGAGGACAATGGCATAGGTGTCACCCGGCTGCAACCAGCGCCCGGCTCGCATCTGAGGACCGTACAGGGTGGTGGGCAAAGGCACCCCAAACATCGTCACGCGTTCGTCATCATCCGATTCCGCCTGATCGACGGGGCGGATATTACCATCGCCCAGGTCCCACATCTCGACGGCCTTGACCTCCGGATGGGTCAGAGTCAGGCTCTCAACCCGGGAGATGCGTTCGGGGTCTTCAAAGATAAAGCTGACGTTATACCTGAGGATTGAGAAGATAACATCACCAAAGGTGTTTCGGGTTGAATCACTCACACTCATGACCATCATAAAGATCAAGCCACTTAGAACCAGCGTCACTTGAGTTAAAAAGACCCGGCCTTTATTACGAAACGTGTTGCCGATGGTCAGCAATACCAGGCGCGGCACGCGGTCCATTTTAGCCAGCAGCCGTTCCAACAGCCCGCTGCTTGCGCTCAAACCGTAGGTGCTAATGGCCTCGCGCACGGTGATAGTTGCCCCAACAAAGATGGGGATGAGCGAGGCCAGCAAGGGGGCCAGCAGAGCAATGGCTATCTGGGCCAAAACCGCTTCCGGTACAACAGTAAAGGAACCGGGGTCGGCGTTGAAGGTGTTCATTAAGAAAACATACAAGGCCCAGCCACCCATTGCCGACAGGGGGACGGCGATCAGTAAGGCCAAAAAACCGTAAGCAAAGACGTTGAATAAATACACCTGCAAAATCTGCCTTGTTCTGGCCCCAATGGCCTTCATCACCCCAATTTGCTTGACTTGTTGGGTGATGATGGCGTTAATGGTGTTGTAAACCAGAAACAAGCCCAAAATCAGGGCCAGGATAGCCATGATGCCCAGAATAAAAAAGATGCCGTCCATCACATCCTGGAAAAAATGTTTGTTGGGGTCGGTCACACGGCCGCCGTCCGGGGGCAACGCGCCACCGGAGTCGACTCCCTGTTTCTCCAGCTTCCGTTTCATCTGGTTGGCGATAGAAATGGCTTTTGCTTCATCATACGCTGGCAGACCGGCCAGAATTCGGTTGAAATTCCGCTCACCGGTCAGGTTGTCCATCTCGTCGCGGGTAGTGAAAAGTTGGGCTGGGCCGCCAAAACTTGGGGGCTGGGCAACCGGATCATAAATAACTCCCCCTATCTTGACCAGATGTTCACGGTCGTCAACCCGAATGGTGATTTGCTCCCCTTGCAAAATACCATAGACAGCATCGCCACCTTGCCCCACACCAAACACATTTTCTTTGGGCCACTCGCCGCTGAGGAGGCCCAAGGTGGTGTAACGTTGCTTATGGTAGTCGTCGCGGGCAATTAAGGTGGCTGCCGACCATTCATCATCGGGATTGAGTCGCCATTCAATGCTGTCGGTGGCAAAACCTTCAACATCTTCCACTCCATTGATGCCTTTCAAAGCGGTGATGGTGTCGTCATCAACACGGGGATCGACCCACATCCCAATCGTTGCTGGAGAGACGGCCCGCCATATACTGGCCATACCGGCCACCATCAAAGTTCTGGTGGTAACAATCATGCCAATGGCCGCGGCACCCATCGCAATAATAAGCACCACCTGCAAGGTTCGCGCTTTATTGACCCATAAATCAGACCAAACTTTGTACCAGATAACGCTCATGATGGTACCCTATAATTCTAATTTTTCTCTGGTTCTCTGGTTCCCAAACTGGAGTTTGGGAACCAGAGAAAGGATTTCCGATTTTAGATTACTTGATAAACGGTTTTAGCGGGCATAGACGGCCACCTGCCAGAAGAAGGTTTTACGGTGAAAGCGCTGCTTGAGACCATTGTTGCCAAGCACGGTGTCAACAGCTTTGGAGGGGTGAACAAAAAAGCGATAGTCTTTAAGGAGAAGCCTTGAGCCAAAATTCACAATCGAAATGCCCAGTTTTATCCACCATACGTCTCGGGGATAAACCAGCCCATACAGCTTGCTCGCTCTGGCTGATGATAGCCCAACTAAGGCGGGCATATCGTGGTAGCAACAAATTGCCCGGTCAAGCGTTACGATATCAACCGCTTGAATGTCTGGGGCTAACTGGACAAAGTCACCGTGATAGTAGCTAACTCGGTTGGCATAACCTTGTTGTTTTGCTTCATCTTTTGCTGCTTCGATGTAGGCTGTTGAAGCATCAACATGGGTAGCCCTGCTGATGCCTGCCTTCATTAATTCATGCTGAATAGCGCCTACGCCCCCCCCAATATCCAGCAATGTCATCGCCTCGACACCTTTAGCCTTTAGGGCATCAATCAACATCTGGGTTGTCTTGCCAGGCCCCTTCCGGCGATAGGCTTTCAAATCGTTAGCGGCGGTCTTATTATCAAATAGAGATTCCAAACCCTGGCACTGACGACACGTCATGAATTGCCCACCTTTATTGTTACCACTTAGCTATACCCCGACACAGGTTCCACACATAGGTAATTAGTAAATAGTAATTGGTAATTTAGCCTTATATCCAAGAACCACACAGTTCCCAATTACCAATAACCAATTACCTGTTAATTTAGTAGCCCGTCCAAGTACTACCTGCTCCCACGTACTCATCCCGGGTGATCTTTCCGTTAGTAATTTCAACCACCCGAGGCACTCGCCTGGCCAGCTCTTTATCGTGCGTTACCATCAGCATCGACTTGCCGGATTCAACCAACTGGGTAAAGAGATCAAATACATCTTGAGCAGTGCGGGTGTCAAGGTTGCCGGTCGGCTCATCGGCCACCAACAATGGTGGGTCGTTGGCTAACGCGCGAGCAATCGCAGCCCGCTGTTGCTGCCCGCCGGAGACCATGCTGGGTAGTTTGTCGGCCTGGTCGGCTAACCCAACCGTATCTAACAGTTCCAGAGCACGCTCACGACGTTCTTTGGGGCGATATTTATTGGCGAAGTCCATCGGAAGGATGACATTTTGCAATAAACTGAGGGCCGGTAGCATCTGGAAAAACTGAAAGATAATGCCCACATGTTCGCCGCGCCAAGCAGCCAACTGGTTTTCCGACATTTTGTTCAATTCACGCCCGGTCACAATGACGTTACCATCCGAGGGGCGATCAATGCCGGTAATCATATTCAGTAGGGTTGATTTACCGTTGCCTGACGGGCCAACGATAGAGACAAACTCGCCATCTTTGACATCAAACGAGAGACCCTTAAGAATGGTTATCTCGCCATCGCCCACTTTAAAGCTCTTGACAACGTCTTTTATCTGAACGACATACTCATAATCATCTTTGCCATTTGTCTTGCTCATCTGTCCATTATCCTTCCTGAGCCGCCCAAATCAAATTCACTTTGGGCTTATACAGGTCTACGTCATACATCTCATCGACGTCGACTCCATTTACCCCTTGTGTCACCATATTTAAATCAACATCTGTCAGATTGTAGCGCTTTTGATAAGCGGTCATCCGGCCAAATTTTCTTTCTTTGAGCAGACGAGCCGCTAAGATAGCAAAATTCGTGGCTCCAAGTAAATCTTGTCCATCAGGCGACCCGGTACGTAACAGGTAGGTCAAAGATTGCAAAAATACCTCTTCTCCGGTTAGATGGTTCAGTAACTCGGCAACTACCATCCCACTCCCGGCCAGGCTACTTCCGGTTTCTACTACTTCATCCAGCGTAAATTCCTGATCTACATCGATTTGCGCTTCATCGGCTTTTTCTTCGGTGATTAACTGTAACACTTCCGATTTGCTGCGCGGTGATAGGTGGGGTGTATATTTCAACAGCTTTTCCGACACGATACGGGAGCCATCACTGACCAATACTACCGCATAATTGTTCGGGTTCAGAGCTTTGTCTCGTTGCACGAAAGTCGCTAATTTCTCTGGGTCATACGGCACTTCTGGAATGATGACTCGATCCGCTCCGGCTAAAAAGCCGACCATCAACGTACTCAAACCAGAATCGACCCGAAAAGTCTCTACCACAATCACCTGCTCCCGCGAACCGGCCAGCGAACGTAATTCGTGGATAAAGGCCACGCCTCTGGCCAGGCCCGTACTAAAGCCGATGGTGTAATCGGTGCCACAGATATTGTTGTGAATTGTTTTGGGGATGGCGATGATAGGTACACCCTCTTGGCTAAGATGAGCCGCATACTTGAGCATATCATCATCGCCAATCGTAATTAAAGCCGTATAGCCGAGTCTTTCCACCACCTCTTTGATATGATCGGTTAGGTTGTAAGGCTCTTTACCCGATTTGTGTAGAAAAGCGGGCGTTAACCGGCGCGGCACTTCCAACGGATTGACACGAGATGCATGTAGAAAGGAGCCGGGGGTTCGGTCAATAGCCCGAACCATCCGCTTGTTTAATTCAATGAAGTTATCCCCATAGGTGGTTGGGTTGTGATAATCATATTTAATTAAGCCTTCCCACCCTTTACGGATACCAATGGGCTCAAATCCTTCGTCGATAACTCGATAAACCAGGCTCTTGAGACACATATTTGAGCCAGGGACATCGCCCCCACCCACCAGGATTCCAACTCGTTTACTTGTCATAGCAAACCTCTTAGTGTATCAATATGATTAGATAAATGACTTAGGAACAGTGATTGAATCGCTGGAACATTTCTCAAATTGGTAAATGGTAATTGGTTATTAGTACTTCATGCAATTACCATTTACCAACACTTGCGCCTGAACGCAGTGCAGGTGTAACCAATTACACAACTCCCTTAGCGCCACGAAATCATGCGCTCATCAACGCCAGCGTAGTTAAAGGTAAGTCCATCCAAAGCCCCATTGGGAAACATAGCCCGTTGCTCCGAGCCATCGGCATTCATGATCCAGATTTCCCACTGGCCGGTACGGTCCGTCACAAAGGCGATTTTGCTGCCATCCGGCGACCAGGCCGGTGCGGCATTATTCCAATTGGGGTTCAACTGCCCGTCCGGTTGGGCACGGGTCGCAGTTAGATATCCTTCCTCATTGACAAAAAACTCGCCCCGGCTATTTTGGGCAATCACACTTAAGGGTGTTTCAGTCAAGCGTTGCCGGTTGCTGCCGTCGATGTTCATAGTATGGATTTCCCAGTGACCATCTTGCCAATAGGTTAAGGCTATCTTAGAGCCGTCAGGTGAGATGACCACTGTCCCCCGGTCTCGATCATCGAAGCTAATCGGTTGGCTTGTCTGTGAGACAGTATCGTATAGAGCAATGCCTTTATCCCCCCGAAAGATAAGCCGGTTTGGGTCTGTTGGATGTCCACTGGGGGCATAGTTGTATTGCGTGCCGGTTGATAAATCGCTGAATTCATCGCGATTTAGATCAAGTTGGCCCAAGGACCAGTGCGCATCGGGAGGGACAACAAACTTGACTTTTCCGTTTTCTACCTCCAGATCTCTGGCATTACCAGGAATCTCTGGTATGTTTACTTTTTTGCCTTGCTGTATTGAACGTTGTATTAACTGCGGAAAATTAATGATTGTATCTCCACCGGCATCAAAGAAAACCCTATGACTAAAAATCATATGTGAGCCATCAGCCGACCAGGTTGGCGATTTCATCTGCACTTTATTGCTAAACCAGGCTGTCTCGTTGCTCCCTTCAATATTGACGGTAAAGAGCTCAAAGCCGGATTCCCAGCGGGTGAAGGCAATCTTTGTGCCATCCGGTGATAGCTGCGGGTCAATCCCACGGCTAACGTAGCGTAGACCAGTCCCATCGGCATTAATAACGTAGATGTCTCCACCATTTTGGGTCTGGAAGACAAGCAAGCCAGTGCCATTGCCCTCAACGGGTCTGGGTTGTGAAGTGTCAGTGGTCGCGGCGCTCGTCGCAGGGCTGGCTGTCGAGGCCAGTTCGATATTTTGAACCCGCCACCGCCCCTCATATTTTCCTGTCTGAATGATAATTGTCTGGTTGCTGGGGTGCAGAGTAGCTTCAACCTCGTATACTACGTTGGGTTCCAGCCAGTCGGCCTGGGCAATATCATAGCTGGTGACACTGCCGGTCTCAGCTAACAAGTTGTCGGTATCAACATCATCCAGCACATAGAACTGCATAATATCAGATAGCTCCGGGCGCGTCAGCGAAATCAGAAAGCCTTTGGCTGCCGCTCTGGCTAAGACTGTATCTATTGACTCTGGGCCTGTCGAAGCGCCTCCTTGAGCCAGAGCCGGTGTATTAGCCGCAGTTAATAAAGTGATGCCAATACTCACGACCAGGGCCAAGGTTAAAGTTATTTTCTTCATGATTATACCTCTCTTGTTACACACTTACCTGGCGATGCCAGAGTCGGCTTCAATATCGACAAAGGTGGTCATGCCCCAGCGCAGGCGTGATGTGTCGCCACTGGTAATATCAATCAATACGGTATAAGTTACATCACCGGCTTTTGTCTCCGATTTGGGTGTGACTCTGACCACTTTGCCTTTGAGCGTTTCACCGGGCAAGGCATCGACACTGATATCCACACTGGCCCCTATCTGAACGTTCACCACATCAATTTCGGTCAAATCGTCAGTTTCAATCTGCCAGCCAGAAGCATCACCTACGGACATGACCGGCGCTCCGGCCTGGACGATTTCGCCCGTATCAACATTAAGACTGCTAACCGTGGCTGCGAAGGGGGCGGTCAACTGGGTTTTATCTACTTGGACTTGCGCTGAATCCAGGCGAGATTGAGCTTGTCCTACGCCAGCCTGGCTCGCTTCCGCATTAGCTCTGGCCGTTTCAATACCAGCCGAGGCTTGTTCCACTCCAGCTTCGGCAATGGCGACATCTTCGTCGGTAGCTCCAGCAAGCAATCTGTTCAGGTCGGCTTCGGCTCTGGCTACATCCGCTTGAGCCTGGGCAATTTGCTCGGCGGTAGCGCCAGCTCGGACTTTGTTTAAGGCTGCCTCTGCTTCCGCAACTCTAGCCTGAGCTGTCGCAACCTGCTCCTCGGTAGGCCCATTTACCAACCTATCATGCTCCGCCTGGGCCGCTTCATATCTTAAAGTTGCTTTTTCCAGGTCGCCCCCAACAACCAATACGTCGGGAGGGTTACCGTAACGCACCTTATCGTAATCCGATTGGGCTTTCCGTACATCGGCCTGGGCTTGCAGTAGATTAGAAGCCGCAATCTGCAAATCCTCTTCTCGTGGGTCGGCCAATAGCTCATTCAATTGGGCCTGGGCCGTTTGAACCAAGGCTTCGGCTTGAGCAATATCTTCGGGTGTAGGCCCGGCCAATACTTGAGCCAAAGCAGCTTCGGCTTTTGACAGATTGGCTTGAAATTGGGCAATCTCTTCATCGGTTGGATCTGCCTTCACTTTAGCCAAATTGGCCTGGGCATTGGCTAAACCGGCTGCGGCTTCGGCTAACCTGGCTTCGGATGCGGCAGCGGCAGCTTCCGCCTGCCCCAAACCAGCTTCAGCTTCGGCTAACGCGGCTTGCTGGGTCGAACTATCCACCTCTATTAATAGCTGCCCGGGTTCAACATTATCCCCCTCTTCTACGGCCACGGACACAACACGTCCTCCAACCTCAAAAGCCAAATCGGCTTCCTGGAGCGGTACCACAAAGGCCTCGGCTGAAACCACTTGGGGCTGTTGAACTGCATCGCTTACGACCACAGGTTCAGGTGTAGGTTGTTCTCCACAAGCTGCTACTAAAATAACTATCACAACCATTGCCAATACTGTAAGAATTGATTTTGGCTTCATTCTGTATCTCCTTAATCAGTCAGGTGATTTTGTTATTCTCTAGTATATCAGTCAATCAGGTTTATGTCATCAACCGAAAGTTGTATCAAAGGGTGTATTACTTACAACGACAACTTGATAACACCAAATAATAATACGTGTTAGATCCCAATAAGTTGCTAGATTCTCAATATTTGCCTACAACAAGTACGATTGAGTACAAAAAATGCCCTATTACCCAGGTTCCAGTATACTTCACCAACATCCCTAATGCACTAGCCATTTAGATAGTAAAGAACCTGGACAAGTGACGGGGTATCGTTTTGATTAAATATGAGTCACGCAGATAATGTCATGATATGGTCAACTTTTGAAATCTGCAAACTACTTTATATACAAATGATATGAGTGCGTGCTCATCAAAATGAGTATTCACTCATTATATTATAAAATTGTTCAAATGTCAAGGGGTTATAAAAAAAGACCCTCGCTAGCATTAGCGAGGGTCTTTGCATGGGAAAATATTTGTAAAAAATGATTAACTTACAGGCAATTGAGTTGTTACTTCATTGACAGCATCAATAAGCTCTTGCACCGAAAAGGGTTTTTCAACATAGCGATCCTTACCAATTACTTGATTGCCTGCCGCCGCATCCTGAGCTTCGCTTCTTGCTGAAACGATAATCACGGCTAAATTTGATAATTCCGGGTCTTTTTTGATCTGTTGATAAACTTCCCAGCCATCGACATCGGGTAACATCAAATCGAGCAAAAGTACATCAGGTTTCATGCTGCGCAGAAACTCTAACCCAAAATCACCCCGTTTAGCGCCTATAACTCGATGACCTTGTCTCTCAAAAATAAGTTGGATTAACCCTCTCATTTCGGGGTCGTCTTCTATGGATAAAATTCGTAGCTGGGTATTCACAATTATATATCCTTTTTGGTTAGCCCACCATATAATTTCTAACTAAATTATAGCACAGAAACTTGCAAATGCCTTTAGGAATTTTGGCCTGTTGTCTTTTTTTAAGATACAAGAATTAGTCAATTGGGCTATAAAACCTCCCCGGAAGTTAGTTGTTAACCTGATAATCTGGCATAATCCAGCAAAATTGCCTCCAGTTCAGCTTCCAGGAAGGTGAACTGCGTAATCTCTAGATAATATATTAGTTCGAGAAAACTCCATATTTATAGGCGGTTGAGGCTTATGATATAATGATATCTCAATCTGCTGAAAATATTCTCTCCTTCAGAGGCTCATAATGATAAATAAGCGGCGGCTGGCCTATTGGTTGCAAGTATTTGCACCATTACGCTGGAGTTTAAGGTTAGGGGTAAAGCTGATGGCTCCTCAAAACCATGTTGGCGCAGTGGGGGCAATTTTTAACAATGCTGGCCAGGTTTTGCTGGTAGAGCACGTCTTTCGCCCCGATTATCCCTGGGGATTGCCTGGTGGCTGGGTCAATCGGGGCGAAAACCCGGCTTATACCGTTCAACGCGAGATTAAAGAGGAGTTGAATTTAACGGTTGAGGTAAAAAAGTTGTTGCTTTGCGAACCTCAAGGTGATGATAAACACACAAGTGCGCCACCTGGTTTGGGCCTGGCATATTATTGCCGGGCTTCAGATGATGATATCTCGCTTCGGTTTATTGAACGGGCAAGAAATTCCTTTGAAATTCTTTCGGCGCGATGGGTCTATCCCGAACAAATTGAATGGAAGTTGCTTCCCTTGCAGCGCAAAGCTATTATTTTGGGAAAACAGGAATTCGACTCTGAGCAGGAGGGTGCTCTATGAAATGATTTCCGGCAAGATGATATTTTAAGCGTATCTAGCGCTCTATCACCTCTACCCCCGGCGGAATTTTGCTCACCAGGGGCAGAGTAAAGGTGAAACAGGTTCCATGGCCTTGTTCGCTTTTGAGGGTGAGTTCGCCCCCATGAGACTCAATCATCTTCTTGGTAATCGACAATCCCAAGCCGGTGCCCGGCTGGTCACGGATATTTTGTTCACTAGAGCGGAAAAAGGTGGTAAATAGTTTGGCCTGATCCTCTTCGGAGATGCCATAACCCGTATCCTTTACACTGATGGCAATGCCATTAATATTTCCATTGTATGGCTTAGCCATTACTGTAATATCACCCTCTTCGGGGGTATATTTATAAGCATTACTGACCAGATTGTTCATGATTTGAATCATTCGATTATAGTCGGCTCGAATCTGGGGCAAATCTTGGTCTACTTCCAGATGTAGATGTTGATGTCTCTTTTCAATTTCTTTCTGAATCCCCTCGACAACCTCATTAATGACATCCTTCATTTGGACATCCTCAAGTTCCAACCGAATCCGACCCGCTTCAATCCGGCTTACATCTAACAAGTCGCTAACCAGCCGGTCCATTCTATCGACATTGTTAGAGATTACGTTTAAAAAGTCCTTTTGCTGATCTGTTAAAGCCCCCACTGCTCCCATATCGAGCAATTTGGCATAACCTTT
>Ga0055477_10000362_pt1 | contig 12237 bp, 10 predicted proteins | sample Muzzi_PWA_D2_FD_57683 | JGI IMG/M metagenome (GOLD analysis project Ga0055477, IMG submission 57683) | Wetland microbial communities from San Francisco Bay, California, USA, that impact long-term carbon sequestration - Muzzi_PWA_D2 | ecosystem: Environmental > Aquatic > Marine > Wetlands ... | reverse complement strand
ACAATCTCGATGCCCTGACCGTGGACCGGCCCTATCGTCGCGCTCTTTCTTTCAAGGAAGCAGCGGCATATATCGAGAGTATGAGCGGCAGCCACTTCGACCCGGAATTGGTTGCCACCTTCCGGTTGGCTCAGGATCAGCTCGGGGAGTTCGTAGCCAGAATCGTCCTCTGAGCAAACGAAGATATAAAGGGTCGGATATGAAGTGATTTGCCAGGGATGCAGAGTGTTTTTTCCCGGCCGGTCTGGCCGAATATAGCCAGACCCCGCCGAATTTCTTCGGTGAGGCCTGGTCTGGGGAGAGGAGGAAGAAAGAAAGAGCCGGACTGTTACCAGTCCATCATATGACGGCCGTAACCTCGACCGCCGTTACCCATCATGCCGGGACCGTAACCCATGCCTGGCCCATAACCCCTGCCAGGGCCATAACCGGGACGGGGGCCAACCTTGTTCAGTTCGTACTTCTCGGCGATTTTGTCGAGTTTGGTCCGCAGATCGAAGATTTGACCGGTCAACTCAGCCACCCTTTTGGCATCGGGGTTGTCCTGACGGTTAAGAGCTCCCAGTTCGGCTCGTTTGACCGCCAAATCCTTGCGGATATCGGTGGTTTCGTCGCGGAATTTGTCGAGGTTGGCGTTGTCCTCGTCACTGTAGCCCTGGCCGCCGTAGCCATAATCGCCGCAGTAGCCGTTACCCGGGCCACCATAGCCCATCATGCCACCGTAACCCATGCCGCCGTATCCACCACCACCGCCGTAGTCACCCATATGGGCCGCGGCCACTTGGTAGCCGGCCAGGCCCAAGCTGCCGACCAGTGCGGTAATGATAAGTAACTTTTTCATGTTAACCTCCTGTTGAAATTGGTTGGATTTTGATATTCCTGCCTTTCTATTATCTTCAAAACAATCTTTTCTACCTAGAAATATATCAATAAGCATGCCAATAGGTTAAGTAAAATATTAAATATCTTTTATGTAATTATTACCGGCACTTAAATTGTGGTGACCAGTTAGATCTTTTGACGGCCAAGCCAAGATTGGACAATATTGTTCATTTGGTTGGATAAAACGGAGAATATTCGATATGCCTTACCGTTCGTGTAGTAAGGTTGCCGGTCTCAGCCTGGAAATGCTTTGGAGAATTTGGCTTCGATCTTTTTCAGTCCCAGCCGCGCCGCCGTGGTTGGGAAAAGTTCCAGGTCGGTGTGGGGCAGGAAGAGCGAGGCGATATACTGGTCCTTGAAGCCGTTCACCTCGGAGAGTTCGAAGCTGGTCATTCGTCCGACCACCTCCACCACGTCGCGGCGGATGTGGTTGCTCAATTCGCTTAATCTGCCGCCCATCAGCGATCCGTTGCCCACATAAGTTATTTTTGCCGGATCCACTTCCGGCAGTAGACCGATGGCCATGGCGGCGTCGAGATCGATGAAGCTGCCGAAGGCTCCGGCCAGGATGATCTGTTCCAGGTCTCCGATAGCCAGCCCAACTTCCTCCACCAGTGTTTTGATCCCCGCATAGATGGCGGCTTTGGCCCGGATCAGGTTGTCGATATCGACCTCGTTGATGGCGATATCGCAATCGGCACCGTTCTCTTCCCGCCAAGCCAGAACATACTCCCAGCCGCTCCTGCCCTCCCGCAATCGGGGCGAGGTTTGGTGCCGGGTGAACTTGCCGCGCCGGTCGATGACACCGTGGGAGAGCAAGGCCGCGACGATGACCAGCAGCCCCGAGCCGCAGATTCCCAGGGGCGGACGGTTGGCGATGGTGATGTTCATTGGCTCAAGGGTTTCCGGATCGAGGCTGAAGTCCTTGATGGCCCCATCGGCTGCCCGCATGCCATGGGTAATGCCGCCGCCCTCAAAGGCAGGGCCGGCCGAGCAGGCGGCACAGACCAGCCAGTCCCGGTTGCCGATAACGATCTCGGCGTTGGTGCCGATGTCGACAAACAGGGTCAGGGCCTCGGTCCGATACAGACCGGCGCCCATCACCCCGGCGACGATATCACCGCCGACGTAGCTGGAGATAGCAGGGAAGATCAGGGCCACACAGTGGTGGGGCAGCTCGAGGCCCAGGTCGCCGGCCCGCATTGGCGGGAAAAAGGTGGAGACCGGTACGTAGGGGGCGCGGCGGATCGAGTGAGGCTCAAGGCCTAGGAAGAGATGGGTCATGGTGGTGTTGCCGGCGATGGTGATCGAGGCGATTTCGTCCCGATCGATCCCGGCGGCGTCCAGCAGTTTGGTGATGAGCCGATTCATGGTCTCGGCCGCGACCCGGGCCATGGTGGCCAACCCCTCAGGGGTTTCGGCGTAAATGATCCGGTTGATGACGTCCTCGCCGTAGCTGATCTGCCCGTTGTAGTCACCCGCACCGTCCAGGATCTTGCCGGTATTGAGATCGATCAGCTGGCCGTAGATGGTGGTGGTGCCGATGTCGAAGACCAGACCAAAGCTGCGCGAGGTCCAATTGCCGGGCTGGATGTTGACCAGGAAGTTCTTTCCCTTGTAGACATGGACCGGCCGAGCCAGGGTGACGGTCACCCGGAAGTCGTCCTCCCTTAAGACCCGGCGAAGTTTGCGAAGCACGGAGAGGCTCACTACCATGGCTTTTTCGTCGTACTGATTATGGAGACCCTGGATCACCCGTTTGGCGTCGGCCATATTGTCCACCGGCGAGGGGCGGGGCAGCTCCAGGAAAAGTTTTTCCACCGGCGGTTGCAAGAGCCCCGCCTGCCGCAACTCATCGATATCGTACTTGCGCAACCGGCTACGATGCCGTTCCGCCACCCCGGTGGAGAGGCCGCCGGCGAGCTTGCCGGAACCGGCCGGGACCTCCACCGTGACATCGTTTTCGATTACCGCGGTGCAGGCCTGGCGCCAGCCGGCGGCCCGGTCCGGTTCGCCGAGTTTCTCGGTGAGGCCGCCCGCCACCGAACCTGTCTTCAGGAGTACCCGGCACTTGCCGCAAACTCCGCTGCCGCCGCAGGAGGCGTTGATGTGGAGACCGGCATTCTGAGCCGCCTTGAGCAGGGTTTCGCCGATCTCGATATCAACGGTAAGCCCGGAGGGCAGGAAAGTGACGCGGCGGGTGTCCGGCCATGCTTTTCCCATTCAGTTCAGCTCCATGACCGAGAGTTCCCGGAGTTCGGCCAGGGTGAATACCGGTCCGTCCTTGCAGACCAGTTTCGAGTCCAGGTGACAGTGGCGGCAGACCCCGACCCCGCACTTCATGTGGCGTTCCAGGGTGGTGATGATCCGCTCCTCGGGCAACCCGCGGTGGCTCAGCTCGGCCAGAACCGCCCTGATCATCAGGGATGGGCCGCAAACCAGGGCGGTGTTTCGATCCGGCTTAAATTCGACCCGGTCGAGCAGGGTGGTGACCAACCCTACCGACCCTTCCCAACCTTCCGTGCAGCGGTCTACGGTGAGGTGGCCAACGAAGCCCTCCCGGTTCTTCCATTCGTCCAGGTCCCGGAGGAAGGCGATTTCGTCGGGACAGCGGCTGCCGTAAAGCAGGGTGATCTTTTTGGGCCGGTAGCGGTCGTCGGCCAGGCAGGTCTTAATCACCGAGCGCAGGGGGGCGAGCCCGATGCCACCAGCCACGCAGACAAGTTCCCGGCCGGCCAGTTCAGCCATGGGAAAGGGTCGGCCGTAGGGTCCGCGCACCCCGACCATGTCCCCGGGATTCAGCCGGTGCATGGCCTCGGTCAGCTTGCCGGCCTTCCGGATGGCGAGATGGAAGGTGCCTGGCTCAGCCGGGGAGGAGGCGATGGAGATTGGCGCCTCGCCGCAATGGGGCACCGAAAGCATCAGGAACTGGCCTGGAGCGTAAGTGAAGGCCCGGTTGACCTCCGGCTCGGCAAGGGCCAGGACGAAGGTCTTGATCTGGGGGTTCTCCTCGACGATCTCCAGGATCTTGGCCGGTTTCGGCAGGTATGGGTGGTTGAGGCTCAAGGGCATGGTCTTATTCCTGACCGACGAGATTGATGAAACGAACGATATCGGTGCCGCCGAAGCAGATTCCGACGCAACGGCCGCAGCCTACGCAACTGGGACGGCCATGCTTTTCGACGTCGTAGAGAAGTTTGTGCAGGAATCGTTGCCGGATGGCGGCAGAATCACGCCGGACCGGGTTATGGCCGCCGGCCATCCGGGTAAAGCCGGAGAAGGTGCAGGCATCCCAGGAGCGGAGCCTGGTCCCCGCTGTGGCCGAAGCGGGATGGTCCGAGATAGTGAAGCAGGTGCAGGTGGGGCAGACGTAGGCGCAACCGCCGCAGTCCTGACAGCGTTGCGAGAGAAACTGCCAGATCTGCGGGTCGGCTTCGCCCTCCCGCAGACGTTTGATGGCCTGATCGACATGGATTTGACGGGGAAAGGAGCCGCGGGCCTCCAAAAGGGCCTGGTATTGGGTCTGGCTGTCGCTGGCTGTGGCTGGGACGAAGAACTGGTGCCAGCGGTTGACCAGTTCCTCCCCCCGGGCGCGGCCGACCTCGACCAGAAAGCGGTCCCCCAGGTCGGTCAGTTGCAGATCGAAACCGAACTCCTGGTGCGGTCCGTTTTTGGTGGCGTTGCAGAAGCAATTCTCGAAGGGCCGGTTGCAGTTCAGGCCGATCAGGATCGAGACCTCCCGCCGCCGCAGGTAAAAGGGGTCCTTGGCGTCCCGCAGGAAAATGACGTCCAGATAGAGCACGGCCGACAGGTCGCAGGGCCTGACCCCGAAAAAGATGGTAGGATCGGTCCTCAGCTCGGCCTCGCGGAATTCATAGCGGCCCGGCTCGGCACATGAGTATTCGCAGATTGCCTCGGTCTGCGGGAAGAAAAACTGCTTGATTGAGTTTTGGGGTTGGTTGTCCAGGTCGACCTCTTCCCGGTCCAGATCCGCGACCGGATTGAACATGGTGTCCCCGTGTTCATTGAGCAGGGGGGCGACAATGCGATAATCCTTGGCCAGCTTCCGGATAAAAGGCTTCAGGTGGTCTTTTTTGAGCAAGTACTGGTCGGCCATGGTCAAACCTTGTCGATGCGGACCGCACATACCTTGTACTCAGGGCAGCCGGCCTTTTCGTCCTTGGCGCCGATGGTCAGCAGGTTGATCGGCGCCTCCGGGAAATGGAACGTGGTGTAAACCGCACCGGCCGCCACCGCTTCGGTGATTTCGGCCTTGACCTCGATCGTCCCGCGGCGGGAGGCGAGGCGAACCGTCTCACCGTTGCGGACCAAGAACCGGTCTGCGTCGGCCGGGTTGAGCTGGAGCAGTGCTTCGGGATTCTCCCGGTGCAGGGTATGGCTGCGCCGGGTCATGGTTCCGGTATGGTACTGGTGATAGATGCGCCCGGTCATCAACAGGAGAGGATACTCATCGTCCGGGACTTCGGCGGGAGAGATGTGCCCGGCCGGGATAAAGCGCCCCTTGCCCCGGGTGAAGTAGTATTTGTGCAGGAATGGGGTGCCGGGATGTTGCCGGTCCCAGCAGGGCCACTGCATGCCCCAGCCCGTCTCCAGCCGGTCGTGATGCATACCGCCATAGATGGGGGCGAGCAGGGCGATTTCCTCCATGATCTCGGCTGGGGAATCGTAGGCCATTTCGTAACCGAGCCGCCGTGATAGTTCCATGATGATAGCACCATCGGTTCGGCAGTCAGGCTGGACCGGAATGGCCTGGCGGACCATCTGTACCCGCCGCTCGGAGTTGGTGAAGGTGCCGGTTTTCTCGGCGAAGGTGGCGGCCGGGAAGACCACGTCGGCGAGCTGCGCGGTTTCGGTCAGGAAGAGATCGGCCACCGCCAGGAACTCCAGATTCTTCAAGTTCTCTTGCACCAGTTCCAGGACCGGGTCGCTGAGCATAGGATTTTCGCCCATGATATACATGCCTCGCAAGGTCACGCCAGGTTCCCCGTGGGTCATGCCGACCAGCCGTATTCCTGGTTTGGCAGGAAGCTTGACCCCCCAGGCTTGTTCGAACTTTTCCCGGTATTCGGGGTTGTCCACCTGCTGGTAACTGGGAAACACGTTGGGCAGTGCCCCCATGTCGCAGGCGCCTTGGACGTTGTTCTGGCCGCGCAGAGGATCGACCCCGGTGTTTTCCTTTTCCACGTGGCCGGTGAGCATGGCCAGGTTGGCGATGGTCTGGACGTTGTCGGTACCGCAGACGTGCTGGGTGATGCCCAGGCAGTAGCAGATCACCGCTTTCTGGGCTCGGGCATACAGTTGAGCGGCTTGGCGGATCAGGTTCAGACCGACGCCGGTGGTCGCCGCCAACTCCTCCAGATCGAGTCGGTTGAGCAGATCGCGCAGGGCGTGGTAGTTTTCGGTTCGCATCTCGATGAAGAGATCGTCGGCCAGGTTTTCGTCGATGATCACCTTCATCATCCCGTTCAAGAGGGGTATGTCGGTGCCGGGGCGCAGGGCCAGGTGCAGGTGGGCCATGGTTGCCAGGGGAGTGCGGCGCGGGTCGATAACGATCAGTTTGGCGCCGCGGTCCACGGCGTCCAGCATACGGCGGGCAATCTGGGGATGGGCCTCGGTGGTGTTGGAACCGGAAACCAGGATCACCTCGGCCCGTTCGATCTCGTTGATCGAGTTGGTCATGGCGCCGCTGCCGAAGGTGGTGGCAAGACCTGCCACGGTCGGGGCGTGTCAGAGGCGGGCACAGTGGTCGATATTGTTGGTCTGGAGCACCGCCCGGGTGAACTTCTGCAGCAGGTAATTTTCTTCGTTGGTGCACTTGGCCGAGGCCATTACCGCCAGGCTGTCGCCGCCATGTTCATCGCGCAGCCGGCCCAATTCCCGGGTGGTTAGCTCCAAGGCTTCGTCCCAGGAGGCTTGAGTAAGACGACCGTTTTTGCGGATCAGGGGGGTGGTGAGGCGGTCAGGCGAATGGATAAACTCATGCAGGTGCCACCCCTTGACGCAGAGGTTGCCCCGGGAAACCGGATGGTTGCGGCTGGGATAGGAGCCGGTGACCCGGCCGTGGACTTCTTTGAGGTAAAGTCCACAGCCACAACCGCAATAGACGCAGGTGGTGAGAATGTTGCGCATTCAGCCTCCCCGGGTAAAGGAACCGGTGACTTACTGGCGGCAGGTCGGCGACGACCGACCAAATAAATATTTATCACATTTTCCGGCTGAAATTGTAAAGGAATTCCGTTCCCGGCTGGAAGTCAGTCAACCACCGGCCAAAAAATAACCCCGGAGGTTTGGCCTCCGGGGTTTGGGCAAGTCCGGCGCTCGGCTTATTTCTTACCGCAACGGCAGCCGCAGCCGGAAGCTTTTGCGGCCTCCTGCTTGATCATCGCATCGGCTTCGCCGCAAGCCTGGCATTTTTTCGGTTTACAGCGGCATTCCACCGCGGCGCCGCACTTCTTGCATTTAAATTCAGCCATCGTGATCCCCTTCTGAAAAATTGACCGGAAACTACCCGGGGTAGTGGTGATAACCCTTACTGATAGTTCTTTTATAACGGGTGAATAGTGTTGTCAAGATCTGGCGATCGGGTTAAATAACATCCGCGGTTTTTTCCCTGGCCGGTTGTGCTTTATAGGTTGGGGGTATATATTAATTTCGTAATTGCCTCAGGTTACGAAGAATAACCTACAGTCACGGGTGGTGGAAATGGTCGATAGGAAGAATTGCATTCTCTATAGCGGCGGATTGCAGGGCGCCGAGAGCTACTTCGGTGAAATGGCCGAGAAATGGGGGATCAAGGAAGTCAATTTCTCCTTTGACGGGCGGATGCCGGCTCGCAACCGCAACGTGGTCATGCTTTCAATGGAAGAGTTAAAGCGTGGCGACATCAGTATGGAGCTGGCCTCCAAGATGATGAAGCGCAGCTACTACGAGTCGGAGAAAATCCGTAAGGTCCTGCAGACCATCTTCCACATGGTCAACAACGGTCACCAGATCTTCGTGGTCGGCACCATCCAGGACGACAACACGGTCAAAGGTGGTACCGGTTGGGCCGTCGAGTTGGCCAAGTTGTTCAACCGGCCGGTCCATGTTTACGGGCAAGTACGCAAGGGATGGTTTACCTGGCGAAATGGTTCCTGGGTCGAGGAGACCCCGCTAATCGAGCACGAAACCTTCGTCGGTTCCGGAACCAGGAATCTGACCGAGGAGGGGCGTCGGGCCATAGAAAAGCTCTTTGAGGATTCTTTCGGCCGACCCTGATGTCCCGGAACCGGCCGGGTAACGTCAATCACCCTCCGGTCGCGGAAATTCATGAAAAATTAATAATCGCCCCGGTCCCGGTCTCGCTCGGATGCCGGGGCCTTTTTTTGTCGTCAAGAGAACGAATTTCCCTTGACAGCCCGAGGGGTTACGGTTATTAGTACCCGACTTTCGAAACCGCCGGCTTAACTGCCTGTCCGTGCGGCGGTTTCCGGTGATTGTTCTGTCTGCAGCCCCGCTTCGGGGCTGTTTTATTTGGCAATGCGGCTGAAGCGGCCCGAGCCGCCTGGAATTCAGTAATAATTGAGGTTGTAACAATGAGTAACGGTCTGGAAAATGTAAGGAACATCGGGATCAGCGCCCACATCGATTCGGGCAAGACCACCCTGACTGAGCGAATCCTTTTTTATACCCAGCGGATCCACGCGATCCACGAAGTACGCGGCAAGGACGGGGTCGGGGCCAAAATGGACTCGATGGAACTGGAAAGGGAACGGGGCATCACCATTGCATCCGCCGCCACCTACTGCACCTGGAAAAATCATCCGATCAATATTATCGATACACCCGGTCACGTCGATTTCACCATCGAGGTGGAGCGGGCCTTGCGGGTGCTGGACGGCGCCGTGCTGATCCTCTGTTCGGTTGGCGGGGTGCAGTCCCAGTCGATCACGGTCAACCGGCAGATGACCCGTTACAATGTTCCCCGGATTGCCTTCATCAACAAGTGCGATCGGACCGGCGCCAATCCCAACCGGGTCATCGGTCAGCTGCGCGACAAGCTCCAGCTTAATGCCGTGGCTCTGCAGCTGCCCATGGGTCTTGAAGTAGACATGAAGGGCATCATCGACCTGGTCACCATGAAGGCTGTTTACTTCGAGGGCGAAAACGGCGAGAAAATCCGGGAAGAAGAGATTCCGGCCGAGTACCGGAATGAGGCCGATGCCCTGCGCGAGACATTGCTGGATGCCGTCTCGATGTTTTCCGACGAGTTGATGGAGGCGGTCCTGGAAGGTACCCCCACCGTCGAGATGATTCAAGATGCGATCCGAAAAGGCACCCTGGCCCTGGAACTCACTCCGGTAATGGTTGGCTCGGCTTACAAGAACAAGGGTGTGCAGCTGTTGCTCGACGCGGTCAATAATTACCTGCCCTGTCCTACCGACATCAAGAATATCGCTCTGGATCTCGACCACGAGGAGGCCGAGATCCGGGTTACCAACAGCCCGGAAGATCCGCTGGTGGCCCTGGCCTTCAAACTGGAAGACGGCCGCTACGGGCAGTTGACCTATGTCCGGACCTACCAGGGCACGATTAAGAAGGGTGATACCATCGTCAACACCCGGACCGGCAAGAAGGTCAAGGTCGGGCGTCTGGTGCGGATGCATGCAGACGAGATGGAGGAGATCGAGGCCTCCGGCTCCGGCGATATCGTCGCCCTGTTCGGAATCGACTGCGCCTCCGGCGATACTTTCACCGACGGCAAGATCAATTACTCCATGAGTTCCATGCACATCCCCGCCCCGGTCATCTCTCTGGCCGTGGTGCCGGTGGACAATAAGGCCCAGGGCAACATGTCCAAGGCCCTGAACCGTTTCACCAAGGAAGACCCGACCTTCAAGACCTTCATGGACGAGGAGACCGGCGAGACCATCATCTCCGGGATGGGTGAACTGCATCTCGACGTCTATATAGAACGGATGAAACGCGAATACAACGCCGAGCTCAAGATAGGCGCGCCGCAGGTCGCCTATCGGGAGACCATCACCCAGCGGGCCGAGTTCGATTACACCCACAAGAAGCAGACCGGCGGTTCCGGGCAGTACGGCCGGGTGGCCGGTTTTTTGGAACCATTCGAGGGTGAGTACGAGTTTGTCGATTCCATTGTCGGCGGGTCCATCCCCCGGGAATTCATCTCTTCCTGCGATAAGGGTTTCCAGAAGAGTCTGCCCAAGGGGGCGCTGACCGAGGCACCGATCACCGGGGTGCGGGTAACCATCAACGACGGCGCTTCCCATGCCGTAGACTCTTCCGACGTGGCCTTTCAGCTTGCCGCCATCGGTGCCTTCCGCCAGGGTTACATGAAGGCCAACCCGGTCTTGATGGAGCCGATCATGAAGGTGTCCGTCGAGGGTCCCACCGAATTCCAGGGTGCAATCATGGGCAGCCTTAATCAACGTCGCGGCATGATTGTCGGCACCACCGAAGAAGGCAACTATACTGTGGTTGACGCTGAGGTACCGCTCTCCGAGATGTTCGGCTATTCGACGGTTCTGCGTTCCCTGACCCAGGGCAAGGCAGAATTCACCATGGAATTTGCCGCCTACCGTCAGGTACCCAAGAATGTCGCCGAGGTTGTTATTCAGGAGCGGCTCAAGAACAAGAAGAAATGAAATAACCGGTTGCGGGGCCGGCCGGGAATTCTGTAAAGTTCTCCCAGGAGCTGGTCCGGGGCGGGCGACAGTGTCGCCGGCCGCCAACTGTTTGTCATTACAGGAGACTTGGAATGCAGAAAAAGGATTTGATCGAAAACAACCCGTTGCGCGTTTTTGTCCAGGACGGAACCGGGAAACAGGTCAATCAAAGGATGGGCCTGGTCATGGCCCGGGCCGGGCTCGGCAAGACCGCCATCCTGGTCCAGATCGCCCTGGACAATATACTTCGTGGCCATCAGGTGTTGCACGTCAGCGTCGGGACCAGCCTGGACAAGACGCGGGTCTGGTACGACGACATCCTGAATGATATCTCGACCGGCGCCGAATTGGACGACCCGGAGGAGATCAGGGAGGCGGTCATGCGCAACCGCTTGATCATGACCTTCAAGGAGGCCGGATTTACCAGGCCCAAGCTGGAAGAGCGGGTCAACGACCTGCTTTATCAGAACGTTTTCCGTCCGGCCTGCGTGGTCATTGACGGTTTCGACTTTGCCGAGGCAGGGCGCCAGGCCGTGGCCGATATCCGGGAGATGATGGAAGTTATGGACCTGCAGGTCTGGTTTTCGGCCCTGATCCACCGGGAAGATAACCGGGTGAGCGCGGCCGGGGTGCCGGCGCCCTGTCACGAGGTCGATGACCTTTTCGATACCGTGGTGTTGGTTCAGCCTGAAGGCGATGCCCCGAACCTTTCCCTGAACGTGGTCAAGGATACCACCGGTTGTGTCAAGCCGGGCAAGGCCATGGCCCTGGATCCTTCTACTTACTTGGTGAAGAAGGCCTGAAGAGGCGCGAAACGCCGGCTAGTTTTGGCAGGGTCTTAGTGTCGGCGGAAAGGCAATAGTCTTTCCGCCATATTTTTTTGAGGCGGCATGAAATTCAGACCGTGTATCGACCTGCATGAGGGAAGAGTCAAGCAGATCGTCGGTTCCACTCTTACCGACGGCGATGTGGCGGCTCTGCGCACCAACTTCGCCTCTGAGCTGCCTCCGGCTCATTACGCCGAGATGTATCGGCGCGACGGACTCACCGGCGGGCACGTGATCATGCTGGGTCCGGGAAACAAGGCGGCGGCGTCAGAGGCCTTGTCTGCCTGGCCCGGCGGATTGCAGCTGGGTGGCGGCATCAGCGGCGCCAATGCCGCCGAATGGCTCGATCATGGGGCGGCGGCGGTGATTGTCACCTCCTACGTCTTCCAGAACGGCAAGATTCTGGAAGATCGCTTACGTGAATTGCGGCGGCAGGTGGGTCGCGAGCGGCTGGTCATCGATCTCAGTTGCCGGAAGCGTGGGGGGCGCTACCTCGTGGTCACCGACCGCTGGCAGAAGTTTACCGAGGTGGAAGTAGGCCCCGAGTCCCTGGCCTATTTCGCCGGTTTCTGCAGCGAATTTCTGATCCACGCCGCTGATGTCGAAGGCAAATGCGCCGGGGTGGCCGAGGATCTGGTGGCCGGACTGGCAGATTGGACGCCGCTGCCCACCACTTACGCCGGCGGGGTCCGAAATCTCCATGACCTGCGGCTGGTCAGGGAACTGGGCCGAAACCGCCTGGATGTCACGATCGGCAGCGCCCTCGATATCTTCGGCGGCACCACCATCACCTATCGGGAGGCGGTAGATTTCTGCGCCGGCCGGTGAAGGGATTT
>Ga0055477_10000361_pt1 | contig 12240 bp, 10 predicted proteins | sample Muzzi_PWA_D2_FD_57683 | JGI IMG/M metagenome (GOLD analysis project Ga0055477, IMG submission 57683) | Wetland microbial communities from San Francisco Bay, California, USA, that impact long-term carbon sequestration - Muzzi_PWA_D2 | ecosystem: Environmental > Aquatic > Marine > Wetlands ... | reverse complement strand
TGCCGTAGCCGTGTCGATGGGCGTTGACCTGTTCGACTGTGTTATTCCCACGCGCAACGCGAGAAACGGCACTCTCTTTACAAGTCGCGGAAAACTGGTTATAAAAAATGCCCGACACGCGGAGGATGAGAGGCCCGTTGATGAGGATTGCGATTGCTACGCCTGCAGGACTTTTTCAAGAGCTTATCTTAGACACTTATACATGGCGAAGGAGATTCTGGCACTGAGACTTCTCACGCTCCATAACCTGACGTACTACGGAAGGCTGATGAGCGACATCAGGGAAAGTATAGCAGCAGGTAATTTCCCCATCCTACTCAGTCGGGTAAAATCCCTTGGAGGTACAGAGTATTGATAAGAATATTATCTGCAGTTTTCATAGTTTCTTTACTCCTAACCGGGTGTCCCATGCCCGGAGGCGAGGGAGGCGCGGGCAACTCTCCGCTCACGTTTCTTCCGTTTATTCTGATATTCGTTCTATTTTATTTCCTGATACTGAGGCCGCAGCAAAAGCAGGGCAAAAAGCGGGATGAAATGCTCAAGAATTTAAAGCGGGGCGACAACGTAATCACTTCGGGAGGCATCTTCGGGAAGATTCAAAATATCTCCGAGGAAGATGTCGTAACACTGGAGGTTTCCAAGGGTGTGAGCATTCGTATAAGCCGGTCCGGTATTGCGGGTCTCCAGGGCTCAGATACAGAGAAGGAGGATAAGTCCAAGAAATGAGAGCTTCCAAGGGATGGCTTGCAACGATTGTCGTAATTACGGTACTTTCCGTCATTCTCCTGATGCCCACTTTTCTGGGGGACTCTCTTCCCGGCTGGTGGGGCAAACTGTTCCCGGACAGGGGTATAAGGCTCGGGCTTGATCTTAGAGGGGGTATTTTCCTACTTGTCGGCGTGGATTCAGAGACTGCTGTGGATCATGAGCTTACGGGTATACAGGATTTCGTGACCAGAGAGTTGAAAGACGAAAAGGTGCTCGTAAAAGGTGCGAATATCAAGGGCAAAGACCTCACGATGCAGTTCTTCTCCGAAGCCGATCTGGCCAAAGCCTTGAAGATCGCGGAAGAAAATTACAGCGACCGGACCGACATTTATGATAGCGGTCTTACGCTAACCTTTTCGCTCAAGGAATCCTATCTCGGTGACGTTAGAAACAGGGCCATCGATCAGGTTAAGCAGGTCATAGAAAACCGCGTTCAGGAGCTGGGTCTGGTCGAGCCGTCCATTCAGAAAGCGGGGTCGGACAGGATACTGATCCAGGTCCCCGGCGCGTCCCAAAAGGACAGGCAGAGAATAATCGATATCATCAAAAGATCCGCGGTGCTCGAATTTAAAATCGTCAAGGATACGGGTCCCGATGAGGATACTCTCCTGGCGAAATACAACGTCTCTAATCCAGACGAGCTGGCCGCTCAGAACCTCGCGCTTTATCCGGGAGATACGGGGACCGAGAACGAAAAGTTTTTTATTACGACTTCCGAAGCCCACGTCACGGGTGAATCTCTGTCCGACGCCAGGCTCATATTCGATGAATTCGGCCGGCCGGCGGTCGGTTTTAATTTCAAAGGCGAAGGGGCCAGCAAGTTTGGGGAGCTGACCGAAAACAATATAGGAAACAGGCTTGCTATAGTCCTGGACGGAACGATAAAGTCCGCGCCTACAATACAGGAGCGGATAACGTCTCAGGGCAGGATAACGGGTAGCTTCACATCGGAGGAGGCAAAGGACCTGGCGCTCGTTCTGCGATCAGGCGCCCTGCCCGTACCCGTTAACATTGAGCAGGAGAGAACAGTCGGGCCTTCTCTCGGAAAAGACTCGATTGAAAAGGGAAGGCTCTCCATGATCGTCGGTGGTGTGCTCGTCATAATATTCATGGTCTTTTTCTACAGGCTCCAGGGCTTTGTGGCGGACCTGGCGCTCGCCCTGAACATGCTCTTCATAATGGGATTTTTATCCGCTTTCGGCGTAACGCTTACGCTTCCGGGTATAGCCGGCCTCGTGCTTACGCTCGGTATGGCTGTAGACGGCAACATTATCATTTTTGAGAGGATAAAAGAGGAGCTCAGGGTGGGTAAATCGCCCCTTGCAGCTATCGACGCCGGTTACGGCAGGTCGCTATGGACGGTATTGGACGCCAATATAACGACGCTCATAACCGCGCTCATTCTGTTTTGGTTCGGTACAGGGCCCATAAAGGGATTTGCCGCCACGCTGTCGATTGGAATCATATCCACCGTATTCAGCAACGTCGTCGTTGCCCGCGTCTTCACCAATTACATCTACCAGGACAAAAAGGTTACGGCCTTGAGCATCTGACGGGAAACCCAGGAGGATCGTGAGACTTGGATTTAATCAAACCTAGCACTCGAATAAATTTTGTCGGCAAAATGGGGAAAGCGGTTGTGCTTTCCGCAATTCTTATAATAATATCGCTCGGCTCTCTGATATACCATAAGGGGCCCAACTGGGGCGTCGAGTTCACCGGCGGAACCGAGATACATATCAAGCTTACAAAGGACGTACCTATACCTAATATCAAGAAGACCTTGGGAGACGTCGGTTACCCGCCGGACGAGGTACAGAGACTCGGGCTTCAGGGGGATAACGAATATCTGATCAGGTTCTCGACGGAGCTCGTCAAATTCGAGCAGATACAGACTTTCCAGAAAGAGCTCGAAAGCATAATGCAGAAGAACCCGGACTTCCGGGGAGGCTCGATCCTGAGAGTCGATTATATCGGCCCGAAGGTCGGTAAGGAGCTCATCGAAAAGGCGATATTCTCGATACTATTGGGCTGTGTGGGAATACTGATCTACGTCATGATAAGGTTCGAGTTCGCCTTTGCGATAGGCGCGGTGCTGGCGCTCCTTCATGACACGATTATCACTATCGGCGCCATATCGATCACGGACAAGGAATTCACCCTCGCCATCGTCGCGGCCCTTCTGACCGTTATAGGTTATTCGGTAAACGACACCATAATAATATTCGACAGAATCAGGGAAAACCTCAGGAAGAGCGAGAAGCAGGGCTTTAAGGAAATAGTAAACGAAGCTGTCAACCAGACTCTGTCAAGGACGATACTGACCGGCGTGACCGTATTCCTGGTCCTCGTGCCGCTGTTTCTCCTGGGCGGCTCGGTCATACACGATTTCGCGTTTACGCTCCTCATAGGCGTTATTATCGGTACGTATTCGTCCATATTCGTGGCGAGCGCAATAGTGATTTACTGGAGAAAGAGGAAAGGCAAAGCTATCTAGAGGAAATCCTTCTAATCATATTTCCCGAGTTCCGGATTCATGGAATATGTTATTCTCTCACTTTATTTTTTAGTAGCGCTGGCAGGCCTGATTTCCCACTTATTCGGACTCCCGGGCAATTTCATCATACTTGCCGGCTCCGTGCTGCTCGGCTGGTACGGAGGATTTCAGGAAGTTACGGTTAAAATAATCATAATCCTCGTCGCGCTTGCGCTTCTGGCGGAGGTTATCGAATTCCTGATGGGAATAGTAGGAGCAAAAAAATACAAGTCCAGCAACAAGGCGATAGTCGGCTCGATTGTTTTCGGCATCATAGGCGGGATAATCGGAATTCCTTTCTTTTTCGGGATAGGGGCCGTCGTGGGTGCCTTCCTCGGGGCGTTTGCAGGGGCGTTCATTATCGAGTTCGTCTTCGACCGTAACCTGGACCGGGCCGTCAAATCGGGCTGGGGGGCGCTTCTCGGCAGGGTTGGGGGCGCGATATCCAAAGGCGCCATAGGCTTGACGATGATTGTAATTACGATAGTATCCGTTGTGGGGAATTAAATAATGAAAGATAAGCTCGATCAGGTTAAAGAGGATGCAAAAAAACAGCTGAGCGGGATATCGGACGAAGTATCGCTCCAGAACCTGAAGGCGAAATTCGTAGGTAAAAAGGGCGTTATCACCGAGATATTAAAAGGCATGAAGGACGTCGCCCCCGAAGAGCGCCCGCAAATGGGGAAGCTCATCAACGAGACCAAGACTTTTGTCGAGGACCTCATTGAGGCCAGGCTTCACGAGATCAGGGAAGAGGCGAAGAAACGCTCTCTTTACGAGGAGAAGATTGACGTTACGCTACCCGGGCGCGGCTTGCCCGTCGGCGCGAAACACCCCGTCACTCAGGTCATGGAGGAGATAGTCGGGATTTTCGAGAGGATGGGCTTTCAGGTCGCCGAGGGACCCGAGGTAGAGACGGACTATTACAATTTCGAGGCGCTTAATATCCCCAGGAACCACCCCGCAAGAGACATGCAGGACACGTTCTATGTCTCGGACGATATAGTGCTCAGGACGCATACCTCTCCGGTGCAGATACGAGTCATGGAGAAACACGAGCCTCCGCTCAAGATTATCGCCCCCGGCAGGGTTTACAGGTGCGACAGCGACGTGTCCCACACTCCGATGTTTCACCAGATAGAGGGGCTTCTCGTGGACGTAGGCGTTACTTTCGGAGACCTGAAGGGGGTGCTTACGGAATTCGTCAGACTCGTATTCGGAGAAGGCGTCGGAGTGAGGTTCAGGCCGAGCTTCTTTCCCTTTACGGAGCCGAGCGCCGAGCTCGATATCGAGTGCATAATTTGCGGCGGCAAGGGGTGCAGGGTGTGTAAAGACACCGGCTGGCTCGAAATACTCGGATGCGGCATGGTCGATCCCGAAGTATATAAGAGCGTCGGCTACGATCCCGATAAATACAGCGGATTCGCCTTCGGCATGGGCATAGAAAGGATAACGATGCTCAAGTTCGGCATCAACGACATAAGGCTCTTTTTCGAGAACGACATCAGGTTTTTGAAACAGTTCGTATAGCGGTGAGATTACGTCAAATTCCGTTATTATCCGTGATCGGGGCCGCGTTCTTTGTTCTTGATTGAGTAAAATCCTCATATGTGGTACTATCCTTTGCCTCAATATGTAAACCACTCATCTTAAGGAGCGTTCAAATGTCAGTTAGACCGGACCACTGGATCAGGAAAATGGCCCTGGAGCACAAGATGATCGAGCCTTTCATCGACGGGCAGGTGCGTGATGGAGCCATATCGTACGGCCTCTCCGCCTACGGATACGACATAAGGGTGAGTAACGAGTTCAAGGTCTTTACCAACGTATACAGCTCCGTGGTCGACCCGAAGCAGTTCGACGAGAACTCTTTCGTTGAGATGGAAACAGACGTATGTCTTATCCCCCCCAATTCGTTCGCTCTGGCGAGGACGGTCGAGTATTTCAGGATACCCCGGAGCACGATAACCCTGTGCGTGGGGAAATCCACGTACGCCAGATGCGGCATCATCGTAAACGTCACCCCTTTCGAGCCCGAGTGGGAAGGGTACGTCACTCTAGAGATATCTAACACGACCCCGCTGCCTGCGAAAATCTACGCGAACGAAGGCATAGCTCAGGTTCTTTTCTTCGAGTCGGACGACCTGTGTGAAGTATCCTACGCCGACAAAAAGGGCAAATACCAGAAACAGGTCGGAATCACGCCTCCCAAGGTGTAGAATTTCCGCTCTTCGGGCCTTTTTTTGGAGCCCAATTCTGTAGTAATATCAGGGGTTAGCGCACAGGCGTAAAAATGTGATAGAACCCCTTGATTTTATTTCCATTTTTCTCTCCACATGGTATAATAATAGACTAAATATTCCCCCCTCAGATGTATTTACGGAGGTAGTAAAATTTGGAAGCAAAGTCAAAGCCGCAAACCAAACAGGACAATACTTACACAGCAGAAAAAATAAAGGTTTTGCCCGGTCTCGAGGCCGTTAGAAAACGCCCCGATATGTACATCGGGGACACTAGCTCTCGCGGCTTCCACCACCTGGTCTTCGAAGTGCTCGATAACAGCGTCGACGAGGCCCTGGCGGGGTACTGCGACAAGATCGGCGTTACGATTCACGTGGACGAGAGCGTTACCATCGAGGACAACGGGAGGGGAATACCCGTCGACGTACACAAGGAAACGGGTAAATCCGCCGCCGAGGTCGTAATGACCATGCTCCATGCCGGCGGTAAGTTCGAGGGGAAAGTGTATCAGGTATCCGGCGGTCTCCACGGCGTCGGCGTCACCGTCGTCAACGCGCTCTCGGAGTATCTTAATCTCGAGGTCAGAAGGGACGGCAAGGTCTGGTACCAGAAGTACGAGCGCGGTATGGCCGTTACGGAGCTGAAGGAATCCGGCAAGACGGAGCAGTCGGGCACAAAGATAAGGTTCAAGCCCGATCCCACAATCTTCGAGGTCACCGAGTTCAGCTACGATCTGCTCGCCCACAGGATCAGGGAGCTTGCCTTCCTGAATAAAGGATTGGTAATTGCGCTTACGGACGAGCGTTCCGGCAAGAGCCAGGAATTTTACTATGAGGGCGGGATAAAAGCTTTTATCGAAGAGTTAAACAGGAACAAGAAACCCCTCCATCCGGACCCGATATACGTTACGGGTGAAAAGGACGACATCATAGTCGAAGTGGCGCTTCAGTACAACGACGGCTATTCCGAAATCATATTTTGTTACGCCAACAACATAAACAACATCGAGGGCGGCACGCATCTCACAGGGTTCAGGGGTGCTCTGACAAGGACTATCAATAAATACGCCGAGGAAAAAGGACTTCTTAAAACAGCCAAGGTTTCACTCAGCGGAGAGGACGCGAGGGAAGGGCTTACGGCTGTAATAAGCGTGAAGCTGCCCGATCCGAAATTCGAAGGCCAGACCAAGACCAAGCTCGGAAACACCAACGTGAAGGGCATCGTCGAGGTACTGCTTAATGAAAAATTGGCAATTTTCTTCGAAGAAAACCCCTCTGTAGCCAGGAAGATAATCGAGAAGGCCGTAGACGCGGCCAGGGCCAGGGAAGCCGCCCGCAAGGCGCGTGAGCTGACCAGGAGAAAGAGCGCGCTCGAATCGGGCTCGCTTCCGGGAAAGCTGGCCGACTGTCAGGAGCGTGACCCCGAGCTGTGCGAGCTTTTCATAGTCGAGGGTGAATCCGCGGGAGGCTCGGCCAAGCAGGCCAGGGCGCGCTATAATCAGGCCGTCCTGCCTTTAAAAGGAAAGATACTTAACGTCGAGAAGGCAAGGTTCGACAAGATGCTCAGTAACGAGGAGATAAGGACCCTCATCACGGTTATGGGTACGGGCATTGGCAGCGATGACTTCGATATATCCAAGCTCCGCTACCACAAGATTATTCTCATGACCGACGCCGACGTCGACGGCTCCCATATCAGAACCCTGATCCTTACATTCTTCTACAGGCAGTTCCATGAGATTATTGAACGGGGACATCTGTACATAGCTCAGCCGCCCCTCTACAGGGTAAAACGGGGCAAGGAAGATAAGTACCTCAAGGACGACCCGGAATACGAGAGTTATCTGCTCGAACGCGGAACGGACGGCATTACGCTGGTTGTGTCCGAAAACGGAAACGGCTCGAAGGAAATCAAGGGAGCCAGGCTGTTCGATATAATTAAAAAATCTATTTCTTACGGGAAATCCCTGGAGCGTGTAGGCAGGTGGGGCAGGGACATGAGGATAGTAGACGGATTCGCCGGCAGGGAAGGGTTCAGAAAAGGCAGCCTTAAGCTCGGCAGAGAAACGGAGCTTGACGAGCACCTGCAGGCGGTTAAGCAGTGGCTTGAAGAGAGGCATCCCGAAATCACGAATCTCGACTGGGAGCTTACGGAAGACCCCGAGCACGAATCCTCTAAAATTTCCTACAGTTTCAAGGAAAGCGGCAGGAACAGGAAGACGCTTATAGACTTCGATTTTCTGAATTCTCCGGAATTTCAGGATATAAGGAGCCTTAGGGATTCCATAAAAGCCGCGGGCGACCCGCCCTACTTTATTCAGGAAAACGAAAAAAGCGTCGAGCTGGGCAGTCTCTCCGAGGTAATTGAGCACATACTCTCACGCGGAAAGAAAGGTATCTCGATTCAGCGTTATAAAGGTCTCGGCGAGATGAACCCGGAGCAGCTATGGGAAACCACCATGAATCCCGAGACCCGAATCCTCAAGCAGGTAATGATCGAGGACGCCATAGAATCGGACGAGATTTTCACCGTGCTTATGGGCGATCAGGTCGAGCCGAGAAAACTGTTCATCGAAACGAACGCGCTCAACGTCAGCAACCTCGACGTGTAACATGCCGGCCTGTTTTACATGAAACGGTTAATATCATGCCTCCGTCTGTCAAGAACATAGACAAAATCCCCGCCGAGAAAGTCGAAGCGGGCAATGCTACCTACCGTCAGGTGCTTATAGGGCCTGACGAAGGCCCTAACTTCGCCATGAGACGTTTTATCATGGAGCCAGGCGGCGGAATTCCATCCCACACAAATACCGTAGAGCACGAGCAGTACGTCCTGCGCGGCCGCGCCAGGATAGGCATAGGCGATGAGGTGTTCGAGGTAAAGGCCGACGACGTTCTTCTCATTCCGGCCGGTATCCCCCACTGGTACGAGGTTCTCGGGGACGAGAACTTCGAGTTTCTCTGCATGGTCCCGAACCGGGACGATAAGATCTCCCTCGTGGAATCGAAATAACAATCGGCCAAATTACGGTCGGCTGGTGCTTGATTCGGATATATAATCCCTACGCTCGCGATAATGTGCGGGGATCTTAATGACTATAATATAAATGTAAGTTGCTGTAATGACAGGAAAATGCTACGTCTGCAGGTACCCGTAGTTCTGAAGCACAAGTATTACGACGCTGATAATGATTATATTGGCTATGGCGATCGGAAAGAGCACCTTCCAGCCGAGGTTCATTACCTGATCGTACCTGAATCTCGGCAGAGTGAACCTTACCCATATGAAGAAGAACAGGAACGCCAGCACCTTGCCTATGAACACGAGCGGCGGCAGGTACCAGTATTTATCTATGTCTATACCGAACCACCCTCCGAAAGGAAGCGGATACCACCCTCCGAAGAAGAGCGCCACGACCAGGCACGAGACGACTATCATGTGCGTGTACTCCGCCATGAAGAACATGGCGAACTTCATGCTGCTGTACTCGGTATGATAACCGGCCACGATCTCGGGCTCTGCCTCGGGCATGTCGAACGGCAGCCTGTTCGTCTCCGCGAACGCCGCCGCTACGAACACTATACAGCCCAGTATCTGGGGAAAGCAGAACCAGTACTGAGACTGCGCCTCTATAATGTCCTCGAGCCTGAGCGACCCCGTCCACGCTATCACGCCCAGGATCGAAATTCCCATGGCCAGCTCGTAGCTTATCATCTGTGCCGCGCCCCTCAGGCCTCCGAGGAAGGAGTACTTACTGTTTGACGACCAGCCGCCCAGGACCACGCCGTAAACGCTCAGCGAGCTGATGGCGAGTATGTAAAGCACGCCTACGTTCAGGTCCGCGATCTGCAGCTTTACGAATATCGGCTCCTGGAGGAGGCCGAAGATATCGGTATAAAAGCCTTTCCCTATGGGGACGACAGCCAGTGCTATTAGTGCTGTAATAAGGGCGAACGCGGGGGCTATAATGTATAAGATCCTGTCCGCCTTGTTCGGTATTATATCTTCCTTGAATATGAACTTGACGCCGTCAGCCAGCGGCTGAAGCAGTCCGAAAGGTCCGACCCTGTTCGGCCCGTACCTGTCCTGTATGAATGCGCTCACCCTCCTCTCAGCGTAGGAAAGATATGCGACTAAGGTTAAAACCACGATGAATACCAGAGCTATTTTTACGAGTGAGATGCCTAATTCGACCCAGATCATAGTAAAGTCCCGTTAATCTCCGTCATGCGGCGGTGTCCGCTCCCAGCATCCCGATATTCTCGTAGTTCATACCTTTGAATGCGGGGATTTTCTCGGCTATCTCCGTCATAATTTTAGAAGGATCGTCGTATTCAAACCTGCCCGCTTGTATCACTGTTCCCACGAGGGAAAGTATCTCCCAGTCCGGTTTCGACGTTCCGGGCGGGGGTATTGCCTCTCTTATCCTCTGAACCCTGCCCCTGTCGTTGGTATATGTGCCTTCTTTCTCGTACGGGCTTGCGCCGGGCAGGATAACGTGAGCCAGCCTGACCGTCTCGGTGAGCTTGTAGTCCTGCACCACAAGGAGATCCAGCCCGGCGAGAGCATCTCTCAGCCTTGGGTATGAATCTTCGGGCACGAGCTTGAACAAATCCTCTCCCGCGACGTATAAAACCTTGACCTTTCCCGCGAGCAGTGACTCTATCAATTCTGCAACGCTATTCGATCCGTATGCGATGCCTATATCTTTCACCCCCGTACTGTTCGGGTAGGGGTCGGTGCTTATGAGGCCGAATTTCTTTTTGTCTGTCAATACGCCGGCGTTCGATGCCACCCTGCCGGTATTCAGGATTTCACCCATCTTTTTCACCAGATAAAGCTCCTCATTCGTAAGTGTGGGCGATCCTAGTATCGCTACCGAATCCGGAGAGCTTCCGGATGCCTTCATTATTTGCTCGGCGGCGAAATTTATAGCCTCCGGCCACTCCGTGATTTCGAATCCCTCTCCTTTCCTGACAATAGGGTCTTTCAGGCGCGGTGTCTCTTCCTGCACTTCCTTAAAGTCGTATCTCCCCCTGTCGCATATCCAGTACTCGTTTACGTCCATGTTGATTCTAGGCCTCACCCGTGCGACCCTTCCCTTTCTCGGATCGACGCCGACCGTTATATTGCAGCCGTTACTGCAGAGCGAGCAGACGCTGTCCGTGAATTTCCAGTACCATACGCGCTCCTCGTGCAGGTTGTTCTTGTTAAGCAGCGCTCCCACGGGACAGAGGTCCGTTACGTTACCGGCAATCTCGTTGTCTAGATTTTTCCCGGGAAACACGACTATCTTCTTCCTGAATCCTCTTCCTTCGAAGCCGAGCTCACCGGTCTTGGTAACCTCGTCCGTGAACCTGACGCACCTCGTGCACATGATGCACCTGTTCGGGTCGTACAGGATCCTGTCGCTCAGATAATACTTCCTTCTGACCTTCTTCTCTTCAGGCCCTTCGAACCTGCTGCGGCCCGGTCCGTGCTTAACGGTCGTCAGCTGAAGCGGACATTCTCCGCCCTTATCGCATATGGGGCAGTCGAGCGGGTGGTTGATGAGCGTAAATTCCACGGTGGCCCTTCTTGCCTTGATCGCCTTCTCCGTATTGGTTTTGACTATGAGACCGTCTCTCACGAAGGTGTTGCAAGCGGGCATTACCTTGGGCACTCCCTCTACCTCCACGAGGCACTGCCTGCACTGGGCGACTATGCTGAGTGCCGGATGGTAGCAGAAATGCGGTACTTCTATACCTACACGTGAGGCGGCCTGTATAAGATTCAGACCGTCTTCCACTTCCAATTCTATTCCGTCTATCGTGAGTTTTGGCATTGAGAGACCGCTTGAATAAGAGTCACGAAAATATTATCTGACCAATTATATGTTAGCAAGTTGGCGGAGTCTGACGGGGATATTCCAGAGGAAAACAGCCTCACGGATGTATGTCATGGTCGAGCGGAAACATCCCGATCTATCTTTACCGGACGTTTATAGTGATACGACATGATGGCCGGGGAAGGCGGTATGTTATAATTTAGATTAATTCTATGCGCTCCAAAGTCCTTAAACCCATTGGCATATTCTTAATCATATTAGCTCTGATCGCGGGGATTCTGATCTTCATAGTTCAGACCGGCTTTTTCCGGGAATTCGTCAAAGTTACCACAAATTCATTCATAACCGCTCTGACGAATCAGAAATTTTCCATTGGCAGCATAGAGGGCAACTTTCTAAAGGGTATTACTCTTAAAAACCTGTCTTTTAAGATAGATAATGAGAATTTCATAGACTGCGATGAGGTTTATATTGATTACTCCCTCCCGATTATCCTCGACGGCTCCATGGTATTCAGCAAGGTTATCCCTTTTCACGAGGTGTCGGTAAAGGGTCTTCGTATTAATCTCGTCCGTAGTGAGGACGGAGTCTGGAATTTCGAAAAGCTCGTTAAGCCGGTCGAGGGCGGGAAGAGAGAGAACCCGGACTGGAACATCATCATCCGTAATTCCAAAATAACGGACGCGAAAATGGTCTTGGACGACCGTTACAAGGGAGAATTAAACAAGCTCGAGATGCCTTACGCCGATCTTTCGCTCAGGATGTTTAAGATTGCGGACAAAGCAGAGCTAAACCTTAAAAGCGCCCTCCTTATAGCGGCGTTTCAGAGTATGGATTACGAAAAGCTCTATTTCAAAAACATATCGGG
>Ga0055477_10000359_pt1 | contig 12267 bp, 8 predicted proteins | sample Muzzi_PWA_D2_FD_57683 | JGI IMG/M metagenome (GOLD analysis project Ga0055477, IMG submission 57683) | Wetland microbial communities from San Francisco Bay, California, USA, that impact long-term carbon sequestration - Muzzi_PWA_D2 | ecosystem: Environmental > Aquatic > Marine > Wetlands ... | reverse complement strand
GGATATCTTCCTGCGCGAGCTGATCTCCAACGGGGCCGACGCCCTGGAGAAACTGCGGCACCAGAAGGTGGCGGGCGGCGAGATCTTCGACGACCATCTGAGCCTGGGGATCGAGATCGCTTGCGACGATAAGGAACATGTCCTGACCATTACCGATACCGGCATTGGCATGACCCGGGAGGAGCTGGTCGCCAACCTCGGCACCATCGCCCACTCCGGTTCCAAAACCTTCCTCTCCCATCTCGACGAGGCGGCCAGGAAGGAGGTCAATTTGATCGGCCAGTTCGGAGTCGGTTTCTATGCCGCCTTCATGGTGGCCGACCAGGTCACCGTGCAGTCCCGCTCCTGGCAGAAGGACGAGGAGGGCAGCGAGTGGAGTTCTGACGGCACCGGCACCTACACCGTCTCGCCCTGCGCCGGGTTACACCGGGGCACCAGGATCATCCTCAAACTGAAGGAAGACGCGCAGATCTACGCCGAGGCGGCTACCATCAAGCGCATCATCAAGCAGTATTCCAGTTTCGTCACCTTCCCGATCAAGGTCGGGGGCGAAGAGGTCAATACCGTCCAGGCCCTCTGGGCTCGCAGTAAAAACGAGATTGAGGACGAGGAGTACAACGAGTTTTATAAGTTCATCGCCAACGCGGTCGACGAACCCACCTACCGGCTGCACTTTTCCGCCGACGCGCCGCTGGCCATCAAGGCCCTGCTTTTCACCCCCAAGGAAAATTTCGAGAGCCTTGGTTTCGGCCGCACTGAACCGGGAGTTAGCCTCTATTGCCAGAAAGTGCTGATCGAGCAACACTCCAAGAACATCCTGCCCGACTGGCTTCGTTATTTAAAAGGAGTGGTGGACAGCGAGGACCTGCCGCTGAACATCTCGCGCCAGGCCCTGCAGGACAACGCCCTGGTCCACAAGATCAACCGGGTGCTGACCAAACGTTACCTGAAGCACCTGGAGGAGGAGGCCAAGGTGAACCCGGACCGCTACCAGGAGTTCTGGCACCAGTTCGGCTTCTTCCTCAAAGAGGGGGCAACCTCCGACTTCAGCCACCGCGAGGAACTGGCCAGGCTCCTGCGCTTCGAGTCCTCCGCGGCTGAACCGGGCAAAATGATCGGGCTGGCCGAATACGTGGAAAGGATGCCCGAGTCCCAGAAAGAGATCTACTTCATCAACGGTCCCAATCGCGAAGCCATTGAGGCCGGACCTTATGTCGAGGCCTTTCGCAAACGGCAGCTGGAGATCATCTATACCCTGGAGCCTATCGACGACTTCGTCATGAGCCACCTGGGCGAATTCGAGGGCAAGAAGCTGGTTTCCGCCGATCGGAGCGACCTGGAGCTGCCGCCCCTGGCCGACGAAGAAAAAGAAGAGCAGGAAGAGAGCGGAACCGAACTGGCCGACGATCGGCGTAGCGGGCTGGCCGACTGGATCATGGAGAAGCTGGCCGGGAGAATCAAGGAGGTCCAGGTCTCCAAGAGGCTGGAGGACAGCCCGGCCATCATCGTCAACCCCGGCGGGTTCATGACCAGCAGCATGGAGCGGGTCATGCGGGCCGCCCGGCCCGAGCAGGGGTTCTCCGAGTTCGGTGAGAAAAACCTGGAGATTAATCCCAAACACCCGCTGATCGTCGCCTTGGATACCTTGCGGGAAAAAGACGAGGAATTCGCCATCAGCGTGATTGAGCAGATCCACGACAACGCCATGATCCAGGCCGGGTTGCTGGTCGAGCCGCGCCAGATGGTGGAACGCAGCTATCGGATCATGACCCGGGCTCTGGCCGGCGCGCAGTCTTCGTTAAAGCCGAAAAAAAGTGGTGCCAAGGCCAAAAAGGCCACGAAGACCATCGAGGCCAAGGAGGCCGGCGGCGATGATTGAGGTTAGCGAGCTCAGCAAGTCGTACGACGGGGTGGAGGCGTTGCGGAGGATCTCCTTCTCGGTCAAACCGGGCGAGATCATCGGGCTGCTAGGTCCAAACGGCGCCGGCAAGACCACCCTGATGAAGATCCTTACCGGTTATCTTCATCCCAGCGGCGGTAGCGCCAAGGTCGACGGCCACGATGTGGTGGAGGAAGCCGGTCTGGTTCAGGAGATGATCGGCTATCTGCCGGAGAACGCCCCGCTTTATCCAGAGTTGACCGTCCAGGCCCAGCTCCAGATGATCGCCGAACTGCGGAGGATTCCTCAGGGTGATCGAACCCGTCGCCTCTCCGAGGCGATCCGGTCGGTGGGGTTGGAGGAGCGGCTGACCAAGCCCATTTCCACCCTGAGCAAGGGCTACCGGCAGCGGGTCGGCCTGGCTCAGGCCATCGTTCACCAGCCGCGGCTCCTGATCCTGGACGAACCCACCAACGGCCTCGACCCGACCCAGATCGTTGAGGTCCGGCATCTGATTCGGAAATTGGCCAAGCACAGCACGGTTCTGCTTTCAACCCATATCCTCTCCGAGGTCGAAGCCACCTGCGACCGGGCCATCATCATCATGGCCGGTGAAGTCAAAGCCGATGCCCACCTCTCCGAACTGGCCGCCTCCAGCGACGCCATCCTGACCCTGGAACTGGCCGACGGAGAGAAGGCGATGGTACTGAAGGAGCTGCGGGGCCTGGCCGGCGTAAACAAGGCCGAGGCGGAGGAACGGCGCGGAGCCCGGGTCGTTTTCCGGATCAAGACGGCGGAAAGCGGCCGCGATCTCTGCCCGGCCCTCTTCGACCTGGCCAAGGCGCATGACTGGCGGCTCTGCGAGCTGAAGAACGAAACCCATACCCTGGAGGCAGTCTTCAATCGCCTTACCGTGGCGGGAGGTGCACGATGAAAGAGATCATGGTCATTGTCCGCAAGGAACTGAAGACCTATTTCGGCTCCCCCATGGCGGCAATCTTTATCGGTGCCTTTCTGCTGGTTTCCCTTTTCTCCTTCTTCTGGGTCGAAACCTTCTTCGCCAGGAATATCGCCGATATCCGGCCCCTGTTTCGCTGGATGCCGCTGCTCTTGATCTTTCTGGTGGCGGCTCTGACCATGCGGCAGTGGAGCGAGGAGGAAAGGATGGGTACCCTGGAGATCCTCCTGACCCTGCCGTTGCGGCTCTCCCAACTGGTGCTCGGCAAGTTTATGGCGGTACTGGCCCTGGTTTGCCTGGCCCTGCTCCTGACCGGAGGTTTGCCCCTGACCGTGGCCATCCTCGGCAACCTCGACTGGGGACCGGTAATCGGCGGCTATCTCGGAGCCCTGCTGCTAGCCGCGGCCTATATCGCCATCGGTCTTTACATCTCTTCCCGTACCGACAACCAGATTATCGCCCTGATCCTTACCGTGCTGCTGGGCGGGTTCTTCTATCTTCTTGGTTCGCCCGGCTTTACCGCCTTCATGGGCAACCGGGCCGGCGATTTCTTCCGGTCCCTGGGCACCGGCAGCCGCTTCTCCAGCATCGAGCGCGGGGTCATCGACTTGCGCGATCTGATCTATTACGGTTCGCTGACCGGTTTCTTCCTGGTCTTAAACGGCGTGGCCCTGGCCCGCAAGAGCTGGAGCGGTGGCAGCATCGACCGGTCGCCGCGTCGCCAGGCCTATCTGGGCGCGGCCCTGTTGGCCTTGAACCTGGTGCTTGTAAACGTTTGGCTGGCCCGGGTCCATACCCCGCTCAGGCTCGACCTGACCGAGCAGAAGGAGTACTCGCTATCCGCCTCCACCCGCGATCTGATCTCGAACCTGCCGGAACCGCTGCTGCTGCGCGGCTACTTCAGCGCCAAGACCCACCCCCTACTGGCTCCCCTGGTGCCCCGGATCAAGGACCTGATGAACGAGTATCGCATAGCCTCCGGCGGCAAGGTCGAGGTCAGCTTTGTCGACCCGCGCCAGGATGAGGAAATGGAGCGGGAGGCCAACCAGCTTTATGGTATCAAGCCGGTGCCCTTCCAGGTCGCCGGCCGTTACGAGGCGGCGGTAGTCAACTCCTACTTCCACATCCTGGTCAAGTACGGCGACCAGTTCGTCACCCTGGGCTACAACGATCTGATCGAGGTCCGGCCCAGGGCCGACGGCGGGGTCGAGGTGGGGTTGCGCAACCTGGAGTATGACCTGACCAAGTCGATCAAGAAGGCAGTCTACGGCTTCCAGAGTCTCTCCTCCATCTTCGCCAAGGGCGGCGACTATACCCTGACCCTCGTGGTAACCTCCGATTCGCTTCCCGAAAGCCTGAATCCCCTGGTCGAGCAGGTCAGGGGGGTGGCGGCGGATCTGGTCAAGGAGGCTGGCGGCAAACTCCATTTCGAGGAGCTGGATCCCGACCGGGACAATAACCGGCAGGAGATCATGGATCGCTTCCAGATCGAGCCGCTGGCAGCGGGGATATTCTCCGACAAGACCTTCTTCCTGCACCTGATGCTGACCACGCCATCCGGTAACGAGCAGATTTTCCTGGGCCAGGACATGGGCAAGATCGAGATTCGCCAGGATGTCGAGGCGGCTTTAAAGCGCCACTCCTCCGGCTTTTTGAAGACGGTCGGCATCTGGCTGCCGCCGGCCGATAACGGCAACTCCCCATATGCGGCGCCGAGTTCCAACAACTACCGGCTCTTCCAGGAGGTGCTGAAGGAGAACTACAACCTGCAGCAGGTCGATCTGTCGAACGGCCGGGTCCCCGGCGATATCGACACCCTGCTGGTGGTGGCGCCCCAGAACTTCAGCGACCTGGAACGGCTGGCGGTCGATCAGTACCTGATGCGGGGCGGAGCGGTGATCGTCCTGGCCGGTGACTATCTGCTCGACTTGCCGCCGGGGGCGAAAAGCCTCAACGTCAAGAAGGTGGAGGACGGGTTGAATGAGGTCCTGGCTTCCTACGGCGTCACCATCGACCCGTCCCTGGTCATGGACCAGCAGAACGAACCCTTCCCGATCCCGGTCAACCGCGATCTGGGAGGCTTCGTGGTCCAAGAGATTCGGCAGCTCGACTACCCCTATTTCGTCGATGTCCGCAGCGACGGCATGTCCCATGATAGCCCGATGACCGCCTCCCTGCAGGCGGTAACCATGAACTGGGCCTCGTCGCTTCTGCTGAACGAGAAGAGGAACAGCGGCCGGCGGGTTACCACCCTGCTCCGCTCCTCGCCAGAATCCTGGCTGAGCGAGTCGACCGATATCCAGCCGGATTTCCAGCGTTACCCTAACTTCGGTTTCGGGGAGGGTAAGGAACTGGGTCGTCACACTCTGGCGGTTTCGGTCCAAGGGGTTTTCGACAGCTACTTTGCCGGTCGTCCGGATCCGCGTCAGGTCGAGGCCGAGAAGGTGGCGGCCGACCAGGACGGCGCGGCCAAGGATCAGGGTAAAGACCAAAATAAAGATAAAAAGCCACTCCTGAAGGAACCGCTGGTCACCAGCTCGCCGGAATCGGCCCGGCTGGTGGTGGTGGGCTCCTCCGAGTTCATCAACGACACAGTCCTGGGCATTTCCCGCTCCACCGGCCAGGATCGGTTCATGAACAGCCTGGAGTTCCTGCAGAACTTGGTGGACTGGTCGGTGGCCGACGAAGACCTGCTGGCCATTCGCTCCCGGGGTTCGCATGCCCGGTTGCTGGCTCCTTTGACCCCGGCGGCCCAGACCTTCTGGGAATGGCTAAATTACGGACTGGCTCTGCTGGCACTCCTGGGTATCTCCTTGTACGGCGCCTTCAAGGTCCGGAGAGAAACGCCCATGAACTTGCTCTGATGAGCACGATATCGATTTAGGAGTGATCGAAATGAACAAAACCAATAAGATTCTGAGCGTACTTCTGGCGATCCAACTGCTCTTGACCGGCTATCTGTTCTGGAGCGGCCACCGCCCCGCCACCGCCACGGTGGAACTCCTGGCTGGTTTGAACGCAAGCCAGGTGCAGCGGGTGGTGATCAGCGAGAGCGACGACAAACAGGTGGTGTTGCGCCGGAACGATAAGGGCTGGCTGGTTGAGCTGGCCCCGGACCGGGAATATCCGGCCGACCGGGAGAAGGTCGAAACGATGCTGAGCCGGCTGGCCGGTTTGCAGTCCGGCCGGTTGGTGTCGCGGACCAAGTCCGGCCAGCGCCGCCTGAAGGTGACCGGTGACCTATACAATCGCAAGGTGGAGCTGGTCACCGACAAGGGAACACGGACTCTGTACCTGGGGACCTCGCCCAGCTACCAGTCCGTTCATGTCCGGGTCGGCGACAGCGACGAGGTCTACCTGGTTCGCGATCTGGCTGCCTGGGAGCTGCCCGGCGAGCCTTCGGGCTGGTGGCAGGGACGTTACCTGGATTTCGACCCCGCTCAGGTCCTGGAGGTTGAAGTGAGCAACAGACAGGGGACTCTGCACCTGATCCGGGAAAGCGCCAAGGATCCCTGGCGTTTGGACGGAGCTGGCCCGCAGCCGGACGCCAAGAAGGTGGCGAGCCTTCTGCCGGCTCTGTGCCGGGTGACCATCAACCAGGTGGTGGCAGATTCCGCCTGGGAGCCCAAGGGAGATCCGGAGGCGACCGTGCAGCTCAAGAGCGCCGGGGGTCAGGAGGAACTAAATATCTGGCCCCGGGCCGGCGAGAACAGTGATTACCCGGTCAAAGTCGCCGGATCGCAATTCTACGCCAAGGCCGGCAGCTACGTGGTGGAGCCGATCTTGAACGCCAAGGCGAAGGCGCTGCAGGCTGAGGAATCGAAGCCGGAGAGCGCCAAGTCTGAAACTACCAACTCGGCAGGTGAGGAAAGGGAAAAGTAGCCGTTCCGGACATATCCAGCAAGGCCGACTTACCCCTCCCTTGTCGGGAGCCAATTTCGCCTTGATTGCATACAGGCAAGGAGGGTGAGTTTTGGCAAAGTAGAATTTCTACAGGTAGAAGACCTGGCAGGTAGAGGGTGATCCCCGATGCCCCGATACTAAGGCCCGCGGCCCCGGAATACTTACGGTGCCGCCGGGCCTTTTCTTTTGTCTCTTCCCCGGTTTGGGTTTGCAACAGCATGACACTATATTATTAATATAAGCTAATATAACTGAACAGGTTGTGACCTTCGGACAGAAGCCGAGAAACAAAAAGGTAAGGAGATCATCCATGGGAAGGGACAAGACGAAAGATGATGCTTACATCAACTGTGAAGATGTTCATGAATTGGCCAACGTGGCAGGCCTCTACGGCGACAAGAAAGATGAGGTGATGAGTTTCCTTCTGAGCAAATGTGAGATAGGAACAGTCAACTATGTGACCCATAAAGAAGTCTACGAACGCATAGAAAAAAAACTGGGATTGAAAATACCGGACTGATAAATGCTGTGAACGGGTGGACAAATCCATAACAAAACCGCTTCGTCACGAAATGGTATCTCGCGATGCCGAGGCAGAGTTTTTCGTTGACTGTTACAGAAAGAAGACCAGCAGGTAGAGGGTGATCCCAGCTGCCATGATACCCAGGCCCGCGGCCCCGGTGGTGAAACTACGGTGCAGGCGGGCATTTTCTTTTTCCGCTTCGGCCTTCCGGTAGCGTAGTCGCCAGTAAGGAGTCAGCGCCAGGCTGGCCAGGTTGGCCGGCCCCTGCCGGGCAAAACGGCAGAGCGCTCCCACCGCCCCCTTGACCAACAGCCTTTCGGCCAGATTGTTCAGGCCGTTGAAGATCACGGCGCAGGTAGTGGCGAAGAGGCGGCCGCCCTTGCGGTAGAGCCAATCGCTGTCCAGGTTGATGGCCCGGATCTCAGCCGGATAGATGCCCGAACGCAGGAGCAGGGTGAAGGCCAGGGCCGAGAAAAAGAGCAGTTGAGTCTGCGAGAGCAGGTGCGAGTAATGGTAGGGCTGGTAGACCACATCCTGGAAGGGCAGGATGGCAAAGAGCGGCGCGGGATACGAGCCGATGCCGATACATAAGGCGGCGGCAATGCCCATGGCGATCAGCATATTCAGGGGTGCTTCCTTTACCTGCAGGCCGGCGTCGTGGGAGAAGAAGGCGAAGAAGGGAATCTTGATCCCGGCATGATGGAAGACGCCGGCCGAGGCGAAGAGCAGCACCAGCCAGATCCCGGAAAGATGCTTCAGTCCCGCCGCCTCCATGACCATCGATTTGCTGACGAAGCCGCTGAAGAAAGGAAAGGCCGAGATCGAGGCGGCTCCAACGATGCAAAAACCGGCGGTCCAGGGCATCGACTTGTAGAGCCCGCCCAGATCGGTGGCGTTGATTTTGCCGGTCCGGTGCAGAACGGCGCCCATGGACATGAACAGCAGTCCCTTGAAGATGATGTCGTTGAAGGCGTGGGCCACGGCGCCGTTGATGGCCAGGTGGGTGCCGATGCCGATGCCGACCACCATGAAGCCGACCTGATTCACCAAACTGTAGGCCAGCACCCGCCGCAGGTCGTTCTCGATTACCGCAAAGAAGATCGGGAAGGCGGTCATGGTGGCGCCGATATAGATCAAAAGCTCGGTGCCGGGGAAGGCGCGTGCCAGCGCGTAGACCGCGGTCTTGGTGGTGAAGGCGCTTAAAAAAACGGTGCCGCCGATGGTCGCCTCGGGATAAGCGTCGGTGAGCCAGGTATGCAAGAGCGGCCAGGCGCAGTTGACCCCCAGCCCCAGGAAGATCAGCCAGGTCGAAAGGGAGGAAAGACCGATCTCGCCGAAGGACAGGGAGTGCTGCTCGCGGCTGTACATCAGGATACCGGCCAGAAGCAGCAGTCCCCCGAAGGAGTGGACCAGCAGGTAGCGAAAGCCGGCCCCCTGGGCCGCCTTGGTGCGCCGCAGCCAGATTAAGAGGATCGAGCCGATGGTCAGCATCTCCCAGCAGACGAAGAAGGTGAAGAGGTCGCCGGCGAAGACTGCGCCCAGGGCCGCCCCGGCATAGAGGAAGCCGGCCAGGTACTCGGCCGAGCGCTTGACATGCAGGACGTAGATGGCGGTGATGAAGGAGATAATCGTGAAGATGTAACCGAAGAGCAGGCTCAGCCGGTCGGCCCGGAAGAGCACCAGATCCAGGTTCAAAAAGCGGGCGCTGATTTCGGTGCCCGGCGCGATCTTGAGCAGGGCTGCAAAGCCGGCCACCGGCAAAAGGAGCAGCCAGGCCGATTGCAACTTGCCGCGCAACAGCGGCAGCAGCAGGGCGCCGGCCAGGAAGATCAGAGCCGGGTGGAGGAGGAGGCTAGCGGTCATAGTAGTCCTCCTCGCGCTTGACCAGCGGCCGCAGGACGTACTTGGCCAGGAGCACCAGGATGACACAGGCCACGAAACCGAAGACCGGGTAGAACTCCGGCCACTCCTCCCAGGCGAAGATGGTATGGCGCTCATGGACCAGATCCGGCACCAGCAGCAGGACCAGGGAGGCGAAGAAGATCAGCAGCAGGCGGCTGACGTTTTTCGGCTCGTCGAAGAGGTGTTTATTTTCTTTGCTCATCGCTTTAAAAGGCTCCGGCGGTCTTGAAGAAGATCAGGACCAGGTAGATGACGCTGACGGCCAGGATGACCAGGAAGGCCGGCCGGTAACCGTCCACCGGTTCGTGGGTCAACTCTTTGATTTCCTCAGTCTGCATCGGTTTAACCTCCGAAGAAGGTCTTGGCCGCCTGTTGGGCCAGGTCGAAGAAGGGTTGCGGGTAGATGAAGAGCACCAGCGAGAAGACCCCGGTCGCCACCAGCGGCGCCAGGCACCAGAGCGGCGCCTCCTTGACCCCCTCGGCGAACTGCCCCTCTTCGGGGGTGGCGAAGAAGGCGCGGTAGAAGACCGGCAGGAAGTAGGCGGCATTCAACAGCGAGCTGGCCAGCAGCACCACCAGCATGGCGATCTTGCCGCTCTCCAGGGTGCCCAGAGCCAGGTACCACTTGCTGATGAAACCGCCGCCCGGCGGCAACCCGATGACGCTCAGGGCGCCGAAGAGGAAGGCGGTCATGGTCACCGGCATCTGGCGGCCGATGCCGACCATCTCGCTGATGTTCTTGCGGCCGGTGGCGACGAAGATGGCTCCGGCGCAGAAAAAGAGGGTGATCTTGCCGAAGGCGTGCATGGCGATGTGTAACAGCCCCCCCAGTAACCCCTGTGGCGACAGCAGCCCGATACCAAGGACGATATATGAGAGCTGGCCGATGGTCGAAAAGGCCAGTCGTCTTTTCAGGCCGTCCTGGGAAAGGGCGATCAGCGAGGCGGTGATGACGGTAACCGCCGCCAGGACACAGAGCAGGTCGCCTAATTGGTGGGCAGCCAAAAGCTGGGTGCCGAAGACCCCGGTTGCCACTCGGAAGACGGCGAAAACCCCGACCTTGACTACCGCCACCGCATGCAGCAGGGCGCTGACCGGAGTGGGGGCGACCATGGCGGCCGGCAGCCAGCCGTGCATCGGCATGATCGCCGACTTGGCGAAGCCGAAGACAAAGAGCAGCAGAAGCAGGGTCAGGAGCGCCGGACTGGCGCCGGTCCCGGCCAGAAAGCCCTGGGCGCCGAAATCCAGCGTCCCGGCCAGGTGGTAACAGATCAGCATGGCCGGCAGGGCGAAGGCGATGGAGCTGCCGAGGATGAAGGTCAGATAGCGTCGGCCGGAGGCGCGGGCCTCCTGGTCCTGGTGATGAGTTACCAGAGGGTAGGTGGCGAGCGACAGCATCTCGTAGAAGAGGTACAGGGTGAAGAGGTTGGCGGCGAAGGCGACCCCGATGGTGGCCGACAGGGCCACGGCGAAGAAGGAGAAGTAGCGGGTCTGACCGTGTTCGGAAAGACCCCGCATGTAGCCGATGGAGTAGGCCGAGGTGAAGAGCCAGAGGGTGGCGGCGATAAGAGCGAAGAGCATGCCGGCCGCGTCGACCTTGAAGGCTAGAGCCAACCCGGGCATGATCTGAAAGACCGTGCAGGTGATGGTTTGACCGGCCAGTACGGTGGGCAGCATGGAGACGACCAGCCCCAGCTTGATGAGCCCGGCCAGAAAGGTCCAGCCTTCACGCAGGTTGGGACGGTGGCCGGAAAGGATGATCAGCGGCACGGCCGTTAGGGAGACCAGCACGGCCAGCAGGGGAGTTATGGAGGTGACCGATTCCATAATTGATTAACTGCTCCTTTTCACATCCCCGCCGGGATGGCCAGGCGGATGACGTTCTGAACGATGGTCCCCGAGTAGATACCGACCAGGATCAGGCCCCCGGCGCAGAGGAGCAGCGGCACCAGCATCGACAACGGCGCTTCGGCGATGGCGACGGTGTCGTGGGCACCCCCCTCCACCACTTCCGGTTTCTCGTAGTAGGCGATCTCGAAGATTCGGAAGAAGAGCACCGCGTTGACCAGACTTGAGAAAAGCAGGGCGACCACGTACTCCCAGCGGCCCGCCTGGATGCCGCCGAGGATCAGGTACCATTTGCTGAAGAAGCCGGCGGTGGGCGGTACCCCGATCATCGACAGCGCCCCCACCGTAAATGCCGTCATGGTCAGCGGCATCCTGCCGAAAAGCCCCTTGAGGTCGCTCAGCTGCTGGCCGCCGGTGCGGTAGACAATGGCGCCGGCGGCCAGGAAGAGGCAGAGGGTCATCAGAGCGTCATTCATGATGTGGAGAATGGCGCCGGTCAGCCCCAGTCGGTTGGCCAGCCAGGCGCCGCCCACCATGTAGCCGACCTCGGCGACGATCAGGTAGGTGAGCATCTTCTTGAAGTCACGCTGGGCCAGGGCCAGGAGGGATCCAAAGACGATGGCCAGGACCGCCAGCCAGACGATGATGTGGCCGAAGGCGGCGCTCCGGTAAGTGAAGGCCGGGGTGAAGACCGAGAGCATCATCCGCAACATGATGTAGACCGCCACCTTGGTCATCAGCGGCGCCGCCAGGCAGCTGGTGGCGGTGGGGGCATAGGTGTAGCTGTTGGGCAGCCAGGTGTGCAGCGGGAAGAAGGCCATCTTGGCCCAGAGCCCGACCATAATCAGGATGAAGGCCACCAGGATGGCTGGAGAGTTATAGAGGGCAGGTAAAAGGCTGGCCAGGTCGGCCATGTTCAGGGAGCCGGTCTTGATGTAAAGGTGGCCGACGCCCAAGAGATAGAAGCTGGCTCCGATGGTGCCCAGCATTATGTAGTTGAAGCTGGCCAGCAGCGCCCGGTCCTGGCCCACCGCCACCAGAGCGTAGGTGGTCAGGGCCGAGATCTCCAGCAATACATAGATGTTGAAGGCGTCTCCGGTGATGGTCATGCCCACCAGCCCCGTAGTCAGCAGCAGGTAAAGGCCGTAAAAGAGGGTCCCGCGGTCCGGAAGTTCCCGTTTGACGCTGGGCCCCGAGGCAATGGCGGCCAGCAGGGCAACGGCGGTGATGACCACCAGCACCAGGCCGTTCAGG
>Ga0055477_10000358_pt1 | contig 12281 bp, 10 predicted proteins | sample Muzzi_PWA_D2_FD_57683 | JGI IMG/M metagenome (GOLD analysis project Ga0055477, IMG submission 57683) | Wetland microbial communities from San Francisco Bay, California, USA, that impact long-term carbon sequestration - Muzzi_PWA_D2 | ecosystem: Environmental > Aquatic > Marine > Wetlands ... | reverse complement strand
CGATCTTTTGGTCAAAGTCAGCCGTTGCTGTATGCCGGTGCCCGGTGATCCGATCGTCGGTTTCATCACTTCTGGCAGAGGGATCTCCGTCCACAAGAGCGATTGCCAGAATTTCCTGGCCACCGACCCGGCTCGGCATATCGAGGTGAACTGGGCGGCCCAGACCGCCACCGGACATCAGGTGCAGGTCCAAGTGGTGGCAATGGATCACAAGGGGTTGATCGCTGAACTGGGTAGCCGGATCAGCGGCATCGATGCCGATATAGTCAGCATGGAGGCCAGAACCTCGTCTGAGAACCTTGCAATTGTCAACCTGGTTTTGGGCGTGCAAAGCCTGGAACATCTTGAAAAACTGCTGATGCAACTGCGTCAGATTTCAGGAGTACTTGAGGCGCGGCGTAAATAAATCGGCGAAAGAAACCTGCCGGCGGCTATAAAAGAGCGGGGCACCAGCCAATCGGCTGATGCCCCGTGATCAGGAACGAGGGAAGAATTATTTGCGGATCGCCGGTTTTACCACTGCCCCGGAGCGGATGCAACGGGTGCAGACCCGCATCTGCCGGCCACCGCCGGGTCCAGCCACTCGGACTTTCTGCAGGTTGGGCAGCCAGCGCCGCCGGGTTTTGTTGTGGGCGTGGCTTACGTTGTTACCGGTCGACGGCTTTTTGCCGCATATTTCACACATATTAGCCATGGCAAAGACTCCTTAGTCCTGTTTTTGAAACGGGGATTTATAACGCGTCCGACAGGATATGGCAAGTGTTTTGTAAACATCGTTTATAAATCATTATTGCCACCGCCGGGTCGAATTCCTCCAGGTTTGCCTGGATTGGATGGTTAGTCCCGACTGATTCGACAATATTCTCCAGTCGCATGGAGAATATTGTCTATCACTCCTTGGATCGGCCGGTGCGTAAATGAATTTGTTATGAGCCCCGCCTGGACATTTTGGCAATTGGCCAAACTTGAGCAGGCAATGGCACAGTCGTTGCTAGAATATGACGAAGCGGCATGTTCCGGGGCGTTCGCAGACAGGCGGCTGTTAAGGCCTGAATTAATTGACACGCCTTATTGCGGTATGTTAACTTCTCCAGTTCCGTGCAGTCGAGAGATTCTAGCTGGTATTTCAAATTTTCCGGGTTTTTGACATGCAGAAAAAGAAGAATGAAATATGGGCCTTTTTGGCCTCGGTGAAACTGGCCCTGTTTACTTTCTTTACTCTGGCCCTTACCTCGGTTATCGGGACGATCATCCCACAGGGCAAGGAGATGGCCTTCTATGTGGAAAATTTCGGCGCCGGCACCGCCAAGCTCTTTCAAGTGCTTGATGTGCCCGACATGTACAAATCCTGGTGGTTTGTTTCCCTCCTGGTACTTTTCAGCCTGAACCTGATTGTTTGTACCATCGATCGCTTCCCCAATATCTGGCGACTGGTTACCATGGACAATCTGGCCATGGAGCTTGAGCGAATCCTCAAGATGCCCCAGCGACAGGGGTTTGTTTCCGAGTTGCCGGTCGAACAGTTGCGTGACCAGGCCGAAAAGGTCCTCGCCGCCACTTCCTGGAAGTTCAAGGCGGCCGACCAGGAAGGAGGTCGCCTGTTCTCGGCCCAGAAGGGAAACTGGAGCCGGCTCGGAGTGATCATGGTCCATGTCAGTATCCTGGTGATATTCCTTGGGGCCATAATAGGCGCGGCGCTGGGCTACAAGGGCTTCGTGATGATCACCGAAGGCAAGTCAGTCCAGCAGATCTATGCCTTTGACGCCGAACGCACAGCGATTCCCCTGAACTTCCAGTTGCGCTGTGATCGTTTTGTCCTGGAGCTTTATGATAACGGCGCTCCCAAGGAATTCATGTCTGATCTGGTGGTGGTCAAGGACGGCAAGGAAGTCAAAAAGCAAAGTATAGAGGTCAACGCCCCCCTGACCTATGGCGGGCTGACCTTTTACCAATCCAGTTATCAGGGGTTCGATGATGCTCTGGTGGTCGAAATCGAAAATGATACCAGCCACGTTCGGAAAAAATTCATGGTCAACTATGGGCGGCAAGTAGAATGGCCGGAGGAAAATCTGACCTTCGGCATAATCAACCGCATGCAGGATGGCGGCATGGGGCGCCTGCGCTACAAGTTATGGCTGAAAGCCGGTGAGCAGGCACCGGTGCAGTTTTGGGTGAACCAGGAACAGGAAGTCCAGGTAGAACGGCCGAACGGCAACTACATTATGTCGCTGCGGCCTCTTTATGCCACCGGCCTGCAGGTCGCCAAGGATCCTGGTGTCTGGTATGTGTATTTAGGGTGCGTTATGATGCTGGTCGGTCTATATATCGCCTTTTTTCTTTCCCACAGGAAGGTTTGGTTATATATTTCAAAAGATGGGGAGAGGAGCACCTTGCGACTGACCGGGAGCAGTAATAAGAATAAAATTGGCTTCGAGAATGATTTTGCTGCCATAGTTGCCCAGTTCGAGCAAAATGAAAGCCTGAAACTTAAAAAGGAATAGTTATGACCAGTTCCCAATTGCTTGGCTTTACCACCTTCGCCTATCTGGCCGCCTCTATTCTTTATATCGGCATCTTTGTCTTCCGGGCCAGGAAGATGGGGCTCCTGGCCACGTCAGTTACAATTATCGGCTTTCTGCTGCAAACCGCCGGCATGGGACTGCGCTGGATCGAGTCGAATCGCATCGGTTACGGTCACGCCCCCCTCACTAATATGTACGAGTCACTGGTCTTCTTCTCGTGGGCGACCATCCTCTTCTACATGTTCCTGGAGTACAAGTTCAAGAACCGACTGATCGGGGCCTTCGCTGTGCCTTTCGCCTTTCTAAGCATGGCCCTGGCCTCCCTGACCGGAGACGAGATTGCACCCCTGATCCCGGCTCTGCAGAGCAACTGGCTGATTGCGCACGTTATCACCTGTTTTATCGGCTATTCCGCTTTCGCGGTGGCCAGCGGCTTGGGCATAATGTATCTGTTAAAGGATTTTAATGAAAACAGGGGAGGGGCGAGTAAGAATCCGAACAGCCTGCTGGCCACTCTGCCGGCCCTGAAGGTTATCGATGATATTATCCACAAGACCATTGTTTTCGGCTTCCTCTGGCTTTCGGCCGGGATAATTACCGGGGCGATCTGGGCTAATTCGGCTTGGGGCACATACTGGAGTTGGGATCCCAAGGAGACCTGGTCTCTGATCACCTGGTTCGTCTACGCCGCGGCCCTGCATGCTCGCTTTACTCGGGGCTGGGGCGGCAAGCGGATCGCCTGGCTGGCGATCATCGGTTTTGTTTCGGTGGTTTTCACTTATTACGGTGTCAATTATCTATTGTCCGGGTTGCATAGTTACGGATCAAAATGACCGCTTGACCAGATCTGGAAAATTTAGGATGAGTTATGGTCCGAAAACTTCGGGCCATAACTTTTTGAATTAACAGTGGATTAATTAGCCGCCATTTTTCATGACCTTTTCACCAGTTTTTCCTGCTTGACATCTCCCCCTTGAAAGAATATAAGAGTCCATGTTTGCCAAAATGAATTATTATTCATTTTGAATAATCATTAACTTCAAGGAGAGGAAAAATGGTTAAGAGAATCGTGCTTTGCATTGCTGCCCTGGCTATGGTCTGCGGTGTAGCCGCTTTTGCGTTCGCTCAGGGTCCCGAATCCGTGACCTTCGACACCGCCAAGAAGGGTGGCACCCACGTGGATTTCCCCCACCAGGCTCACCAGGCCAAAAATGAGTGTGCTACCTGCCATCACACCAAGAATGCCGATGGCACTCAGGGGCCCTATGTTGCCGGCCAAGAGCAGAAATGCGCTACCTGCCACGAGTTGGGCAAGCCGAGCGACAACATCCACAAACGTTGCAGGGGCTGCCATAAGGACGGCGGTGCCGGCCCGACTAGTTGTAAGGATTGCCACAAGAAATAATTTGACCGTTATTTGACGGTGTAAAAAAAAGGCTGCCCTTCGGGGCAGCCTTTTTTATATTTAACCAGTTCGCCATTTTGTTGTTCCGATAATCTTCCCGACTCGGTTCATCTGTCCCGAGTCGGGGGCAGACAGTCTTCGTTTCTTTTGAAAAAAAACGCCAGCAATAAAGTGCCACAGGATAAGCGGAGGGGCATGGTTTGGAGCCAACTCCATCTTTCAATTTTTCTGCTTGGCATTGCGGCTTTCCTTAATCTAGGTCTTGGCAGCCTTCTCTACCTGCTCTCTTCCCTTGATTTGCCCGATATCATTACTTTGAATTACTACAAGCCTCCCCTGACCTCAGTGGTGCTCGATAGCCAAGGTCGGGAGCTGGCCAGTTTTGCCCGCGAGAACCGTTTCCTGATTTCTTTGGATCAAATGCCGGCCTTATTGCCCAAGGCATTTGTTGCTGCTGAAGACGGCCGATTTTTTCAGCACGGGGGGATCGATGGCTGGTCGGTATTGCGGGCTGTGTTCAACAACCTCCGTTCAGGGCGTCGCGCCCAAGGGGGCAGTACCATAACCCAGCAGGTTGCCCGAGCCTTGTTGCTGTCACCTGAGAAAACATACACCCGCAAATTACGTGAAGCCATCCTGGCCTATCGGATTGACCGTTTGCTGTCCAAGGAAAATATTCTCTATCTTTACCTGAACCAGATCTATCTGGGTGAGGGTGCGTACGGTGTAGAAGCCGCAGCCCGCACATTTTTCGGCAAGAAAGCCGTTCAGCTCAACCTGGCCGAGATCAGCCTGTTGGCAGGTCTGCCTCAGGCCCCTAGCCGTTACTCGCCCTTGAGTGATTATCGGAAAGCCAAAGGAAGGCAGCGCTATGTCCTAAACCGGATGGCTGAAGACGGTTATATTTCGCCGGAAGAGGCTAGGCATGCCTTTCAGAGGGCCATTCTCTGGCGTCGAGACCAGCCAGGAGCCGGAGCGGAGAAATATTTCGTTGAACAGGTGCGTCAATATGTGGAAAACAAGTACGGTTCAGACCAGCTCTTGACCGGCGGTTTGAAGATCCACGCCACAGTTGATTCAACCCTGCAGGAATTGGCCAGCGATGCGGTCGCACAGGGTGTTTCAGGCTGGAGTCGCAGGAATCCCGGGCATAAAGAGTTTCCGCAGGGCGCCCTTGTAGCCATGGAGACGGACAGCAGCAGGGTGCTGGCCATGGTCGGGGGCACCGATTTCACCAGCAGTCAATTCAACCGGGCGGTGCAGGCCAGGCGCCAACCAGGATCGGCCTTCAAACCGATCGTCTACGCGGCGGCCCTGAACGGTTCTATTAGTCCGGCCGACCTTATTAACGACGAACCCATACAATTAACCGGTGCCGGCGGTGAAGTCTGGCAGCCAGGAAATTTTGACGGCAGGTTCATCGGGCCCACCACGGTCTGGAACGGTCTGGTCCAGTCGCGAAACATTGTCACCATCAAACTGCTGCAGGAAATCGGGGTCGATCCGGTTCGTAGACTGGCCAACCGATTGGGTATAGACTCTCCCCTGGCCGACAACCTCACTCTGGCTTTGGGCACCTCCGAAGTTTCATTATTGGAACTGACCAATGCCTATGGTGCATTTGCCAACGGCGGAATGTATCGTACCCCGGTTTTTATCGATCGCATTGTAGATCGTGATGGGCGAATTCTAGAGCAGGGCGGGCAGCAGATAGTCACCAGAGCCGTGCTGCCCCAGACCGCATATCAACTAACCAATCTGTTGCAGGGCGTGATTCTGCAGGGTACCGGGCGTTTAGCAAGAGGGGTAGCCGGCGAGAGCGCCGGCAAAACCGGAACCAGTGATCGGAATTTTGATGCCTGGTTCATCGGCTATACCCCGGGGCTGGTAGCCGGGGTCTGGCTGGGCTTTGACCGGCAAACTGCCTTGGGCGGCGCTGAAACCGGAGGACGGGCTGCGGCTCCGGTCTGGCGGGATTTCATGGCGGAGGCGGTGCGTTTACGCCCGGAAGACCCGAGGAAATTTCAGGTGCCGGCTGGAATTGTCCTGCTGCCTATGGATCCGCAGAGTGGTGAGATCAGAGCGGCTGGTGACCGGCAGGGGGTGCTCACGGCTTTTTGCCAGGATCTGCTTCCCGACCGATGAGCCATAATCTTCGGAGGGCACAAAAAGCCTGCCGAGGAGGCAGGCTTGGAAAAATAAATGGGCCCGATTGCCGTTCAGCTACTTCTTTTGGGCAAAGAGGTTAGATCATCGCGCCCGGAATAGACGACTTTGTACTTCTCTTTGAGCAGACCGGAAAGCTCCTTCTCTTTGGCGTCATCCAGGGAGGCGATGCGGATCGCCACCCTCTTCATCTTCTCGGTGGCGTCCTCGAAGGAGGTGAGGATACTGATAATCCTGGCCTGGTTCTCTTTCAGGGTGGTGACCACCGCAGTAACGGCGCCGGGCTCATCCGGCAGGTCGAAAACGTACTGAATAGCGTGGTCCTTGATCCCGGTCATATGAATAAAACCTCGCAGGACATCGGTCTCGCTGAGCAGTCCGATCAGGTGCCCGGTGCCGTCGACCACCGGCAGGCCGGAAATTCTGGAATTGAGCATGATGATGGCCGCTTTCTCCAGGGTATCATTACCCTGCAGGGTAAGGGGTGCCGAGGTCATCACATCTTTAACCTTCATCTCGGATAGTAGGTAGTATAGTTCATGGATATCCAGGGAGGTGGTTTTCGAGGGCGAGGCGTCCTTGACGTCGCGGTCGGTAATAATGCCGATCAACTTGCCGTGGGAGACTACCGGCAAGCGGCGGATATTATTTTCCTTCATGATCCGGGTTGCCCGCATCAGTGAGGTGTTTTCGTCAACTGTCATGACATTTTTCGCCATCCAGTCCTGAATCAGCATTTTCAGCCCTCCCTGAGGTGTAATCTGTTATTGAGCGTGATGATATTATCGAACTTGATACCTGCAATGGCAACAAAGACTTATAAAATATTCCCCTTTTTCTGGCAAGAAGTAGTGGGCGTATGCGAAAAAAAACGGGTGCTCTCCGAAGCTGCCCGGGTGTGCTTTATTGGCTTGCCAATCCCCCGGCAAAAAGTTAAGGGAAAATCTTTCAGACCGGCCGCTAATAGGTCGGTAATCCCGCCAAACATGGCAGAACACCGAGGTTTTTGTCGATGAAGGGGTTGTACCGGTCGATTTCCAGGGTAGAGTTGCAGTCTCTGCTTCAAGCCCTGGCTGGAGACGACGATTTCGTGTTTCTGGAAACGACCAGGAGTGACCAGGAAAATCGCTACTCCTACATTTTCCGTGAACCGCTTGCTTTCCTGTCCTGCCGGGCCGGCGATAAACCGGAGAGATTTTTCGACGAACTCAGTCGGTGGCTGGCTCGGGGCTATTATTTGGCAGGTTGGTTGGGGTACGAGTTTGGCTATCTCCTGGAGGCGATCAAAGGAGATCGTGGTCTTGCGCCTGGCGACAAACTTGCCGACTTTGGGGTTTATCGGACGCCGCAGCGCTATGATCATAGCGTTGGCCGGTGGGATCTCAACCCCGGAGTTGGAGCGCTGGGGAACACCCATGCCGGCAGGCCGGAGTCCTGGCGTCTGGCAAATCTGCGGTTCAGCCAGAACCGGGATGAATATTTGTCCCGGATCGGCCGAATCAAGGAATACATCGCCGCCGGCGATACCTATCAGGTCAATTATACGCTGAAGCTGCTCTTCGATTTCGAGGGTTCCATTGCCGGGTTATACGAAACCCTGAGGCACAACCAGAGTGTCTCTTATGGAGCCTGGCTGAAGCACGGTTTGCGTCAGATTCTTTCATTTTCGCCAGAACTTTTTTTCCGTAAACAGAACGAGTTCTGCTTAGCCCGGCCTATGAAAGGCACCAGTCGGCGCGGGGCCAGCCCCGAGTCCGACCAGCAGGTCCGCAGCCGGCTGGCTGCCGACCAGAAGAATTGTAGCGAAAACGTGATGATTGTCGATCTGCTCCGCAACGATCTGGGGCGACTCTGCCGCATGGGCACGGTAAAAACCCCGAACCTCTTCTCTGTCGAAACCTATGAAACCCTGCACCAGATGACCTCGACCATCGAGGGGCGGTTGCGCCCGGGAGTGACCCTGCCCGAGTTGTTCAGGGCCATTTTCCCATGCGGTTCGGTGACCGGAGCACCGAAGATCAGGACCATGGAGATCATCCGGGAGTTGGAAACCGGACCGCGTGGAGTCTATACGGGGGCTATCGGCTTCATCGGCCCGACCGGGGACGCAGTGTTCAACGTACCGATCCGCACTGTGGTTCTGGAAGGTAAGCGGGGCGAGATGGGCATAGGCTCCGGCATTGTCGCCGATTCAGATCCCGAGGCGGAATGGGAGGAATGTCGCCTGAAGGCCAGGTTCCTGCTCGATCCGGAACCGGAGTTTCAGTTATTGGAGACCATACTCTGGTGCCCGGGTCAGGGATTCTGGCTGCTGGAGCGCCATCTGAAGCGGCTGGCCGATTCGTCCGAGTACTGGGGTTTTCCCTGCCATCGGGAGAGGCTGTTGGAGGAACTGGAAGAGGTGGTCGGGGCGGCTGAGGTTGCGGATGGGCGCTGTCTGAGGGTTCGGCTGCTTTTATACAAGGACGGCACGATCAGCGTTGTTGCCCGAGATTGCGCCAAGCCGGTGATGCCTAGTGTCACCCTTGCTTCTTCCGGTGGCAGCCGACTGCAGGTGTCCCTGGCTGATGAACCGCTGGAGGCCGAAGACCCGTTTCTCCGGCACAAGACTACCCGGCGTAAAATATACGAGGAACGGCGAGCCAAGGCCGAAGAGGCCGGCAGTTTCGAGGCTCTGCTGATCAACCAGCACGGAGAATTGACCGAAGGGACCTTTACCAATCTCTTTGTCAGGAGCGGTCTGGAACTGCTAACCCCGCCGCTGGCCTGCGGATTGCTGAACGGAGTTCTGCGGCAGGCCATGCTGTCGGGAGATCTGCCTTTGCCTGCAGGGATGACAATCAGGGAGGCGATTCTGCACCGTGAAGACCTTGATGGTGCCGAGGCTATTTATTTGGGAAACTCGATTCGCGGTCTTCTGGAAGTGGAGTTTGTCACTCCGTCTTGATCTTGTCCCGATCCGGACAGCAGGCAAAAATGTCCGGCAGGATCCGGCTGTTTGTTGCCTGGAGCCGGATTATCCCGGCAATAATTACCTCCTAATCCCGCGGCAACCGGGGTCGGGCTATGAGGCTCCCGGACCGGCTGGCCTTACGGGAACATCGCCCGGATGATGTCGGCTTTACCGATGACCCCGACCAGCCGTCCATCCTTGAGAACCGGCAGGGTATGGAGATGACGCTCAGACATAATCGAGGCCAGTTCATCCATGGGCGTCTCCACGGTCACGGTCACCGCCTCTGTGGTACAGATATCCTTGACCCTGGTACCGGTCATTTTCTTTAATTCCCGGTCCAGTTTGGCCGGGTTTTCCAGAATGATCATGCTGTCGAGAATGTTGAGCACCGTCGGAATGTGCACTTTCTTGCTCTGATCGATCAGGTCTGTTTCGGTCACCACCCCTACCAACCGACCGTCGGCATCGACCACCGGGGCACCGCTGATACTTTTTTCCCAGAACAGGGCGGCCAGTTCCGCCACTCCCATTTCCGGGTCGACAGTGATTAATTCACGGGTCATTATTTCACCAGCTGTACGCATGACTCTCTCCTTTTCGGTGTTGGCAAATTCCCAAGCGGACTTTGCCGGCCGGCTTTCCCATGCCGAAATTTACAGGCTCGGCAATCCGTTTTGATAGAAGCTAGCTCGATCTTATAACATCCGATCCCGGGTTCCGGCCACTGCTGATTTGATTCGCTCTTAGTTGTTGCGTAATTCGGCCATTACCCATGGCACTTGATCGGCCAATTCGGAGGCCAGCAGCCCGCTACTTATTCGGTCCAGCTCCAGACGGCGGTCTGCCGCCCGTCCGTGAACAAAAATTGCCAGAGCGGCGCTTTCCCACGGAGACAGGCCCTGGGAAAGCAGGCCGCCGAGCAGGCCAGCGAGCACGTCTCCACTGCCGCCCGTGGCCAGCAGCGGATTGCCGGTCACGTTTATGGCCAGTTTTCCCTCAGGAGAAGCGATAACTGTGCCGTTGCCCTTGAGGACCAGGAAAATTTTGTGCAGGGTAGCGAATTCCCTGGCGGTCCCAAGACGATCCGACTGGATCCTGGCGACGCTGGTGCCGGTCAGGCGGGACATCTCCCCCGGGTGCGGGGTCAAGATCCTGGGGGCGGGAGCGTCACTCAGATCGGTGCCTCGTTTGGCCAGCAGGTTGAGGCCGTCGGCATCTACCACCAGGGGGATTTCGAGTTGGTGGTATAGTTCAGCAACTACTTCACCCGTACCATTATCCTGCCCCAGACCAGGCCCGAGCACCATGGCGGATTTATCGCGGGCAGCCGTCAGGATCGAACGCAGGTCGTTCGGGGTAACCTGCCCCGCATCGGAGGTAGGCAGGGGGATGGTCATGGCCTCAGGTAAGGCGGTGGCAAAAATCGTTTGGAGACGCTCGGGGGCGGCCAGAGAAACCAAACCTGCCCCGGAGCGCATGGCGCCCCTGGCGCAGAGAAGGGCGGCGCCGCTCAAGCCATGGGAGCCGGCCACCACCAGCAGATGCCCGAAAGAGCCTTTGTGGGATGTGGCCGGTCGAGGCGGCAACCAATTTTGTATGGACTCCGCCTCCAGGAGTTCGGTTTGCAGGTTGGCATAGACCAGGGCCTTAGGCGGTAGACCGATGTCGATGATCTCCAGGGCGCCGGTATGCTCGGGGCCGTGACCCAAGAAAAGGCCGGGCTTGGCCAATCCATAGGTTGTGGTCAGCATGGCCCGCACTCCGGTGCCGAGCAACTGCCCGGTGTCACTGTTGAGACCCGAAGGGAGATCCACACTGATCACGGGACAGCAGGAGGAATTGATGATTTCGACGGCGGCGGCGTAATGGCCGGCCGGTTTTCTGGTCAGACCGGTGCCGAATATTGCATCGACGATCAGATCGCAGTCCGGTAGGCAGTTGGTTAGCGACTTGATTTTCTCCCGGTCATCGGCCATGAACAGAGGAATTTCCAGATTGCCGACTATTTCCAGATTGACGGCGGCCTCGCCCTTGAGTTTTTCCGGTTTGGTCAGCAGAAACACCAGGGGCAATCCGCCCCGCTGCAGGACATGGCGGGCGATGACCAGGCCATCCCCGCCGTTGTTGCCTGGGCCAGCGATAATCGCCACGGTGCGTCCGGTCAGGTCACCAAAACGTTCTACCATGACCTTGACCGTTCCGGCGCCGGCGCTTTCCATCAGGAGCAGCCCCGGTATCCGGTAGTCTTCGATGGCTACCCGGTCCAGTCGTCGGATTTCCTCGGCGTTCGCAAGTTTCATGGTGTCTCCCGGTGAAATTGACTTGAGCCTTATCCTATTCTAGGGCGGCGTTAGCCTTCCGGTCAAAGGGATTGGTTCTGACCGACAGGGAAAAAAGATAGGGGTAATCATCCTGAAGGTGCTGCAGGTAAGCCAGCCATTCCAGCAAGAGCAGGCGACTGACCCGTTGGACATCGCCGTTCAGATGGGCGGCGTCGTTAACGCTCAACTCTTCCAGGTTGGCCCTGCAACCAAGCTCTTCGGCCAGGTGAAATACCGCCCAGAGCAGTTCGGTAAAGGATGCGTGTTCCAACAAGTTGGGATTTCCCAGCAGCAGCAGGAGAAAGTCTCGTTTGCCCAGCAAGAATGAACGCAGTTCGGTAAATCCGGAGGCTGGGGGCAGGGAACCGAGCAGGTGATCGGCAAGTTCATTTCGGACCGCATTGTAATCCCCTCCGGTCCAGTGCGGAGAGAACAACAGTCGAGTCCGCAAAGCCGGATTCCCGGCAGTGGGGTCGATCAGGGTCAGAAGGTGGGTGCCCACCTCGCTGAAGAAGGTGCCGACCACCATGTTCATCTTCTGGAGGAGGGCCTGCTTTTCTCTCCTGGCCAACAGCTGGTTCAAAACGATGGTTACCAGGAACACCGAAATTGGCAGGAAACCCAGCTGGGCCACAATGAATTTGACGATGTACCGACTGTCGGCGAAGATCAGGTAATGGCTCAGATCAACGGCCAACGCCGCTAACAGGAAACCGACCCCCCATTTGATTCGCCAGTCTGACATGTGCATTAGCCGGTCCGAGGTCTGAAGGCCGATCCCTGACCTGTGGTGGTAATTCCCCCAGAACCAAGGGACATGGGGGGAGGGATTGGCACTGACATTTGCGAGTTAACAGTGCGGCCGATGGTCAGAAGCTGTGGTCCGATCAACAGTGGCCGGAAACTGCGAT
>Ga0055477_10000356_pt1 | contig 12287 bp, 9 predicted proteins | sample Muzzi_PWA_D2_FD_57683 | JGI IMG/M metagenome (GOLD analysis project Ga0055477, IMG submission 57683) | Wetland microbial communities from San Francisco Bay, California, USA, that impact long-term carbon sequestration - Muzzi_PWA_D2 | ecosystem: Environmental > Aquatic > Marine > Wetlands ... | reverse complement strand
GATCTACCGGAATTTAAAGTTTGGCCTTTTTTCTGGCAACAAGGAGAATATGTATTGGGAGGAGGAGCTACAAATTTTATGTTTTTGGTCTTGGCATCACAGAGCTTATACGACGAATAATTTGATGCCCCCGGCAATATTCATCACTAAAAAATAAATGAGATTTTACGCTAAACTTAATGATCTTATAATTTTATTTTTAGTAAATTTCCTTCTTTCTTATTAACTATTTTGCCAATTTAATAATAGCCATTAAACATTTTTAAGATGAAGCAAAATTTCCCTTGGTTCAAAAATTATCCGGAAGGTGTTGCGCATGAGATAGATACAAACAAATTTAAATCGGTGCTGGAATTTTTTGAGGATTCTGTTGACAAATATCAGGACTTGATGGCTTATGAAAATATGGGCAGGGAATTGACCTTTAGAGAGCTGGATAAATATACCAGAGATTTCGCCGCTTATTTACAAAACAAGGCACACCTAAAAAAGGGCGATCGGATTGCCATCCAAATGCCTAATCTCCTTCAGGCCCCTATCGTATTGTTTGGCGCTTTACGAGCCGGATTGATCGTCGTTAACACCAATCCATTATATACAGCGCGTGAAATGCAGCATCAGTATGTCGACTCGGGGGTGAGGGGAATCGTCATTCTGGCTAATTTTGCACAAAATCTCGAAAAGATATTGTCATATACCACAATCGATACGATTATTGTCACGGAGATAGGCGATATGTTGGGTGGCATCAAAGGTAAAGTGGTGAATTTTGTTGTTAAATACGTTAAGAAAATGGTCCCCTCGTTTTCTCTTCCCAACACAACCTCATTTAACTCGGCTGTCACCCAGGGAGCTGCTTTGAGTTACGAACGGCCATCCGTCGAACCGGATGATCTTGCCTTTTTGCAGTATACCGGAGGTACAACAGGCGTCTCAAAAGGAGCGATGTTAACACATAAGAATATCGTTGCCAATATGCTTCAGATCTCAGAATGGATGAAACCCAAATTAAGAGTAAGACAGGAAACAATGGTAACTGCCCTGCCTATGTATCACATTTTTGCCCTGACCGTGAACACACTTGCTATGCTCTTTATCGGCGCCAAGAGTCTGCTCATCACCAATCCCCGGGATCTTCCGGCTTTCATCAAAGAATTAAAGAAAAAACCATTCACCGTGATGACCGGCGTAAATACTCTTTTTAATGCGCTATTGAACCATCCCGATTTCAAAGATGTGGATTTTTCAAGCCTGAAACTGGCAGTGGGAGGAGGAATGGCTGTTCAGGATGCTGTGGCAACAAAATGGAAAAACATAACGGGTACATCCCTGGTTGAGGGATATGGACTGACGGAAACAGCCCCCGTATTAAACTGTAATCCGATCGATGATAAGGAAAGAATAGGAACCATCGGCCTGCCTCTGCCCAGTACCGAGCTTATTATTCTTGACGACGAGGGCAATGAAATGCCGTTAGGTGAGCCCGGCGAAATATGCGCCAGGGGTCCCCAGGTAATGAAAGGTTACTGGGAAAAGCCAGAAGAAACGAAACAGGTTTTTATTAACGGATACTTCAAAACGGGCGATATCGGAGTGCTGGACGAGGATGGTTTTTTCAAAATAGTCGACCGAAAAAAGGAAATGATCAACGTTTCCGGCTTTAATGTTTATCCTAATGAAATTGAAAATGTTATCGCTTCTCACCCGAAGGTAGCCGAAGTAGGCGCTATCGGCATTCCCGATGAAAAATCGACGGAAGTTGTCAAAGTTTTTATCGTGAGAATGGATGATTCTCTCACCAAAGAAGGGTTGATACAATTTTGCAAAGATAACATGACAGCATACAAAGTACCGAAAGCGGTAGAATTCAGGACGGAACTACCTAAATCCAATGTAGGAAAAATTCTGAGAAGGGTGTTAAAAGAAGAAGAAATGGCTAAAAATCAATAATGTGACATTCTCACGATTTTTTTTCAATCCAGTAGTTCCTTTTTACGTAGACATATTCTAAATAATAGAATTTGTATTTTAAAATTTTGTAATATTGCCACCAATTAATACTAAAATGGATACTGCTGAAGTACTTGAAAAAGTTGGCTATCTGGATATACCGATCGATACTCATCTCGATCTGGTAGAAGAAATCACAAAACTTAAGAAGAAAAAAAGCGCCATAATTCTGGGTCATTTTTATATCAGGCCGGAATTACAGGATATTGCTGATTTCATAGGCGACAGCCTGGGTCTTGCGCAAAAAGCGGAAAAAACCAACGCTGATATAATCGTTTTTCTTGGCGTCCATTTTATGGCTGAAACTGCCAAGATCCTGAATCCCGACAAAAAGGTGCTCATTCCGGATCTAAAAGCGGGTTGTTCATTAGCAGAATCTGCACCGGCCGATAAATTTGAGGTGTTCAAATCACAATATCCGGATCATAAAGTCATATCTTACATCAATTGCACCGCGGATATAAAAGCCTTATCAGACGTCATCTGCACCAGTTCCAATGCTAAGGCCATCGTAGAAAGTTTTGACGAAAGTGAAAAGCTGATTTTTGCCCCGGATAAAAACCTGGGCAATTACCTGAACAGCCTGACCGGCAGGAATATGGTTCTTTATGACGGGGCATGCATGGTGCATGAACAATATTCTCTGGAAAAAATACTGGAAGTAAAATCCCAAAATCCCGATGCCGAATTCATCGCTCACCCTGAATGTGAAAAACCGGTTCTTTTAGTCGCCGATTACATTGGCTCAACTACGGCATTATTAAAATACACCAATGCAAGCAGTTCAAAAAAGTTTATCGTAGCTACTGAAAGCGGTATTTTGCATCAGATGAAAAAAGAAAACCCTGATAAAATTTACATACCAGCCCCATCACTGGATTCTACCTGCGGGTGTAATGACTGTTCATTTATGAAACTTAACACATTGGAAAAACTCTACCTTTGCCTGGAATACGAACTTCCGGAGATCAATCTGTCTCAGGAACTAATAGAAAAAGCAAAAAAGCCCATTTTAAAGATGCTAGACATTTCCAGGAAATCAAATCTCTAACCATTGAGCGAGTTAATCAGATCCGATTTTTTAGTCATTGGAGGTGGAATTGCCGGATTAAATTTTGCCCTGCACGTGGCAGATTACGGATCAGTCAATCTGGTCACTAAAAGTAAATTGACTGAAAGTAACACTTACTACGCTCAGGGTGGCGTAGCGGCAGTGACAACAAAAAGTGATTCCTTCCAGGAGCACATCGATGACACACTGATAGCCGGCGCAGGACTTTGCCACAAAGATGCAGTTGAAATACTGGTAAATGAGGGCCCCAAGCGAATCAAGGAAATAATTGACTGGGGAGTGGGCTTTACAAAAAAGAATGGCTCCAAAAGTGAATACGACCTGGCTAGAGAAGGAGGCCACTCTCATCATCGGATTTTACACGCCGAAGATATGACCGGGGCTGAGATTCAAAAAGTACTCAGTCGAAAAGCCACAGAGCACCCGAATATTCACATTTATGAGAACTGCACGGCTATTGAGCTCATTACAGAACACCACGTCTTAAACAATTTGCAGGCAGCATTCAATATTTGCTTTGGCGCCTATATTTTCAATGAATCCGAAGGTAAAGTCCATGCATTTCAATCCAAGTACACCATGCTGGCTACCGGGGGAGCATCGAAAGTATTTTTGCACAGTACCAATCCGGATATTGCAACAGGTGACGGCATTGCTATGGCCCACCGGGCAGGGGTCAGGATCGCCAACATGGAGTTTGTTCAGTTTCATCCCACATCTCTCTATAATCCCGGAAAAAATTCCTTCTTAATAAGTGAAGCATTAAGAGGTCACGGAGGGATCCTAAAAAACGGGGCTGCCGAACGATTTATGCCCAATTATGATAAGAGGGCTGAATTGGCGCCTCGTGATATAGTGGCAAGGGCCATAGATACGGAAATGAAGAAAAGACGCGACGAATGTGTATTTCTGGACATGACCCATCTGGATAAAGAAGATGTGAAAACCCGGTTCCCCAATATTTACAATCATTGCCTGAAATCAATCAATCTGGACATTACGGAAAAACCGATCCCGGTTGTTCCGGCTGCGCACTACTTCTGCGGAGGCGTAATGACCTCATTAACCGGTCAAACTTCTATGCAAAATCTATTTGCCAGCGGAGAAGTAGCCCATACAGGGGTGCACGGGGCCAACAGGTTGGCAAGCAACAGCCTGTTGGAAGGTCTGGTGTTCAGCTATCGTGCGGCAATGAAAGTATTAGATAAACGAACGAGAAACTTTCACAATGTCGAAATACCGGAATGGGATGAATCGGGAATTATCGATAAATACGAATGGTTTCTTCTAAAACACAATCAACAGGAGATTCAAAATATCATGTGGGACTATGTCGGCATAGTAAGATCTAAAAAACAACTGCTGAGAGCTGAAAGAAGAGCGTATGTGATCTTTGAAGAAGTAGAAGATTACTACAAACGATCAAAGCTCACAACAGAACTCATTCAGCTAAGAAATCTATCGGCTATCTCCTATCTGATCATCAAATCTGCGCTGAGAAGAAATGAAAGCAGGGGGCTTCACCACATGTCCGATTATCCAAAGTCTAATGACAAATTTCTAAAAGACACCATAGTTTAATTAGGAAGTTCTTTAAGGGACATGCTTGCTGGAATGATGGACACCGTTTATTGACAATTATTAGGCAAGACCATCTGGTTCACATCACATATCATTATTTGCATAAGAACCCGGGAAGTTAGCGACGGAAAAGTTTACCAATTAAGAACAAGGCGTATTAACTCAAAACCTTTTAAGCTTAGATAAAGAGATTTTTTAACTCAAACTCCACTCGTGAAGTTTTTTAAACATCCGAATTTTTGACCAGACATAATTTCAATTAAATATTTTTTAAATCATGTTAACCCTAGACGAAAGACTGAAATTTTGCCGAGCTTGTAAAAATCGTAAAACTAATTTCCAGATAGGCCTTGTTTGTAAGTTAACCGATCAAAAACCTGCATTTGAAGTAGAATGTGAAGATTTTGATATTGATCAGGTTGAAGCAACCCGCCTGGCAAACCTGGAAAGGGAAATCAGGGAAGAAACTGCCAACAATGAATTTTTCTCATATGAGAAAAAAGGGATCCGTAAAGGAATAGTTGGCGGACTGGTCATGATGATCATAGCCGCAATATGGTTTTTTGCCGGATTGTCGGCAGGAATTATCTTTTACTACCCTCCTATTTTATTTTTGATAGGATTATTTGCTCTGTTTAAAGGAGCAATAACGGGAAACATAAGTGGAAAACAACCATGATAAAATAAAGCCCAACAAGTTAGATCTGCCGGGCTTTATTATCTTGATTCGTTAATTTAATTAAACTACATCCACTTTTTCCTGATTGGCAAGCAATACTTCATCGAAGTTTACCCCTTCGATTGGAACAATTTCCTGTTTATCTTTGTCCCAGTGTATCCTTCTACCCAATTTATAGGCTAATCCGCCCATATGTGCCGATATGGCTTCTTCAAATCCCTCCTGGATGCCACAGCTTGGTTTCCCTCCGTTTCTGACGCAGCTCAACCATTCACGTAAGTGTAAAAATGTTGAATCGACTCTTTTACCATCTCTGTAGGTCCAAAGCAATCCTTTATCTGCAAAATATTTAGCCGTAGCAGAGGTCACTACATCAACTCCTCCTTCACTGGCTTGTGGATCATATTGATACATGGGAACCTTCGGATCAATTTTCCCTGCTTCTATCAGGTCTGCATATTTTGTAGACCTCGGGTCCGCATAGATAGTCACGCTATTACCCAATTCCATGGAACCGTCGTGCCCCATTAACACGAGGGGCCGGTTATATTGATTGCCAAGGGTAGCACTGTAAACGAAGGTCATTCCCTTTTCCTTCCCCGGTTCCTGACTGATCCCGGTTGTGAAATCATCGTACTCCATGTTCAACTGCAGGACGTCCGGCACGTTGCGCCCGTCACGGTGCGTGTATATGCCACCTGAAGCTGTAACGGAATTAGGAATTCCCATCTCCAAAATGCAATTTATCCGGTCAAATTCATGCGTCATTAAATCGCCCGATAACCCCGAACCATAGGCCCACCATTTACGCCAGCGGAAGAAATGTTCTTTATTAAAAGGTACCATGGGCGCATTGCCAATAAATCTCTCCCAATTTATAGTCTGCGGACTGGCGGTTTCATGTATATGATATTGCCAGGCTCCGTTGTCATCATTTCTGTTCGTGTTGGTGAGGATCAAAGACACATGTCCTAAAATGTTTTTCTTAATGACGTCCTGGGCGGTGAGAAAGCTTTGCGTTTGTCTGTGCTGATGCCCAACAGCCAGAATTCCCGGTGCGGCTTCAGCTATTTCTTTTAGCCCATAAGTTTCTGCAATGTTGTGTGTCATGGGCTTTTCCACATACACATGCTTGCCAGCCTGTAAAGCGTCCATTGCTATCGGAGCATGCCAATGATCCGGAGCTGCAATTACAACCGCATCCACGCCACTTTTCTCCAAAAGCTCTTCGTGAGTACGGTACCTTGTTATGGTATTTTCATTTGAATTAAATGAATGCAAAGCCACCTCCGCACGATGATCGAATATATCACAAATGGCGGTTAACTTTACATTCAGATTTTCCTGATTTAAGAAATCATTCAGCCTCTGATCTTTTGGATTCGCTTCATTGGCCTTTTTCATTTCATCCAACCATTCATTTGTTGCAAAACCCAAAGCCCTGCAAAGTTGCTCTCCCCGGATCCCAAATCCTATAATCCCTATTTTGATCGGATCGCCAGCCATCGACCCGGATGGCGGGGGAGGAACTGCTTTGATATTTAATTCCTCCAAAATGAATTGTTTTTCTTTTCTGGCTTTTCCACTTGCTCTGGCACCAGCCCACCAGACGGCGCCAACAATAGGCAGGCCCGCTAGCCCTTTTAGAAGGTTTCTTCTCGAAAAATTAAATTTATTCTCTTCACTCATGGTATTCTAATTTAACTTAAACAGTTTGTGGCGATTCCTTTTTATTAAACAGTCTGTATACACCAAAATAATGTCCGGTAGGAAAATAGTATAGAACTAACAGTGCAGACATTTCAATCAGATTTTTGTTCACTATCCAGTAACTGCCCTCGGCAGGGCCCTGTGCCAGACCCGGAAATGCCGGATGGGACAGATAGTAAAGTAATAGTAAAATGGCGCCAAGAATAGCAGCCCTCTTTTGCATGATCCCCAAAATCAGGAATAAACCAACCAACAAGAGAATAGCGATATTCAACCCGTCGACAAAGCCAACCAGTGGTTCGGTGGCAAGCTTTGCAAAAAGTGATTTCAAAATCCCTTCACTACTTAGCAGATAGCCTTTAGCAGTCCACGTAGGGTTGTACAGTTTTACCACTCCCTCATACAAAAAATGCCAGCCGATCAACATTCTCATCAATACGAGCACATTTAGCTGGGCTTTTGTAAGATAGTTATCGTTCATATTAATTTAGGTTTAGTATTAGATTAAAATAGCCATTCAAAACAGAAATAAAAAGTAGTTTGGGGTGAAAGTTGCTTTATTTAACAATTGAAAAGTTGAAAAAATAGTTGCCTGTTTATCTAAATTTTTTTCGAATTTCTTAAGATTTCCGCCGGTGTTTGCAGGTTTGACAATGACGTCCATTAATCCGCCTTAACCCCTGCCAAAAAATATTGAACAGGAATTTATTGGGACTTACTTCTGCAAAGACCACTCCCTGCTTATAATTCTTATCATCTTTTGAATTTTCTTTTTTGATAGCCAAATTAGCATTAAAATTCAGGAACGAATTGTGCTTTTCAGGATTTTTAACCTTCAGGATATCCACATTCAATTCTTCGTATTCAATGTTTAACCGGCCCTTTATGTACTTTGGGTTCCTGGTACTTTCCCTTCGGTTTAGGGCACTATTCTCTCATCACTCCCAACACTCCCTTTTCGGCTTGATCCGGTAAATCGAGAGATGTGAGCACAAGAGTAAAGGTCTTTTTATTAATTGTCTCCTTTTGTTTCACCTCCGAATGAGACATCAGGGCAGTGTTTTCCCATGCTTTTCGCTGTTCCGCTAATTCATCACCCAATAACTCATCGTCGGATTTACCTATGATCTTATCGACACTTAGGGACAACAGATTTGCATATTTTTCATTTACATATTCATAACTGCCCGCTCCATTTTTAAGGAACACGCATGCATCGATATTGTTCAGCACCTGATAGAGAGTCTTTCTCTTGTTTTCCAGTTCAATTTTCCTTTCTTCATCTTCTTTCCTCAATCTTTCCATTTGTTCCTGGGTGGCAGACAGTTCTTCCATGTTTTGCTTCAACTCTTCCTCTTGCGTTCTCATTTCTTCTTCGCGTGTCTGCATTTCCTGCAGCAACTCATTGGTCACCCTACTTGTTTTACCAGATTTGATAGCTGTGGCAATACTTTCGCCTATTTTTTCAACAAAATTGATCTGATACTCCTCTAAAACATTGAATGAAGCCAGCTCCAGAACGCCCTCAATATTATCCTCCTGCTTAAGGGGTACAATCAACACGGAAGAAGGTTTTGATTCGCCCATGCCCGTAAGTATGTTGAAATGATTTGTTTTTATGTCTTTGAGAAACACCCTTTTTTGCTCCAAAAACACTTGTCCGGCGAGACCCTCTCCTACTTTCAGGGTTCTCTCTTCGTGCTTTTTCCTGTTGAAAGCATAGGCTGACAAAAGCTCAAGTTTGGTTTCGTTATGATCTTCGTTTTTAATGTATATCACGCCAAGAGAAGCGTCCAGGTATTTTATCAGATTAGAAATGATCTCATCGCCCATTTTTTCTATGTCATCACCTGTATTCCTCAATATTTCTCCAAACCTCGCCTGCCCTTCATTCACCCAGTTTCTGATCTTGTCTTCCCGGGCTACCTGTTGCAGCCTGTTCTGCATGTCGATCAGCGCATTGCCCAGTTTATCTTCTTTGCTTTTTGGCTTAAAATCATATTCAAAATTGCCCTCACCGATATTAATAGCAAATTCGCTGGCGTCATGCATATAATCCATGATCAAATTGCTGTTTTCTACCAAACCGGCAAACTGATCTTTACCCGGTTTTTGCTTTTCCGGCAGTTCACCCGTCGAAATGGATTTGAGTTGATTGGAAGAAATTTGAATATGTCGCAAATCAGTCCTTCTAACCTGGTAGTACAACAGAATGAACGTGACCAACATGAGAAAGATGAACAAAAAGTAAACGCCGACATGATACAGTCCACTTTCGGCTTTTGACTGGGCTATTTGCCTGATCTTTCCGCCAATAAGCGCCTCCAATTCAAAAAGATCCTTTTCTATCGACTGTAGTCGTTTATCTTCTGCAGTAAAAGATATGTCACTTTCACTGCCGGCTTCCATGGCTGAAAGATCAAATGACAGGGTATCCTCATCCGTCATGATCGCGCTTAGATCCGTTTCCGGCAATTCAACATCATGAGCCAGCTTTGTCAAATACCCATTATCCAGATCATAAAGCTTGTCCTTGATTTCAATTAAAAGCGGCATTCTGGAACTGTCTATTGCCTGGACAATTGTAAACAGTTGGTTGTAGGAGTTATTAGCATCATTTAAAGATGTAATGACCTGAAGCCGGTCAATCTCCATTCCTTCGGAAATATACATAAGCGAATGGATCTGAGCTTTGGTCAATTGGTTAAAAAATGATGAGTTTAACGATTCAAATTCTTCTATCTGAGATCTTAAATCATAAATTTCTCCAACTTTGGTTTTCTCAGTCTTAACAAAAATAAAAGTATATAGGGAAACGAGAACCACGCTAACTAAAAATGCCGCTATGTATGCGGCGCGATTTAAATTTATTTTTGAAAAAAAATTTTTAAAGTCAAATTTAACTTCCGCCATAAATCTTTCACTTTTCGAAATGTAAACTAAAAAAAATTTGGATATTCTTTCATAACAATTGACAAAATGTTGATATATAAACTAATTTATGGGGATTTGCTAATACGGGATATAATTAAGTTAAGTCAATTATGACCATCACAAAAATCGTTTTTCACCGGAGGATATCTGGCTTATCAAAACAAGGAGATCTAGTGTATTTTTCCTTTGTGATTCGGAAAGTCTTTGTCAAACATTACTCCTACCTACATTAATATCCCATTTACAGGTTCTATGGATTGAGGAATATCGGCCTCTCCAAGTTGTTGTTTTAAATTGATCTCTATATTCCTGGATATGGCATACATAGGAACATCCGACGCGTGATCCTCAAATGGATCCTGCAAGTAAAAAGCAATCCGATCGACAGCCAGAAAAGCGATGGAAAATGAGATAGATACAGGCATGAGCAGATGGGCAGAACTTTCCACCATGCTGTAGGGAAGCAAAACAATAAAAAAATAAATGAGAACGTCGAGGAAACGGGAATACATAACCGGAAACACTGTATTTTTAATCCTTTCACACTTGCCCAAAGAATCTGTCAATCTCCCTATAGTTGAATCAATTTGCATATATTGAAATGAATCAATCACCTGTGATTCGGCAATTTGCCTGAGCTCTTCTGAAGATGTCTGTAACAGTAAATTGGGTATATTTTTAGCTTTTTCTAATTGGGCAATCTCAGATTTATCAAGAAACTCAGGCATTTCAGCCCACGGAGATTGTTCCCGCAAGACCCTGCACAAAACATAGCTCCAGGCAATTTGCCTGGTAATGATCTTTCTAACCAAACAGTTCGTTTTCGAGTTTGGGTTTGAATATTCGGTAAACGTGGTGAGCTGCCTGGCAAGGGTTCGGCTATCATTAACGATGGCACCCCAAATAATCCTTCCTTCCCACCACCTGTCGTAGGCGGAATTTGTTCTAAAGGCCAACAATAATCCAATGACTGTTCCAGGTATGGAAATAAGCGAAACGGGGATGGTAAAGTGGATGAGATGCTCGTACAGATCAAAATAAAGAATGGCTAAATTATAGATAAGAATAATCATTAAAGACCACTTAAGATCTTCAAACAACCTTTTCCAAGGAATTCTGCTTGTTACAACCATCTAATTACTTTTTTGATAACTATCTATTGCCTGGCGAACGGAACCAAATTTGAAAAGAAGCTTTTCCGCCTGGCGTTCCTCCACTTTTAATTCTTCCATGATCATTTTAATTCCTCTTTTTACCAGCTTTTCATTGGTCAGCTGCATATCGACCATCTTGTTTCCCTTCACATGGCCCAATTTGATCATGAGCGAGGTGGAGATCATATTCAACACTAATTTTTGAGCGGTTCCAGCCTTCATGCGCGTACTACCTGTTACAAACTCAGGTCCTACCACAACTTCAATTGGGTATTCGGCGGCCCGTGCTAAGGCGCTGTTTTCATTGCAGGTTATGCAGCCCGTCAAAATTCCTCTTTCACGTGCTTTTTTTACAGCTCCGATCACATAAGGCGTTCTACCCGAAGCGGCAATCCCGATAAGCGAATCTTTGTCATTAATAGAAAACTTTTCAAGATCCCTCCAACTCTGTTCATCGTCGTCTTCTGCAAATTCCACCGCTTTTCGGATGGCCAGATCGCCCCCGGCCATGATGCCGACCACGAGGTCATGAGATACGCCAAAAGTCGGCGGGCACTCGGAAGCGTCAACAATTCCCAATCTTCCGCTGGTACCGGCACCCACATAAAATAATCTGCCTCCAGGTTTCATCCGCGGGATAACCTGGTCAATTAACTGCTGAATTTGGGGAATAGCCTTTTTTACGGCAGAAGCTACGGTATCATCTTCCCTGTTAATATGGGCCAACAGTTCTCCCACTGACATCTTTTCCAGATCGTCGTAATTAGAAGCGGCTTCGGTATAATTTTCAGACATAGTAATTCATTAAGATTCCAGGTGATAAAGCGTTAATCCCGCAATTGGCGATTTAACTACTTTTCCCAACGACAATTTAAAATCAGAACAAGCTTTTGTCAAAACATTTGAAAAATGGAAGGCAACTCCCCCACAGAAACTCACTTTTAATTCAGTATGTTCGGAATAAGGCATGATATAATTTTCAATGAACTCAGCAAAACTGTTGTAAACCAGGCTATGCATATACGGAAAATGGATATGTGGTAAAATAAATTCGGTAAAACTTCCCAAAAATCTACTGGGAACTCTGCCTTTGTTCAATTCATTTAATACATACTCCTTATCGATCTTAAACTGTTCCTTAAATTTC
>Ga0055477_10000354_pt1 | contig 12313 bp, 6 predicted proteins | sample Muzzi_PWA_D2_FD_57683 | JGI IMG/M metagenome (GOLD analysis project Ga0055477, IMG submission 57683) | Wetland microbial communities from San Francisco Bay, California, USA, that impact long-term carbon sequestration - Muzzi_PWA_D2 | ecosystem: Environmental > Aquatic > Marine > Wetlands ... | reverse complement strand
TAAGGGAAACTCATGAAGAAATAGGTGTCGATCCGAATAAGATAGAAGTAATAGGCGAACTAACGGATTTTTTTGTTTGGGTCAGCAATTTCCAGGTTAAGCCAGTGCTCGGGTTTATGACGGAAACACCTATATTCATTCCCGATCCTCACGAGGTTCAGCGCGTCATTGAAGTGAGGATTTCCGATTTCCTTAGAAAAGACGCTGTTAAAAAGAAAGAAATAAGAACGACCATAGGCTATACCATTTTAAGTCCATATTTTGACATAGATGGTCACGTAATCTGGGGGGCGACGGCAATGATGCTGAGTGAATTTATTACAATTATTCGCAAACTGAATTTTATAAAAACCGAATAAATGGGTGAAGTAAAAAACGAAGCGCTTATAACGAACGATGCTGTTGTTTTGGGATTATTGCTGATCATTTTGGCACTGGTGTTTAAAACTTCTTCACTTAAAACTCCCTTTTGGCAAAAGTTTTATACTTTCATTCCTTCCGTTTTGCTGTGTTATTTTATACCTGCTTTATTCAATTCATTTGGCATTATTGATGGCGACAAGTCCAGGCTTTATTTTGTAGCGTCGAGATACCTGCTGCCTGCCAGCCTTGTACTGCTGACATTGAGCATCGACCTGCCGGCAATCATGAGGCTGGGAAAAAAAGCCATCGCCATGTTTTTGACCGGGACAGCGGGTATTGTCATTGGGGGTCCTTTAGCGATTATGATCGTAGCGATGTTTTCTCCTGAAACGGTAGGCGGCTCGGGCCCGGAGGAAGTATGGCGCGGCCTGGCCACAATAGCCGGAACGTGGATAGGAGGAGGCGCCAACCAGGCAGCGATGTATGAGGTTTTTGGTGCAAGCCCGGACTTGTTTTCGAAAATGATAGCTGTAGACGTATTGATTGCTAATTTGTGGATGGCCTTTTTGCTATATGGAGCGAGTGTTTCAGATAAACTGGATAACTATTTTAAAGCCGATGCCTCAGCCATAAATGAGGTGAAAACGCGCATAGAAAAGTACCAGCTTTCTGTTGCTAAAATACCCAGCCTTTCAGATACCATGGTGATCCTCGGACTGGGTTTTGGTTCTATGGGTGTTTCACATTTGTTAGGTAATCATATTGCTCCCTATCTCGACGCCAATTTCCCCGCTTTAAGAAAGTATAGCCTTACCTCAGATTTTTTCTGGATAGTGGTGTTGTCGACTACAATAGGCCTCATCTTGTCATTTACCCGGTTTAAGAAATATGAAGGCGCCGGAGCGTCCAGGTTAGGAAGTGTTTTGATTTATATTCTTGTGGCTACTATCGGTATGAAGATGGATATAACGGCTGTGCTGGAATCTCCCGGCTTATTTCTGGTGGGCTTTATCTGGATTTCCATTCACGTTACTTTACTTTTTATCGTTGCCAAATTAATCAGGGCGCCTTTTTTCTTTATAGCTGTGGGCAGCCAGGCTAATATTGGTGGGGCGGCGTCAGCGCCAATTGTTGCCTCAGCCTTTCATCCTGCATTGGCTACTGTGGGTGTGTTGCTGGCAGTTTTTGGTTATGCGTTGGGAACGTACATGGCTTATCTTTGCGGTTTGCTGATGCAATTTGTCTCCGGCTGACGAATTTATATCTTGTCGGCAAAAATTTTGGGGAGCTCCTTGATGACATCTGAATGATCCTTCTTTTCCGTTTTTTCGATAGGTATTTTGACTATAAATTCAGTAAACTCCATTGTTTTGCTTTTTAATTCAATATCCCCTTCCAGCACATCTACAGCTTTCTGCACCAGATAGAGGCCAAGGCCATTTCCTTTACTTGCTTCAGATCCCCTGAAAAACATATCAAATATTTTTTCCTGGATGCTCGGATCGATCCCTATCCCATTGTCCATGATGCTGATGATCAGGGTTCGGTTTTTATATCGCAGAGTTAGCTTGACAAAAGGATCTGTTCTCCGGTGATACAGAATGGAGTTTTCCATTAAATTTTGAATAATGGTCTTAACCATCAATTCATCGGAATAAAGAAACTGGTTGATCTGAATATCCAATTCTTTTCGAACCCTGTTTTCCGGATCGATATTTTGCAGTTCATTTTTGACATCAGTAATGATTTTGGTCCAGTTGAGCTTGTTGTTTACCTTCAAACTCCTGAAAATGACATTGGTGTCATTCAGTTGTTTTAGAAAATGCAACATATGAGAGCAGGATTTGTTGATCTTTTCGAAATAATTCTTCGACTGCTCGTCATTTACTTCCATTTTAGCCAATTGAGACAAGCCGATAAGGGTGACAATAGGGCCTCTTAAGTCATGGCTGGACCTGTAGAGAAATGTGCTGAGTTCCTCATCGGTCTTGATGAGTTGCTGGATGGTAATACGCAATTCCTCAGTTCTTTTGTCGACGACTTTCTCTAATTCCGTATTGGCCTTCTTCAGCTCATTGTTGGCTAATTTTAACTCCCCATGAGCCTTCAATAACAAATGCGATTTTTCTTCTATTTGCGATCTTTGCGCTTCAATTTCTTCATTTTTATTAATGAGTTCCTCATTCTGGCTGCTAATCTTTTGATTTTGCTTAAGCAACTCTTTTTTCTGCAACTCTATTTGAAGTGTTCGTTTGCGCACTTCAAGCTCCAGTCTTCTCTTTTGTACTTCAAACATGCGGGTCCTTATCCTGAAAAAGGCCACCAGGATCAATGTCAACATAATGAGAAACAATATGACAACCCACGGAACCTTATACCACGGAGGCTTAACAATTACCTGTATGCTCTTTCCTTTTTCATTCCAATAACCTTCATTGTTAGAAGCTATTACACGGAAAGTAAAGTTACCGGGGGGTAGATTGGTATATGTCGCTGAGCGAATATCATCTACATAGTTCCAGTCATCATCAAAGCCCTCCAGTCTGTACGCATATTTGTTTTTCTTTGGGAAATTATAATCCAGGGCCGAATACCAAAAGGTGACCACGTTTTGATGCTCCTGGATCGTAATACTTTCCAGTGTATTTATATCCTGGCTGAGAATGCCGCTTTTATCATTTATCAAAACCGGGCTATGAAACAAATACAATTCAGATAAGGCGATTGCCGGAGTTTTTGTATTATCCGTTATGTTTTCAGGTTTGAAATAATTTAACCCGTTCAATCCGCCGAAGTAGAATGTTCCATCCGAACTTAATAATTTGGCGTCGTAGTTAAACTCATTACCCTGAATACCATCACTTTTGGTATAAAATTTGACAATGTCTGCCGCAGGATTGTATTTAACCAGGCCATCCAGGGTACCGATCCAAAAATTATTACTTTTATCTTCCAGCACACTCATGATCTCATACGGCAGATCACTATTTGATTTTAGCCAGACAAACTCATCCAGCTCTTCGTCGTAATAGTTGAGTCCGCCGCCATTTGTGCCAACCCATAGTTTCCCGGTGTGATCTTCAAATATTTCTTTGACGTCATTATTGCTCAATCCGATAATATTATCTTCACTGTGCTGATATCTCTTAAATTTTTTTGTATCCCTATCCAATATTCCCAGTCCGCCTTCCTGTGTCCCTACCCAAAGGTTATTGCTTTTGTCTTCATATATCTTGGTAATATTGGTCGATCCCAGGCTGTTGGGATTGAAAACGTTCAGGCTATATCTTATAAATTTCTTCTCCTTAGGCAGGAATTCGCAAAAACCTCTTAGTTGACCGACCCAAATGCGGCCTTGGCTGTCCTGGTAGATATCCCATACATGTTCTGTTTGTAATGTGGTGCTGTCATTTTCATCCGGAGAGTATTTGGTGACCTTATTATTGGTCAGATCAATGTAATTGAGTCCGGCAGCATAGGTGCCGACGTACAGGTTGCCCTTGTCGTCAACAAGTAATGACTTAACGACATTGCCGCTTATGGAATTATCGTCGTTAGGGTCGTGAATGTAAGTTGTGAAGCTTTGGTCAGCCGGATTGTATTTGTACAGGCCTGCCCCATCGGTGCCTATCCAGATATTTTTTTGGCGATCCTCAGCCAGAGTCAGGACGGAGTTCTTGCCAAATTTCAACATAGTTTCATTGAAATATTCGTAGTGTTCGAACCCCTTGCTTTTCCGGTTGATGATGGTTACCCCGCTTCCATATCTACCGGTCCAGAGGATATCATCGTTGTCGAGATATAATCCGTAAATTGCCGAATTATCAAAAGACCGGTCATTTTTTGAATGGATCTGCTGGAATTTTTCAGTCGAAGGATCAAAGTAATACAAGCCTCCTCCGTCTGTTCCGACAATTAGCTGACCATTTTTATCTTCCAAAAGTGATAAAATAATATGCTTGGTTTTGTTATCGTCTTTCTTTTGAATCAGGAATTGATCGAATGTGTTTTTTTCTTCATTATACCTCACCAGGCCGGCCCCGTTTGTTCCTACCCAAATTGTACCCTTGCTATCGATGAGTAAGCACTCCAGTCTGTTATTGATGAAATTGATGTAATCGTTCCTGTTTTGAAGTAAATTCCTGACAGAGAAGTCCTCTACATTTATTAAAGACAGGCCGTTTTTCGTAGCTACCCATAAATAGCCGTTTTTCTCGCCGATCCCCTGTATTTCATTGTTCGCAATTCCACCGTCTTCATCATACTGATAAAAATGCCTGAAACTATCTGTTTCGGGTTCATAAAGGTTTAATCCCCAAAGGGTTCCGGCCCACAAACGGTTGTGAGAATCTTCGAAAATTGTCAGCACAGTATTATTGCTTATCGAATTTTCGTTTTTATCGTCGTGTATGTACGACTTAAATGTATGGGTTTTCCGGTCAAAAAGATTGAGGCCACCAATGTTGGTGCCAATCCAAAATCGTTGTTGGCTATCTTCAAATAACATCCAGATTTTGTCGTCTGAGATGCTTAGTGAGTCATTTGGATTGTGGAAAAAGGTCTTACAGTCATAGCCATCAAAACGATTCAGCCCGTTGTCCGTCCCAATCCAGATAAAACCTTCGTGGTCTTTGAAAATCGAGTAGACATTACTTTGGGAAAGGCCGTCGTCAACCCCCAGATTATCGGTGTAAAAATTGTTTCTTGCCTTATTTTCAACCTGGGCCCAAGCCGAATGAAATATTAATGCACATATGATTGGAATGGATAATTGGATTTTCAATCTGCTTTGCATTAAATCTCAGGGTTAGCGTTGTTTGCCGATCGTTTGGAGATCGCATTTGCCATTTTCATATGGCAAATTTTTTAGGTAAATCTCGTTTTGCCGTTTTCATGCCTAAATCAAAACTATAATATAGATATTTTTTTAGGTCTTAGAAAAAAAAATCGTTCAGGTTGTCAAAAAATCGATTGATATAATCAATATTATCGATTAAAATCTAAAGAAATAACAAAATGTTATCATTAAAACCAGAGTTACATTGATTTTCTACATAAAAACTGACGGAATTTAATTTTATTCTGGCAACTAATTGCTTAAATATTTCTGATTGATTTAAAACCATTGACATTAATATTTATTTTAGCGCAAGTATTGATCAAAAACTAAGTAAACATGGGTGAAAAAAGGAAAATTACGGTAGCTTATGGTGATGGCATCGGTCCGGAGATTATGCAGGCTACGCTGGACATTTTGTTTGCCGCTGGAGCAAGTCTGGAAACCGAAGTCATTGAAATTGGCGAAAAAGTATACAAAAAAGGAATATCTACCGGAATAGCGCCGGAATCCTGGGATAGCCTCCGAAAAACAAAGGTGTTTTTGAAAGCGCCGATCACTACGCCACAGGGTGGAGGTTTTAAAAGCTTAAATGTAACAACCAGAAAAACCCTTGGATTGTACGCCAATGTCAGGCCCTGCCGATCTTACTATCCTTATGTGACTACCAATTTTCCTCTGACCGATATGGTCATTATCCGGGAAAATGAAGAAGACCTTTATGCAGGTATCGAACATCAGCAGACCAACGAAGTCATACAGGCGTTGAAGCTTATATCCAAACCAGGTTCTGAGAAGATCATTCGTTTTGCCTTTGAATATGCCAAGGTGTATGGCCGAAGGAAGGTGACCTGCATGACAAAAGATAACATAATGAAACAGGTCGATGGATTGTTCCATAAGATTTTTGATGAAGTTGCCCATGAATATCCCACTATTGAAAGCAATCATATGATCATCGATATTGGGTCAGCCACAATTGCTGACCGGCCACATAGCCTCGACGTAGTTGTAACAGAAAATTTATATGGAGATATTATTTCTGATATTGCGGCGCAAGTGACCGGATCAGTAGGTTTAGGTGGATCAGCCAATATCGGTCCCGATGTAGCCATGTTTGAAGCTATTCATGGGTCCGCGCCGGATATTGCCGGACTGGATATTGCCAACCCGTCCGGACTGATCAATGCAGCGGCTATGATGTTGGTTCATATTAATCAGCCGGAAGTTGCCGAAAGAATTCAGAACGCCTGGCTAAAAACCATCGAGGATGGAATACATACGTCAGATGTTTACAGCAAAAATTCAGTCAGAAAGGTCTGGACAAGTGAGTTTGCCAAAGAGGTAATTCTGAGATTGGGTCAGACACCTTCCCAACTAAAGTCCGTGAAATACGAAAGCCACGAGACTATGCAACTTTCCAAGCTGTCGAAATTGCCGAAAGCTGAAAAAGAATTGGTAGGAATAGATGTATTCCTGGATTGGGATGAAGGGCAAAGAGATCCGGATAAATTGGGTAACAAGCTGAAAAAAGCTGACACTAAAAATTTGAAGCTCAAACTGATCACCAACAGGGGCGTGCTCGTCTACCCGGGGGGTTATTCAGAAACTTTTTGTTCCGATCACTGGCGTTGCCGGTATTTTCCTGAGAAAGAAGGAAGTACCATTACCCATGAAGATGCGATAGAACTGCTGACAAATATTCATCAATTGGGTTTCGATTTTATCAAAACAGAGCATTTGTACACCTTTGACGGAGAGAGAGGATATTCCCTGGGTCAGGGAGAATGATCTTTTTTGATTCTGCATCGCGACGCCGATTAGGTTGGGGGTAATCACTCTTTTCAAATGTTCAATGCCCGGTGGAAGAGAAACAATTGAAAATTGATGGTTGAACACTGTGAAACTTTATATGTCCCTTATGTCTGTCGCCCACTCTTTTTAAGCCTCTGCTAATTTAATTTCCGAAAATAACAAAACATTATATATGAAAATATGTTAATATGTATATATACGACATATATCATTATTGAATGCCCTAATTTCAACGATTAGCGTATTTCATGATAATTGTCAGGAAAGTTGTTAGCTCAATAAAATAAATTTAAGTAAACGAATCGAATAGCATATGGAGGAAACTATCGTCATCATTGGAGGACTATCTGCAGGTCCGTCGGCGGCTGCAAAGGCAAGGCGGGTCAATGAAAACTGTAAAATCATATTGTTTGAAAAAACCAGGTATATCAGTTATGCTACCTGTGGTATTCCATACTCACTTTCAGGAACCATTAAAAGCAAAGACAAGCTAATGGTCGTTAAGGCCGAACTGCTTCGTAAGAGATTTAACATTGACGTCAGGCTGGAGGAAGAAGTATTGGATGTCGTTCCGGGAGAAAATCTGGTTCAGACCAGCAAAGGCTGGTATAAATACTCCAAGTTGGTTTTTGCCACCGGAGCCCATCCGTTTGTTCCGCCGTTAAGAAATATAGAGTTGGCAACCAACTGGTCCAATTGCCGCACCATCGAAGATTTTGATAAATTGGTTACTGATAGTGTATTAACCAAACGAAAAAACATAGCAATTTTGGGTGGTGGTCTGATTGGGATTGAAGTATCGGAGAATCTGAAAAAAGTAGGTAAGAATGTCACTTTGATCGAAATGGCTCCTACGGTTCTATCAGTTTGGCATGACAAATTCGGTTTTCTTGCACAAAAAGTGCTGGAAGAAAACGGCATTCGTGTAATTACCCAGAATACCATCTCGGAATTGAAATTAAAGAATGGAGAAATAACCGCTCTCATTTTGAGGGATGGAACAGAAGTAAAGGCTGATTACCTGATTATGGGGATCGGTGGCCGGCCCAACACACACCTGCTCGCCAACAAGGGCGCTGCACATTTGCCGAACGGCGCGGTGTTGGTCAATGAAAAAATGGAAACATCTCTTCCCGATATTTATGCGGCCGGTGATTGTGCCAGCATCAGGAACATTCAAACCGGTGAACACGACTATTTTCCCATGGGCACTCATTCCAATAAGGGAGGACGAGCGGCAGGCGCCAATGCGGCCGGTGGCAATGAAACATTTGCTGGTGCCTATAAAACGGCGATTGTGAAGGTATTTGAATATACGTTAGGTCGAACGGGAATGAATCCGGCCTACATGGATAAGAGGGGAATTCCTTATGGCTCCACCTTCTTTGTAGCTCCTGCAACACCGAGCTTTTATCCCGATTCGAAAGACCTGGTGATTGAGATCTATTATGATCCTGAAAGCAGAAAATTGCTGGGAGCGGAAATTTTTGGGGAAAAAGGAGTGGATAAAAGAACAGATGTGTTGAGCACGGCAATATATGCTAATCTCACTATCGATGATCTTCCTAATCTTGATTTGGCATACGCTCCTCCTTATTCTCCCGCCAAAGATGCGGTAGTTCTTGCGGGCTACCTGTCTCAAAATAAGCTAAAAGCAGGTTTCAATGAGATAGATGTTATATCTCTTAAGGAAAGACTAGAAAGCTCTCAAAATGGCTTCAGATTATTAGATGTACGAAATCCTGATGAGTTGGAAAAAGAAGGAATGATTCCCGGAGCTGAAAATATCGAGCTGGATGAACTGAGAGGATATCTGGGAGATTTCAATGCCGATCAGGAGACTATTATTTACTGCGCCAAAGGCCTGAGGGGATATCTTGCCACCATGATCCTGTTGCATCATGGAATTAAAGATGTGAAAAATCTGGGCGGTGGTTTTAAAGCGTGGAAATTACTGGCGGCTAACCATAAAAAGGAAAGTGCGTTAATTGGTTGATTTATTTTTTGATTAGGTTATGTGGTACTAGCTGGATGTAAACAGCACGGCTATCAGCAATTTTGTTTTGCTGATCATAGATGAGATATTTTTTAGGTTGTTGCTGATAGCCATTTTTTATTTAATGTTTTTCGTTCATTTACTAAAATAACTCTTGATCACATCATTGAAAGAGTACTTTTCATTCATATAAAAACCAAATAATTTATAATCTTTGCACTCTTGAAATACAACCTGCTTTTTCCGCCGGTTGGCGGCTTAATTTAATTTATTCATGAGCATAGAAGAAAAACTGGAAAAAGAAATTAAAAATATTTTTTTGGCTGAATTTGATCATTCCATTGAGGAAAGGAATATATTACAACCCACGCGAAAAGAATTTGAAGGCAATTACACATTTGTCATTTTCCCTTATCTGAAATTTACCAAAAGAAAGCCGGAAGACTCGGCTCAATTGATAGGAGAAAAACTGATAGCTTCCGACCTTGTTGACACATTTAATGTGGTGAAAGGGTTTTTAAACATTTCTGTGAAGAAAACGGCCTGGATTTCCATTTTCAAGGATATTCTTCTTCAGGAAAATTTCGGGTTTAGCTCTCCAAATGGAGAGAAAGTGGTTGTTGAATACTCTTCTCCTAATACCAATAAGCCCCTTCATCTTGGTCACCTGCGGAATAATTTTCTCGGTTATTCCATATCAAAGATCCTGGAAGCTGCAGGTTATCAGGTCGAAAAAGTGAACCTTGTCAATGACCGGGGTATACACATCTGCAAATCCATGCTGGCCTATCAAAAATTTGGGAATGGTGAGACACCCGAATCTTCTGGTTTAAAAGGCGACCATTTGATCGGAAAGTATTATGTAAAATTTGATAAGGAATTTAAAAAAGAAATTGAAGGTCTTGTAAGAGAGGGAATGGCCAAAGAACAGGCTGAAAAACAGGCGCCGCTATTGCTGGAAGCCCAGGAAATGTTGAGGAAATGGGAGGTGGGAAACAAGGAAGTCGTAGATCTCTGGAAGATGATGAATGGTTGGGTGTACGAGGGGTTCGATGCAACCTATTCGAGAATGGGGGTCAGCTTTGATAAATTTTACCACGAATCAGACACCTATTTGCTGGGAAAGGAAATGGTAGATGAAGGTCTGTCGAAAGGGATATTTCACAAAAAAGAAAATGGCTCGGTCTGGGTGGATCTGTCAGACGAGGGGCTGGATGAAAAATTGCTGCTAAGGGCTGATGGCACGTCTGTTTATATGACCCAGGATTTGGGAACGGCTGATCTGAAATTCACGGATTTTCATTTTAACCAATCCATTTATGTCGTGGGAAATGAACAGGATTACCATTTCCAGGTCTTATTTACGATTTTGAAAAAACTTGGCAGAAGTTATGCCGGCGGACTCCATCATTTATCATATGGCATGGTCGACCTGCCAGGCGGAAAAATGAAATCCAGGGAAGGGACCGTTGTTGATGCCGACGACCTGATGGATGAAATGGCTGCGACGGCCAGAAAACATACGGAAGAGCTGGGTAAAATTGAGGAATTTTCCGAAGAGCAGGCATTGGAATTGTATGAAGTCCTCGCTCTGGGTGCTCTTAAATTCTTCTTACTTAAAGTAGATCCTAAAAAGAGAATGCTGTTTAATCCGGAAGAATCTATCCAGTTTCATGGAAATACCGGTCCGTTTATCCAATACACCCATGCCCGTATCGTGGCAATTTTGCGAAAAGCCCAACAGCTGAGCATCGATTATAACGACATTGACGTGACTAAAATCAGTCAGCTTCACGAAACAGAGCAAAATGTGATCTTTATTTTGAATGAGTTCCCCGAAACCGTGCTTGAGGCAGCTAAACTTTATTCGCCTTCTTCGATTGCACAGTATGTTTATGATCTGGCAAAAGAGTACAACCGGTTCTACACAGAAGTATCCATTTTTGGGGAGAAAGACGAAAGCCTTTTGAGATTCCGGGTAGCATTTTCATACGCCGTAGCCCGAACCATAAAAACCGCCATGAGCCTGTTGGGAATAAATGTCCCTGATAGAATGTAGCAGCGCCCGTAACTGGCGACTCGTAATCCGAAATCATATCAGACAAAAATTGGTCTTACTAAATGTTGATTTAATTTGTCTTTCCCGTCATTTTTTCTGAATTTATTTAAAATTTTTTTATTGTTTTTTTTCTATCCTAAATCTTCACTGGTATGAGCTTTCAGACTTTCAAATCCAATTACAAAGTCGTATTTGGCGTCCTTTCTGTCATTGTTTTGGCAGTGGTTTTGATATTGGTATTCAAACCTTCCGGCAAAGCAGCAAAAGATATTAACCAACCTATAAATCCGGCCTTCGCCGCTTACATATCCGGTTATACTGCAGGAGTGATCAGCAAGAATTCATCAATCATTATCGAGCTGGCCCAGGAAATCGGTGGTGAAAAAAATCCCGATGAGCCCATTTCAAAAAATTTATTTCGGTTTGAACCCGGCATTCCCGGAAAGGCCTATTGGCTGGACAGCAAAACCATCGAATACCGGCCTGAAAGTTCGCTTAAGCCGGGAGAAAAATACCTGGTAAAATTCAGGCTTTCCGATCTGCTGGATGTACCCGATAATTTGAGGATGTTTGAATACGTATTTCAAACCATCATTCAGAATTATGATATATCATTTGACGGATTGAAGGTATATGAAGAAAGCGATTTAAAAAGACAAAAGCTGCAGGGGCTGGTGGCAACGGCCGATCAGGCGAACGGTGAAGATGTGGAAAAAATGCTTTCTGTATCACAGGATAAAAAGTCTCTCAAAGTTAGCTGGAAGCACTTTCCGGAAGATAATAAGCACGAGTTCACCGTTGAGGAGGTGGCGAGGAAAGAGGATCCTGAGATCGTTAACGTTTCCGTCAATGGAGAACCCATAGGGGTGAACAAAAAGGAGGATTTGGAATATGAGGTACCGGCTTTGGGAGATTTCAGGCTGATGGATGTGAGCGTGGTCCATACGCCGGAGCAGTTTGTCTTATTAAAGTTTTCAGATCCTATTCAGGACAATCAGGATCTGAATGGATTGATAGGCATTCAGGGCTTATCCTCACTGCGCTATGTGATATCGGAAAATGAATTACGCGTGTTCCCCAATGTCCGGCAGGCTGGTCAGAAAAGAGTGACGGTTTCCAGGAACATCCGGAACATACTTGGATATAAACTTCAGAAAGCTTTTTCTGAAAATATTCTTTTTGAACAGATCAAACCTCAGATCCGGTTTTTAGGAAATGGCTCTATTTTACCCTCTACCGACGG
>Ga0055477_10000349_pt1 | contig 12359 bp, 9 predicted proteins | sample Muzzi_PWA_D2_FD_57683 | JGI IMG/M metagenome (GOLD analysis project Ga0055477, IMG submission 57683) | Wetland microbial communities from San Francisco Bay, California, USA, that impact long-term carbon sequestration - Muzzi_PWA_D2 | ecosystem: Environmental > Aquatic > Marine > Wetlands ... | reverse complement strand
TTTGTCGAGCGTCGTGAGTGAGGGAAATTTTTGAAGCATACTCCCCACGTGCTTGGACTTTATCTTCCTCTCCTCGAATATATACAACACCCCGGCGATAAAGGCCACCGTAAAGAGAGCTTCACCAAGGAGTATCAGTAGGATGTGCACGAGTATCCAGGGATTGGCGAGCGACGGCTCGTGCTCGATCATTCCCTTAGGCAGTATCACGTGGGGAAGGGTCATGATGAACGCAAGGGGGGATACGAAAGCGCCCAGAAGCGGGGCATTGAATTTGAACTGCGACCCTATGAACACGAGTGTGATGAACCAGGCGAAAAGGTAGAGTGTGCTGTCTAAGCCGCCGACGATCGAGCTGCCCCGCGCATATAGTATAATTATGCTTAAGGACTGGATAATTGTCCCGAGCGTCACAATGTAAAATCCAAGCTTTTTACCCCTGATGCTATTTGTCCAGATGTGGCTCATGTAAAAAACTGTGGAAACGAAATAACAAAGGGCGGTTATCCAGAATAAATCCATCTTTATATTTTATTTATGAAGACCGTTAAATACAATAAAGTTCATGAAATCGGATACGTGATGTTTAATCTCTCGTATAATAATGATTGATACGGGATGCCGGATTGCAAAAACGGATTAGATAGCAGCGAAAGATCAGGCATACGCTGCTTCTTTGAGGAGTTCGGTCTGATCGTGCTCCGTAAGGGCGTCTACCAGCTCATCGAGGTCGCCGCTTAGAATTGATTCAATCTTATAGAGCGTAAGCCCAATTCTGTGATCCGTAATCCTGCCGTCTCTGAAATTGTATGTCCTTATTTTCTCGCTTCTGTCTCCGGTTCCCACCATGCTCTTTCTGGTGCTTGCTATCTCCTTTTGCCGTTTCTGCTCTTCTATCTCGAACAATTTCACCCTGAGCATCCTCATGGCGTGCGCTTTGTTTTTATGCTGGGACCTCTCGTCCTGACACTGTACTACTATGCCGGTCGGCAGGTGAGTAATCCTGATTGCGGAATCGGTTTTATTTACGTGCTGCCCGCCGGGTCCCGATGCTCTGTAAGTGTCTATCTTCAAATCTTTTTCGTCAATCTCCACCTCCACGTCGTCAGGCTCCGGAAGAACCGCGACAGTAGCGGTAGATGTGTGTATCCTTCCGCTCGTTTCCGTCGAGGGGACTCTCTGTACTCTGTGTACTCCGCTTTCATACTTCATTCTGCTGTAAACGTTCTTTCCTTCTATCGAGGCAATCAGCTCTTTTATGCCGCCTATACCCGTCTCGTTCATGCCTATGATCTCGACTTTCCATCTCTTGGCCTCGGCGTACTTCGAATACATTCTGAACAGGTCGGCAGCGAAAAGCGCCGCCTCGTCTCCTCCCGTACCAGCCCGAATCTCGAGAAATACGTTTTTAGCATCGTTCGGGTCTTTGGGTAGCAGCAGGAGACGGAGGGTTTCCTCCAGTTTTGCGAGATCCTCTTCGAGCTGCTCATTTTCCTCACGCGCGAGCTCTCCCAGCTCCGGGTCCTTAAACAATGTTTTATTTTCCTCGATTTTTTCGTGTATTGACTTATAGTTACGATACACTTCCACTATCTCGTCGAGGTCCGATAGCTCTTTTGAGTACTTGTGAATTTCGGGTGGGCTTATGTCGGGATTGCTGAGATTTTTCTCGATTTCTATATACTTCTTCTCGACTTCCTCAAGCCGCTTTAACATTCCTAATTCTGCCATTTCTCACTATTATCATCTCACATCTTGCATAAATTTCAAGATAAGATTAAACTTGTCAAGGTAAGACAATGGAAACAATGGATATTCTCGAGGGCAAAATCAAAGAGGCTCTATCCAGGAAAACAAAGCTGGAGATAGAGCACAAGAATCTTATGGAGGAAGTGACAAAACTTCGTGAGAGCGTTAAGAAGCTCGAGATGGAGAGGGACGATATTAAACAGAAGTTGGACAGGGTAATCGAAAAGGTAGAGATCTACTTAAGCAGGTCAGAGGCATAGTTATGAAACGTCTGAAAATTAGATTTTTCGACACGGATTATATAATCAAGACGGATGCGGATGAAAATTATGTCCAGGAGATAGCTTCTTATCTGGAGGAGAAGGTGAAAGAAATATCCAGCCAGGACAGTTCGATTGTAGTGCCGCAGTCATTTCTTCTCACTATGCTGAAGGTTACCGATGACTACTTCAGATTATTAAAAGATTTCGAGGAATTTAAAGACAGTGCTGAAGAGAGATCGAAAAGATTGGTTGAGATACTCGACAACTCCCTTAAAGAAAAAGAAGCCTTTGGTGTTGAAGAAGGAATCGTTAGAGAGGAACTCGGAAGAGAAGAATTGGAAGACTCATACAAATACAGATGATTTTGACAATCCTGAGGAGTTTCTTTCCCTTTCGGAATTAGGGGGTGTTAATCTTTCAAAACGTAAAGATTACGTCCGTTCATACGTATCAAGTATCAGGTCACATCTATCCGAAAGCGAAGTAGAGGAAAAAAGCCTTCGTATTTCGGAGAATCTCACTTCACTCGAATGTTTTAAATCTTCCCTCACGATAGGTTTGTACAGCCATATAAGGAATGAAGTAAGGACCGAAGGTATATTCGCCCGGGCTAGGGAATCGGGAAAAGAGATTTATTTCCCCCGCGTAAGCGGCGAATCCCTGACTTTCCACAGAGTTAAGAGCTTGGGTGATTTGAAACCCGGCAGTTTTGGAGTGCCGGAGCCCGATCCCGGATCCGTTTCCATAGAGCCCCGCAATCTCGATCTAATTGTCGTACCGGCATCCGCTGTTGATCCGGGAGGCAGCAGGATCGGCTACGGAAAGGGATTCTACGACCGTTTACTGGTGAACATACCTATCGAGAGAAGAATCGGGGCGGTTTACGGTTTCCAGGTGCTGGATGCCGTACCCGTCGGGGAGTATGACCAGGCCGTCGGCATTATAACGACCGAGCTTGGTGTAATTTTTTGCGGGAGACTAGAAGGAGGTACCTAAAATGTCTGTATGGATAGTTGCTGCGGTTGTTGCCGTGATAGCTTTCGCATTGGGTTATTCGATTCACTATCTCTATTTGCAGATGCAGCTGAAAAAGAAGATAGGAGTAAAAAAAGATGAAGCCGACATTATTTTAGATGACGCAAGGAAAGAAGCTGATAAGTTAAGGATACAGGGTGAGTTAAAGGCAAAGGAGATCGTTGAAAAAAAGAGCGCCGAGATAGAGCGTGACTCGAGGGAAAGACACAGAGAGATATCGAAGATTGAGAAAAGGCTCCAGAAGCGCGAGGAGACACTGGATAAAAAGTTCGAGTCCGTCGAGAAAAGAGAGGCTGATGTAAACAGGAGGGAAAAGGATCTGGTCGTAAAACAGCAGTCTCTGACCGAGAAGGAAAAAGAACTTGAGGGCGTGATAGAGGAAGCGAAGAAGAAGATTGAGGATATAGCGGGGATGACTCAGGAAGCCGCCAAGAACGAGCTTGTCAATATTATAGAGGACGAGGCGAGGCATGAAGCGGCCAAGAAGCTCAAGCAGATCGAGGATCAGCTTCATGAAGAGGCGGAGCGAAAGTCAAAGGATATTATAGCGCTCGCCATTCAGAAATACTCGGGCGAGTACACGAGCGAGAAGACGATTTCCGTGGTTAATCTGCCGAACGACGACATGAAGGGCAGGATTATCGGCCGAGAGGGCAGGAATATAAGGTCAATAGAGGCCCGGACCGGGGTTGACATCATCATAGACGATACCCCCGAAACCGTGGTCGTTTCTTCACTCAATCCCATCAGAAGGGAGGTGGCCAGGATATCGCTTGAAAAACTGATAGACGACGGCCGCATACACCCGGCTCGCATCGAGGAGATAGTCACCGATGTCGAAAAGGAGATTGAGCGTGAAATTCAGAAGTCCGGTGAAGAGGCTCTGTTCGACCTCGGCATTCCGACTATGCATCCGGAACTGATCAAGCTCGTGGGAAGGCTCAAATACAGGACCAGTTATTCCCAGAACATACTCAACCACTCGATAGAGGTCGCTTTCATCTGCGGCATACTGGCCTCCGAGATCGGCTATGACATCAAGCTCGCCAAGCGGGCGGGTCTGCTGCACGATATCGGAAAGTCAGTCGACCACGAGATAGAGGGATCTCACGTGGACATCGGCGAGGACCTGGTCAGAAAATACGGCGAATCGAAGGAAATCATCGAGTCCGTCGCTCTCGCCCACGATCCCCAGCCACAGTCTATACTGGCGATTCTCGTTCAGTCGGCAGACGCGATATCCGCCGCCAGGCCCGGAGCGAGGAGGGAGACATACGAGGCTTACGTCAAGAGGATCAACGACATCGAGCACATAGCGAGCTCCTTCAGGGGAGTGGAGAAATGCTACGCGATACAGGCGGGCAGGGAAGTGAGGGTGATCGTCGAAAGCTCGAAAGTCAACGACGAGGAGGGGGCGCTCCTTTCTCACGAAATCGCTCAGAAGATTGAGCGCGAGGTCGCGTACCCGGGTCAGATTAAGATTACGGTGATCAGGGAAGTAAGGGCTACGGCGTTCGCGAGTTAGGCGAAAAACATAACCCGTGTCTATTTAACCGAAGAAAAAACACAATGCGAATATTAGAAGGGCCGGTAGGAATACCGGCCCTTTTTTATTTGCGAAGTCTGTTGTAAGCGGTGCAGTAGATTTATTTGACTTGCAGTACGGACGAACCGTATATCCGGTTTCGTTAATCGTCTTTCAGCGCGGCCTTGGCCGCAGCAAGCCTGGCTATAGGAACCCTGAACGGCGAGCAGCTTACGTAATCCATGCCGATCGAGTGTGAGAATTCTATAGATTGGGGGTCGCCTCCGTGCTCCCCGCATATACCTACTTTGAGGTTAGGACGCGTATTTTTCCCTTTTGCCATCGACCGTTTTATCAGCTCTCCCACACCCTTGTCCAGTGTGAGGAACGGATCTTTCTCAAGGACCGGGATTTCCTTGCCGTTCATGGTTACCTTGCTGTTCATGTAAGTCTTGATTATCTTTCCCGAATCGTCCCTCGAAAGCCCGAACATCATCTGCGTCAGGTCATTTGTGCCGTAGGAGAAAAATTCGGCCTCGGTCGCGATTTCATCCGCCGTAACGGCCGCGCGCGGGACTTCGATCATAGTTCCGATCTTGTACTTAACCTTGGCTTTGCTCTTGCTCAAGACGTCCTCTGCCACTTCCTGTATTACGTCCTTCTGGGCTTTCATCTCCGTTACCATGGCGACGAGGGGTACCTTAATCTCGGGCGACGCTTTTCCGCCTTCCTCGACCACCTCGCATGCGGCCTCCATTATGGCTCTTACCTGCATCTTGGTTATCTCGGGCGTCAGTATGCCTAGCCGGCAGCCCCTGAGACCAAGCATGGGGTTAAACTCGTGGAGCTCGTCGACTTTTTCGAGGAGTATTTTCTTTCTCTTGAGAGTTCTCGATGACTGCTTTTTCATCTCGAGCTCCTTTATCTCCAGCATCAGCTCTTTGAGATTGGGCAGAAATTCGTGGAGCGGCGGGTCGAGCAGCCTTATGGTCACGGGATGTCCCTTCATATTTCGAAACAGCTCTTTGAAGTCTCTTTTCTGCATGGGCAGCAGTTTAGACAGGAACTTATCCCTTTCCTTCTCCTTCTGAGAAAGAATCATCTTCTGCATTATCAGGATTCTGTCCTTTGCGAAGAACATGTGCTCGGTTCTGCAGAGTCCTATGCCCTCGGCGCCGAAGCTAAACGCAATCCTTGCGTCTTCGGGCGTATCGGCGTTGGTTCTCACGCCTATGGTCCTGATCTTGTCCGCCCATTCAAGTATTGTCGAGAATATCTTGTAGTTCTCCGATTTAGACGGCTCAATCTTGCCTTCGATGACCTGGATTATTTCAGAAGGTATAGCGGGCACGTCGCCCAGATACACCTTGCCCTCGTACCCGTCGAGCGATATGTAAGCGCCTTCTTTTACAATCATGTCTCCCGCATGGAAGCACCTGTTCTGCTCGTCGATGAGAATGTCCTCCGCGCCAACGATACAGACCTTGCCCATCTGCCTCCCGACGACGGCTGCGTGGCTGGTTCTTCCCCCCCTGGCGGTAAGCACACCTTTTGCCGCGGCCATGCCTTTTATGTCGTCGGCGCTCGTTTCCTTTCTTACGAGTATGGTGTCTTTTCCGTCGCCGTTATACTTGACGGCCGTATCGGCGTCGAGTGCGACTACGCCTGCTACCGCTCCGGGCGATGCGGGGAGACCGCTCGCTATCTCAACATGCTTTTCCTTTTCCGCCGGGTCGAAAATCGGGAAAAGGAACTGCTCCAGGTGTTCGGGCTCGATCCTCTTTATCGCTTCTTCTTTTGATATCAGCCTTTCCCTTACCATGTCGTACGCGATCTTAAGCGCCGCTATACCGGTCCTTTTACCGTTTCTAGTCTGGAGGAAATAAAGCTTCCCTTTTTCGATCGTGAACTCGAAGTCCTGCATGTCCTTGAAATGCTTTTCAATGGTCTTCGCTATTTTAGCCAGCTCCTTGTAGACGGCCGGCAGCTCCTCGGCCAGGGAGTCGATGCTCTTTGGCGTCCTGATTCCGGCCACCAGGTCCTCCCCCTGCGCGTTCATAAGGCATTCCGCATAGAGCTGCTTTTCACCGCTTGCGGGGTCTCTCGTGAATCCGACCCCGGTCCCCGAATCGTCGCTCATGTTCCCGAACACCATTGCCTGTACGTTTGTCGCCGTTCCCAGGTCGTCCGGAATACCGTACTGCTTCCTGTAGAATATCGCTCTCTGATTGTTCCACGACAAAAATACGGCGCGAATCGCCATATACATCTGCTCCCGGGGGTCCTGCGGGAACTCGGTTTTTGCTTTTCTTTTCACGAGCTGTTTGGATTTCTTTATCGCATCTTTCAGTATTTCCGGCGTCAGGTCTTTATCGTCCCTGACTCCCGCCTTTTTCTTCACATTCGCGAGTATGTGCTCGAATTCATCCTTTTCTATTCCGAGAACCACGTCCGAGAACATCTCTATCAGTCTTCTGTAAGCCTCCCACGCGAAAATCGGGTTGCCGGTTTTTTCCGCAAGTGATTCTGTTATCGCATCGTTGAGTCCGAGGTTGAGAATGGTGTCCATCATGCCCGGCATGGAGAATTTCGCTCCGGAGCGCACCGATACGAGAAGGGGGTTGTCGGGATCGCCAAGCTTCTTCCCCATCAGTTTTTCCAATTTGGAAAGATTGGTCTCGATTTCTTCAATTATGTTCTCGGGTACATGCTTCCTGTGTTTATAAAATTCCGTGCACGCCTCCGTGCTGATTGTGAATCCGGGCGGGACGGGTATACCGATTTTAGTCATTTCGGCCAGGCCCGCGCCCTTACCTCCGAGGATGTCTTTCATGTCTCCCCGGCCCTCGGCCTTTCCGTTTCCGAATAAATAGACAAATTTTTTCATGTTCTTCCCCCCATGATATTTATCGTTAGTTCTTCTGATCAGTTTGCGTGCTAAGTTTGGAAAAGTCGGCTATCTTGAAAAAGAGCTCCCTTATGTCCCAGAGTATCGACAATCTATTCTGTCTTATCTCCGGGTTTTCATCCATAACCATTACGTGATCGAAGAACTTGTCCACAGGTTCTTTCAGGTTCTTCATCACCGTTAGAGTCTCCGGGTAGTTTTTATCCGACATATGTCGTCCTACCGTCTCCCGTGTCTCCACGAACGATTCGTAAAGCTCCTTCTCTACCGGCTCCACGAATAGCGATTCGTTCACGCCGTCTCCGGGATGCCCCTTCACAATATTCACAACGCGTTTGAAGGCAACGCCGAGTGATTCGAATTCCGGAGCCTTGCGGAACTCCGACAGAGCTTCGATCTTTCTTTTAACCTCCACTATATCGTCAAAACCAGCACTCACCACCGCGTCTACTACATCCTGCGGGAACCCGTCAGAAATCATGATGTTTCTGAACCTCTCCTTGATGAAGTCGCTTATCTCCGCCAGAGCGTTATCCAGATTGTTTGCGAATTTCCCTTCGCCCTGTTTGTTTATCGTTTTAAGAGCAAAACCGAAGACTTCATCAGTGCTTATATGGAATGACTTATCTAAAAGGATGTTTATGATGCCTATGGCCTGACGTCTGAGAGCGTAGGGGTCGGATGCCCCGGTCGGTATGAGTCCCGCGACGAAACAAGCGGATATAGTATCCACCTTATCAGCCATGCTGACGACGGAGCCGATTGCGGTTTCGGGAAGCTCAGCGTCGCGTGAAGTAGGCATGTAGTGCTCTTCAATCGCCCGGGCTACGTCTTTCTTCTCCCCCGAGAGCTCCGCGTAATATTTTCCCATGATGCCCTGGAGCTCGGGGAATTCGAACACCATCTGAGTTGCGAGGTCCGCTTTGCAGAGCCCGGCTGCCCTCACTATGTCCGGAATTGAATCACCGAAACCTAGCTTATCGCCAATGAGCTTCGCGATTTCTTTCAGCCTTTCAGTCTTGTCAAAATACGTCCCGAGGTCGGACAAAAAAACCGTCCCTTTCAATCTCTCGACTTTATCCGAGAGAGGCGTGCTTTTGTCCTCGTCGTAGAAAAACCTGGCGTCGGTAAATCTTGCTCTTATGACCCTTTCGTTTCCTTTCACTACTACATTATTGTCTTTAACGGGCGTTCCCGAAACGAAAATAAAGTGAGGCAGAAGCTTGCCGCCCGACTTAGAGAAAACGGGGAAGTATTTCTGATGGCCCTTCATCACGCTTATTAGCGCTTCCTCCGGCAGCTTGAGGAAATCCTCTTCGAAACCGCCTTTAAGAATAACAGGGTACTCGACGAGGTAGGTCACTGTATCGAGAAGCTCTTCATCTTCGCGAACTGTGCCTCCGATGCTTTTCGCAAGCTCCTTTATTCCATTTGCTATGACTTTCTTCCTTTCATCCTGGTCTAGCGTAACGTATCCGCTTTTAAGCCCTGTAACATAGTCGTCCCATGAAGAGACCTTGAACGGCTTGGGGTGGAGAAATCTGTGACCCCTGCTTTTGTCCGAGCTTTTGAGTCCCTCTATGTCGAAAGTTATCTTCCTGCCCCCGTACACGGCGAGAATCCACCTTATGGGCCTGGCGAAGGTCATTTCGCCGTCTCCCCATTTCATGGACTTTCTGAAGGTCATGGAAGTTATTATCCCGGGAAGCAACTCCTTCAGAAGCTTGTCGGTTTTCTGCCCCTTGATCTTTTTTATTACAGCCAGGAACTCTCCCCTGTCGCGCTCGACCCTCACAAGCTCGCTCACGTCCACTCCCTGAGACTTTGCGAATCCGATTGTGGCTTTTGTGGGTTTTCCCTCTTCGTCGAACGCGATGCGAACCGGCGGGCCGAATGATTCCCTCGACTGGTCCTCCTGCTTTTCGCTCAGATCCGTTACCCTGAGCACAAGTCTCCTCGGCGTTCCGAAAGAAGAAATTTCTCCGTACGAGATTGCGTTCTCGTCAAGCTCCCGTCTCGCTATGTCGGACAGACTCCTTATAGCGTCGCTCATGAAACCCGCCGGGATTTCTTCCGTTCCTATCTCGAATATCAGCTCTTTGCCCATGGGTTTTTACTCAATAAGGGAAATCCCATCTCCTCGCGTTCCTGCAGATATCCCTCCGCGCACATTTTCGCAAGCGCCCTCACCCTGCCGATGTAAGAAGCGCGCTCGGTGACTCCTATTGCGCCCCTCGCGTCCAGCAGGTTAAACGTGTGGGAGCACTTGAGGCAGTAATCATAGGCGGGGAGGGGGAGTTTCTTCGATATGACGTTTCTGCATTCCGCCTCGTACTTGTCGAACATGTCCCTCAGCATTTCTGGGTTCGACTCCTGAAAGTTATATGTTGAGAATTCGAACTCGTCGCGGTGGTGTATCTCTCCGTACGTGATCCCCTGTGTCCACTCGAGGTCGTAGACGCTTTCGATGCCCTGGAGATACATCGCTATCCTTTCAGTTCCGTATGTGATTTCGGCAGAGACCGGTTTTAGATCGATTCCTCCCGCCTGCTGGAAATATGTGAACTGCGTTATTTCCATACCGTCGAGCCAGACCTCCCATCCCAGCCCCCATGCGCCGAGCGTGGGAGATTCCCAGTCGTCCTCGACGAACCTGATGTCGTGCGCGAGGGGGTCTATCCCGAGATGCCTCAGGCTGTCGAGATAGAGCTCCTGTATGTTGTCCGGCGACGGCTTGATTATCACCTGAAACTGATAGTAGTGCTGGAGCCTGTTCGGATTGTCGCCGTACCTTCCGTCCGTAGGTCTGCGCGAAGGCTCGACGTAGGCGACGTGCCAGGGCTCGGGGCCGAGGCATCTCAGGAAAGTCGCGGGATGGAACGTTCCCGCTCCCTTCTCAAGGTCGTAGGGCTGCATCACGATACAACCTTTCTTGGCCCAGTAATTTTGCAGTGAGAGTATTAATTCCTGAAAAGTCATTTATTGCACTACACCTCTAGAAATCAGACGGAAAATAATACCATTTTATGATTATTTTGAAAATCTACAGGGCCTGAGAATGATATGAATACCGCATGTGAAGCCCCTGCCCGGTTCTTATCGGGAAATGCGGATTTCTTGAAAGCATGAGTGTATAGCCGAAAAGTCACCCAGCTTTACAGCGTACCCGGCATCTTCCATCGGTTAAATGTGAATCAATTCCTCCGCTGTTAAATATCAAGCACAATCGTGCGCGCGGATTCATAGACAAAAATCCCCTCTCAGGTTATCTTTCACTTGCATATGGCCAGGACCACCTATAAAAGCTCCGGAGTCGATATTGACGCCGGAAACCTCTTCGTCGAGCTCATAAAACCGCTTGCAAAATCCGCTTCAAATAAACGCGTGCTCGGTAAAATAGGCGGGTTCTCGGGCGCATATATGCCGCCGCTCGGCGAGTACAAAAACCCCGTCCTCGTGGCCGCGACAGACGGCGTGGGGACGAAGCTCAAGATCGCGTTTATGACCGGGAGGCTCGACACGGTGGGAATAGACCTGGTCGCAATGAGCGTCAACGACCTCGCGGCGTGCGGCGCGGAGCCGCTCTTTTTCCTCGACTATCTGGCCACATCCAAGCTCGTGCCCGAAGAAGGGGCTGAGATCATAAAAGGGATTGCGAAGGGATGCAAGCTTGCCGGGTGCGCTCTCCTCGGAGGGGAGACGGCGGAGATGCCGGGATTCTACAAAAAGAATGAGTTCGATCTCGCGGGATTTGCCGTCGGTATTGTGGAGAAGGACGGAATCATAGACGGCTCAGGTGTGACGCCGGGGGATAGCGTCATCGGCCTTCCGTCGAGCGGCCTTCACTCAAACGGATATTCACTCGCGCGGAGGGTGCTGCTCGAAAAGAAGAGGTATAAACTCAAGGACAAGCCCAAACCGCTTACGCGCACGCTGGCGGATGAGCTTCTCGAGCCTACACGCATATACGCGAAGACCGTTCTTAAGCTGAGGAAGGAATTCAGTATCAGGGCTGTTGCACATATAACGGGCGGCGGGCTGCTCGAGAATATTCCCAGAGTCCTGCCGAAAAACTGCCGCGCCGAGCTCGATTCTTCCGCGTGGACGCTTCCGCCTATTATGGAGCTAATCGCGCGGGACGGCGGGGTCGACGACCGGGAGATGCGGAAAACCTTTAACTGCGGCATCGGACTCGTGCTCATAGTCCCTGCTGAAGATACCGACGAGGTATTAAAACGCCTGCGCAGGATGAAGGAAAAGGCTTATCTGATCGGGGAAGTTGAGAAGAGAAAAAAGGGCCGCGAGCCGGTTATAATCAGCTGATCTATCTTTTAGAGCCGATTATCTTATAAAGCCGCCGAATTCATAAATGAAGGTCGCTTTAATGTTAAGCTTTTCGAGGGCGCCCCAGTCTTTGGGGAACGGAGGGAAAGGCGCCGCAACCCTGATAGCGCGCAGAGCTTCATTGTCCAAGCGTGCGTAACCCGAGGATGTGAGAAGCTCTATGTTCTCGAGGTCTCCGTTGCTCCTTATGGTGAATATCAGGAACAGCTGTCCCTGCTCTCCCCTGTAGCGTGATTCCTGCGGATAGTTCCAGACGGATTCTATCTGCCTCTTCAACTTTGCAAAATAGGATATGTATTTGAACTCCGTAGTGCTCAGCTCGACGGTGTCTTCTTTCTTGTTGACGTCCCTCGCTCCCAGATAATCGGGAGTCGTTTGCGCCGGCTTGGGGAAGTTCTTCGGTACGTTGCTGAACAGCTCCTCCTTACTTATATCGGGAATTTCCTTCCTCTGGGGTCTGTCGACGGTCCTGGTATTCTCCCGCGACTCTTCTTTTAGCTGTTCCTTTGGCAGTGACGCCAGCACTTCCTTCCTC